>Ga0308412_1000469_pt1 | contig 20740 bp, 19 predicted proteins | sample HotsprottomLayer_FD_202357 | JGI IMG/M metagenome (GOLD analysis project Ga0308412, IMG submission 202357) | Hot spring phototrophic mat microbial communities from Octopus Spring, Yellowstone National Park, Wyoming, United States -... | ecosystem: Environmental > Aquatic > Thermal springs > Hot...
GTGCACAGGTCCCGGTAGGCCTCCGACCCGTCGTCCCGGAGGTGGCGGTACACGGTGAGGGTGTCGCCGCCGGCGACGTCGTGCCGGTCCTCCTCGTCGGCCTGCCCGGTCGCCACCCGGTCGATGATCTCGAGCTTGTAGGGCTGGTCCGCGAACCGGGCCCGACCCTCGGCCAGGGGCACCTCCTCCCGCACGACGCGCTGGTCCTCGGCGACGAGCTCGGCCATGCGGGCCTCGATCCGCGGCAGGTCCTCGTCGGTGAAGTGACGCCCGTCGGGCAGCTCGAAGTCGTAGTAGAACCCGTCGGCGATGGCGGGCCCGATCGCGTAGCGGGCGCCGGGGAACAGGTCGAAGACGGCCTGCGCCATGAGATGCGCGCAGGAGTGGCGCAGCACCTCCCGGCCGACCGGGCTGGCCGCGGTGACGATCTCGACCTTCGCGTCCTGTGCGATCGGGCGGGTCAGGTCGACGAGCTCCCCGTCGACCCGGGCCGCGACCGCGTCGCGGGCGAGGCGTGCCCCGATCGCCGCGGCGATCTCGGCCGGGGTGACACCCGCCGGGAAACTGCGCGTCGAGCCGTCGGGCAGGGTGATCGTGACCGTTGCGCGCGGCATTGGCGCACGAGGATACCGGCACCCTAACCTGCGGCCCGTGGCCACCGGCGAGGTGCACGCGGACCTCCCGCACGACCCGGCGACGGTCTGGTCGGTGATCGCGGACTTCGGTGGCATCGATCGTTGGCTACCCGGGGTCACCGCCTGCCGCCTCGAGGGCGACGAGCGGGTGCTCGAGATGGCCGGGATGACGATCCGGGAACGGCGCCTGAGCTCGGACGACGAGGCGCGTCGCCTCGTCTACGGGATCACCGGCGGCGCACCGGTCGATGCGCACCGGGCCACGATCACGGCGGCGCCGGCGGGCGACGGCTGCCGGGTCACCTGGGCGGTGGAGGTGACCCCGGACGAGATGCTGCCGCTCATGCTCGACGTCTACCGGCAGGGGCTCGAGGCGCTGGCCACCCACCTCTCCGGCTGAACCCGGGGGCGCCGGTCAGTCCCCGGCGCCGGGCACCGGACGGGTGAGGTCGACGCCCACCAGCCCGGCCAGCTCCACCAGCACCAATGGTGCGTCGCGTTCCGTGCCGCCGGAGAGGACCGCGTCGGCGAGCTCGGCGAGCGCCTCGAGGGCCCGGGGCGCGTCGAGGTCGTCGTCGAGCGCGGCCCGCACCCTCGCCGCGAACGGGCGGGGATCGGGGCCGGCCGGGGCGCGCACCGCGGCGCCGAGGCGCTGCAGCAGCGCGTCGCCGTCCTGGATGTCGGTGTCGTGCCACTCGAACCCGGAGCGGTAGTGGTGGCGCATGAGCGCGAGGCGGATCGCCCGGGGGTCGTGGTCGGCCAGCAGGTCGCTCACGAACACGAGGTTGCCGAGTGACTTGCTCATCTTCTCGCCCTCATAGGCCACCATCGCCGAGTGCAGCCAGTGCCGCACGAACGGTTCCCCGGTGAACGACTCGCTCTGGGCGATCTCGCACTCGTGGTGCGGGAAGATGAGATCGGTCCCCCCACCGTGGAGGTCGAGGGTGGGGCCCAGCTCCTGCAGGGCCATGGCCGAGCACTCGATGTGCCAACCGGGCCGCCCCACCCCGAACGGGGCCCGCCAGGCCGGTTCGTCGGGCAGGGACGGTTGCCAGAGCACGAAGTCGAGCGGGTCGCGCCGGTGCGGGTCGTCGGGGTTGCCGCCCCGGGCCCGGGCCAGACGCACCATCTGGTCGCGTGCGTAGTGGCTGAGCTGCCCGAACCGGGGGAAGGTGGAGGTGTCGAAGTAGGCCGTTCCGTGAGTGAGGTAGGCGTGGCCGGCATCCAGGAGCCCGGCCACCATGTGGATGATCTCGTCGATGGTCTCGGTCACGCGGGGTTCGCTTGCCGGTGCCAGCATGTCGAGGGCCTCCATGTCGGCGTGGAACCTGAGGAGCTCCCGCTCTGCGAGCTCGAGGTACGGCACGCCGAGCTCCCGGGCGCGGGGGAGGATGGAGTCGTCGACGTCGGTCACGTTGCGCACCATGCGCACCTCGTGGCCGAGCTCCTGCAGGCGCCGGACGAGGAGGTCGTAGGTGAGGTAGGTGGCCGCGTGGCCCAGGTGGGTGGCGTCGTAGGGGGTGATCCCGCAGACGTACATGCGGACCACCCGGTCGGGTTCGAAGGGGACGACCGCCCGGCGGGCGGTGTCGTAGAGCCGGATCGTCACGGGATCCCGCCGAGGCGGAGCCCGGCCCGCACCCGGTGGCGCAGGTTGATCGTGAGCAGCACCGCGGCGAAGGTCTCCATCCCGACCGCGTTCTCCAGGGAGCCGCCGTCGAACGCCCGCAGGTTGCGGATGGCGGCGATGATCTCCATGAGCGTGCGGCGCGCACCATCGTCGTCACCGCAGGCCACGACGTCGCTCTCCATGTCGCGGGCCAGGTCGGCGAACTCGGCCGCGGGCACCAGGTGGAACGCGGTACACACCTTCGAGCGCCACAGCAGCGCCTGCATCTCCTTGGCGATGGAACCGTGCGGCGGCAGCACCGCGTTGTACTCGTCGCCGTTGCGCACGAGCTTGTTCGCCATCGACACCACGATCCGCCCGACGAGCTGGTCGGAGAAGTACCGGGCCGTGGCCAGGGCCGCATCGGCCTGCACGGCGAGCACCACCACCTCGGCGGCGCACGCGTCGTGGTTCCCGACCGGGTGGATGCCCGCCACCCGGTCCCCCCACCGACCGGCCAGGCCGGCGACGACCTCCGCGGCACGCTCCCGATCCCGCGACCCGGCCAGCACCTCGAACCCGCTGTCCGCGAGCCGGGCGGCCAGACCCCGCCCGGCGGGGCCGGTCGCCCCCAGCACGCCGATCCGCATCGCGGCAAGCATGGCACGGCGGGCGGGGTGACACGAAGCCCGGCTGCACCTGCGCCTCCGGCTCAGGTGACGATGCAGTCGGGCCCGAGCAGCACCCGCAGCTCGGCGTAGAGGCCGTTGCGGTCGTCGACCCGGTACGCGTCGCCGAGGCGCAGGACGACCACATGGTCGCGCTCCTCGACGTGCACGTGCACCGGGGTGTCCCCAGGATGCTCGGCGAGGATCTCCCGCAGCCGCTGGAGCCGCTCCGGCGTGAGGGAGCCGGACCGGACCCGTACCCCGAGCGGCGGCGCACCGTCGAGGGGGAGCGCCGGGCGTTGCACCTCCAGCGCGATCAGCTTCCGCTCGTCGTCACGGGCGTCGACCCGGCCTTTCACCACCACCACGGCGTCCTCGTCGAGCACGTCGCCGACCTGGGCCATCGTCTTGGGGAACACCATCACCTCGACCGCCGCCTCCAGGTCCTCGAGCACGAACGTGGCCATCGCGTCGCCCCGCTTCGTGTAGCGGCGGACGAGACCGGTGATCACCCCACCGACGGTCCGTACCTCCCCGTCCCGCAGCTCGCGGATCTCACCCACCGTCGCGTCGGTGTGGCGCCGCAGCGCGTGCTCGGCCCCGATGAGCGGGTGGTCGGAGACGTACAGCCCGAGCATCTCCTTCTCGTGGGCGAGACGCTCGGTCTTGGGGTACTCGTCGTCGGGGATCGGGATCCGGTCGTCGAAGGTGACCGGCGCCCCGTCGCCCCCGTCGAGGTCGAAGAAGCTCAACGCCCCTTCCTGCCGCTTGCGGCGCGCGGCCACCGCCCGCTCGATGATGTCCTCGAACACCGCCAGCAGGCCCTTGCGGGGATGCCCCAGGCTGTCGAAGGCCCCGGCCTTGATGAGCGACTCGACCGTCCGGCGGTTGAGCACCGACACCTCGACCCGGTCGCAGAAGTCGTGGAAGTCGCGGAACGGGCCCCGGGCGGCGCGTTCCTCGAGGATGCAGCGCACCACCCCCTCCCCGACGTTGCGGACCGCCGACAGCCCGAAGCGGATCGCCCCGTCGACGACGATGAAGTCCATCTCGGAGCTGTTCACGTCGGGCACGAGCACCGGGATGTCACGCTGGCGGCACTCGTTGAGGAACACCGCGGTCTGGTCCTTGTTCGCCTTCACGCTGGTGAGCAGCGCGGCGAGGTACTCGCGGGGGTGGTTGGCCTTCAACCAGGCGGTCTGGTACGCGACGAGCCCGTAGCCGACGGTGTGGCTCTTGTTGAACGAGTAGTCGGCGAACGGTTCGATCGTGTCGAAGTAGCGCTCGGCGAACTCCCGGTCGTGGCCGCGGCGCACGCAGCCCTCCACGAACTTCGCCCGCTCGGCGGCGATGAGGTCCCGGTCCTTCTTGCCGGTCGCCTTGCGGAGGTTGTCGGCCTCCTCCAGCGTGTAGCCCGCGAGCTTCTGGCTCACCCGCATGAGCTGCTCCTGATACACCATGAGCCCGTAGGTCTCGGCCAGGATCTCCTCGAGGTCGGGGTGGTCGTAGGCGACCGGCTTCCGTCCGTTCTTGCGGTCCGCGTACTCGTAGTGCCAGTTCTGGGCCATCGGGCCCGGCCGGTACAGGGCCAGCACCGCGGAGACGTCCTCGAAGGTGGTCGGGGCCATCGCCCGCAGCAGCGCCCGCATCGGCGGCGACTCGAGTTGGAACACCCCGACCGTGTCGCCCCGGCGGAGCAGTTCGAACGTGGCCGGATCGTCGAGGGGGACCCGGTCGATGTCGGGCCGCCGCCCGCTGCTGCGCTCGATGAGGTCGAGGGTGATCTCGATGACGTCGAGGTTGCGGAGCCCGAGGAAGTCCATCTTCAGCAGGCCGAGCGCCTCGACGCCGTGCATCTCGTACTGGGTGACGATCGGCGCGTCCTCGATCCGCCCGCCGGGCTGAGGCTTGCGCTGCACCGGCAGGTACTCGGTGAGCGGCTCCCGGGTGATCACCACCGCGGCGGCGTGCACGCTGTCCTGCCGCCGCAGGCCCTCCAGCGTCCGGGCCACGTCGATGACCCGGCGCGCGTCGGCGTCCGACGCGTACAGGGCCCGCAGCTCGGCGGCCATCTTGTAGCCGTCCTCGTGAGCCGGGTCGAGCTCGAGGCAGGCCCGCAGCGGCGTGTCCCGACCCATGATGAGCGGCGGCATGAGCTTCGCGATCCGGTCACCCACCGCGTACGGGTAGTCGAGCACCCGGGCCGCGTCGCGCACCGCCGCCCGGGCCTTGATGGTGGAGAACGTGATGATCTGCGCCACCCGGTCGGCCCCGTACCGCTCCGCGGCGTACCGGATCAGCTCGCCGCGGTACCGGGAGTCGAAGTCCATGTCGATGTCGGGCATCTGTCGGCGACCGGGGTTGAGGAACCGCTCGAAGAGCAGGCCGTGGCGGATCGGGTCGATCTCCACGATGCCGAGGCAGTAGGCCACGCAGCTCCCGGCCGCCGACCCCCGGCCCGGCCCCACCCGGATCCCCCGACTCCGTGCGTACCGCACGAGGTCCCAGACGATGAGGAAGTAGGCGTCGAAGCCCATCGAGGAGATCACCCCGAGCTCGTAGTCGAGCCGTTCCGCCACGTGAGGCGGCAGCGGGTCGCCGTAACGCTCCCTGGCCCCGGCCCGGGTGAGCTCGGCGAGGTAGCTCGCCTCGGTGTGACCCTCGGGCACCGGGAACGACGGGAGGATCGTCTGGCCGAACGTGAGCTCGACGTCGGCCCGTTCCGCGATCCACAGGGTGTTGTCGCACGCGTCGGGCAGCTCCGCGAACAAGGCCCGCATCTCGGCGGCGCTCTTCAGGTAGAACTCCTGGGACCCGAAGCGCAGCCGGTTCGTCTCGTGGATCTTGGCGTCGGTCTGGACGCACAGCAGGGCGTCGTGCGCCTCGGCGTCGTCGCGGTGGGTGTAGTGGCTGTCGTTCGTGGCCAGAAGCGGTGCGCCCAACGCCCGGGCCAACTCCACCAGCTGCGGATTCACCACCCGGTCCTCGTCGAGGCCGTGGTCCTGGATCTCCACGAAGAAGTGCTCCCGCCCGAAGATGTCCTGGAAGCGGGCGGCGGCCTCCCGGGCCCCGGCGGCGTCGCCGGCGAGGAGCCGCTGGCACACCAGCCCGCCGAGGCAGCCGGTGGTGGCGATGATCCCGTCGTGGTACCGCTCGAGCAGGTCCCAGTCGCTGCGCGGCTTGTAGAAGAAGCCGTCGAGGTACGCGTACGACGAGATCCGGACGAGGTTGTGGTAGCCGGCCGTCGTCTCCGCCAGCAGCGTGAGGTGGTAGATGTCGTGTTCGTCGCGCCGGGGCCGATCAAACCGGCTGCCGCTGGTGAAGTAGCCCTCCATCCCGAGCACCGGGACGAGCCCACGGTCCCGGGCGAGACGGTAGAAGTCGAGGACCCCGTACATGTTGCCGTGATCGGTGATCCCCACCGCCGGCTGCCCGTCGGCGGCCGCGGCGTCGACGACCTCGGCGATGCGCGAGGCCCCGTCGAGCATCGAGTACTCGGTGTGCAGGTGCAGGTGGGTGAACGACTTCGCCACGGTGCCCGCGCGCCCCTCCCCTGGAATCACAGCGGTGTAAGCCCTTCACGGTAGGGCATCCCGGGCCCGCCCCGCAACGACGGCGCTCAGGTCCCGCCGAGGGCGGCGACGAGCGGCACGAGCATCTCGGCCTCGGTGAGGGAGCCGTGCATCCCGACCAGGTCGGCCTCGGCGGGCAGGTCGGGGTCGAGGAACGCCACCGGGCCTCGGGCCGCCAGCACCACGTCCCCGACCCGGCGCCGCACCGCCGGGCGCACCGGGGCCGGGCCGAGCCAACCCTCGTCCAGGAGCCGCTCGCGGGTGAACACCCAGGCATCGGCGCCGTAGTGGGCGGCGGCGGCGTCGGCGAGGTCGGGCGCCGCACCCCGCACCGCATGCAGGTAGCGGAAGCGTCCCTCCCCGGCCCGGGCCGCGCACAGCCCGGCCACCGGATCGAGCGACCGCCATCCGTCGGGCGGCACCTCGACGTGCCCGTGGTCGGAGGTCACCACCAGCGCCACCCGGGCCGGGAGCTCGGCGAGGAGCCGGCCGACGAGGTCGTCGACGAAGCACAGCTCGGCCCGAAACGCGGGGTGCGCCAACCCGAACTCGTGGGCGACCGTGTCGATCCCCGGGTAGTACGCGTACACGAGGGGCTCGCCGGCACGGGCGAGGGCGACGCAGTGGTGGACGAGGGTGGACGGGGACCGCCACCCCACGAACCGACCGCCGCGCAGGTGCGCGGCGGTGAAGCCGGTGGTGGCGAACTCGGCCTTCGTCACCACCGGGACCGGCCGGCCCCCGAACGCCGCCCGGCGTTGCACGACGAACGGGTCGGGGGCCGATCGGGACGCCGGGACCTGCCAGCGCAGCACGTTGAGCACCGTCCCGTCGACCCGCATCCGGAACCCCACCACCCCGTGCTCACCGGGGGCGAGGCCCGTGGTGAGGCTGGTGAGCGCGGCCGCGGTGGTGGAGGGGACCACGGTCGTGATCGGCCCACCGGCGAACGCGCCGAGGGTCCCGAGGGCATCGCGGTGCCGCTCGAGGGTCCGCCACCCGAGGCCGTCGAGCACGAGGAGCACGACCCCGGTGGCGTCCCGCACCGGCGCCGGGACCCACGGCTCGCCGGCACCGGCCAGCAGGGTGGGTACGACCCGTTCGAGCGACGCCCCGCCGTAGGCCGGTCGCACGGGCTCCATCCGGGCACGCTACCGGGCGCGGGGGTGTGCGACGATGGACGGGTGAAGGTCTCCACCCGGGGCGACTACGCCGCCCGGGCGCTGCTGTCCCTCGCGCTCCACGGGTCGTCGGAACCGACCTCGGTGAAGGAGATCGCCGAGCGCACCGGCCTGCCCCAGCCCTACCTCGAGCAGATCCTGCTCGCCGCCAAGGGGGCCGGCCTCGTGCGCTCCAAGCGGGGCGTGGGGGGTGGCTACGTGCTGGCCCGCCCGCCGGAGCGGATCACCCTCGCCGAGATCCTCGCCGCGGTGGACGGGCCGCTGAGCACGCCGGTCGGGGAGCACGACCACTGCGAGGGTCACTGCGTGCTCCAGGAGGTGTGGGCGCAGGTGTCGGAGGCGACCCGGGCCCTGCTGGACGGGGTGACCCTCGCGGATCTCGTGGCCCGAACCCGGATCGGTCACCCCGAGGCGATTCCCCGGGACGGCGCCGGGCCGCGTTGATCCGGCGGTGTGACCGCAAGTCCGTCCCTCGCGTGCACACTCGGCCACTGATCGGCAACCGGGACCGCGGATCGGTCACCGGCCCGGGCCTCACCGCCCGGCACGCAGCTCGGCACAGATCGCCGCGAGCTCGGGCGGCAGTGGGGACCGCCACCGCCGCGGCCGCCCGTCGAACGGGTGCCGCAGCGCCAGCTCGGCCGCGTGCAGGAACGGCCGCTCGAGGCTGATCCCGGGCCGGCGCCCCCCGTAGAGCTCGTCGCCCGCGATCGGCGTGCCGATCGCGGCGAGGTGGACGCGGAGCTGGTGGGTGCGGCCGGTCTCGAGCCGGCACCGCAGGAGCGTGGCGGGTCCGAGCGCCTCGAGCTGCTCGTAGTGGGTGCGGGCCTCGCGGCCGCCTTCGCGCACCGCCATGCGGGTTCGGTGCCGTGCGGACCGGCCGATGGGCGCGTCGATCGTGCCCCGGGGCGCCGGTGGGGTCCCCCACACGAGCGCGAGGTAGACGCGTTCCACCTCCCGGGCCGCCAGCATCCGGACCAGTGCCTCGTAGGCGCGGGCGCTGCGAGCGACGAGCATGAGCCCGCTGGTGTCGCGGTCGAGGCGGTGCACGATCCCCGGCCGGGTGGGGTCGCCCACCCCGGCGATCTCCGGGTAGCGGGCGAGCAGCCCGTGCACCAGCGTCCCGGTCTCGGCGCCGGTCCCCGGGTGGACCACGAGCCCGGCCGGTTTGTCGACCACGATGAGGTCCGCGTCCTCGTCGACGACGACCAGCGGCACGGTCGGGTCCGGGCCCGGCGGGCCGGGCGGGCGCGGTTCGTCGAGCACCTCGATGTGCGCACCGGCCGCCAGCCGGTGCGACCGGCGGCGGGCATGCCCGTCGACCCGCACCGCACCGGCGTCGATGAGCGCGGCGACGTCCGCCCGCGACCACCCGGTGAGGGTGGCGACCGCCCGGTCGAGCCGCTCTCCGGCCAGCGCGTCGGGGACGTCGTACCGCTCGGTCTCCGGCGCTCCCTCCGGGCGGGCCTCGTTCACCCGGCCGGTCCCGAGGGTCCGGGTGGCCCCGACGCCGGTCCGGGTGCGGGGCGGGTGCGCAGACCGAGGACGACCACGAGGAGCGCACCGGTGGTGATGGCGGCGTCGGCGACGTTGAACAGGGGCCAGGCACCGACGCGCACGAAGTCGACGACCTCACCCCGAAGCGGGCCCGGGTCGCGCAGCATCCGGTCGATGAGGTTGCCGAGCGCACCCCCGAGCACCAGGCTCAACGCGGCGGCGAGCCGGGCGTCCTCCGCGCGCCGCACGACCCGCACCAGCACCACCGAGATCACCAGCGCGATCACCACCACGACCGGTGTCGCCCCGGTGAGGAGGCTGAACGCGGCCCCCGAATTGCGCGCCAGACGGAGATCGAACCAGTCGCCGGCGACGCGCACCACCCGACCTCCGGCGAGGTGGCGCACCGCCCAGGCCTTGGTGAGCTGGTCGAGCGCGACGACGACGGCCACGACGACGGCGGGGACGAGGCCCGGTCGCGCCCGCCCGCTCAGCGTCGGCGCTCCACGCGCGCCTTGCAGTCGACGCAGTACTCCGCCCAGGGGATCGCCTCGAGGCGTGCCACCGGGATGCGGCGCCCGGCGGGCACGCACAGCCCGTAGGTGCCGGCATCCATACGGGCCAGGGCCCGGTCGATCTCGTCGACCGCCTGCCGGGCGGTGGCGGAGAGGATGAGGTCGCGTTCGCGCTCCACGTTGATGGTGTCGCCCTCACCCGACTCCTCGTCGAACTGGGTGTCGCCCTGCTCTCGCTCCCGGGCCAAGGCCTCGGCCTCCGCCTGCAGCGCGGCCGCCTGGCGCAGGTGGCGCTCCCGTTCGGCGAGGAGCAGGTCCCGCAGGCGGCGCAGGGTGCGTTCGGAGATGTTGGGCTTCTGGACCGGCACGAAGATCCCCGACAGCGGGCACACCCTGCCCTTCGGTTCCCGCCGGCCTCGGGGTGAGGCGGCCGTCGCGGTCCCGGCTTTCCTTCCCGCCGGGGTTCCCGACGCCCTCGGAGCCCTCGGCGTGGCCGTGGCCCCGGCCTTCGCCGTCCCGGTCTGCTTCGCCCCTGCCTGCTTCGCCGTCCCGGTCTGCTTCGCCCCCGCCTGCTTCGCCGTCCCGGTCTGCTTCGCCCCCGCCCGCTTCGGCGTCCCGGTCTGCTTCGCCCCCGCCCGCTTCGCCGTCCCGGTCTGCTTCGCCCCCGCCCGCTTCGCCGTCCCGGTCTGCTTCGCCCCCGCCTGCTTCGCCGTCCCGGTCTTCGGCGCGCGCCTCGTCGGTGCGGCGCCGGCTTTCCCGGCGCCGGTGACCTTCGTCGCCTGGCGCGGCGCCGACGCCCGCTCGGCGGTCGTGGAGGTCGCAGCCCGCTTCCGGGTCTCCGCCCCGGCCGCCCGCCGGGACGCGCGCTGCTCGGCCCCTGTCGGCGCGGTCTTCGCCACCTCCGCTCCCTTCGTGGCCGATCCGGCCGGCCGCTCTCGGGTCACCGACCGCGGCGCCTGCGGCTGCCTCGACCTGCGGGTCTCGCCGACTCGGTCATCGGGTCCCTCCCGTCCCGGACCTGCGCCGGGAAGCGGGGAATGGTAGCCGCCGTCAGCGGCGGCGCCGGAAGAACCCGCCCGCCTTCTCCTCGCCCCCGACCTCGGCCCCGCCCGCCGCCTCCCCGGCCGCCGACGGTGCGTCACGAGGACCCAAGGGCTCGGGGTTGCGGACCGCGTCGCGCAGCGACGCGAAGAACGCGTCGTCGTCGAGCGGATCCGCCTGGGGCGTGGCGGCCGGGCGTCCCGGGTCGGGCGGCGCAGCCGGCGCGCCGGCCCGGGCGCTCCCGGCGGGCTCCGCCCCCGACCCGTCGCTGACGGTCGGTTCGGGTGCCGGGGCGGCGACGCCACCGGCGGGACGGGTCGCTTCGCCCCCGCCGGTCCCCTCGCCGAGGGGCAGCTCGCCGGTGGGGGCACCCGGGTCGGCGCCGACCGATGGCGCCGGGGCCGGCGCCGGGGCCGCGGGGCCGTGTGGGCCCGCCGGCGCGACCTCCGTCCGGCCGGGGGCGGCGCCGGTCACGCCGACCCCGGCCGCGCTCCCTGCCGGTGGGGCTCCGCCGACGCTCCCGGTCCCGGGTCCGGTCCCGGACGGGCCGGGCAGGTCGACCTCGTGCAGCGTCGGCCGGGGCAGCGACACCGCGGCCCGGGCGGTGAGGGTGTCGAGGTCCTCCTGCAGGATGCGCCGTAGCCGCTCCCGGTAGTCGGCGCTGAACCGTTCCAGGGCGTCGACATCGGCCAGGAGCGCGTCGCGCCGGGCGGCGAGTTCCAGCACCTCCTGCTCGAGGCGGCGGCGTTCCCCTTCGGCGAGCCGACGGGCACTCGCCTCGGCATCGGCCACGACCGACGCCGCCCGGGCCCGGGCCTCCTCGACGAGCCGGGCCGCTTCCGCCTGGGCTTCGGCCACGGCCTCGTCGGCGGCGCGCTGGGCGAGCAGCAGCGTGCGATGAATGGTCTCCTCGGCCTCCCGGGTCGGGGCCGGCGCGGGTGGGGCGGCTTCGACCTCGGCGAGCTGGTTCGAGAGCTTCCGGATCCGCTCCTGGAGCTCCTCGATGGTCTGGGCCGCCCGCTCGAGGAGCTCGTCGACCTCGTCACGGTTGTAACCCCGGAAGCCCTCCCGGATGTCCATGTCCCGCAGCTCACGGGGAGTCACCTGCATGTCGGGCATGGTAGCGACGGCACCGGGTCGCGATGGTGCATTCCCGCGCCCGGCCGTCTCCCGAGAGGCGGCTCAGGGGCAGACGAGCTGCTGGAGGATGACGATGCCGAAGAAGGCCACGAGAAAGGAGAGGTCGATGACCCCGGCCGGGGGGATCACCCGTCGCAGCGGCGCGAGCACCGGCTCGGTGAGGTCCAGGAGCAGTCGGTTCAGCGTGGCCATCCCACCGGAGCGGGGCGGCGGGAACCACGACAGGACGGCGCGCCCCACCATCACGACCAGGTACACGCGCAGGAACGCGCAGAGCAGCGCCGCCACCGGTCAGGCCCGGAAGAGGCCCCGGGCCTGCAACCGCTCCTTCTCTTCCTGGGAGACCTCCACGTTGCTCGGGGTGAGGAGGAACACGTGGTCGGCAACCCGGGACATCGTGCCGCCCAGGGCGTAGGTGAGCCCGCTGGCGAAGTCGATGAGCCGTCGCCGCAGGTCCTTGCCGCACCCCTGCAGGTTGAGGATCACCGGCTGATCGTTGCGGAACCGGTCGCCGATCTCCTGCGCGTCGTTGAACCCGGCGGGCTCGATGACGTGCACCCGGGGCGACGCGCTCACCGGCAGGGGACGGATCACCGGCGCGTCCCCCGGCTCGCCTGCAGGCCGCCCCACCGGCACCGGTCGCACACGGGCTCCGCCGCCGACCACCGAGAGGCCGCTCGACCCCTCCGGCACCGCTTCCGGCGTCGCGGCCCCGACCCGTCGTCGCATCGCGGGTGCCTCCGCCGGGTGCGGCTCGTGCACCGCGGCGCCGAACTCCTCGTCGAGGTCGAGCTCGGGGAGCTCGTCGTCCTCCTTGAGGCCCAGGTAGACCATCGTCTTCTGCCACAAACCCGGCATGCTCACCCCAGCGTCCCCGGCGCCGCGGCTCCGCACGGCACCCACGGTCCGTTCATCGCCGATCAGGATAGGGGCGGTGCGCCCCCAGGTGGGTGACCCCCGGCCCCCGCCACGGGACGCTCCCCGAAGATCGCCCGGCCGACCCGCACGATCGTCGCTCCCTCCGCGACGGCCGCCTCGAAGTCGTCGCTCATCCCCATCGACAGCTCGCGCAGCCCGAGCCGCTCCCCGAGCGCGCGCAGGCGGGCGAAGTACGGCCGCGGGTCTTCGTGCCGAGGCGGGATGGTCATGAGCCCCACCACCTCGAGCCCTGAGGTGGCCAACACCTCGACCAGACCGGGGAGCTCCGCGGGCGAGCAGCCGCCTTTGCTCGCCTCGCCGGCCACGTTCACCTCGACCAGCACCCGCGCCCCCGCCGCCCAGCGCGCGAGCTCGGGTCCCAGCTCGACCCGGTCGACCGAGTGCCACCAGGTGACGTGTCCCGCCAGGGCGCGGACCTTGTTGCGCTGCAGACGGCCGACGAAGTGCCACACCGGCGCCGGGTGCGCCCCGGCGAGGTCGGCGGCCTTCGACACGAGCTCCTGGGCCCGGTTCTCACCGAAGTGGTGCAGCCCGGCCCGCAGCGCTTCGCGGAGTCGGGCCGCCGGGACCGTCTTCGAGGCCCCCACCAGCAGCACGTCCTCGGGGCGTCGGCCCACCGACCGGGCGGCGGCGGCGATGCGCTCGCGCACCGCGGCGATGGCCGGACCCAGCGGCGGCGTCCCGGTTGTGCCCCTAGCCACTGCGGACCCGACCGGTGCCGAGCCGGCGCTCGCCGCCGCTCAGCGCAGGAACTCGGGCACGTCGAACTCGTCGTCGCCGTCGAGGCCCAGGTCCTCGTCGCCTGCCGCGAGCGCCTCCTCCTCGGCCCGCAGGCCGAGCGGCGCCGCCGCCCCCTCCCGTTCCCCTGCGAACCGATCGAAGCCCGCCGCGATCACCGTGATGCGCACCTCGTCGCCGAGCGCGTCGTCGATGACCGCGCCGAAGATGATGTTGGCGTCGGGGTGCGCGGCGGACGACACGATCTCCGCCGCCTCGTTCACCTCGAAGATGCCGAGGTCCGACGGCCCCGAGATGTTGAGGAGGATGCCCCGGGCCCCTTCGATGCTCGCCTCGAGCAGCGGGCTCGAGATCGCGGCGCGCGCCGCGGTGACCGCCCGGGCGTCACCGGACGCGTAGCCGATGCCCATGAGCGCGGAGCCCGCGTTCGACATGATCATCTTCACGTCGGCGAAGTCGGTGTTGATGAGGCCGGGCGTGGTGATGAGGTCGGTGATGCCCTGCACCCCTTGCAGCAACACCTCGTCGGCCATCTTGAACGCGTTCAGCATCGAGGTCCGCTCGTCGGAGACCTGCAGGAGGCGGTCGTTGGGGATCACGATGATCGTGTCGACGTTGTCGCGCAGCACCGTGATGCCCTGCTCCGCCTGCACCGACCGGCGGCGACCCTCGAACGTGAACGGGCGGGTCACCACCCCGATCGTCAGGGCCCCCAGGCCACGGGCGATCTCGGCGACGACCGGAGCGGCGCCGGTGCCGGTCCCGCCGCCCTTGCCGGCGGTGATGAACACCATGTCGGAGCCCTTCAGGACCTCCTCGATCTCGGCGCGGTGCTCCTCGGCGGCCTGGCGGCCCACCTCGGGATCCGAACCGGCCCCCAGGCCGCGGGTGAGGTCCCGCCCCAGGTCGAGCTTCACGTCGGCGTCGCTCATGAGCAGCGCCTGGGCGTCGGTGTTGACCGCGATGAACTCCACGCCCTTCAGGCCGGCGTCGATCATCCGGTTCACGGCGTTGCCACCGCCGCCCCCGACCCCGACGACCTTGATGACCGCCAGGTAGTTCTGCGGTGTTGCCAGCATGCGCGCCTCGCTCTCGACGGCTCTCGGTCCCCCACCACCATCAACCTCTACTGGAGGTTGATAGTTATGTAAACCTGAACTGCGTGTGCAGACTGTAACGGAGGGGTAGCGCCCCGTGCAATCACCTGCCCACCCGCCTCGTCCCCCTCCCTCATCCGCGTCCACCCGTCACCGGGGCGTCGGGAACGCGTACGTCGAGGTAGCCGGCGCGCTCGTCCATCGCCCCGAGGATCGCGACCGCGACCGCGCTCTGCCGCTCCGGTTGGCGCGCCGCCCCGAGACGCACCTCCCCGACCGGTGGCACCGAGCCGTCGGGCCCCGCCCGCAGCACCAGCACCACGCCGCCCCGTCGCCGCTCCACCCGGCCCACGTAGCGCCCGAGCGCCTCGTCCAGTGCGCCGAGGAGCCGCACCACCCTCCGGGGGCGCACCCACCGTCCCGGGCGGCCGACGGCGTCCAGGCCCCGCACCTCGACCAACCCGTCCGGCGGCGTCCCGGTCGGTGCCAGGACGCGCCCGGTGCCGTCCACCAGCCACGGGACCCCGTCAGTGCCGGCCGCCCACGCCACCGGCTCGCGCTCGACGACCCGGATGCGCACCGTGCCCGGCAGCCGGCGCGTCACCTGCACCTCGGCCACCCACGGCAGCCGCTCGATGCGTCGCTTCGCGCCGCCGAGATCGGCGAGCAGCACCGGTCCCCCGGTTCCCAACGCGGCGGCCGCCCGGATCGCCGCCGGGTCGGTGTGGACCAGCCGCCCGGTCACCTCGACCCGCCGCAGCGCCAGCACCGGGGCGTGCACCGCCAGCCAGGCACCCCCGGCCAGCGACAGCAGGCCGAGCACCCCGATGGCGATCCACCGTCGGGCCGACACCGGCCCGGCACCGGAAGCGGGCCGCGCCCGCCCCAGGTCCGGCGGCGACCCGACGGTCACGGGTCGAAACCCACGAACTGCAGCTCGGGCTCGAGGCGCACCCCGGTGCGTTCCTCCACCACCTCACGCACCCGGGTCACGACCTCGTAGACGTCCCGGGCCCGCGCTCCGGGTCCGGCCTGCACGAAGTTCGCGTGCTTCTCGGACACCACCGCCCCACCGATCCGGAACCCCTTGAGCCCGCAGGCCTCGATGAGCCGGCCGGCGTGGTCACCCGGCGGGTTGCGGAACACCGATCCCGCGTTCGCGCCGCCCGGCTGGTGGGCGCGGCGCCATCGCACCACCTCGTCGAGCCGGGCGCCGCAGGCCGCGGGATCGTCGCCCGTCACCCGGAACTCGGCGGCCACGACCACCTCGGTGGGGCCGAGCGCGGACCGCCGGTACCCCAACCCGAGGGCGGAAGGGTCGGCACGGCGCACCGTGCCGCCGGGGTCGCTGAGGTCGAGGACCTCCGCGAAGCGCAACACCGTCGCGGTGTCCCGCCCGTGCCCGCCGGCGTTCATGCGCACCGCACCTCCCACGGTGCCCGGGATCCCGACGTAGAACTCGAGGCCGGCCCGGCCGGCCGCCGCGGCCCGGCGGGCCAGTACCCCCAGCGGAGCGCCACCACCGGCCCGCACCCGGTCGTCGCCGACGATCTCCATCCCGGCCAGCGCGCCGTCGAGCAGGAGCGCCACGCCCTCGAACCCTTCGTCGGCGACGAGGAGGTTCGAGCCGCGCCCCACGACGAGGACCGGGGGCCTCCACCGGGCCACCACCGCGGCGAGGGCCTGCAGGTGCCCGGGGGTACCGGCCCGCACCAAGGCGCGTGCCGGTCCGCCCAGTCGGTAGGTGGTGAGCTCACCGATCGGGGCGTCGCGCTCGACGCGGGCGCCGAGTGCGGCCTCCAGCTCCTCGATCCATCGTCCGTCGGTCGCCATCAACGCGGCGCCTCGCGGGCGAGGATCTCATCGCCCAACGTGGTGATGTCGCCACCGCCGAGCGTGAGCACGACGTCCCCCGGGCGGGCGAGGCGCGGCACGATCGCCGCGAGGTCCGATCGGTGGGGCACGTAGGTCACCTCGAGGGTGGGGTGCGCGTCGAGCACCGCCCGCAACAGGAGGCGTCCGGTGACCCCGGGGACGGGCTCCTCGTGGAAGCCGCACACGTCGGTGAGCACCACCCGGTCGGCGCCGGTGAACGCGTCGGCGAAGTCGCGCCACATGCACGCGGTGCGGGCGTAGCGGAACGGCTGGAACACGGCGATCACCCGGCGCCACGGACCCTCCCGGGCCGCCCGGATCGTCGCCGCGATCTCCGGCGGCAGGAGCGCGTAGTCGTCCACATAGGCCACCCCGTTGCGGGTGCCCTTGTGCTGGAAGCGTCGGGCGACGCCGCTGAAGCGGCCGAGGGCCCGCACGGCCGCCTCGACCTCGACGCCGAGCGTCACCGCCGCGGCGATCGCCCCGATCGCGTTCTGGGCGTGGTGCGCCCCCCGGACCGCGAGCCGGACCCGACCGTGCCGGACCCCGTCGACGACCAGTTCGAAGGAGCACCCGGCCTCCTCGGGCCGGTAGCCCTCGCCCCGGAACACCGCAGCGGCGTCCCACCCGTAGGTGCGGGCGTCCGGGCGGACGTCGCGCAGGGCGGCCGCGCCGGGATCGTCGAGGCAGCACACGACCGGTCCGTCGATGCCGGCCACGAACGTCCGGAAGGCGGCTGCGAGCGCCTCGGCGCTGCCCCAACTCCACAGGTGGTCCACCCCGACGTTGGTCACCAGGCCGGCACGCAACGGCAGGCGCAGGAACGTGCCGTCGCTCTCGTCGGCCTCGACCACGAGCAGGTCACCCTCGCCCCAGGCGGCGTTCGTGCCCACCTCGTTGAGTTCGCTGCCGATCACGAACCCCGGCCGCCGGCCCGCCTCCCGCAGGATCGCGGTGAGCATCGACGACGTGGTGGTCTTGCCGTGCGTGCCGGCCACCCCGACCGCCCGGCGCGTGCCGACCACCGCGGCGAGGGCGTCGGCCCGGCTCACGACCGGCACGCCGAGCTCTCGGGCACGGCGCAGTTCGGGGTTGGAGTCGGGCACCGCCGAAGAACGGATCACTGCGTCGGCGTCGGGGGGCACGTGGTCGGCTGCCTCGGGCGCGTGGCACGCGACGCCGAGGAGCCGCAGCCGATCGAAGCGCGGGTGCTCACGCACGTCGGACCCGCTCACCCGGTGCCCCATCTCGGCGAGCACCGTGGCCAGCGCGCTCATCCCTGCGCCGGCCACCCCCACGAGATGGAGCCGCAACGGGCGCCCCGCCCGCAGGTCGAGCCGGACCCGGCGCGCCTCAGGCGGCACGGGCCACCTCCTCGGTGAGCGCGGCGAGGCGCTCGGCGGCGTCGGGATGCCCCAAGGTCCGGGCCGCAGCCCCCATCCGGGCCAAGCGGTCAGGGTCGTCGAGGAGCGCGTCGAGCAGCGCGGCGAGCCGGGTCGCGTCGCAGTCGGCGTCCTCGAGGAGCACGCCCCCGCCGGCGCCGGCCACGGCGGCCGCGTTCGCCCGCTGATGGTTCCCGGCCGCCCCCGGCCAGGGCACGAGCACGGACGGCACGCCCACCACGCACAGCTCGGCCACGGTGAGCGCCCCGGCGCGGCACACCACCACCGCGGCGCGCCGGTAGAGGTCCTCCATGTGGTCTTCGTAGCCGACGATCTCCACCGGCACCGCTCCCACCGGCAGGGCGGCGAGACGGCGGCGGCACTCCGCCACGTAGCGCGCACCGGCGACGAGGTGGAGGCGCCGGTCCCGCCGCCCCGCCCACAGGTGGGCCAGGCCGAGCGCGGCGTCGTTGAGGCGGGCGGAGCCGAGGCTGCCACCCACCACCGCGACCAGCGGTGGGCCGGGAGCGGGCCTGCGGACCACGGCCGCCACCGCGGCCCGCACCGGGTTGCCGGTGAGCACCGCGCCCGGCAACGGCGTCCCGGGGAACGCCACCGCCGCCCGGGCCCCGAGCCGCACCGCGATCCGGTTCACGACGCCCGGCGCGGCGTTCTGCTCGTGGACGACGACCGGGATCCGCCGGGTACGGGCCGCCAGCACCGCGGCCGCCGACGCGTACCCTCCCGTCCCGACCACGACCCGGGGTCGCCAGCGTCCCAGCAGCCGCCAGGCCTGCAGCGTCGCCACCGACGCGGCGGCGATGGCACCCACGTTCGCCACCCACGCCCGCGGACCCCCACCGTGCCGCAACCCGCGCAGGCCCAGGAGCTCGATACGGTACCCCGCGGCGGGCACGACCCGGGCCTCGATCCCGCGCCGCGCGCCGATGAACCGGAGGCGGTCGGCGTCGTGACCCCGGGCGACGAGTGCCTCCGCGAGGGCGAGCGCCGGTGTCACGTGCCCTCCGGTGCCGCCCCCGGCGAGCACCACCTCGACCGGGCCGCCCGCCGTCACCGCCTCCCCTGCGCGGCGACGTTGGTGAGGATCCCGGCGGCGACCATGCTCACGACCAGCGCCGAGCCGCCGAAGCTCACGAACGGGAGCGGCAGCCCCGACACCGGCAGGACACCCACGACCATGCCGAGGTTGATGACGGCCTGACCGGTGAGCCACCCGGTGGTGCCGGCGGCCAGCAGCATCCCGAGCCGATCGGGGGCCCGTCCCGCGGCCCGCACGCCCAGGACCGCCAGGGTGGCGAAGAGCCCGACGACGGCGAGGCTCCCGATGAGCCCGAGCTCCTCGGCGATCACGGCGAAGATGAAGTCGGTGTGCGCGGCGGGCAGGAACCCCCACTTCGCCCGCCCCGCGCCCACCCCGACCCCGAGGATCCCGCCGCTGCCGATCGCCTTGAGCGACTGGGTGATCTGGTACCCGGCGTCGGTCGGGTCGCTCCACGGGGACAGGAACGTGAGCAGCCGGGCCCGCCGGAACGGGACGAGCCACAGGAATCCGATGACCGCGGCCGCGGCCGCGCCGCCGAGCGCGACGAGGTGCCGGGCCCGCGCCCCGGACACCAGGAGCACGCTGCCGGCGATGATCCCGAGCACGAGGGTCGTGTCGAGGTCGGGCTCGGCCATCACGAGGGCGCCGAGCCCGGCGGTGACCAGGGCCACCGGCCGGAGCAGGGCGCGCGGGTCACCGGCGCGCCGCCAGTGGGTGGCACCCACGGTCGCCGCGTAGCACAGGAGCGCGAGCTTGGCGAGCTCCGAGGGCTGGAACCCGACGGCCTCGGTCCCCAACCACCGCCGCGAGTCCCCGACCATCCGCCCGATGCCGGGCACGAGCACCAGGGTGAGCAGCACGAAGGCCAGTCCCAGCAGGCGCAGCGACCAGTCGCGCCACCGGTGGTAGTCGACACGGCTCGCCGCGACGAACGCCACCGCCCCCAGGGCGCTCCAGAACGCCTGCCGCCGGAAGAAGTACCAGGCGCTGCCGGTGCCGTCGAGGGACAGCACGCTGGAAGCCGACAGGACCATCGCCGCGCCGATGACGTTCAGGGCGATCACCACCGCGACGAGCACCCGCGCCGTGGCCGTGGTGCGGCGCGGCGGCGGGACCCACGAGCGGACGCGGGCCGCCAGGCGCGTCGCGAGCCGGGTCCGCATCGTGCCGGCGACGACCGTCACCGCCCGAACCCGCCTTCCCGGCCCGCACCGGCCGCCGGCCCCGGCGGTGCCCCGCGGGCGATGAGGTCCTCGACCGCGGCCCGGAACGCGTCGCCCCGCTGCGCGTAGTCGCGGTACCAGTCGAACGAGGCGCAGGCCGGTGAGCACAACACCACGTCGCCGGGCGCGGCGAACCCCGCCGCCGCCCTCACCGCCTCGTCCATGTCGGCCGCCCGGGCGACCGGCAACGCCGGCGGCAACGGTCCCAGCGACGCCTCGACGTCGTCGGGGTCGGCGCCGATCACGACCAGGCCCCGCAGGCGGCCCGCCTCGGCGGCGACGGGCCGCAGGTCCACCCCCTTGCGGTCGCCGCCCACGATGAGCACCACCCGGTCGAACGACCGCAGCGCGGCGAGGGTGGCGTGCGGGTTCGTGGCCTTCGAGTCGTCGACGAAGCGCACGCCACCAGCGTGGCCGACCGGCTCGAGCCGGTGGTGGAGCCGTGGGGGATCGGCGGCGACCCGGGCGAGGGCGTCGGGACCGGCGCCCGCCGCGGTGGCCGCCGCCGCGGCCGCGGCCAGGTTCGCGGCGTCGTGCGGTGCGAGCCCCGGGTGCGGAAGCGGGA
>Ga0308412_1000470_pt1 | contig 20701 bp, 25 predicted proteins | sample HotsprottomLayer_FD_202357 | JGI IMG/M metagenome (GOLD analysis project Ga0308412, IMG submission 202357) | Hot spring phototrophic mat microbial communities from Octopus Spring, Yellowstone National Park, Wyoming, United States -... | ecosystem: Environmental > Aquatic > Thermal springs > Hot...
AGTATACGGGTGTCATGGCGACGCACCAGGAAGGCTCAGGAATGACGAAGCGTGATCATCGCGGTCGGAAATATGGATGGACGCAGGTGCGAGGGTCGGGGAGGAATTTTCGGCTCGCTGAAGAGCACTGAAACGCACGCGGGCGGCGGCGGATAGATTTGCATCACACTATGGAGGAATTTTCGGCTCGCTGAAGAGCACTGAAACGCACGCCGGTCTGCGCCGCTGGTTTACGTTGCCGAAGGAGGAATTTTCGGCTCGCTGAAGAGCACTGAAACGCTTCGATGCCGACGCCGATCCGCGCAAAGAGCGCGCGAGGAATTTTCGGCTCGCTGAAGAGCACTGAAACGCCCGCGCGGGCGCGATCGATCTCGAAGCGCATCTCTTCGAGGAATTTTCGGCTCGCTGAAGAGCACTGAAACGCGCAGCGGGCGGTCGCGCAAGAAGCGCTTGCGATGGGAGGAATTTTCGGCTCGCTGAAGAGCACTGAAACGCTTCAACTCCGGTCGCTCTCGCCCGTTTCCGTTGTGGGAGGAATTTTCGGCTCGCTGAAGAGCACTGAAACGCGCTTATCGCGCCTGATACTACATCGATTAATCTGAGTGAGGAATTTTCGGCTCGCTGAAGAGCACTGAAACCGAACAGCCCGCGCAGCACTGCGAGTGCGGTTTCGGGTGAGGAATTTTCGGCTCGCTGAAGAGCACTGAAACTTTCGCTTTGACGACGCAGTACAGATCGAGGTAGAGTGAGGAATTTTCGGCTCGCTGAAGAGCACTGAAACTCGCTGCGACTTGCGCCGCGTCGGGGTGAACGAACGGTGAGGAATTTTCGGCTCGCTGAAGAGCACTGAAACGGATTTGCGGTAGAAGTGAAAGCGAGGAAACGAATGTGAGGAATTTTCGGCTCGCTGAAGAGCACTGAAACCAGACCGCGATGCGGTATTTGGGGTTGTCGCCGTTGGTGAGGAATTTTCGGCTCGCTGAAGAGCACTGAAACGATCGTTGATGCGCCGCGCCGAGGTCTTCCCGCCACGGTGAGGAATTTTCGGCTCGCTGAAGAGCACTGAAACGACGACCAAAGACGCGACGGAAATGATGATCAAACTGGGTGAGGAATTTTCGGCTCGCTGAAGAGCACTGAAACTCACCGCCTGGGTTTCCGGCATCCTCAACGCAGCCGAGTGAGGAATTTTCGGCTCGCTGAAGAGCACTGAAACGCGCGGGGGCGGGCGTGTTGGTCGGTTATTCCGGTTAGTGAGGAATTTTCGGCTCGCTGAAGAGCACTGAAACGGCGCGACGAGGGTCAATCAGCGGTATCTGGATATTGTGAGGAATTTTCGGCTCGCTGAAGAGCACTGAAACTCTGACGACGGCGCGTAGCGCGGCAGTATCTGACGGTGAGGAATTTTCGGCTCGCTGAAGAGCACTGAAACCGCCCAGATCGCGCCGGAGTTGGGATGGTCGAGCGGTGAGGAATTTTCGGCTCGCTGAAGAGCACTGAAACGCTGATGCTGCGCACCAACGCTGCGGAACTAGCGCTGCGTGAGGAATTTTCGGCTCGCTGAAGAGCACTGAAACTCCAATCGCCTCCTTCTCCACAAATTCTTCTGCGTTCGTGAGGAATTTTCGGCTCGCTGAAGAGCACTGAAACGCGTCCTCGCGCAGGTGCGGGTGACGGGGACGCTCATGTGAGGAATTTTCGGCTCGCTGAAGAGCACTGAAACTCAGCATCAGTTCCGCAACTGCTTGCGCGTCGTTGCGGTGAGGAATTTTCGGCTCGCTGAAGAGCACTGAAACTCCAGTAGCCGCGATACTGCCCGTAAACGCGGTTTGGTGAGGAATTTTCGGCTCGCTGAAGAGCACTGAAACCGAACGGATGCGGCGTCTGCCCGATCATCCGCTTGGTGAGGAATTTTCGGCTCGCTGAAGAGCACTGAAACCAACCGTTCGCTGCCGAAATCGCGTTCCGGCGTGCGGTGAGGAATTTTCGGCTCGCTGAAGAGCACTGAAACGCGCATCACGTTCGCGCTGTTAGGTTGCGAACCAGGTGAGGAATTTTCGGCTCGCTGAAGAGCACTGAAACTCCCCACTTCTCCGAGAGATATTTATCGTCTATTTATGTGAGGAATTTTCGGCTCGCTGAAGAGCACTGAAACGCGCCGCGACCGGTTGCCCCTCGTCGAACAGCAGAGTGAGGAATTTTCGGCTCGCTGAAGAGCACTGAAACTCCTCCTCCCGACAGACGGCGTGTATGTTTTCAACATCGTGAGGAATTTTCGGCTCGCTGAAGAGCACTGAAACCTGGTGGGCTACTCTGGCTACATCCCGTTCGTTGGTGAGGAATTTTCGGCTCGCTGAAGAGCACTGAAACCTTGAGGAACCGCACGTGTTCGCTGAAGGCGACACTGAGTGAGGAATTTTCGGCTCGCTGAAGAGCACTGAAACCCAGATTGAGCGCCTTGATCTCGTAGCGCTCAGACGGTGAGGAATTTTCGGCTCGCTGAAGAGCACTGAAACGGGCATCATTACCCACTCCCGATCCACCCGCGCGCCGTGAGGAATTTTCGGCTCGCTGAAGAGCACTGAAACGTGCGAGCGTGTCGATCAGCAGCGGCTTGCTGGCGAGTGAGGAATTTTCGGCTCGCTGAAGAGCACTGAAACTCCTTCAGCAGCGCAGCCGACGCCGGAACGTCAATGAGTGAGGAATTTTCGGCTCGCTGAAGAGCACTGAAACGCGCAGAATACCTTCGGCGAGCGGTACGCCCACTTCGTGAGGAATTTTCGGCTCGCTGAAGAGCACTGAAACGTTCAACGCCGCCGTCGAAACGCTGCAAATTACCGTCGTGAGGAATTTTCGGCTCGCTGAAGAGCACTGAAACCGAACAACGTCAACCACTCTGCGCCCGTTGCTAAAGTGAGGAATTTTCGGCTCGCTGAAGAGCACTGAAACGTGTTTGATTTTTTGGGAACTGCTGTCACAACACATGTGAGGAATTTTCGGCTCGCTGAAGAGCACTGAAACGGAGCGCTACGCGGATTTCGTTGTGGCGATCATTCGAGTGAGGAATTTTCGGCTCGCTGAAGAGCACTGAAACTCAACGCTGCGCCGGGGATGGACGAGCGGCGGCTCGGTGAGGAATTTTCGGCTCGCTGAAGAGCACTGAAACTGCTGTTGACAAGGGCGAGAATGACGCCCCCGGCTATGTGAGGAATTTTCGGCTCGCTGAAGAGCACTGAAACTTCGGCAATTGCGGGCGCGGCGGCGCTCGGCGCGGCGTGAGGAATTTTCGGCTCGCTGAAGAGCACTGAAACACTACGAGTTCTCAACGAGCGATGACGGCGACGAGGTGAGGAATTTTCGGCTCGCTGAAGAGCACTGAAACAGGCGGCGACGGCGGGCGTTCGGGCGTATCGTGACGTGAGGAATTTTCGGCTCGCTGAAGAGCACTGAAACAAGCGCGTTCGTCGCGCCGGAGGGTTTTGTTTTTGGTGAGGAATTTTCGGCTCGCTGAAGAGCACTGAAACGCAGCCGCTGGTTCCGTACAGCCCAATATGCAGCGGTGAGGAATTTTCGGCTCGCTGAAGAGCACTGAAACCGAACAGCCCGCGCAGCACTGCGAGTGCGGTTTCGGGTGAGGAATTTTCGGCTCGCTGAAGAGCACTGAAACGGGGAACGCCGAAATCTCGATTGCAATCGGAACCGGTGAGGAATTTTCGGCTCGCTGAAGAGCACTGAAACATGCCGGAACATCAATGAAGACGTTCCTTCAGCGTGTGAGGAATTTTCGGCTCGCTGAAGAGCACTGAAACGAACCAGATTGGCATCGCTTGGGCGCTCTGGTTGTTGCGTGAGGAATTTTCGGCTCGCTGAAGAGCACTGAAACCACGTTTCAGCGTCAGCCGGTCGAGGGGTACGTTGTACGTGAGGAATTTTCGGCTCGCTGAAGAGCACTGAAACTCGCTGTCCGGCGCATACGCCGATGTTGGTATTTAGTGAGGAATTTTCGGCTCGCTGAAGAGCACTGAAACGTTTCGGCATCTCGCGCTGTCGAGCGAGATCAAAAGTGAGGAATTTTCGGCTCGCTGAAGAGCACTGAAACAAGTCGTTCCAGAACACTTGAACGCTGCGCAGCCGCTGTGAGGAATTTTCGGCTCGCTGAAGAGCACTGAAACCGCCAACGCCGCCACAATCGTTGCGAAACAACTCGGCGTGAGGAATTTTCGGCTCGCTGAAGAGCACTGAAACCTTACAGCGAACACCTACCGACTGTGACGAGCGCGGTGAGGAATTTTCGGCTCGCTGAAGAGCACTGAAACCGTCGCGGATCAACAGCGCGTTGCGATCAACGTAGGTGAGGAATTTTCGGCTCGCTGAAGAGCACTGAAACAAAGGGCGAGGGGATTTCTGGCGTATCCACCAGAGGTGAGGAATTTTCGGCTCGCTGAAGAGCACTGAAACCAGACAGACCGCCGCGAGGTCGCGGTACGGCTGGGTGAGGAATTTTCGGCTCGCTGAAGAGCACTGAAACGCTGAACGAGACTGAGGCTGAGGCTATCGCTCGGAGTGAGGAATTTTCGGCTCGCTGAAGAGCACTGAAACGAACGGAACAACACCAGCAGCGCGGGGTCTTCCGAGGTGAGGAATTTTCGGCTCGCTGAAGAGCACTGAAACCATCCGGCGCGTACTTGACCGCGCGCAGATAGTTGAGTGAGGAATTTTCGGCTCGCTGAAGAGCACTGAAACTGGGCGTTCCAGATTTGCACCACCAGCGCGGTTGCGTGAGGAATTTTCGGCTCGCTGAAGAGCACTGAAACGTTACCGTCCCGGTGTGCGCAACGATACGCACCGCCTGTGAGGAATTTTCGGCTCGCTGAAGAGCACTGAAACTGTTTTGAAGCGAACGGACGAATGACCGCCCGTTGGGTGAGGAATTTTCGGCTCGCTGAAGAGCACTGAAACCACTAGCGTTACCACGCGGCGCTCATACGGTTTGAGTGAGGAATTTTCGGCTCGCTGAAGAGCACTGAAACGTGAAAACGGCGGGCGGGGTTATCCTCATCGAAGAGTGAGGAATTTTCGGCTCGCTGAAGAGCACTGAAACTTCTAAGTCAATTGAAACACCCGTTCCGACCGACGGGTGAGGAATTTTCGGCTCGCTGAAGAGCACTGAAACGCGCATACGCCGATGTTGGTATTTATTCACATCGAAGTGAGGAATTTTCGGCTCGCTGAAGAGCACTGAAACCAAGCGCGCGTCCATCGCGGGCGCTGGGCGTCGCTGGTGAGGAATTTTCGGCTCGCTGAAGAGCACTGAAACTTGGCACCGGCTCGGCGCGCTGGTTGTTGCCCTCTTGTGAGGAATTTTCGGCTCGCTGAAGAGCACTGAAACGCAATCGCCGCCGCCGCGCGGATCGCGTCGCTACCGCGTGAGGAATTTTCGGCTCGCTGAAGAGCACTGAAACAGTTGATGACGCGCGAAGGAGTTGCGGTTCCAAACTGTGAGGAATTTTCGGCTCGCTGAAGAGCACTGAAACCCAGACCGGACAGCAGTTTGAGAATGTCAATGACGGTGAGGAATTTTCGGCTCGCTGAAGAGCACTGAAACGCGCGGGCGCGCGGTGTTGGCGGGAACGCCGAAAGGTGAGGAATTTTCGGCTCGCTGAAGAGCACTGAAACGTAAACGCGGTTTGGCGCTTTGGAGATGTCAGTAACGTGAGGAATTTTCGGCTCGCTGAAGAGCACTGAAACAAATGATGTGCTTCATAGTGATTGTCTCCTGTTTGAGTGAGGAATTTTCGGCTCGCTGAAGAGCACTGAAACACAATGCCGAATTCCGGTTGTTTCGCTTTCCCGGCGACGTGAGGAATTTTCGGCTCGCTGAAGAGCACTGAAACTCCCGCCGTTTGGATGCGTCAACCGTTTCGGTTTGGTGAGGAATTTTCGGCTCGCTGAAGAGCACTGAAACATCCCGTCGCAGCGTTGGCGGCGCAGATCGGGCTGGTGAGGAATTTTCGGCTCGCTGAAGAGCACTGAAACCGTAGACGCGCCGAAGCGCGCGGATCGGGAAGAGAGTGAGGAATTTTCGGCTCGCTGAAGAGCACTGAAACTCTGTCGGGAGGAGGACGATTGGCATCACCAATGTGTGAGGAATTTTCGGCTCGCTGAAGAGCACTGAAACCGCGCGGGGTGACGGGCGCGGGCGGTACGTCAAAGGGTGAGGAATTTTCGGCTCGCTGAAGAGCACTGAAACCAATTTCAGCGAAACCCCAACGATTTTCACTCTTGAGTGAGGAATTTTCGGCTCGCTGAAGAGCACTGAAACTTCCGCCCCCGTCGCGAGCACATCGGCGGCTATCGGTGAGGAATTTTCGGCTCGCTGAAGAGCACTGAAACTCTCGCGTCCGCCGCCAACGCCAGCACCGTAGACGGTGAGGAATTTTCGGCTCGCTGAAGAGCACTGAAACACGCAAACTGCGCGATTGTGGTAATCTCGTTTCCGGTGAGGAATTTTCGGCTCGCTGAAGAGCACTGAAACCGATTGAGGCGCTGGTCGCGGCGGCGCAGTGGATTTGTGAGGAATTTTCGGCTCGCTGAAGAGCACTGAAACGTCTGGCGACCGGCATTTGGGTTGCGCCGGTGACGGTGAGGAATTTTCGGCTCGCTGAAGAGCACTGAAACGCTTTCACCTCAACAGCAAAGCCGGGGTTGTCCCCGGTGAGGAATTTTCGGCTCGCTGAAGAGCACTGAAACACGCTTCCAACTCTTGATGTGGGACTTCCTCAATCTTCCGTGAGGAATTTTCGGCTCGCTGAAGAGCACTGAAACACCGGTTGCCAGCGGGTCATATCGTTCATATGCCTCAGTGAGGAATTTTCGGCTCGCTGAAGAGCACTGAAACCCGCGAACGTCGCCGACCTTCTCGCGTCCGCCGCCAAGTGAGGAATTTTCGGCTCGCTGAAGAGCACTGAAACGGCGGTCGACCGAAGGGATGTAGCGAAGGCTATCGGTGAGGAATTTTCGGCTCGCTGAAGAGCACTGAAACCTGCGTCATTTCTCAAACCGTATGAGCGCCGCGTGGGTGAGGAATTTTCGGCTCGCTGAAGAGCACTGAAACGCGCGTCGAGGCTCGTGCATTACGCTATACGCCATCACGTGAGGAATTTTCGGCTCGCTGAAGAGCACTGAAACCGTGCGACGCGGCAGCAGGCGTTGGACGCGGTAAGTGAGGAATTTTCGGCTCGCTGAAGAGCACTGAAACCCTGGCTACGCACGCTCTGGAGTTATGACGCAGATGTGAGGAATTTTCGGCTCGCTGAAGAGCACTGAAACACCGCGCAATCGACCACCTCGTACTGCTGCCATCACCGTGAGGAATTTTCGGCTCGCTGAAGAGCACTGAAACCGCACAATCGACGCATTATCTTCGCACTCGGGATAGTGAGGAATTTTCGGCTCGCTGAAGAGCACTGAAACCTCGCGCTGCTCGCGCAGCGACTTTGCGAGTTCGCGGGTGAGGAATTTTCGGCTCGCTGAAGAGCACTGAAACATATTTCGACATCGACAACGGCGAAACTGCGGAAGGTGAGGAATTTTCGGCTCGCTGAAGAGCACTGAAACCGCCGGAACAACCTCGTCGTCGAGCGCCTCAAGCGGTGAGGAATTTTCGGCTCGCTGAAGAGCACTGAAACTTGTAGTATACCGCGCCTCGGTGCGGTTGTCAAGGTGAGGAATTTTCGGCTCGCTGAAGAGCACTGAAACAAAAACGCACTCATCAGTACTTCCTCCAATTCTTAGGTGAGGAATTTTCGGCTCGCTGAAGAGCACTGAAACGGTTCAACCTCGCTTCTTACGGACGGTTCCCAAATGGTGAGGAATTTTCGGCTCGCTGAAGAGCACTGAAACTCTGCCGCGCCGACGAGTTGCGCGATGTAGACGCCCGAGTGAGGAATTTTCGGCTCGCTGAAGAGCACTGAAACCGCGCAGATAGTTGACAACGTACCCGTCGAGGTCGGTGAGGAATTTTCGGCTCGCTGAAGAGCACTGAAACTACTTCTCCTTCGCGCTGTCACAACACACGCTTGTGTGAGGAATTTTCGGCTCGCTGAAGAGCACTGAAACACGCAGCGCCGGCTTTCCGAGTCTTCCCCTCCGGAAGTGAGGAATTTTCGGCTCGCTGAAGAGCACTGAAACGCGCACCATTTCGCCCGTCACCGATCCGAAACGCGGGTGAGGAATTTTCGGCTCGCTGAAGAGCACTGAAACGGCGGATGGTCGGTGCGCGACGGGCGGCTCATCTAGTGAGGAATTTTCGGCTCGCTGAAGAGCACTGAAACTTCCTCAATCAGAATAACCCCGCCCGCCGTTTTGAGTGAGGAATTTTCGGCTCGCTGAAGAGCACTGAAACCAAACGGATGCTGTGTCTGCCCGATCATCCGCTTGGTGAGGAATTTTCGGCTCGCTGAAGAGCACTGAAACATCGTCTTCGTACTCGCGTTCGACTTCGCCCAGTTCGTGAGGAATTTTCGGCTCGCTGAAGAGCACTGAAACCCGGCGGTACGCAAGTCGAGAATGACACCAATACGATACGTGAGGAATTTTCGGCTCGCTGAAGAGCACTGAAACGTCGGCGCGGGGTTTATGCCGAGCAGCGGCTACGATGTGAGGAATTTTCGGCTCGCTGAAGAGCACTGAAACGTTCGTTGCGGGCGTCGTCGCGCCGACGCTGCTACCGTGAGGAATTTTCGGCTCGCTGAAGAGCACTGAAACTTGATAATTGCATTCAGGATTGTGCGGATATTCCAGTGTGAGGAATTTTCGGCTCGCTGAAGAGCACTGAAACTCAATCGACCGCAGGTACTGACAACCGTCATTGGTCAGTGAGGAATTTTCGGCTCGCTGAAGAGCACTGAAACGTTTGCCGTTTACGCGCGCTGGACGGACGGGCTGAGTGAGGAATTTTCGGCTCGCTGAAGAGCACTGAAACGGCGAGCGTTGCGCGGCGGCATTCGAGTGATGTGATCGGTGAGGAATTTTCGGCTCGCTGAAGAGCACTGAAACCGTTCAGCAGCGCCGCCGATGCCGGAACGTCAATGTGAGGAATTTTCGGCTCGCTGAAGAGCACTGAAACTCAGACGGAAACAGCGCGTTGCTCTCGGCGTCGTTGGTGAGGAATTTTCGGCTCGCTGAAGAGCACTGAAACGCGCGCCGCGAGAATAGGATCGTAGTAGTCCGGATCGGTGAGGAATTTTCGGCTCGCTGAAGAGCACTGAAACCCGTTCGGAACACGCGGAAGGCGATGCCGCGCATTCGTGAGGAATTTTCGGCTCGCTGAAGAGCACTGAAACGCGCAATCGCCGCCTCGTCGCGGCGGTCTTCCGCAAGTGAGGAATTTTCGGCTCGCTGAAGAGCACTGAAACCGCGGTTCGTTCAAGCGGCGATTGAAGCGCTGGTCGCGTGAGGAATTTTCGGCTCGCTGAAGAGCACTGAAACACAACCCGCACTTCCGTCTCGACGCGCCCCGGAAACGTGAGGAATTTTCGGCTCGCTGAAGAGCACTGAAACGCCGATGGCGTGTATGTGTGGAATATCATTACGCCGCGTGAGGAATTTTCGGCTCGCTGAAGAGCACTGAAACGGAGCGCTACGCAGATTTCGTCGTCGCGCTCGTTCGGTGAGGAATTTTCGGCTCGCTGAAGAGCACTGAAACTCGACAGAGGTCGAGAACTCGTAGTCGGCGACGGTGGTGAGGAATTTTCGGCTCGCTGAAGAGCACTGAAACATACGCGAACCGTAGCCATAGCAGTGCCCTTTCTGGTGAGGAATTTTCGGCTCGCTGAAGAGCACTGAAACTCTCAGCGGATGCGATGTCGGGGTACTCGAAGATTTGTGAGGAATTTTCGGCTCGCTGAAGAGCACTGAAACAACCGTAACAAAATGTCGTTGTAACAGTAGTGTCTGGTGAGGAATTTTCGGCTCGCTGAAGAGCACTGAAACTTGTCAAGGCGGCAACGCGGTGATAATGGCGCAAGCGGTGAGGAATTTTCGGCTCGCTGAAGAGCACTGAAACAGCGGCTGCGCGGCGTGGATGTGACCGAGGCGGGGCGTGAGGAATTTTCGGCTCGCTGAAGAGCACTGAAACTAATCAAATACGAGACTCTCGATAGCCTTCGCTACGGTGAGGAATTTTCGGCTCGCTGAAGAGCACTGAAACGGGGCCCGCTCCGTCCGCCCCACTCGTCCTCGCGCCGGTGAGGAATTTTCGGCTCGCTGAAGAGCACTGAAACCAGCGACAGCGCGGGTGCGCCGGGGGCCCGCTCAGGTGAGGAATTTTCGGCTCGCTGAAGAGCACTGAAACGTACGCCGTCTGGTAGCGCTCCGCCGCCAGCAGTGCGGTGAGGAATTTTCGGCTCGCTGAAGAGCACTGAAACGTTACGCAGACGCAGCAGTTCTTGGTCTGCCGCGTCGTGAGGAATTTTCGGCTCGCTGAAGAGCACTGAAACTCACGAAGTCGTCGGGATTGAACGAAACGGCATACGGTGAGGAATTTTCGGCTCGCTGAAGAGCACTGAAACGCGGACATCGCGCTGCTGCGTGCGGTGATGACAGAACGGTGAGGAATTTTCGGCTCGCTGAAGAGCACTGAAACTCGTTGTTCAACCCCGCCGACCCGCGTCCGGCGCGGTTCGGTGAGGAATTTTCGGCTCGCTGAAGAGCACTGAAACGCTGCCCGGTGAGACGCTGGATTGCTTCCGCCTTCTGTGAGGAATTTTCGGCTCGCTGAAGAGCACTGAAACCAACTACGCATCACCGCTGCGCGTTACGGTTGGACGGTGAGGAATTTTCGGCTCGCTGAAGAGCACTGAAACCACGCGGGCTGGCGCAGGCGGCGGCAGACGCGGCGAAGGTGAGGAATTTTCGGCTCGCTGAAGAGCACTGAAACGGACGAGTTTCAATATCACTCGGGCGCGCTGGCAGGTGAGGAATTTTCGGCTCGCTGAAGAGCACTGAAACTCGTCGAGGAACTCCGCGTCAAGTTCTTGACGCGCGTGAGGAATTTTCGGCTCGCTGAAGAGCACTGAAACTCGCGGGCATTCCGATTGCGTACAGTGAGCACTTAGTGAGGAATTTTCGGCTCGCTGAAGAGCACTGAAACCGAACTGCTGATCGGGTCTCATTTGCCCGAACCAGAGTGAGGAATTTTCGGCTCGCTGAAGAGCACTGAAACCCTTCGCGTCTCAGCGCCTCGCTGAGGCGCTTTTTGGTGAGGAATTTTCGGCTCGCTGAAGAGCACTGAAACTACACCGTACCGGTCGGGTTCGTCTCGAACGGGCGCGTGAGGAATTTTCGGCTCGCTGAAGAGCACTGAAACTTCGTTGCGGGCGTCGTTGCGCCAACACTGCTGCCGGTGAGGAATTTTCGGCTCGCTGAAGAGCACTGAAACCTGCGGGATGTGTGACGCCCGCCGCCTCACCAAGAGGTGAGGAATTTTCGGCTCGCTGAAGAGCACTGAAACGCGCTCATCAGACGCTGGCAACTGGAGGAGCGACGAGTGAGGAATTTTCGGCTCGCTGAAGAGCACTGAAACACGCCCTCGTTGACAACGGGGATCAAACGGTGTACCGGTGAGGAATTTTCGGCTCGCTGAAGAGCACTGAAACGCGCGGGCGAGGCGCGGGGGTTTCGTCTTGAAGGAGGGTGAGGAATTTTCGGCTCGCTGAAGAGCACTGAAACATCCGCAGCGCCAACGGCTGGCGGCGCGCGTGGCGCGTGAGGAATTTTCGGCTCGCTGAAGAGCACTGAAACAGACATTCAGTGCCGAGAACCGACGCGAGGTTATCCGGTGAGGAATTTTCGGCTCGCTGAAGAGCACTGAAACGCAGCATCAGCACCAGCAGCATCAGCACCAGCACCAGTGAGGAATTTTCGGCTCGCTGAAGAGCACTGAAACCCGCGCTCACCAACAGTGCAATATAGACGCCGGACGGTGAGGAATTTTCGGCTCGCTGAAGAGCACTGAAACGACGCTGTACCAGTGTGTGTCGTCGATGTCCTTTAAGTGAGGAATTTTCGGCTCGCTGAAGAGCACTGAAACAGCGCGGACGGGGCGCTGAGCAACAAAACCGATAGTGTGAGGAATTTTCGGCTCGCTGAAGAGCACTGAAACGCCCTACCCGCGCCATCTGCGCAACTTCGACTACGAGTGAGGAATTTTCGGCTCGCTGAAGAGCACTGAAACACGCCGCAGAGTTGGCGCTGCCGGTGCTGGAGCAAGACCAGTGAGGAATTTTCGGCTCGCTGAAGAGCACTGAAACCGCGCATCGATGCGTTTACCGGATCGTCGAGTTGGGTGAGGAATTTTCGGCTCGCTGAAGAGCACTGAAACACATCATCGATGTGGTTGACGAGACCGAACGTCTGCGTGAGGAATTTTCGGCTCGCTGAAGAGCACTGAAACGTTCGTTGAGATCGCAGCGGGTACGTAATACAAGCGCAGTGAGGAATTTTCGGCTCGCTGAAGAGCACTGAAACTCGCTGGAGTGGGCGAAAGTCGAGTTCCGCTGTGAACGTGAGGAATTTTCGGCTCGCTGAAGAGCACTGAAACGGTTGAGTTCCACAGCGAAACGATTGCCGCTATTACGTGAGGAATTTTCGGCTCGCTGAAGAGCACTGAAACTCCTGAGTCTCTTCGATCCGCTCGATCTGACCTCGCGTGAGGAATTTTCGGCTCGCTGAAGAGCACTGAAACCCTCGACGCGCCAGCGACCGCCCGCGCGCTGCTCGAGTGAGGAATTTTCGGCTCGCTGAAGAGCACTGAAACGTGAGCGCCCGTGTGAGCGCTACAATCAACGACGGGTGAGGAATTTTCGGCTCGCTGAAGAGCACTGAAACCCCGTCGGGGGCGACGGGACGGGATCATCAACCGTCGTGAGGAATTTTCGGCTCGCTGAAGAGCACTGAAACAGCGGTTGGGTTGAGATCGTCCACATCGCCTCCGTTCGTGAGGAATTTTCGGCTCGCTGAAGAGCACTGAAACTCGCGCCGCGCGTTGGGCGGTCGCCAACGGTGACAAGTGAGGAATTTTCGGCTCGCTGAAGAGCACTGAAACTAGAAGTGATTGATTACTGTGTCTCTACTATACCACAGTGAGGAATTTTCGGCTCGCTGAAGAGCACTGAAACGCAGTACGCCGTCGGTTGCCGCCATCACATCGTCGGGTGAGGAATTTTCGGCTCGCTGAAGAGCACTGAAACTTTACGCGCGCTGGGCGGACGGACTGAATGACTGGTGGTGAGGAATTTTCGGCTCGCTGAAGAGCACTGAAACCTCATAATTCCTTCCCAAGTGCGTTGCGCAAACGCGGTGAGGAATTTTCGGCTCGCTGAAGAGCACTGAAACATTTAGAGCCTTCCCACAGCCGAATCGTCGCCATTTCAGTGAGGAATTTTCGGCTCGCTGAAGAGCACTGAAACGAACCCGATTGGCACCGGCTTGGTGCTCTGGTTGTTGGTGAGGAATTTTCGGCTCGCTGAAGAGCACTGAAACGGCGCGCTGCAACTCTTCGATATTTGGCGCGCCAATAGTGAGGAATTTTCGGCTCGCTGAAGAGCACTGAAACCGCTGGAAGACTCGCGCTGGGCGACGGTGCGGCGTTGTGAGGAATTTTCGGCTCGCTGAAGAGCACTGAAACCGATTTGCGGTTGACCGGGCCACGACACGGTATATCGTGAGGAATTTTCGGCTCGCTGAAGAGCACTGAAACGGCGCTCTGTGGTATACAAACATCAAGTTAGTGATTGTGAGGAATTTTCGGCTCGCTGAAGAGCACTGAAACGAGACGCTGGTTGACGAGACCGGCGAGCGCATCGGTGAGGAATTTTCGGCTCGCTGAAGAGCACTGAAACCTTGCCGGTCGGCGTCTGCATCGAGACAATCACTCTGGTGAGGAATTTTCGGCTCGCTGAAGAGCACTGAAACGCGAATATCTACGACGTTGACGCGATCTACGTTGAGTGAGGAATTTTCGGCTCGCTGAAGAGCACTGAAACGCACACCCGCGTTGTCGGTGCGGCGTGCGACTGGAACGTGAGGAATTTTCGGCTCGCTGAAGAGCACTGAAACACACAATCAACAACGGCAGCGGGTCGGGCGCGGTCTGTGAGGAATTTTCGGCTCGCTGAAGAGCACTGAAACTTTCTCAATTATGCGTATACGTCAACTCCGCTTTATGTGAGGAATTTTCGGCTCGCTGAAGAGCACTGAAACGCGTTACTAACCCGCGTCCCCGCCTTCGGCGCTCCGCGTGAGGAATTTTCGGCTCGCTGAAGAGCACTGAAACCGCCGCGCTCTGGCGCACCAGCGAAACGCGGTGACGTGAGGAATTTTCGGCTCGCTGAAGAGCACTGAAACGTCGCCCTTCCCGTCGAGGATCGCCCAGCGCACCCCGCGTGAGGAATTTTCGGCTCGCTGAAGAGCACTGAAACTCGAGATCGTTGACGATCTCGTACCGAACCGGCGGTGAGTGAGGAATTTTCGGCTCGCTGAAGAGCACTGAAACACTACGCCGCGATGGAACAGCGTATCGCGGCGGATTTGGTGAGGAATTTTCGGCTCGCTGAAGAGCACTGAAACGGAGTTCGACAAGTACTACAGTTCGCTTCGGGTAGTGGTGAGGAATTTTCGGCTCGCTGAAGAGCACTGAAACTCGTTATCCGGCGCACACGCCAATGTTGGTATTTAGTGAGGAATTTTCGGCTCGCTGAAGAGCACTGAAACACACTGCTACCGGCGCTGATCGATAAGATCGCTTGGTTGTGAGGAATTTTCGGCTCGCTGAAGAGCACTGAAACTGACAGACGGGAACTTGTGTGCTAGGCTAACGACCGTGAGGAATTTTCGGCTCGCTGAAGAGCACTGAAACGTGCAAGCGGGTGTTGAGGCGCAACTGCGCATCGCGTGAGGAATTTTCGGCTCGCTGAAGAGCACTGAAACGGATGTGGGTGTCAACGAGAAAGGTATCGACTTCCCAGTGAGGAATTTTCGGCTCGCTGAAGAGCACTGAAACCCTCGACGACTGCCCGAATATTGTTGTGATCAAATGTGAGGAATTTTCGGCTCGCTGAAGAGCACTGAAACCGATCCACAGTCTGGATAAGATCGAAACCGACGCAGTGAGGAATTTTCGGCTCGCTGAAGAGCACTGAAACGATTACGATTACGTCTGCTACTACCTCGACAATTGGGTGAGGAATTTTCGGCTCGCTGAAGAGCACTGAAACAATGGGTACAACACGTATTACTCTGGCGCGGGCGCGTGAGGAATTTTCGGCTCGCTGAAGAGCACTGAAACGCGCCGATTGCTCGGCGTTGCCCTCGCCGCTCCCCGTGAGGAATTTTCGGCTCGCTGAAGAGCACTGAAACGCAATCCCCCGGCGCGTCGCGCACGCTCCGTGATGCGTGAGGAATTTTCGGCTCGCTGAAGAGCACTGAAACGGCGATGCCGTCTAATCCGGCGCTTCGTTTCATTGGTGAGGAATTTTCGGCTCGCTGAAGAGCACTGAAACCGGTGCCGGGTATGAGGTTGTATGGCGCGTGTCGGGTGAGGAATTTTCGGCTCGCTGAAGAGCACTGAAACATTCGCATTCCAGTAGTTGCGACATCGGCTTCAGTTAGTGAGGAATTTTCGGCTCGCTGAAGAGCACTGAAACATGAAGAATTATTCACAGACGATTTTCCATCGTCTAAGTGAGGAATTTTCGGCTCGCTGAAGAGCACTGAAACTGGAGTATGAGCGTGCTATGTTGCAACTGCTCGTGTGTGAGGAATTTTCGGCTCGCTGAAGAGCACTGAAACAGTTCCGGTTAAGCGCGCCATCACTGAGAATAATCGGTGAGGAATTTTCGGCTCGCTGAAGAGCACTGAAACACCGGATGCAACGAATACGGATGATCGTGATGGCAGTGAGGAATTTTCGGCTCGCTGAAGAGCACTGAAACCTCGTTATCGATCTGGGATCGGCGGCGCGTCCATCAGTGAGGAATTTTCGGCTCGCTGAAGAGCACTGAAACTTTGAACAAATGTGTCAAGATATTCAGGACGCGCCGCAAAGTGAGGAATTTTCGGCTCGCTGAAGAGCACTGAAACGGTATCTGTGCGGCAACGGCGTGGATAGGCGCAAAGTGAGGAATTTTCGGCTCGCTGAAGAGCACTGAAACTCGTCGAGAAACTCGGCGTCTAACTCTTGGCGCGCTGGTGAGGAATTTTCGGCTCGCTGAAGAGCACTGAAACCTACGACTATGGTCGGTTTCGCTCGTCGGTGGATGCGGTGAGGAATTTTCGGCTCGCTGAAGAGCACTGAAACCCGCTCGTCACACTCGCAGCGGCGCCATGCCTCATCAGTGAGGAATTTTCGGCTCGCTGAAGAGCACTGAAACTTCGTTGGGGTGCTCGCCTTGGCGATTGGCGTGACGTGAGGAATTTTCGGCTCGCTGAAGAGCACTGAAACCGCTCCCCCGCTCGGCCAGGCGTGGCGCTACATCGGGTGAGGAATTTTCGGCTCGCTGAAGAGCACTGAAACTCCTTCAGGCCGCGACCAGCATCTTCAACCCATTCGGTGAGGAATTTTCGGCTCGCTGAAGAGCACTGAAACAGCGCGTGCAGTCCACGGAGGGCGCCGGCAACGCGGGTGAGGAATTTTCGGCTCGCTGAAGAGCACTGAAACCGCGCCGGCGCATGTACCAGACCGCCGCGCCGACGGCAGTGAGGAATTTTCGGCTCGCTGAAGAGCACTGAAACCTCGGCCAGGCGTGGCGCTACATCGGCGTGTGGCATTGTGAGGAATTTTCGGCTCGCTGAAGAGCACTGAAACAGACGGGCTGGAGCAGGATGGCGGAGTCGAACCGCGTGAGGAATTTTCGGCTCGCTGAAGAGCACTGAAACCGTCGTGCGTCAACCCTGATGTTGCGAGTTCGCCTGGTGAGGAATTTTCGGCTCGCTGAAGAGCACTGAAACCTCGTTCTCAACCCATAATCGGCGGCAGGTCTGTCAGCGTGAGGAATTTTCGGCTCGCTGAAGAGCACTGAAACGTTATCTGCTGGTTGTTGTAATCATACGGACTCCACGTGAGGAATTTTCGGCTCGCTGAAGAGCACTGAAACCGACGCGGTCGGCGACAGCGACGCGGTCGGCGAGGGTGAGGAATTTTCGGCTCGCTGAAGAGCACTGAAACTACTCCGGCGCATCGGCCAGCACGGGCGCGGGCAAAGTGAGGAATTTTCGGCTCGCTGAAGAGCACTGAAACGTAACTAGCGGTCTGGTATTGCGCGGCATGATCGCCGGTGAGGAATTTTCGGCTCGCTGAAGAGCACTGAAACCGTGCGGCGTTGCGTTGCGCTACGGCGCGTCGGGTGTGAGGAATTTTCGGCTCGCTGAAGAGCACTGAAACATCCACCACCGTCAACATGCGCACGTAGCGCCGCCGTGAGGAATTTTCGGCTCGCTGAAGAGCACTGAAACAGCGCGTGCACGACGGCGTGTGCGTCGGCGAGGGCGGTGAGGAATTTTCGGCTCGCTGAAGAGCACTGAAACTCTCGCCCGCGCCCTGATGCCGCGCGAGCGGCTCGGTGAGGAATTTTCGGCTCGCTGAAGAGCACTGAAACTATCCGTTATCGTTTAGCGTGTGGCTACCCACGCGCCGAGTGAGGAATTTTCGGCTCGCTGAAGAGCACTGAAACCTGTAGTGGATTGTGAGAGAAGCGTACCACTGGTACTGTGAGGAATTTTCGGCTCGCTGAAGAGCACTGAAACGTACGAATCGAAATTGACGCGCATAGAAGGCATATGGTGAGGAATTTTCGGCTCGCTGAAGAGCACTGAAACGGCGGATCTGATGCGCCGATTATATCGAGATCATACGGTGAGGAATTTTCGGCTCGCTGAAGAGCACTGAAACGTTGACGTGATAAAGGGCCTGTAACCCGCGCGCTGTGTGAGGAATTTTCGGCTCGCTGAAGAGCACTGAAACCTAGGCGCGCATACGGCCAGCGCCAAACGGTAGTAGTGAGGAATTTTCGGCTCGCTGAAGAGCACTGAAACGCACTCAATTGATTGCGGCCAGAAGCCAAATGACGGTGAGGAATTTTCGGCTCGCTGAAGAGCACTGAAACAGCCGATTATTTCGTAGCGACAATGGTTCGCAATGCGTGAGGAATTTTCGGCTCGCTGAAGAGCACTGAAACCCTAACGCAGCGATGATTTGCAGCAAGAACTGTTCGGTGAGGAATTTTCGGCTCGCTGAAGAGCACTGAAACTCTTCAATTTGTCTTTATGCAGCACAACGTTTGTCGTGAGGAATTTTCGGCTCGCTGAAGAGCACTGAAACCCGCGACGCGCTCATACGCCGTCTCAACGTCAACAGGTGAGGAATTTTCGGCTCGCTGAAGAGCACTGAAACGCCGTCGTCTCGTTTCCGGAAGCGCGCACGCCGATTGTGAGGAATTTTCGGCTCGCTGAAGAGCACTGAAACCTGAGCGAGATCGAGGCGGAAGCAATCGCTCAAACGGTGAGGAATTTTCGGCTCGCTGAAGAGCACTGAAACGTTGATCGTACAGATGCGCGAGGAAGAAGAGCGTAGTGAGGAATTTTCGGCTCGCTGAAGAGCACTGAAACGAACGTTGACGGGAACACCGGCGCTGCGTGTTTTTGTGAGGAATTTTCGGCTCGCTGAAGAGCACTGAAACCTCTTGCGGTTCTTCAACGCGAACGTGACGGCACCTAGTGAGGAATTTTCGGCTCGCTGAAGAGCACTGAAACGACACGAAAATCTCATACGTCGAGTTCGACGCAGGCGAGTGAGGAATTTTCGGCTCGCTGAAGAGCACTGAAACGCCTGCACCGGCGGGGTTCTGGAGGAGGTTGGGCGGGTGAGGAATTTTCGGCTCGCTGAAGAGCACTGAAACCAGATGGAACATCAACGCTGCGGTGACGCTGTGGTTGTGAGGAATTTTCGGCTCGCTGAAGAGCACTGAAACCGCCGCCAGAACCGGATCGTAGTAGTCCGGATCGCCGTGAGGAATTTTCGGCTCGCTGAAGAGCACTGAAACTCTGCGCGGCGGGTATGTTGTGTCGCCGGAGTTGCGTGAGGAATTTTCGGCTCGCTGAAGAGCACTGAAACCGCCCGTTGCGCTGCCAGAACGCCAGCAACGCCCGGCGTGAGGAATTTTCGGCTCGCTGAAGAGCACTGAAACAGTTGCGGCGCGGACTGCGGCTGTTCGGGAAGAACCGTGAGGAATTTTCGGCTCGCTGAAGAGCACTGAAACCGTACTGCTGCCGTCGCCGGAAGACGTACTTCAGAGTGAGGAATTTTCGGCTCGCTGAAGAGCACTGAAACACGATACGAACGACTTCGCGCCGGTCCTCACTGAGGTGAGGAATTTTCGGCTCGCTGAAGAGCACTGAAACCTGAACTCGACCGCGAAATCCCGCGTCTCGCGGTCGGTGAGGAATTTTCGGCTCGCTGAAGAGCACTGAAACGGTGACAACGGTGGGTATACAATTACCGAGATCACCGGTGAGGAATTTTCGGCTCGCTGAAGAGCACTGAAACGATGCCGGGCGCGTCTTGATTGTTCGCGTCCACAACGTGAGGAATTTTCGGCTCGCTGAAGAGCACTGAAACGCGTTGTTTGTGCACCGCGACACAACCGTTTCGCTGAGTGAGGAATTTTCGGCTCGCTGAAGAGCACTGAAACCTTCTCGCGCAACTGCGAGACGATTACGCAGCCGCAGGTGAGGAATTTTCGGCTCGCTGAAGAGCACTGAAACTGGTAGAGTAGGAGCGTGATCGATATACGCTAAAGGGTGAGGAATTTTCGGCTCGCTGAAGAGCACTGAAACTTGACGGTATACAGCAGCGTCTCGCTCAACCGCGTCGGTGAGGAATTTTCGGCTCGCTGAAGAGCACTGAAACGTACGAGTGGTCGCGCCGTTTCGACGGCGATCACCGTGAGGAATTTTCGGCTCGCTGAAGAGCACTGAAACCAGTTCCCGCTGGTTGTCAAGAGGCAATTTCAGCGAAGTGAGGAATTTTCGGCTCGCTGAAGAGCACTGAAACGTGGAAATCACGCTGACAGTGCTGTACAACGAGGAGTGAGGAATTTTCGGCTCGCTGAAGAGCACTGAAACCGAGGATGCGGCTGGTTCCCGTCGCGCTCTCCAGTGTGAGGAATTTTCGGCTCGCTGAAGAGCACTGAAACGTTCAACGCTGCGGTCGAAACGCTGCAGATTACCGTGTGAGGAATTTTCGGCTCGCTGAAGAGCACTGAAACGCTCATCGTTGGCGGTCTCCCAGATCATCACGTACTGTGAGGAATTTTCGGCTCGCTGAAGAGCACTGAAACCCCTTCACCAACTCGGTCATCGCGTCCAGCGCCTGGTGAGGAATTTTCGGCTCGCTGAAGAGCACTGAAACACACGCGATACGTTTCCATAGTTGGTGCCTCCTTAGGTGAGGAATTTTCGGCTCGCTGAAGAGCACTGAAACCGTCCTCGAAACGCACCGAACCTACCTCTGAACCTTCGTGAGGAATTTTCGGCTCGCTGAAGAGCACTGAAACGCCTGAATAGCCTAATTGATAGACAATAGACGATATTTCAGGGATTTCGGCTCATTTTTGGCTGTTGAAGAGCATTGAAACTTGTCACCGTA
>Ga0308412_1000481_pt1 | contig 20401 bp, 14 predicted proteins | sample HotsprottomLayer_FD_202357 | JGI IMG/M metagenome (GOLD analysis project Ga0308412, IMG submission 202357) | Hot spring phototrophic mat microbial communities from Octopus Spring, Yellowstone National Park, Wyoming, United States -... | ecosystem: Environmental > Aquatic > Thermal springs > Hot...
GGCGATAGAGGAACACCAACGCCAGCAAGAAGGCCAGGTTGCTGACCAAGAAGCCGGCCAGCACTAAGTTGTCGCCGGCCAGCGGAGCTAGCAAGCGCATCGCCAGGGGATACAGGGGAAAGAACGCGACGTTGCTCTGGCGCAGTGGTTGAAACCAGTAGCCATCGCGCGCGATTTGTACGTACCACTGGCTGTCCCACTTCGCCCAGAGGCTCAGGAAGGGGCTGTTGGGATCGGCGACCCAGTGGCCCTCTTTGGTGGGTAAAAATACGTCGCCCACGATGCCGGCGGCGAAGAGCGCCGCGCGCGAAACGACGAATGCGACGATCGGCTGCATCAGCCAGTCGAGCTGTGTGAGCAGCGCAAGGAAAGCCGCCAGGTTGCGTTCCAACCAGTGTCGGCCCGCGAAGAGCGCGGCAACGAGCGAATTGTCGGATGCGTTGCTCATTGATCCAGCCCCACCATGATCTCGACGTTGGCCAGCGAGACCGGCCCGCCATAGGCAACCAGGCTGATCCATCCCTCGGCGCGCGGCAGGCGTACGCCCTCGGCAATGGTCTGGTCATCCACGAAGATGTCTACGCTGTTGCCGCGCACCACCAACCGAAGTTGGCTGCCTCCCTGTAACTTCGGGGTTAACTTGGCAGAGCCGCGGCCGCGGAAAGTGCCGGCTTCGTCGTAGATGCCCCAGAAAACGCCCTCGCCGCCGCGGATGAAGCGCACGATCGCGGCGCCGCTTTTGCGCGATCGCTCCGGCATGTGGATCATGAATCCGCCGCCGGAGTCCGGCGTGTCCGGCAGGGTGATATCGGCCTGAATTGTGTAGTTCGAGGCGTAGATGCCGGTGTTCAGCATGTAATCAGCCGGATTGGGGACAACCTGGGTGAAGACCCCCTGCGAGATGTTCCAGGTACCACCGATAATGCGTTGGTCTGGAAAGCCAGATGCTCCGCCGTAGCGGCCGGCTGCTGTCAGCGGCGACATGACAGCCGGCGTCGGCGTAGCCAGCGTCGAAGTAGCGCGTCCTGCGGCGCTGACGCCGACCGACTCGAACACCGCGGCGCTTCGGGCGGTGATCAGACCGATATAACCGAAGTTTTGACCGTTGACGAGAGGGATGTCACTCGCCAGCAAAACCCCATCCAGAAAGACGCTGTAGCTCGTATCGCTGCTGACGATGCGGACGATGTGGCGGCTCGTCCCGGGCGGATCCACGTTGGCGTACCCCTGGCCGACGAACTTGCCCGTCTTGTCGTAGTAACCCCAGAACACGCCTCCCGGCCGACGGTCGGAGTAGCGAAACATGTAGGCGCCGGCGAGACGATTGGTGTAAGGCATGTTGAAGAGCACGCCTGCTCCGTTGCCGGTGCGATGGCTCAAGGCGACTTCGAGAGCGTAATTGCGGAAGGCGCTGTCGGTGTAAACGATGCCCAGGTCGTAGCCGGCTGAGTCTTCTTGCACCAGCGCGTTGTCGGCAAATCGCCACTGGCCGCCAACCACTTGCCAGCCCGAAGCGCGCAAGTCGCCGCTGAAGGCACCGCGCCAGGGCCTGGCGGCGCCGCTGGTTATCAATGGGCTGTTGGCGGCCAGTGGTGTCGCGGTGGGACCGCGCGGCGTTGCCATCGCAGTTGTCGCCGCAGCTGTAGCTGCAGCTGTAGCTGCAGCCGTGGCTTTGGGTCGAGGTTGAGAGACAGATGGCTGAGGCGTGGGCCGCTGCTCATCCGTTTTGACCAGGACGAGCGGCGTGTTCTCGAACAAAGGAAAGGCTTCTACCAGCGCATAGGCCACGCTGCTGTGCGAGGTGATCAAGCCGATGTGACCTTGATTTCGCCGTAAAGGCACATCGCGGGCGATGACCGCGTCGTCCACAAAAATGTCATAGCTGCTCTCGCCGCTGTAGACGCGAATCTGACGGGGTTCATTGCCAGGGTCGGGCAACGCCTGAGCGCCCTGGCGGAAGAACACTCCGGCGGCGTCGAAGTAGCCCCAAAACAGCGAGTTTGTTTGATCGGAATAGCGCACCATGTGTGAGTCGTTGAGTTGATAGGGTGACGCCATGTTGAAGAGCAGGCCGCCTCCGAGGCCGATGAGGTGTCTCAAGCTCACCTTCAACACATAGTTTTCGAAAGCACCGCCTTGGTAGCCGATGCCGGCGTCCTGAGCAGCCGGGTTGACCTGCACCAGCTCCCCCTGAGAAAGCTTCCATTCTCCTGAGAAAGGAACCCAACCGGCGCCGCCGGGCTTGCTGTCGAAGTCGCTGACGTAGACTAACTCTCCGGGTTGCTCCACTTTCGCTGTTGTGATTTTGAGCGTGTCGAAGCGGGCCGGCCCCAAACTGTAGAAACCCACCAGGCCGTTAGGATGGAACAGCGGCCGTCGTTCGATCAAGGTTTGTCCGTTGAGCTGCACAGTGTAGGTCTTGTCCAGCACGTAAAGGTCGAGCCGATATTTCTGGGTGTCCGTGTCCAAAGGCACCGTCACCTGATGCACGAAATTGCCCTCTTGATCGGTATACCCAGCTACCAGCTCTATGGCCCCTCCCTCCGTTCGGTTGATCGTCACCCGATGTAGTTGGGCTGTCAGACGGGGATATTGGGCATTAAAGTTGATCCCGGCCGCGCGGGTACTCTTCGCCAATGTGAGATAGACGCTCAGGTGATAGGGCTGATCTGCCTCCAGCCGTTGGGGCACAAAAATGTTCGCTGCCTGCTCGAGGTTGGCCGTCTGCGCCAACGTCTCCTCACGGAGCGACCACACCCCGCGATCACTGAACCAGGACTTGATGTCGGCGTCGCTGAAATCCTGGACGTAGGGCAGCTCAAAAGCCGCAAGGCGCTGGCGCGGTCCAAGAATTCGGGTGATCGCGAACGCCACGACCAGCAAAACCAGCCCTAAGAGCGCAAGGCCAACGACCGGGCGCGCCTGCCGGCGCGATGGCAGCAGGCGAGCTAACCGACTCCGGACTCTATCGAAGCATGGCTTGGCGATGGTAGACCAAGTCGAGCTGTTGTTTACCATTTCGGACCTCATAGTAGTGCTCGCGTTTGTCCGGCTGCTCGATCAGGGTGCCACATCGTTCGACGGCAGCGTCTGGCAGCACAAGTCCTTGACGGATTTCACCCAACGCACGTTCTCCGGAAGCTTTAGATTCCGGTAGGCCTCTTCCGGCATGACCAAAATACCCTCGACCAGCAAGGGATTCCCGTCCTGCTTGTCGAAATAAAAGGTGTGCATGCCTTTGGCGGCGTCCACCGTTCCCAGGTCGAAGTAACGGTAACGATTGTTGATTGCCACGATGTCGCCGGGAATGAGTCGTTCCAGCTCTTCGACCGTGTACTGCTCCATATCTATTGCCTTCCGGCCGGCGCTAAACACCGTCTTCTGATCGTAGAGATCCAACAGGCCGGGAGCCGCTCGCAGCTCGGCGGTAGTCGCATACCCCAGGCTTTTGGCACGAATGGCGAGTTGGTTCCACGTGGCTGCGCCCCTTAACAGTAGACGGTATTTCCCCTCTTCGGGAAACTTCGCGTCAATTCGAAAGCGCGTTGGCCTCGGCAGGCCGATGAAGCTGCCCTTGATAGTCCCGTAGAGGCCGGGCGTGATCATGTTCAACCGGTTCCATTTGCTATCCGAGAAGAACTGGAACAGCCGAAACATCGGTGACAGGTAGTAAGAGCTGGGGATGATGTCTGGGCTGAAGGCGAAGATGCGGCTGCTCGGGATGAAGAACTGACCGGGATTGGCCTTGATAAACAGGTCAAGTGCGGCCATGTGCGGGTCGTCGGTGACCAGATCCAGGTTGGCATAGTCGGCCAGATCATCCGATACGACCAGGTGGCGCAGGTCGTAGTAGCGGGTCAGGTCCAGCCGGTTGGAGAGCAGGCGGATGAATTCAGACCAACTCGTGTCAATCAACAGCGGCCTGCGTGCGGCCCGAGGCAGGTCAATGAACTCGTAGACCGCGTAGCTGTCGTTTTCGTATAGCTTGCGCAGATACATGGGTAACTGAGCCAGTTGTGGCTCGATGACCCGCTCCAATTCCCGCAGATACTCGGCACCGCCCACCGTGCTGGCGATGAGCTCGCGGTTGATCACGATGTAACGAATGTTCAGGTCGCGAGCGATGTTCACCCACCAGTCCTGACCGTAATACAGAGCTCGCAGCAGCAAAAAGAACTCGAATTTGTTGTCTGAATCGCCGGTGAGGCCGTAGTAGTAGCTGGGCAGGTCCAGGTAGTAGATGTGGAACTTGTCAATGAACTTGTGCTCTACCCCGGAGGGGCTCACGATCACCTTGGCGGTCTCGGTAGGCGGCAAGACCACCACTTTGCCCGGCGGCATGCGCTGCAGAACAGTCTTGACTTCCTTGAGGTAAACGACCGGATAAGGCGCCAGAAAGCCTCGTAAGTTTCCGCTTGCGAAGGCATCGCGGTAGTGAGCGCTGCTCAGCAACGGCGTCGCACAGAGCACCGCGATGAGCGTCAGCAGGGCATATGATCCACACGCCGATTGGCGTCGAACGCGCCGGATCAGTCGCTCTCCAAGCCAGGCTATGCTGATGGACATCAACACGCAGGACATCATGAACAGAATCAGTTGGAAGCGGTGAGGAAAGCGCAGCACCTGCACGATGGTGCTGGTCAGTTGCAGGATCAAGTTGCCCAGGGTGGACTGCATGCCATCGGCGGCGCGGCTGATGGCGGCGATCGTGCGGTGGAAGGTGGGAAACCAGGCGGGATCGGAATAGCCGAGGGTGGCCCACATGGAGAAGAACACATTGACGTAGGCGACGACGAGAAACTGCCGGCGCGGCCAGGAATCGAAGACGCTGCGACGCATCCCCGGCAACATCAACGGCAGCAATGTCAGCGCGGTGTAAGTTGCATTTGGCCAGCGCGGTTCCTTGACCAGGTAGTCGCCGCTGACGATCTTGTCCATGATGCCCGCCATGTCGAATGAAAGCATGTGTCCCAACGGGACAGAGGCGTCGCTGATGAAATAGAAATCGCCCGGCACGGTCTCCGAGATATTGGGCACTCCGCGCAGAAAGATGAACTTGACCATGAGGCCGTAGGGGACGATGGTGAGGGCGGCCAAAAGTATGAATGCCAGGGTGCAACGCGCCAGCGTTGTATGGCCGATGCGTGACCACAACACCCGGCTGCGGCCGATCAAGCTGCCGAGCCGTGCTCTTCGGCAGGTCGGCTGCCGCGAGCGGCGAGCGATCCTCCAATGGCGAAGCGCGTCCCAGTAGCTTCTCCAATTTGCCAGGCGGCGCAGCCCTCCAGCGCGGATGAACTTCGCTGCTTCCAGCGTCAGCAGGCTGGTAACTGTGATGCTCAGGTAGAGCGCGAAGAGGATCAGGTAATGGATTGCCGGGTTGAACAGGGTAATGATGCATGCGGCGGCAATGAAGCGGTAAGGCCGGCGCTGAGCGAAGATCAGGCCGAACGTCATCAGCAAAGAGGCGATGAGGAATAGACTGAAGCCGAGGATGAGCGTGTAGAAGTGGGTGATTTTGGCATAGGTAAGGATCGCGAAGACGACTGCCACGGCGGGAGCTGCGGCGATATAGATCGTCGGCGCTGCGCAAGCCGGTAGGCTGGCGACCAGAAAACGGCTGACCGCGAGGTAGGCGGCAAACGTCACCGCAGGGATGACCAGGACGATGGCGAAGGGTAAGATCTTGTAGTAGCGCAGCCAGGTGGTCAGGAAGGAGTAGCGGACGCGAAATTCGTAGCCATTGGTCAACTGGTTAAATTTGCCTGCCGCCTGTTCGATGAACTGGCTGTTGGGGTTGAAGAAGGGCACCAGCTCGTCACCGTTGATCACCGCTTCGCCGCGCAGCACGGAGGGGATGCTGGCTATCACGCCGCGAAAGATGAACAGCGAGCAAGCGAGATAGATTGCACCGACTGTGAATGCGATCCGGCTGGTGATAGCCATCCTGCCGACGCCAACGCCCGACGCTATTTGCATTCGCTTGGAGAGAGCTGGAAAGAGTGCCATGTCTTATAGCTGCAACCGTTGGCGCAGCCGGCAGAAGTAGCTTGCCAGTTCGCTGCGCATCGCCGAGCTACGCTTCAGCAAATGGTCTTGAATGAGCACTGAGTCATGCAACGCAGCTTCTGCCATGTGCTTGAACGCTGACGGCTTGAACGGTGCGTTGGCATCCAGGGCGTAAGAGGTCATCTCCAGACGCGCGACCAGCTCGCGTACCTTGATGTCATATGTGAGAGCGACAAAAGGCTTGCCGAGGATCGCCGCAATCACCAACGCGTGCAGTCGCTCCGCCACCAGCAAGTCGCATCCGGCGATGAGGGCAGCGACTTGCCTGTGCGTCGTCGGCAGGTGCTGATGCACTTGGATGTCGGGAAATCGCGCGCAAAACTCGGCGAGAACCTTTGCGTCGTGCTGAGCTTTGAACCTGGACTGCATCGGCAAGGTGTGGATCTCGATCGGCCGACAGGCGTGCAACGCGCGAAGGCCATCTTCCAGATTCTGGAGAAAGGTCGTCCAGTTGGCGGGGTTTTCGATATCGTAGTTCAGGTTGAGCGCCACGCGCAAGTATGGTTGCCGGGTGCTGTTGCTTGCCTCCGGCCTAGGGGTGGGGTAGCCGGCCACCTCTTCGCGGTTGCACGGCGCAAAATCCTCCGGCGAGTTGGCGAACACGGCGTCGGGCACGAGTTGCACCCGATGAGCGGGTAGGCCGAGGCGGAGGCAGGTCTCGTAGGATTTGCAGTCTCGCACCGAGAGCACATCCACCTGGTGGAGCGTCCAGCGAGCGAGCTGTCGCCCCCGCTCGGTTTGCAGCGGCCCAACGCCGATGTTGCTCATGACGATCGGTTTGCGCGCTATGCGTCGCGCAAAGGTGACGATCGCCAGCACCATGAGCAGCGTCGAGTAGCGGTTGCGGCCGACACTGGCGTAGAGTTCCTTGACGATGCTGCCGCCACCAAAGAAAACCAGATCACATTTCCGCAGGCGATGCAGCAGCTGGCGGCGCTCGCCGGTGGTGTTGAAAACGCTGGCGTGGAACTGCGGGCGCAATTGCGCCGCGGTAAATGACGGATCATAGGAATTGACCTCATAGTGATGATGGCTACCCAGCTGCGTCAGGAACGTCTCCAGCAGCAGCTCGTCGCCGATGTTGTGCTGCCCGTGCGTGCCGAGAAAGACGATGTTTTTGGAAGTCGTGTTCATTGCAATGGACGCCTCATGGTTGAATGACCTTTTGTCCCGCCCACGGCGAGCGAAGCGCTCACGCGTCGCGTGGAGGTCGGCCTGAGCGCATGCAAAAAATCCCACGCCAGCAAAACGATGAAGAAGCAGATCATCAGGCCAAGTTGAATCGAGACGACCTGATGCAGCGAGTCGTGGGAGATCCAGAGCAGCAACACCTGGAGGATGCCGGCTCCGATGCCCAGATAAGCGCCGTCGGCGCTGCCGATGGACAGCCGATAGTTGATCACGACGTTGGCCAGTGCGTAGGCAGCCGTGGCCAGGGCGTACATCCACAACAGCGGCGCGATGGGGAGATAGGCCGGCCCAAACAGTATCTGTACGATGGCTTCAGGGAAGAAGTAAGTAAGGGCCACGATGGCCAGCGATCCGACCAGAACAATACCCAGTGAGAGCAAGAGCAAGTGGCGATGGCGCTGACCACGGCTATAGCGCTGCGCGACGATGGGAAACATCGCTGTGACTATTGACCAGGTTGCGAAGAAGACGATGCGGCCCGTCAGAGCCAGCGCAGCGTAGAGCCCTGCCTCTTCGGCTGGGAAGAAGCGGCGCACGATCAATACGTCGCTGTTGTTGATCAAAATTTGGCCTAACTGGGCCACCAGCGCCGGGCCGGTGAAGATCAGTATCTCGCGGCGCAGCGATGGCACTATTGGCTGCGCCGCCGGGAGGTCGGACGCGACGCGACGAGCGGTGAGCCAGGCGGCAGCGAAGGAGAGCGCGATGCCTGCCACGGCGCCGTTCACCCCCCACCCCAGCGCGACGAAAGCCAGACTGAGCAGCAGGCGCGACCACATCTCGACCTGGTAGGTGGCGGCGAGGAAGCCGAAGCGCGTGCGCCCTTGCAGCAGGCCGCGCTCGACGCCTTGCATCAGGAAGAAGGGCGCAAACAACCCGAACAGGACAAAGGGGAGGGGAGAACTCACCGAGAAAAAGCCGGCCCACAGCGGCGCGCCCAGCGTAAAAACGGCTGTCAGGCCCAGCCCGATCATCAGGGCGAGGCGCAGAGAGAAGCGGCGCAAGCCAGCGATGCCCTTCAGGTTGCGCTCGGCGGCGAAGATGGCCCCGAAGCGCGCTGCCGGCGTTTGTACACCAGTGGTCAAGAACGAGATGACCAGAAACAGCGTCACGATCAAGCTGAGGTCGGCGAAGGCTGCCGGACCAAGCCAACGCCCCAGGATCAGGTTGAAAAGGTAATTGCCAGCGTTGACCAGGGTGGCGCTGGCGAATAACACCACGCTGCCGCGCAACAGCCCACTGCCGCGCGTTGATCCGGCAGGAGCGGACAACTCGAACCGATTGGGCAATGCAGTGAGATCGAAGGTGCGCGCGCCTGCGTCCCAGGTCTCGATCACGAAGCGCCTCTTCGCCCGGTCGAGGGTCAGGGTAACCTGCAACCGGCCGCTGCCGTTCAAAGCATGCTCGATGATGTTGCTGCATACCTCCTGAACGGCCAGTTGGACTTGGTTGATCAGGTCGTTAGAGGGTGATGGAGATGCGCGAGTCAACATCGCAGCGATCCCCTCGCCCAATACGTTTAGGTAGCGATAGCCGGCGGGCAAGTCTACCGTTAGCGCAGTCGCGTGTTCACCTTCCGTGCAGCCGACAGCGCTGATCGGCAGCGCCTTCACCAGCCGCCAACGGTTGCCTCCCGGTCGTGGGATATACACCACCTCATCCATCAGGCTGCGCACCAAAAACAGTCCCACTCCCAGGTTGACCGAACCCGCACCGGCTTCGGATGAGGCTGGCTGCTCGGTCGTCTCTGGTAGAAAGACTTCGCAGTGCCAGCCCCCTTCCAGATCGAGGAGAAAACGGCGCGGTGCGGAACTCACTTGCAACGTTGCACCGATCTCGCCTGCGTCACCTTCGCGAGTGATTGCCTGGGTGAGCAACCTCTGGGCTGCCCTCAGTGCTTCATCGGTGATGGTGTCGGCTTGCTCCAGGCCGTCAACGCGTGCCAACATCGCTCGCAGACAGGCGGCGAGCAACGCGCCGGCCTCGGATTGCGCCGACGCGCTTTTGATGCGGATCTGCAGGCGATCTTCGTCCATGAGCGTCTTTGGATCAGACGGGTAGAAATTGCTTCACGATGGCCTCGAGTTCCCAGGAACTGACCGGTTTCTCCAGAAAACCGTTCGCCCCTGCAGCGCTGGCTGCGAGACGATGTTGATCGAGAACGCTGTTAGTCAGGATGATCACCGGCACATTACGCGTGGCTTCGTTTGTGCGCATACGGCGCAGGAAGTCCAACCCATCCATCTCCGGCATGGAGATGTCGGAGATGATCAAGTCAACCGGGGAGTGAGCCAGATGCGCCAAGGCTTCTCGGCCGCTGTTGGCGATGACTACCTCGTGTCCGCTGTTGCGCAGCCGCTTGCTGAGCACCAATTGGGTAACCGGGTGATCTTCTACAACAAGAATGGTCGCCATATGCCGTTCACCTTCAGAAAAGCTTGAGCGCAGCCTCGGCCGTGTCGGCGATGTCGAAGACGCGATCGAACTTGGTCAGGTTGAGAATGCGCCGGGCCGCCTCGATGCGAGGCCACACCAGCTTGACGTCGCCGCCCGCCTGACGGGCGCGCTTGAGGATGCTGACCAGCACAGCCATGCCAGAAGAGTCCATGAAGGGCACCTCGGAGAGGTCAATCACAAAGTTGGTTGCGCCGCTTTCGAATAGTTGCGAGAGCTGCTGACGCAATTCCGGGGCGTTGACGACGTCAACGCGTTCTCGTGGTGCAACGATCATCACACGAAGAACATGCTCACAGGTCACAAGATCCATTGGTTACCTCCTCTCTGTCGGTTGCCTAAAGTCGTTTGAGTAGTCGCCAGAAATTGCCCTGGTCGTCGCGGTGGTAGTGCAACTCATCCAGCAGCATCCTGGCCAGGAAGAGGCCATAACCTCCCTCTTGCAGCCGGTTGAGATCGGGTTCGGGTGCCGAGTCTGGGTCGAACGGCCGCCCCTGATCGTGCAGTTCGATCTGGATGGTCAGGTGCGGCGTTCGGGACACGCGCAGCACAACGGCTATCGAACCGTTATCCCGTCCGGCATACGCATGCCTGACAATGTTGGTGCAGATTTCGTGTGCGGCTAGTTGCACGTTATAGGTGTTGAACTCATCGGCGCCTGCCCAGATCAGCAGATCGCTGACGGCAGCGTCAATGGCCCGCACTGCGGCCAAGGTGGCCGGCGCGATGAATTCCACAGTCCTTTCGGTGCCCACGTCCCCTTTCCTGCTCAGGTCCATAGAGTTTTTAGCTGCTTGTGCCGTGCAGTTCACCTCAACATGCTTTCAACACAACTACGGTCTGATCGTCATCTTGAGTGGCATCGGTGTCGAACTGAGCCACGGCGCTGAGCAACCCGTCGGCGATATCTTTCGACGAGGTTGTTGATAGCCGGTCAACCTGGCGAAGCAGCCGATCCATGCCGAACAGCTCGCTACGGCTGTTCCGTTCCTCGTTCAGGCCATCGGTGGCCACCACCAGCACGTCGCCTGGCTGAAATGGAATATCCGTGTTGTGCCAAAGCGAGAGGGGCAGGACGCCGAGGGGAGGGCCGTCGGCCTCCAGCAGGCGCGCTGCGCTGCCGGAAGAACAAATAATTACCGGCGAATGGCCGGCGTTGGCAACGGTGAGCTTTCCCCTCGCCGGGTCATACTGGCCGATGCAGACGGTCGCCATCATGCCGACCTTGGTGAAGTCTTCATACAGGTTCTCGTTGGCTTGGGCAAGGATCGAAGCTGGAGTGCTGTTGGCGGTGCGCAGCGCGATGCTCCGCAGGTTCGTCCGCGTCATAGCCATCAAAAGCGCAGCAGGTAGCCCTTTGCCCGACACATCACCCACGACGAAGGTAAAAGGCCGGCCGTTCGCGTCGTCGGGGACGATGTAGTCGAAGAAATCCCCGCCCACATGTAGCGCGGGCTGTAAGGTGCCGTAGATGTCAAGCCCGCGCACGACCGGTGATCGCTGCGGCAGCAGGCTAACTTGCACCATGCGCGCCAGCTCCATTTCGGTTTGCAAGCGGGCCTGGGCAACCAGTTGCTCGTGCAGCAGGACAATCTCGAGTTGAGCCCCCGCTTGTTCTGCAATCGAACGCGCCAGTTTCAGGGCGGGCGATAGGGTGGACGCCGGTCGGTCCAACCAGAGCCCCAGCACGGCGATGATCTCACAGCGCTCGCGGAGCGGGAGAGGCACGATGAAGACGTTGCCCTTGCCGTTCGTGCGACCAAAGGCGAGCGCTGTGTCGCGCAACAGAATCTCGCTGCCGGCTTTCCGCACTCGCTCGAAGAGCTGGATCAGGCATGGATCGGGCGTCGTCAGGCCGGGCGAGCGTACGATCCGGGAAGGTGTTGTCAACACGACAAAAGCCGCATCGGCTTTCACCAGGCGCATGGCCTGTTGCACCAAGCCGTGTAGGAGCCGGTCAATATCCAGGCGTCCGGAATCCACTTTGTTCAACTCATACAACGCCAGCAATTGATCCTCGGTCTCGGCCAGTGCATCGGCCAAGCTCTCCACCTCATCTTCCAGGGTGGTCAGCGAGGCCAGGAGCGCAGCGTCAGCTTGCAGTCGGGCCAGCACTGCGTCGCCCTGCACGCCGTCGACCCACAGCTCTCCCAGCCGGTTGCCCGCATCGTCTACGATGGGCGCCATCAGCCCGGTTGGGTGTGATGTTGTCTCGGCCGGCCAACAGGCAAACCAGGTTTTGCCTCGCCACAAACCGAAGCTTGAGGCGCCACTGGCCAGCCAAGCAGTTGCCAGAGCTTGAAGCAGGGTAGGGCGGTCGGTGAAAAAGCCAGGTGTCATTCAGTTTTGGGAGTTTCGGGCGGCGAGCGTAGTTGTGGCTTCTTCAACACAACCCGCGATCTTGAAAGCGCGATCCAGGCGGGTCAGCTCGAAGATGATGCGTACTGGCTGTTGCAGGTTGCACAGGATCTGGTCGGCACCGCGCTCTCGACAGTATTTCATGCCCTGCACCAGGCAAGCCAGACCGCTGGAATCAATGAAGTTGACCCCGCCTAAGTCCACGACGACGCGACCTTCCGTTCGGTCGGCGGCTTGCGTCAGGGCTTGTCGCACATGTGGTACCTCGTGAGCGTCGAAGCGCCCCGCCAAACCGACGACTGCGACTGCTTGCTCAGTCCCAGGCATCGTTTCGAGTTGTTGTAAGTTGATTTGCATGGCTGTTGGCCTCCTCTCAGGTAGCAGGTAAGCGATAGGCTGTAGCTGCCTGCCGCTGTTCGATAAGGTTCTCGAAATGCAGCAAGTACCAGTCCACGACTTCAGCGATGGGCAAGCCACGCGAGGCAATCCAATTTTGTCTGCCTAACTCGCGACGACGATCGGGGTTATCAATGACCTGAGCGATGGCGGCAGCCAGACTTCGAGGATTGCCGGGCTCGAAGAACTCACCGCTGTAACCTTCTTCGGCGATGACCTCGGCGAGATCGCCGATGTAGGGAAGAACCACCGCCTTGCCGTAGTCCCCGGCTTGATGAAGCACGCCAGAGCTGCCGGTGGTGCTGGTGTATGGGAACACCACCACCGCGGCTTCACTGAAGATCCGCGGGACATCCTTTTCGTCCACGTAGCCGGTGTAGCGGATATTCGGGATGGCAGCATAGCGCCGACGTACGCCTTCCAAGTAACCCGGCGCGTTCGGGCTATCCGTGCCCGCGATCACCAGTTCCAGCGGCGGCCGGCTGCCATCTTGCAGCAGCTTAAAAGCCTCGATCAGCGTCTCCACCTTCTTGTAGGTGCCGAACTTGCCAAACGCCAGAATCTTGATAGGGCCGGGGGGAAGTTCGAATGACGGTTGGGGCGCATCTTCGAACGCGCCGTGGGGAGCGAGCACGACGTTGTTGGCTTTGTACTTGGATTCCAGGATCTCCACGTATTTGGGGATCGTCACCGCCACCAGATCGGCTGCTAAGAGCAGGCGCGTCACCTGAGCGCCGAAGAAGCGCATTACCGACTCGACCAGTGGGTTGCCGGTAAAACCGGCGCGGCGCAGGTCAATCGTTTCCATGATGTTATGCAGGAGAACGATGGTTGGATAACCCGCACGTTTCACCAGATAGGGCGCGGTCAGTCCTAGCGTGGCTGGGACCTTGCTGCCGCCGAAGCTGGCGAACTGAATGTTGAACAGCACGGCGTCGGGATCGGCCTGGCGCACCGCGCTGCGAATGCGCCAGGCGTTGTCTTTGGCTCCAAAGGACCAGCAAGGAATGACCCGCACCGGGGCATGGCCGGGATGCGCCTCGAAGCGATACGTCTGGCCAGGCGGTAGTTCGTCTGGGAGCAAAATGATCTCGCCGATCTCTCCCTTCTGGCGCAGGAACCGCACGAAGTGATATGCGTATTCGTTGAGCGAGCCTTTGCCCGGTGGGTGAGTGGTGACGATGGCTAGACGAAACTTAGGCATTGGCATACACACCTTTTAAATCGTTCAGTTTGATCTTCACCAGGTCGCGCAGAAAACGTTGGGCTTCTTTGGCCGGGTCGAGCTTGGAACCGGGCGCGTCTACCCAGGCGATGGGCACTTCGGCGATTCGGTAACCGAATTTGTTCGCCAGGTAGAGGATCTCCAGGTCGAAGGAAAATCCGCTGATGGTCTGGGCACGAAAGAGGCGTTGTGCGGCTTCGTGAGTGAACATCTTGAAGCCGCACTGCGTATCGCGCGCGCCGGCAGAGAAGATGTTGGCGACAACCCAGCGCAGGCCATTGCTCATGGCACGCCGCACCAGGCTCTTGTTCGCTTCCTCGGCGCCTCGGGCTGCCCGCGAGCCGATCGCGATGTCGTATCCCTCGCGAATCTTCTCCAGGAGCTTGCTGATTTCTTCGATGGGCGTGCTGTTGTCAGCGTCGTCGAAGAGCACGATTTCACCTCGCGCTGCCAACATGCCGCGCCGGACGGCGCTGCCCTTGCCCTCGTTTCTCTGTGCGCGCAAAACCCGCAGGTTGGCAAATCCCAGTTCCTCGACGATTTGAACCGTCCGATCCTTCGAGCCGTCGTCGGAGACGATCAATTCCCAGGGCATGCCCAAGCTCGAGACATGCGAAGCGATGGCACCAATCGTCGGGATGATGCGCATCTCCTCGTTGTAGGCCGGGATCACGACGGAGAGGGTCGGCCGTCCCTCAACTGGTGTAATCTTCCAACGTTGATAATCCTCGTATGACATAATTTGCCCTCCGGGATGTAAGGTGAGACCATACGCCAGCGTTCAATGAATTGAGACGGCCGGGGTGCAGAATTTGCTACGGTCACTCAGGGAGAACGCATCGCGATTTAAGTGATTGCTAAAAGCTCTGACATGCTGGAGAGGGTTCGCCGACTTGTTTGAGCACAGGAGCGTGCTCTGTCAGGGCGCTGCAGGGTGCGGCGCAGAAGCGATCACCGAAGCGGCTATCCTCACCAGGGCGATTGCGCTCGGCCATCTGCCGGTCTTCACCGGCGATGCAAGTGCGTGAGGTTGGGCCGGCGATCCGAAATGCAGGGGATGTTTCGGGCGCGCTTGCATTCGCGGGCACTCGGCCGTCAACGCTTCGAGTCAACGCTTCGAGATGGATTGTCGGGCAGGCAAGGCGAAGCGAGGGCGCGCAGGTGGGTTGGCTGTGCGCGTAGTGCAAGCGTCATGCGCGCACCGGTTTCACAGTCGTGCCTCCAGCCCGGCGTGCATCTGCGAATTCGTGCCGGACCAGGAAAGGCGCATGAGCAGCAGCGTAGCCATCGCGCTGGATAGCACGATCACCAGAGATGGCACCGCTGCCGCTTGCCAGGCCGATTCCGAGGCTAGCATATACGTCCAGACCGAGAGCGTCTCCATCCCGAACGGCCTCAGGAACATGGTGGCGGGGAGTTCCTTGAAGGTATCCACAAATATCAGCAGCGAAGCAGCAAAGATGCCTGTGCGTATCAGCGGCAGGTGCACGCGCCCCAACACCCGCAGCGGACCTGCACCCAGGCTGCGGGCGGCCATCTCCATGGTGGGCGTCACTTTCTCCAGGCTGGCTTCGATGTTGCCAAAGCCGATGGCCAGAAACCGCACCAGATAGGCGTACATCAACCCGATCAGCGACCCGCTGAGCAGCAGCGCGCCGCCGGTCAGGTTCAGCACTGCTTCGTTCAACGGCGCCAGCAGCAGTAACACGCCTAATGCCACCACCGCGCCCGGCATCGCGTAGCCCAGGGTCGCTATGCGCGTCAGAAAGCGCACCCTGGCGCCGGCGGCTGCCGACCGCCCGCCGGCGCGCGCCGCATAGGCCATGACCAGGGCCACGGCGTTCACCAGGCAGGCCGCGCCCGCCGACAGGCCAATTGTGTTGAGGAGATATGGTCCAAAAACTGCGTCGAGCGTGCCGGGTTCGGCCACGGCCACTTCGGCGATGGCCCAGCTCACTAACTGGATCATCGGCAGGCCGAAGGCCAACATCAGCAGCGCCAGGGGCAGGGCGCTCGCTGCAATCGCCCGCCAGCCGCTCAGGCGCACGCGAGCGATCGGTCGCAATTGGCCGCCGAGCTGGTAGTAGCGCGCGCGGCGCCGCAGACGACGCTCGACCAGCACGACGCTCAGGGCGATGAACATGAGCAGCGACGATAGCTGCACGGCAGCGTCGCGATCCATTTGCCCGATCCACAGCCGCACCACCCCCTCGCTCAGCGTGACCGTGTTGAAGTAGCGCACGACGGCGAAGTCGGTCAGCGTCTCCATCAGCACCAACGCTGTTCCCGCTGCCAGGGAAGGGCGCGCCAGTGGCAATGCCAGCTTGAAGAACGCGCCCCACCGGCCGTAGCCATGCACGCGCGCGGCGTCGCGCTGGGCTGCCGACTGTTCGCGGAATCCGGTCCGCGCCAGCAGATAGACGTATGGATACAGGCTCAAACTGAGCACCAGCACTGCTCCCGGCAGCGAGCGGAACTCCGGCAGCTCGAACGATGGGCCGAACCAGGCGCGCAGTTGCGTCTGGAAGGGGCCGGCGTAGTCGAACAGCGCCATGAACACGTAGCCCAGGATGTAACCGGGAATGGCCATGGGCAAGACCAACAGCCACTCGATTGTGCGCACGCCGGGGAAGTCGTAGGTCGTGACCAGCCAAGCCAGCGCCGAACCCATCACCAGCGTGGCAGTGCCGACGCCGATCATCAGCAGCGCCGTATTCAGCAGCATCTCTGGCAGGAGCGTGTTCCACAGATGCAGCCACGCCGCGCCCTCCAGGCGCAGCCAGGCCAGCGCCAGGCCGAGCATGGGCAGCAGAACCAGGATGGCAGGCAGCGTCGCTGCTATCAGGTTAGCATCCAGGGCCGGCCGCCTGGATCGTCGCGCAGCAGCCGACGCTGCATAGCGCAATGGAGAGGAACCACTGGTCGTTTCCAAAACAATCTCCCTGTCGCGATCGGGTAAGGGGCACGGTCAGGCGCATCGCCTGACCGTGCAACTCAGAGGTGGTTTGCGGCGGCGCTGCGTGCCGATCACTTGTAGCCGGCGCGCTCGAGCAGCTTGATGGCCTGCGCCTGCAATGGCCCGTATTGCGGCAGCGCTGCCAGGTCAGCTTTGAACGGGCCGAAGCCCTTGATGATTTCGGTGGGCTGAGCCGACGGATTGGCCGGGAATTCGTTGTTGCCCCCGGCCAGGCCGGCCGCGCCAGGATCCTGCCCGCGTGTCGCCAACCACTCCAGCAGCCTGATGGCGTTCTCGCGATTGGGAGCGTTGGCGGTCACGCCTGCGCCGGAGATGTTGACGTGCACGCCGCGATCATTCTGATTGGCCCAGAACACCTTGACGGGGAAGTTGGGATTGCTGCGCAGCGCGTTGCCGACGTAGTAGTGATTGGTAATGGCCACGTCGCATTTGCCCGCCGCGATCGTCTCCAGGATGCGCGTGTCGCTGTCAATGAAGGTCGGACGATTGGCCACCCAACCGCGCACCACCTGCTCGGTCTTCTGCTCGCCGATATTGGCAATCATGCTGGCGACGAGCGAGATGGTGTAAACATGCGTCGCGGGCCGCAGGCACAGCCGCCCTCGCCATTTGCGGTCGGCCAGGGCCTCGTAGGTCGAAAGCTCGCTCGGCTTGATTTTGTCAGCGTTGTAGACGATGGTGCGGAAGCGCTGCGTCAGCGCGAACCAGCGGTTCTGTGGATCGCGCAATTCCGCCGGAATGACCGTCTTCAACACATTCGATTCGATGGGCTGCAGCAAGCCCTCCTCGGCAGCGATCTGTAGCGTTCCTGCGTCAATCACGAAGAACACATCGGCAGGGGTTTGCTTGCCCTCGGCGCGCAGGCGCTCCAGCAGCGCTTGCGAGGAGGCATTGGACAGGCGCACCTGGATGCCGGTCTCGCGCGAGAATTCAGCGAACACCTTCTCCAGGGCGCCGTAGTGGCGCGCCGAATACACGTTGACCACGTTCGATTGTGCAGCAGTGGCCGTGGGCTGCGATAGCCCCAACGAGGCCAGCACCAATGCGCCGGCCATAGGGGAGATCAGAAATCTGCGTCTGTTCATTGAACTTACTCCAGGCATGTGAATCTGTTGCCGGCGGACGTGCACAGTTCCGCCGGCCTGGCTTATACCGGCGTGACCGGGTTCGCGGCAACACGAACGGTCAAGTGCAGGTGTTGCCGGTATTCACCCCGAGGGGTTAACCCTGCTCAAGCTGCGCCTGGCGATTCGTCAACATTGCGCGCATCCGCCGGGCATGCGCCTCACGCGCAGCGATCTGCTATACTCATGCCGACAAGTGAATAGCGTCGAGGTGACCCGGCGCCTGTGATCTCAACAGGCTCAAAGGAACGGAAGCCAGGGCGTAAAGGTGGAAGCCGGTGAAAGTCCGGCGCTGTGCCGCAACTGTAATCGCGCGCCGAGCGCGAAAGCCAGGATGCCTGCCTCGACATGCAGCCGTAAAACCCTTCTCGTGACCAAGGAGGTAGCACATGGCATACGCATCGTAAAAGCAGCGCGGTCGCCTCAAGCGGCCGGCTCCTGTCGCCATATCCACCCCGCCGAGAAGGCGGGGTTTTTTCGTTTTGCTGTTTCATCGTCCGTGGCACGCCTCATCGTGAAGATGGACGTGCGTTCTGAGTTCGTCAACGAACGGGATCAACCATGTCGAAAGTAATTGCCATTTCCAGGCGAACACTTGTCTTGAGCTTCACCGTCATCGCCTTGGCGGCCTGCGCACTGCCGGCCGCAGCCCCAGCCGCGCCCACCACGGCGCCTGTTGAGCCGACCGCTGCACCCACCGCAGCGCCCACCGAGCCAACCGCCGCGCCCACGGCCACGCCGGCGCCGGTCGTCGTCGCCCCCACGGCCAACCTCACCGATGGCTGCGTCGAAAACTACGACGCCGCTGTGGACTACTTCCCCGAAAAGGTCTCTATCGAAGACGCCACCGGCTTCGTGGTGGAATACTTCAACAACTACAAAGTTGTCACCGTGCTGAACCCCTGGCGTGGCGCGCAGGAGCAGTTCAAATACGTCATCGTGCAGTGCGGCACGCCGGCCCCCACCGGCATCGAAAACGCGTTGGTGATCGAGGCGCCGGCCAAGGACGTCATCGCCATGAGCACCACCCAACTGCCCCATCTGGAGAAGTTGGATTTGCTCGATCGCCTGCTTGGCCTGGATAGCTTCCTCTACGTCAACAATTCCAAGGTGCGGACGCTGATTCAAGCCGGCGCGCTGGTGGAGATCGGCGGCGGCGCCGAGGTCAACATCGAAAAGACCATCGAGGCCCAACCAGACCTGGTGATGACCTACGGCGTGGGCGATCCGCAGTACGATGCCCACCCCAAGTTGCTGGAGGCCAAGATCCCCACCGTCATCAATGCCGAATACATGGAAGGCACGCCGCTGGGCCGCTCGGAATGGATCAAGTTCACGGCGCTGTTCTTCAACAAGGAGGGCAAGGCCCAGGAGGAATACGCCGCGATGAAGCAACGCTACCTGGCCGTCGCCGAGAAGGTCAAGAATGCGTCGAACAAGCCCACCGTCGTCTCCGGTATGGCCAGTAAGGATAAGTGGCGTGTGCCCGGCGGCGGCAGCTACGCCGCCCGCCTGATTCTGGACGCCGGCGGCGCCTACCTCTGGGCCGAAGACACCAGCGCCGGCAGCATGCAGCTCGCCTTCGAGGAGGTCTACGACAAGGCCATCAACGCCGACGTGTGGCTGTTGACCGCTTTCCAGCGCTACGACAGCATCAAGGCCATCCTGGAGGATGAGCCGCGCTATGCCGGGCTGGCTGCCGTCAAGAGCGGCAACGTGTGGAACTACGACAAGCGCGTGAACGAGAACGGCGGCAACGACTACTGGGAGACCGGCGTCGGCAACCCGGATATCTTGCTGGCCGACCTGGCCAAGATCTTCCATCCTGAGCTAATGGCCGATCACGAGCTGGTGTTCTGGCGACAAATCCCGGCACAACCATGAACCTGTCCCTGCCGCGGGCTGGTCGGGCGAGCGATCGCCCGGCCAGCCCGTTCCCGCCCCTGGGCATGCGCCGTCCGATGTGGTTGGCGCTGATCGCGTTGGTCGCGGCTGCCTTCGTGGCATCGCTGGCGCTGGGCGCGGTGCGCATTCCGCTGGATGAGGTGCTGCGCGCCCTGGCGGGTGGCCAGGCCAGCAAGGACACCTGGCAGACCATCGTCCTCACCTTTCGCCTGCCCAAGGCAATCACCGCGCTGCTGGCGGGCGCGGCGCTGGGCGTCGCCGGCTTGCAGATGCAGACGCTCTTCCGTAATCCCCTGGCCGACCCATTCGTGCTCGGCATCAGCAGCGGAGCCAGCCTGGGCGTGGCACTGATGGTGCTGGGCGGGGCGGCAGTGAGCGCCAGCGTCTTTGGCCGCACGGCGCTCCTGGGGGAATTCGGCCTGGTGACGGCGGCTGCGCTGGGCGCGGCGGCGATCTTCGTCGTTGTGCTGACCATCGCCCGCCGGGTGCAAAGCGTGGTCACCCTGCTGGTGCTCGGCCTGATGATCGGCTACCTCACCGGCGCAGTGGTCAGCCTGCTCATCTACTTCAGCATCCCGGAGCAGGTGGCGGCCTACATCAACTGGACCTTCGGCAGCTTCGGCGGCGTGACCTGGCAGCAGATGCGCGTCTTCGCGCCGGCGTTGCTCATCGGCCTGGCCGCAGCGCTGGCCGGCGTGAAGC
>Ga0308412_1000483_pt1 | contig 20384 bp, 18 predicted proteins | sample HotsprottomLayer_FD_202357 | JGI IMG/M metagenome (GOLD analysis project Ga0308412, IMG submission 202357) | Hot spring phototrophic mat microbial communities from Octopus Spring, Yellowstone National Park, Wyoming, United States -... | ecosystem: Environmental > Aquatic > Thermal springs > Hot...
TGTGGGGGGTGATCTGGCGCAACCAGCGGGTGGTGATCGCCAACGCCCGCAACGTGTTGGCCGGCGGCGAGGCGAACCCCGCGGCGGCCGAGGCCGGGCGCCGGGCGCTGCTCGCCTCACGCCAGAACGTGATCTTCTCGATCCCGATGCTGCTGTTCATGGTCGGCACGGCGCACTTCCCGTACCAGGTCGCCGAAGCCGCCGCCGGCAGGCGCGCCCTGTACTGGCTCGTGACCCTCGTCATCTGGGCCGCCTTCGAACTGAACGCCCTCGGGTACCTCGGCGGCACCGGCACCGGGGGCAGCCGGGTGGTCTACGACACCCATCACAACGCCCTGTGGACCGGGTTCGCCTACGGGGCCTTCTCGCTGCTCCTGTTCCTCGTCGTCCTCGGGAGCTGAGCGGCAGGCGGGGCCGCCCGGCAGGCTGGGCCGCACGCCCGACTGCGCGCCGCGCCGCGGTCGCCCCGCTGCGGCGGTACTCCTGCCGACTCAGAGCCCGAGCAGCTCCGCCACCCGGGCCCGCTGGGCGGGGGCGTTCCCGAACAGGGCCGCGTCGGCCAGCAGCCGGCGCACGTACAGGTGGATGTCGTGCTCCCAGGTGAACCCGATCCCGCCGTGCACCTGGATGCCCTCACGGCCGATGCGGCTGCCGGCCTCGGCGGCGGCGGCCTTCGCCATCGCCACCGCCAGCGCCCGGCGGTCGTCGTCCTCGGCGACGCACAGCGCCGCCCACAGCCCCAGCGCCCGGGCCCGTTCCAGCAGCACGAGCATGTCGGCCGCCTTGTGCTGGACGGCCTGGAACGACCCGATGGGCCGGCCGAACTGCTCCCGCTGCTTGGCGTAGTCCACGGTCATCTCGAACGCCGCGCCGGCGGCCCCCACCGCGTCCATCGCCACCACCAGCGTGGCGACCTGCAGGATCCGCTCGACCACCGCCGGCGCACCGGGCCCGGCGGCGAGGACCCGGTCGGGGGGGACCTCGACCCCGTCGAGGTGGACACGGGCGAAGTTGCGTGACCCGTCGACGGTGGACACCGGCACCATCCCGACGGCGCTCGTGGGCACGAGATGGCACCCCGGGGTCCCGTCGTCACCGGAGGCGACGACGACGAGCTCGCTGGTGCCGGCGGCCTCCCACACGAGCTCGACGGTGCCCGACAGGCGGACCCCACCGGCGGGTGCGGCACGGGCGACGGTGCGGGGCCTCGCCCCGGGGCCGGCGCCGGCCTCGGCGGCGGCGAGGGTCCCGGTGCACTCACCGGCGGCCACCGCCGCCAACCGGTCGCCCGCCGCGGCCGCCGCCGGACCCTCGATGCCGGCCGAGGCGGTGAGCGCGGGCACGAGACCGGCGAGGGTCGGCAGGAGCGGTCCGGGGGCCAGGGCGCGCCCGAACTCGGTGGCGAGCAACGCCAACTCGACGGCACCGAGACCCAGTCCCCCGTAGGCGGCCGGGACGGTCAACGCGCACCAGCCGAGCTCGACCATCCGGGGCCACAACCCGTCGTCGACCGGGGGCCGACCGGCGAGCACCGCCGCGGTGCGGTCCCGGGTGGCCGCCCGGGACCAGGTGTCGCCGAGCACCGCCCGGGCCGCCTCGCGCAGCGCCTCCTGCTCCGGCGTGGGCTCCAGTTCCACGACCGGCACGCTACCTGACACCACCGTCAGGTCGCCGCGCCGGTGACGCTCAGCCGGGAGATCCGGGAGGTCCCGGGGCCCCCTCGGCGGCGGCGAGTCGGGCCAACTCGGCCCGGTCGATCTTCTCCATCGCGGTGAGGGGCAGCCGGTCGAGCACCACGAGCTGCTCCGGCAGCTTGAAGCCGGCGAGCCGCCCGGCGCCGAACGCCCGCAGCTCGGCCAGGGTCGGGGGACAGGCGGGCCGCGCCGGCACCACGAACGCCACCCCGATCTCACCCATCACCGGGTCGGGACGGCCGACGACCGCGACCGCGGCGACCCCCGGGTGCTCGGAGAGCACGGCCTCCACCTCGACCGGATGCACGTTCTCACCGCCGCGCACGTACCGCTCGCTCGTGCGGCCCACGAGCCGGAGCCGGCCCCGGTCGTCGAACCAACCGAGGTCGCCGGTGCGCACGAACCCGTCGGGCCAGAACGCGGCGGCGGTCGCCTCGGGGTCCCGCCAGTAACCGCACATCACCGCCGGCGAGCGCAGGCACACCTCGCCGACCTCACCCGGGGGCACGTCCCGTCCTTCCGGGTCGCGCAACGCGACCGCGACGTGCAGGTGGGGCCGGCCGACCGAGACGACCGCGTCCTCCTCCGGGTCGTCGAACGCGGTGCCCAGGCCGATCCCGGCCTCGGTGCAGGAGTAGCGGGTGGCGAGCGCGGCGTCGAACCGGCGGCGCACCTCGCGGGCCAGGTCAGGGGTGAGGGGACCGCCGCCGGCGATCACGAACCGCACCGCCTGCAGGTCGGTGGCGTCGAAGTCGGGGTGGGCGAGCATGAGCGCGAGCTGGGTGGGCACCCCGGCCACGGTGGTGAGCCGGTGGGCGGCGGTCGCGGCCAGGGCCCGCCCGGCGTCGAAGCGACGGTGGATGAAGGTGGTGCCGCCCCGCCGGAGCGTGCCGCACAGCTTGGTCATGAAGCCGAGGTGCGCGAACGACGTACTGGCGAGGCTGCGACCCCCCGTGCCCCAGGTGTCCCCCACGTCCGTGGCGGTGATGAACGCCAGCTGCCGGTTCGCGTACAGCGCCCCCTTGGGGGTGCCGGTGGTCCCCGAGGTGAACACGATCGCCACCGGCCGGTCCGGATCGTCGGGCAGGGCGGGCAGCGGGTCGTCGCGGCGCGCCCCGAGATCGGCGAGCTGCGCGGTGGTGGCCACCTCCCATCCCTCCGGGACCTCGGGGACCTCGCTCACCACCAACCGCGGCTCGGCCCGCTCCAGCAGCCGTCGGCGTTCGGACGGCCGGAGCCGGTCGTTCACCCCGGCCGTCACCGCCCCCACCTTCGCCGCGCCGACGTACGCGCACACGTAGGCGAGCCCCGGGGGGGCGACGAGCGCGACCACGTCACCGGGGCGCACCCCCCGGGCCCACAGCCCGGCGGCCACGAGGTCGCTGCGGCGGTCGAGGTCGGCGTAGCGCAACGGCTCACCGCCGTCGTCCACGTAGGCGATAGCATCCCCGAACCGGCGGGCGGCCTCGCGCGTCGTGGTCGGGATCATGAGCTCAGGATCGCACACCCCCAGCACCGCCGCGCCGCCCGGACGGGACCGTGCCCTGCGCGCCCAGGGTCAGCGCACCCGGCAGCGTCTGTGCCGGGCGGGCCGTGAGGTGTTCAATCGGCGGGGGTATCACCGCTCCCGGGTGGAGGACATCGTGCGGGAAGCCCGCACCTCGCACGGCACGTTCTACCTCTACTTCGCCAACAAGGAGGACCTCCTCGCCGCCCTCGCCGCCGAGTGCGCGGTCGAGTTGCGGGCGCTCACCGAGCACCTGCCCGAAGACCTGGGCGGCCCCGAGGGCGAGGAGGCCCTGGCGGCCTTCGTCGCCGCGTTCCTCACCACCTACCGGACCTACGCCGGGGTGATCCGGGCCTGGATGGAGGGGCACGTCGTCGATGCCGCCACGAACCGGTTGGGGGTGCGGACCTTCACCCACATCGCCGACCGCTTGGAGCGTCGCCTGCCCCGAGGGGTGCGGGGACAGGCCCGCCGGGCGCAGGCCGCCGCGCTCATGGCGCTGCTGGAGCGCAGCGCCTACGCGCTCGTCTCCCGGCACCTCGCCGGGACCGACGAGGCCGCCACGACCCTGGCGCGACTGGTGCACCGGGGATTCTTCGCCCCGGTCGGTTGACCGGGCCGGCGCCGGCGGCTCGGGGAGCGCGCTCAGTCCACGCCGAGCAGCAGCGTCGCCGCCGACGAGAACCATCCGCCGGTCCCGTTGCACAACGCGATCCGGGCGTCGGGCACCTGCCGGTCACCCGCCTCCCCCCGCAGTTGGCGGACGGCCTCCACCATGAGGAACATGCCCCGCATCCCGGGATGGCACGCCGAGAGCCCCCCGCCGTCGGTGTTGGTGGGCAGGCGCCCGTCCACCCGCAAGGTGCCACCCGCCACGAACGGGCCGCCCTCACCCCGCCCGCAGAAGCCCAACGCCTCCAGCGACAGCAGCACCATCGGCGTGAACGCGTCGTAGATCTGGCAGACGTCCACGTCGTCGGGGCCCAGGCCCGCCCGGGCGAAGGCGAGGGCCCCCGAACGCCGTGCCGGGGAGTCGGTGAAGTCCGGCCATTCGCTCATCGTCGTGTGGCTCGAGGCCGACCCGGTGCCCAGCACCCACACCGGCCGCTTGGCGGTGTCGGCGGCCCGTTCCTCGGACGTGAGGACGATCGCACCCCCTCCGTCGGAGCGGATGCAGCAGTGGAGCTTCGTGAGCGGGTCGGCGATCATCGGCGAGCTCGCGACGTCGTCGACGGTGATCGGGTCGCGGTAGTAGGCGTCCGGGTTGCGGGCTGCGTTGGCCCGTGCCGCCACCGCGATCTCGGCGAGCTGGTCGATCGTCGTGCCGAACTCGTGCATGTGCCGGCGGGCCACCATGGCGTACTTCGAGATGAGGGTGTGCCCGTGGGGCACCTCGAACTGCACCGGGCCGCGGGTGCCGAAGGAGAGGTTCGCGGAGCGGCGGCGGGCCTTGAGGTCGGCCCGGGCCGTGGACCCGTAGGCGAGGACCACCACCTCCGCGTGCCCCGCCGCGATCGCCTCCACCGCGTGCTCGGCCATCACCAGCCAGGTGCTGCCACCGACCCCGGTGCCGTCCACCCAGGTGGGGCGCAGGCCGAGGTACTCGGCGACCTCCACCGGGGCGAGCAGCCCGCAGCCGGTGGAGCCGAAGCCGTCGACGTCGTCCTTGCCGAACCCGGCGTCGGCGAGCGCCCGGGCGGCGGCCTGCTGGTGCAGCTCGAAGGGCGTCTTGTCGTCCACCCGCCCGCAGTCCGACAGGGCGGCCCCGACGATCGCCACCCGGCGGCTCACCGGAGCCTCCAGTCGGGACGCCGCCCCGATTCGAACGCGGCCTGCCCCTCGGCGATCGATGCCGGGGAGGTGCCCAGTCCCACGAACGCGTAGGCGAGGGCCAGCGCCCGGCGCGCCCCCAGCTCCCGGGCCGTCCACAGGGCCCGTAGGGTCCCCTGCACGGCGAGCGGCGGCTGGGAGGCGATCACCGCGGCGGCCCAGCGGGCGCGGTCCATGAGCTCGTCGGCGGGCACCACCTCCGACACGAGTCCGATCTCATGGGCCCGCCGGGCCGACAGCCGCTCGTGGTTGCCCAGCAGGCTGAGCCGCATGATCTCGGCGAACGGCATGAGCCCGGCGAGATGCATCGGTTCGAACGCCGCGGTCATCCCGTAGGTGACGTGGGGATCGAAGAAGGTCGCGTGCTCCACGGCGATGATGAACTCCACCTCCCCGAGCATGTAGAACGCGCCGCCGCACGCCATCCCGTTCACCGCCGCGATCACCGGCTTCCACAGGTCGCAGGCCTTGGGTCCGATCTGGCTCCCGGGGTCGTTGAACATGAACGGTGTGCTGCCCGAACCGACGAGGTCGGGGTCGGGCTGCTCGTCGTCGCGCTCGCCCATCTGCTCGATCCGGTCGATGCCGGTGCAGAAGGCCTTCTCCCCGGCCCCGGTGAGGATGACCGCCCGGACCGGGTCGTGGCGACGCAGCGCCCGCCACACCGCCTGCAGTTCGCGTTGCATCCGGGCGTTGAACGCGTTGAGGCGCTCCGGGCGGCACAGGGTGACGACGGCCACGCCGTCGTCACCCTCCTCGTACCGCAGGGTCTCCAGGTCGGTGGGGACCGGCACCTGCGGTCCCCCTCAGGCGCGCCGCTGCGCGTCGATGCCGGGGTTCATCGTCCGGAAGTGGTACCGGCCGAGGATCCGGCCGACGTCGGCGGGATCCCACTGGGTCGGGTTGCCCTCGCGGTCCGTGGCGAAGAATTCCTCGCCCATCTCCCAGGGCTTGTACACGCACAGCGAGTTGCCGACCATCCGCAGCACCTGGCCGGTGACCGGCTTGGACTCGTCGGAGGCCAGCCACACCACCGCCGGCGCCGAGTTCATCGGGTTCATCCGGTCGAAGCCTTCGTAGTCCTCCGGGTTGCGCACCTCGATGTCGCGCATCGCCTGGGCGACCATTCGGGTGAAGCCGCCGGGACCGATCGCGTTGACCCGCACCCCGTAGCGGGCGAGCTCCAGGCTGGCGATGATCGTCATCGCGGCGATCCCGGCCTTCGCCGCGCCGTAGTTGATCTGGCTCGCCTGGCCCTGCAACCCGGCCGACGACACGGTGTTGATGATCGACGCCGAGGGTTGACGACCGGCCTTCGACTCGTTGCGCCAGTGGACCGAGGCGTGGTGCATCGTGTTCCAGGTGCCGTACAGGTGCACCTTGAGGACCGCGTCGAAGTCCTCGGGGGTCATCGAGAACATCATCCGGTCGCGCAGGATCCCGGCGTTGTTCACCAGCACGTCGAGGCGCCCGAACGCGTCGAGCGCGGTCTGGATGATGTTGCGGGCCCCTTCGAAGTCGGAGACGTCGTCGACGTTCGGGACCGCTTCGCCGCCCCGGGACCGGATGACCTCGGCGACCTCCTCGGCGACCCGCTTGTCGCCCCCGCCGTCCCCGGCGACCGAGCCGCCGAGGTCGTTCACCACCACCTTCGCGCCGTGGGCGGCGAGCATCACGGCCTCGCCGCGGCCCACCCCGTTGCCGGCACCGGTGACGATGGCGACCTTGCCGTCCAGCATGCCCATTTGCGCGCCGCTCCTGTTCGGTTGAAAACTGACGTGAGTGTCAACCTAGCGCGTGCCGGAAGGGGAGCACATGGGCGTGGATCGAAGCGTGATCGGCAAGCCCACCGGGGCGTGGAAGGTGACCGTCGAGCGCGGCCCGGTGATGCGCTTCGCGGAGGCCGTGGGTGACGACGACCCGATCTACCGGGACGTGCGGGTGGCCCGGCAGGCCGGGTTCGCCAACATCCCCGCCCCCCCGACCTTCACCTTCGCGATGTCGTTCTGGGGGGCGTTCCCGGAGGAGCAGCCTCCCGACCCCTCCGGCGGGCAGAACCCGATGCACGCGATCATGGGTGAGCTGTTCGGCAAGGGTGCGCTCGTGCTCCACGGTGAGCAGGAGTTCGTGTACCACCGACCGGTGCTGGTGGGTGACACCCTCCTCGGTGAGGGCCGCATCGCGGACGTGTACGAGAAGGACACCGACACCGCGCACATGACCTTCGTGGTGGTCGAGACCTCCTGGCGCGACGCCGCCGACGACACGCCGGTGGTCACCGAACGGTTCAACCTCATCGCCCGGCTGCGCAAGGACGCCGCCGCCGCGGGGGCTTGACGGTGGGACGCCTGGAGGGCCGGGTCGCGATCATCACCGGGGCCGGGCAGGGCATCGGGCTCGCTTACGCCCGACGGTTCCTCGACGAAGGGGCCCGGGTGGTGGTGGCCGAGATCAACCCCGAACGCGCCGAGCGGGCCATGGCCACCCTCGACGCCGGTGACCGGGCGACCTTCGTGCGCACCGACATCGCCGACGAGGATTCTGCCCGGGCCTGCGCCGCGGCCGCGGTCGAGGCCTTCGGCACCATCGACATCCTCGTGAACAACGCCGCGCTCTACTACGACATCGACAACGCCGACAACAGCCTGGCCTACCTGCGGCGGGTGTTCGACGTGAACCTGCACGGCGCGTGGATCATGACCCGGGCGGTGGCACCGACCATGGTGGCGAACCGGTACGGACGGATCATCAACCAGTCGTCGGGAGCGGCGTACCTCTACAACCTCACCCCCGCCGAGCCCGAGTTCCGGGAGGTCGGCGCGTTCAGTTACTCCCAGACCAAGTGGGGGGTGATCGGGCTCACGAAGTTCCTGGCCTCCCAACTCGGCCAGTACAACGTGACCGTGAACTGCATCGCCCCCGGGGTGACGATGACCGAGGCCACCCGCAAGATCGTGCCCGAGGCCTACATCGGGATGATCCCGATGATGAGCGCGATGAAGCAGCCCCTGGAGCCCGAGGATCTCACCGGCACCGCGGTGTTCTTCGCCTCCGACGACGCCCGGCTCGTCACCGGCCAGGTGCTCTGCGTCGACGGCGGCACCTGCATGCCCGCCTGAGTCCGGCCCGCAGAGCCGGACGGGGTCGGTCCGCTCAGCGCTGCAGGATCGCCAACCCGACCGCGACGGCGGCGGCGGCGGCGAGCAGTCGGTCGGGGTCGGTCCACACCGGGCGCCGCGGCCCCCGGCGCCGGGGCACCGGCCCCAAGCCGCAGCCCAGGTCGACCCACTCGGTCGGCTCCGCCGGTGGGGTCGGGGCGATGCGGAGGATCCCGGTGATGGTCGGGGACTCGATCGGGCCGGGGTCGGCGGCTCGGCGCACGGCCCTATGGTGCCACCCAGAACGAGCGCACGAACAGAAACGGGTCGCGGGGCGGCTCGGGGCCGGCCACCAGCGGTGCCACCACCGGATCCCCGTACGGGTCGGTCCAGACGAGGTTGCCGCCCTCCACGGTGTCGAGATGCCCCGCGAACCATCGGTACGGGTCGGGCCGCCCGGCCACGTAGGCCCGGTTGTCCCGCAGGACGGTGCCGGTGACCGGACGGCCCAGCCGTTCCGTGCGGGGCCGGGTGCCGATGAGCACCGCCACGCCCTCGGGGTGCCCGGTGACGATCGTGTTGCCGATCACGGTCGTGCGGTCGTCCTCCACCCGCAGCGCGAACCTGGTCCCGGTGATCGTGTTGTGTGACACCACGTTGTCGGTGGCGTGGTCGAGGTGGCGGGCCACGAGCGGGCCGCGTTCGTAGGCCGGGTCGGAGCAGTCCAGGAACACCTGGTTCTCCCCCTGGCGGGACGCGACCCACACCCCGGTGCCCCCGCCACGCACCACGTTGGTCTCGATGCGGTTGTCGACCGCACCCTCGCGGCGGACCCAGTGCTGGCCGGGGCGGCTGGTGGCGTACTCCCCGCAGTTCTTGTACAGGAAGATGCCCCCGGCGCTGTTCTCCTCCACGACGTTGCCCCGGATCACGTTGCCGGCCGAGCCGTCCACGGCGATCCCCTCGCGCCCGGTGGACAGGTACCGGAACTCGACCCCGCCGATCTCGAACGGCACCCCCTCGGGCCGGACGTCCCCGTAGCCGTTGTGGTGGATCCAGGAGTCCTCGATGCGGTGGTCGCGCGAGCCGGCCTCGAGGTAGACGCCGACGCTTCCGGCCCCGGCGACCTCGACCCGCCGCAGCGTGACCCCGACGGTGTAGGCGTCGACGAAGATCCCCGAACCGCGGGAGCGGTACACGTGGGTGTCCTCGATCGTCACCTGCCGCAGCGGCGTGTCGAACTCGCCGCCCGCCGGCAGGGACCGGAACCCGTCACGGGTCACCCGGATCCCGTTGAGGAACCCCTCGGTCACGCAGCTGCGGACCACCACGTCCTCCAAGGTGCGCTCGGCGGGGCTGCGCACCGCGATGCCGAGGCGGCGGGGGTCGTCGGACCGTTCCACGATCCGGGCGCCACGGCAGTCGAGGGTGACCCCCGAGGCGGTCACCTCGATCCCCCCGGCCCATTCGCAGGAGGGGTCGAGGGCGGTGTCGACCGTGATCTCGACGCGGGGTTCCCGGGCGTGCTCGCAGCCCAGCACCTGCGTGCCCGGGCCCGGCCCGGGTCCGACCGGCACCGGCCGCACCGCCCAGGGCACGCAGCCGGCGAGCAACGCCACGGCCACGATCGCCGCCGGTCGCGCCGAATCGGCGCGGGTGGGTGGGCGCATCTACCGGAGGGTGTCGGCCAGCCGGGCCCGCTCCGCCGGGCCCAGCCCCAGCAGGTCTTCGAGCAGCCGGTCGGTGTCCTGCCCGAGGGTGGGTCCCGGCCGGTCGTAGCCGCCCGGGGCCCCGGCGACGCGGAACCCGCCCCGTTCGTAGAGCCCGGGGCCGAGCACCGGGTGGGTGAGCGCCAAGAAGTGACCCCGGTGGGCGAGCTGCGGGTCGTCGTGCAGGTCCCCGAAATCCGCCACCGGCACCGCCTCGATCCCGATCCCCTGCAGGGTCTCGGCCACCTCGGCCCGGGTCCGGGTCACACACCAGGCGGCGACGTCACCACCGGTGACCTCGGCCAGGCGGGCCGCCTCCTCGGTGGTCCACGCCGCGATCGCGACCCAGCGGTCGTCGACGGTCGTCCCGTCGGCCGCGGTCTCGGCCCGGCAGGCGAACAGGCCGTGCACCACCGCCCCGGGTTCCTCGTTGCCGCGCCGGCCGTGCACGCAGCCGTCGGCCTGGTAGTCGAGCAGCCACGGGGCCAGCGTGTACACCGCCGTCTCCACCTGGCTCAGGTCCACGTAGCAGCCCCGCCCGGTTCGCTGCCGGAAACGCAGCGCGGCGGCGAGCGCGGCGGCGAGGAACCGGGGCGCCAGCGAGTCGGTCACGGTGCCGTGCGGTCCCACCGGGGCCCGGTCCGGCCAGCCGGTGAGGAAGTTGTACCCGCCCAGCGCGGCACCCTGACCCCCGAAGCCCGGGTAGTCGCGCCGGGGTCCGGTCTGACCGCACAGCGAGCTCGAGGCCATCACCAGGTCGGGCCGCTCGGCGGCGAGGGAGGCGTGGTCGAGCCCGAGACCGGCGAGGGCCCGGGGCGCGAAGTTCTCGACCACCGCGTCGGCCCATTCGACGGCGAGCCGCCGGGCGAGGTCGCGGCCTTCGGGATGCTTGAGGTTGATCGCCACCGAGCGCTTCCCGGCGTTGAGGCCGTCGAAGAGCGCCGAGCCCTCGAGACCGTGGGGGTTGTCGGGGCCGAGCGCGTAGAGGCGGAGGAAGTCGGGACGGGCCCGGCTCTCGATGCGCAGCACGGTGGCCCCGTGCTCGGCGAAGGCCCGGGTGGCCAGCGGTCCGGCGGCCCCCGCGCCGAGTTCCAGGATCCGGATCCCGGCCCAGGGCGGCCGGCTCGCGAGACCGGGATCGGGCGGTCGCGGCGAGGGCGAGGTGCCGGGGACGGGAGCCGCCGCGCCACCCCTGCCGTCGGGGTCGCCGACGTGGACGGTGGCGAAGGCCGGGGGCAGCCGATGCCCGTCGGGTCCGGCCCAGAAGAACCGGCGGGCCGCGAGGTGCTCGCAGGCGAGGATCTCGGCCGGGCCCCGGACCGGGGCGAGCATGAGGTTCGTCTCGCAGGCCAGGCGGTACAGCTCGGTGGTGGTGCGCGAGGCGAAGAAGGCGGCCAGGTCCCGCTCCAGTTCGGCGAGGGTCTCCGCCCCCGCGCCGGCGGGGGACCAGCGGTCCCAGTCCACCGCGCTCCAGGCGCGTGTCCCGACGAGCCCGGCGAGCAGCCGCAACCCCGGCACCCGGGCCGGTCCGCCCCGCAGGCCGAAGCTCACCCAGCCGTCGGCGGTGCGCCAGATCTCCCGGGACGCCCCCACGCGATCGCCTCGCCGGACGCCCCGGAACCCGGTGTGGCGGAACCGGGCCGGGGCGGCCATGTTCGCCGAGCACACCGTCTCCTGCATCGACACGTCGACCCGCGCCGGCCCACCGGTCGCCAGCCCGGTCAACAGGGCGAAGGCCGCCTCCGGACCGGCATGCGCCTCGCTGAGTGGCTCGGCGCAGCGCACCGGTGGGCGGTCGGGGTCGCCGGTGCAGAAGAGGTTGCCGCTGGCCGCCATGATCCCCAGGTCGCCGGCCCGCCAGCCGGCCCGGGGACCGTCGGCGCCGAACGGGGTGACCGCCACCCACACGCACCCGGGGGCGAGATCCGGATCCAGTCCGAGGTCGCCGGGCTGACCGGGCGCGTGCAGCACACCGTGGGCCGTCCCCAGCAGCCCGGCCAGCACCGGATCGTCCCGCCCAGCCACCCGCACCACCGCCGACCGCAGCGTCCAGGCGGTGAAGCGCGCCGGGTCGGCCCGGAGCGGATGCCCGTCGGGTCCCTCGACGCAGGTCACCGTCGCGCCGAGGTCGGCGAGGATCCGCCCGGCGAGCGCGCTGCACACGCCGCCGGTGTCGACCACGGCGATGCCGGCGAGCAGCGGCGGCGGTGCGGGCACCGTCGCGGCGGTGCCGTCCCGGTCGGGGGGGTGGGGGACGGGGTCCCCGGCTGTACCTGACGTGCGTGTCAGATTAGGCTTCCTGGCACCGCACGGGCACGCTGCTGCTTCGGAGGGCCGCATGGGCGAGCGCATCATCGACGCCGACTGCCACATCCTCGAACCACCGGGCATCTGGGATCGCTGGCTGCCGTCCCGCCACCGCGAGAAGGCACCGAAGTTGGTGAAGGACCCCGCCGGCGGCGACGCCTGGCTCACCGCCGTGGGTGGCGACCCCGACCCGATCGGTCTGGTGGCCACGCCGGGGATGCCCTGGGACCAGTTCCGCTGGTTCGGCGTGACCTACGAGGAGGCCCGTCCGGGCTGCTACGACGGCCGGGCCCGGCTCGCCGACATGGACGCCGACGGCGTGTGGGCCGAGGTGCTGTTCCCCCCGCAGCGCACGATGAGCCACTTCCTCGGCGACGACGACGACGACTTCGTCCTCGCCGGGGTGGAGGCCTACAACAACTTCCTGTTCGAGGAGTTCTGCGCCCCCGACCCGAACCGGCTCATCGGCCTGGCGCAGATCCCCTCGTTGGGGATCGACGTGGCGGTGGACGCGCTGCGCAAGGCCGCCGCCCGGGGCGCCAAGGGTGTGATCATCTCGAACTGGCCCGCCGGGGGTGACGCCCTGTCGCGCGACGACGACCCGTTCTGGGCCGCGGCGGTCGACGAGGGGATGCCGGTGTCGGTGCACATCAACATCATCAGCCGCCGCCAGCGGGCCGCGGCCCGCAAGGCGGCCGCCAAGCGCGGCAACGTGCTGTACGACATGAGCAGCGAGGCGGCCCGGGCGAAGGCCATCGGTGGGATGAGCCACGTGTTCTCGATGTGCGCCGGCAGCATCACCCAGGTGCTGTTCACCGGGGTGTTCGAACGGTTCCCCGACCTGCGGATGTGCTGGATCGAGACCGGGGTCGGGTGGCTGCCGCACTTCATCGAGAGCCTCGACGACCGGTACTGGCGCAACCGCCGCTGGGGTGACCTGCCGATCAGCGAGCCGCCGTCCTTCTACTGGTACCGGAACAACGCGGCGAGCTTCATCACCGACCGGTCGGGGATCGCGCTGCGCCACGCGGTGGGGGTCGACAACATGATGTGGTCGAGCGACTACCCCCATCACGGCAACGACTGGCCCTACTCCCGCAAGGTGATCGCCGACACGATGGGCCACATCCCGGCCGAGGAGCGGGCGAAGATCGTGGGTGGCAACGCGGCGCGGATCTGGCACCTCGACGGCTGAAGGGGCCCGGCGTCGGGGTCGCCCGCCCGCCGGTGCGGAGGTTCAGCCGGCCGCCGGTGCCGTCCGCCGCCAGCGGGGCAGGGTCACCTCGTCGTCGATCGGCGCGAACACCACCTCCACCGGCTCCCCGATGCGGATCGACGCCGGATCGACCTCGTCGAGCGCGCCGTGGGGACCGGTGACGAGGTTGCCGACGAGCCGGATCGAGGGATCGTCGTCGAGCTCCACGATCACCGCGTTGTACGGGGCGACTGCGGCGTAGGCCGGCAGCAGCGGCGGGTGCGGCACGCAGAACGACCAGATCCGTCCCCGTCCCGACATCTCCTCCCAACGGGACGCCAGCGACCGGCAGCGGGGACACATCGGTCGGGGCGGCATGCGCCGGGCACCGCACTGGGCGCAGGCCTGGACCACCAGCCGGCCCTCGCGGCACGCCGCCCAGAACCCGGCGGCGTCGGGATCCTCGGTGTCGGGCAGCAGCCAGCCGGAAGCGGTCACCGCGCCGACCTCCTCCCCGGCGCTCGCCGCGCTCCCGTCACCGGTGCGGGGCCCGCCTCTCGGCGGTCCGCCGGCGGCCCGGTGCGCGTCATCGCCGCAGGAGCAGCGCCGAGGTGGGCACGCCCTCGCCGCTGGTGACGAGGCAGCAGGCGGCGCCGTCGACCTGGCAGGTGGAGGTCCCGCGCATCTGGCGCACGCCTTCGGTGATGAGGTTGAACCCGTGCACGTACGCCTCCGACATGCCGCCCCCCGAGGTGTTCGTGGGCAGGCGCCCGTCGGGCCATTCGAGGGCACCGTCCTCGGTGAAGGCGGCACCCTCGCCCCGGCCGCAGAACCCGTAGCCCTCGAGCGACAGGGGGATGAGCGGACTGAACGCGTCGTACAACTGGGCGACCGGCACGTCCGCCGGCGTGAAGTCCGACCGTGACCACAGCTTCGGCCCCGCCACCCACGACGGCCCCGACAACGGGTCGTCGCAGAAGTAGTTCGTCATCACCTGGTGCTGTCGGGGCAGGCCTTGGGCGTAGGCGTGGAGGTAGACGGGCGGGTGGCGCAGGTCGGCGGCCCGGGCCGCGCCCGTCACCACCACCGCGAGTGCCCCGTCGGTCTCGAGGCAGTTGTCGTAGAGGCACAGCGGCTCCGAGATCCAGCGGGCCGCCAGGTACTCCTCGCGCCGCAGCGGCCGGTCGTGCATCATCGCCGCCGGGTTGCGATTGGCGTGCTTGCGGAACGCGAGGGCCACGTTGGCGAGGTGGTCGCGGGTGGCGCCGTGCAGGTGCATGTACCGGCGGGTGAGGAGCGCGATCTCGTCCACCGGGCGCAGCACCCCGAACGGGCGGCTCCACTGCCAGTGGCCCCGGATCCGTTCCGACACCTGCGCCCACGGCCGGGCGCTGCGGGCCGCCCGCTTGCGGGCCCGCCATGCCACCGCCACCTCGCAGCGGCCGGTGGCGACGGCGAGGGCCGCATGGCCCACCGTGGCGCACCCGGCGCCGCCGCCGTAGCCGACCTGGGTGAAGAAGGTGAGGTCGCCGAGCCCGAGGTTGCGGGCCACCTCGACCTCGCGGCCGTCCTCCATCGAGTAGCACACGAGCCCGTCGACCTCGCCCGGGGCGATCCCGGCGTCGTCGAGGGCGGCGGAGATCGCTCGGCACGCCAAGGCCAGTTCGGAGTCGGCCAGGCCCTTGCCGAAGGCGGTCTGACCGATCCCGACGATCGCGGTCCGGTCCTTCAGGGGGTCGTCGGGCACCGTCACCGCACCTCATGGCGACGGGCCGGGCCGCGGGGTCCCCCGGCCCGGCGCCCGAACTTCACCACCCCCGCCACCGCGGCTCCCGCCGTTCGGCCAGCGCCGCCATCCGTTCGGCGGCATCCGCGGTGGCCTGGTTGAGCTCGATGAGCGCCGCCTCCTCGTACAACAGCCGGTCGCGGTCGAGGGTGGTGGCGTCGTGCAGGAGGCGTTTCGTCCAGCCCAGCGTGCGGGTCGGCCGGGACGCCAGCCGCGCCGCCCAGTCCCGGGTGGCCGCCTCGAGCTCGGCGGCCGGCACCACCCGGTTCACGAGACCGAGCGCCGCGGCCTCCGTCGCCGGCAGCGGCTCGCCGAGCAGGCACAGCTCCTTGGCCTTGTGCATCCCCACCAGGCGTACGAGCAGGTGCGTGAACCCCCCGTCGGGGATGAGGCCCCGACCCGCGAACACGTCCACGAACCGGGCACCCTCGGCCGCCAGCACGAGGTCGGCGGCCAACGCGAGCATCGCCCCCCCGCCCGCCGCGGTGCCGTTGACGGCGGCGAGCACCGGTTTCTCGCAGTCCTGCACCGCGCACATCAGCGCCTGGAACCCGGTGCGCATCAGGTGCATGGTGGTCCCGACCACCGGCCCGTCCGCGCCGGGGGGCGGGTCGGGGACCGGTGGGCGCACCCGCAGGTCGGCGCCGGTGCAGAAGTGCCGCTCCCCGGTGCCGGTGAGCACCACGGCCCGCACCACCGGGGTGGCATGCGCCATGCGGAAGCAGGCGGTGAGCCGGTCACGCACGTACCACGGGATGGCGTTCTGCGCCTCGGGCCGGTTGATCCGCAGCCACAGCACCCCGTCGGCCACCTCGGCGCCCAGCTCGGCGTCCGCGCCCGGCGGAGCCCCCGGTGGGGTTCCGGGGATGGCGGGGCCCGGCCGCTCTGCGTCGGGGCTCATCGGCACACCACCAGCGCGTCGAGTGCCCGGGCCCCGCGGCGACGCACCACCAACGGGTTGAGGTCCACCTCGACCACCAACTCGGCGAGGTCCATCGCGAAGCGTTGCAGGTTCATGATCACCCCCACCAGCGCGTCCAGGTCGGCGGGGGGGCGTCCCCGGGCGCCCCTCAGCAGCGCGAACCCGCGCAGCTCACGCAGCATCCGGTGCGCCTCGTCCTCGTCGAAGGGTGGGACCCGGACCGCCACGTCGCCGAGCACCTCGACGAACACCCCGCCGAGGCCGACGCTGACCACCGGCCCGAACAACGGGTCGGTGGAGATCCCGGCCAGCATCTCCACCCCGCCGGTGACGAGCTCCGAGACCAGGACCCCCTCGGGCTCCACCCCGGGGACGGCCCGGCGGGCCCGCGCCAGCAACTCGTCGTAGGTCGCCCGCACCTCCGACGGCGCCACCCCCACCCGCACCAGGCCGAGGTCGCTCTTGTGGGGGATCCCCGCCGCGGCGACCTTCAAGACGCACGGCCCGCCGAGGGCCCGGGCCGCCCGGACGGCCTCGGTGGCGGTGGTGGCGAGCGTGTCCCGGCTGGAACGGATGCCGTAGGCGGCCAGGGCCCGTTTCGAGACCGGCTCCGAACGCGGTCCCGGCGGCCCGCTGATGAGGCGCCGGACCCGGGCCGCGGCGGGAAGCGGTGCGCGGGGCGCGCCGGCGAACGGTGACCGGTGCCGGGCGAAGAACGACCAGGTGTCCTGGTAGGCGCGGACCGCCCGGACGCAGTTGCCGAACGTCCGGAAGGTGGGCAGGCCCCCGTCGAGAAGGCGGCGGTAGTAGGTGTCGTCGGTGCCGGGCGGGGCGCCCCACACCACGAAGATCGGCTTCGGCGTGTCGGCGGCGACGTCCACGAGGTCGCGGGTGAACGGCTCGGAGAACGCGGCGACCGCACCGGTGATCGGGACGACGAGCACGTCGCAACGGGGGTCGGCGAGGATCGTGTCGAGGATCTGCCGTCCCCGGGCGTCCGCCACCGGCGGCCCGCCGCAGTCGACCGGGTTCGAGACCCGCAGGTAGGCGGGGATGAGCCCGTCGTGCAGCCGGCGTCGGGTGGCGGCGGTCAGCGTCGGCAGCGCAAGGCCGGCGGCGGCGGCCATGTCGGCCATGTGCGCCCCGGTGCCGCCCGAGATCGCGTAGATGACCACGCCGGGTGGCCGACCCCGGCGGGCCCAGGTCGGGATCCCGTCCGGGCGGGTGCGGGCCAGGGCCGCCGACACGTCGAGCAGCTCGTCGAGCCCGTCCACCCGGTGCACGCCGAACTGGCGCAGCACCGCCGAGGTCACCACGTCCGAGCCGGTGAGGTGCCCGGTGTGGCTCTGGGCCATCGACGCACCGGCCTCGGTGCGCCCCACCTTCACCATCACCACCGGCACCCGCCGGGACGCGGCGTGGTCGGCGGCCAGCATCAGCGTGCGCCCGTTCTTGAACCCCTCGATGTAGCAGGCGATCACCCCGACCTCGTCCTGGTCGGCGAAGTAGCGGCAGAAGTCGGCGAACTCCAGGTCCACCTCGTTGCCGGTGGGGGCCCAGTGGCTGAGCCGGATCCCCAGCTCCTGGCCCTGGAACACCGGTCGGCCCTGATGCCCCGACTGGGTGATGAGCGCGATCGAGGGACCCTCGAGGTCCTCCCGGAAGTCCTCGAACGCGTTCAGGTTCGTGTTCGGGCCCAGGAGGCGGACGTCCCCGGAGGCGACGAGCTCGGCGAGGCGGCGTTCGAGCCGGGCGCCGGCCGGCCCGGTCTCGGAGAACCCGGCGGCGAAGATCACCGCGAAGCGGGCCTTGCGGGCCAGCACCTCCTCGAAGGTGTCGACGGCGGCGCCGGTCAGGATGATCGCGAGGTCGAGGTCGCCGGGGATGTCGAACACCGACGGGTACACCCGGTGTCCCAGCACCGTCTCGTAGCGCGGATGCACCGGGTAGAAGGTCGCGCCGTGCTTGGCCGCCCAGGCCGCGAACTTGCGGGTCATGGCGGTGTTCGGTTTCGCCGACTGCTCGGAGGCGCCGATCACCGCGATCGTGCGGGGGTGGAAGAACGTGTCGAGGTCGACGTCGCGCAGGCGCAACGGCCGGCCCGAGACGTCGCCGAGGACCGTCTCGCTCGACGACGCCCGCGGCGTCGCTGGGTGGGGGGACGGCGGGGATGGCATGGTCGCTCCGGTGTACGAAGAGGCGCTCAAGTATGACGCCGGAGTCAGGTTCGGGGCGAGTTCGCTAGGGTCGGTCCGTCGGCGGACGACGAGGAGGGTGACGATGCGGGTGGTGGTCGACTTCGACGCGTGTCGCAGCAACGCGGTGTGCATGGGGGTGGCGCCCGAGGTGTTCGAGGTCCGCGACGACGGGTACCTGTACGTGCTCCAGGAGGAGCCACCCGAGGAGCTGCGACCGAAGGTGGAGGAGGCGGCCCGCCTGTGCCCGACCCAGGCGATCCGCGTCGAGGACTGACCCCCGGACCCCCGACCTGCGATGGACGAGGTGGTGATCGTCGGGGCGTCGCTGGCGGGCCTTCGCGCCGCCGAGGCGCTGCGGCGGGAGGGCTTCGACGGCCGCCTCGTGCTCGTCGGCGAGGAACCGCACCGGCCCTACGACCGGCCGCCCCTGTCCAAGGACCTGCTCGCCGGCGCGCTCGGGCCGGCCGACGTCGCCCTGTGGCGGCCCCAGCACGATCAACTCGACATCGAGGAGCGGCTCGGGGTCGCCGCGGTGGCCCTCGACGCCGGGGCGCGCCGGGTGACGCTCGCCGACGGCACCGTGCTGGGCTACGACGGCCTCGTCATCGCCACCGGTGCGACCCCCCGCCGCCTGCCCGGCCTGGCCCTCGGTGAGGGGATCCACGTGCTGCGCACGCTCGACGACGCCCTGGCGCTGCGGGCCGAGCTGGAGCGCGGCCCGCGGGTCGGGGTGATCGGCGGCGGGTTCATCGGCGCCGAGGTCGCCGCCACCTGCCGCCGGCGGGGCCTGCCGGTCACGGTGCTCGAGGCGTTGCCGGCCCCGATGGCCCGGGCGCTCGGGCCCCGCATCGGTGGCGTGCTGGCCGGCCTGCACGCCGACCACGGGGTCGACCTCCGCTGCGGGGTGCGGATCGAGGCCGTGGAGACCCAGGGGCCGGGGGTGCGGGTCCGGCTCGCCGGCGGGGTCACGGTCGAGGTCGACGTGCTGGTCGTGGCGATCGGGGTGGAGCCCGCCACCGGGTGGCTCACCGGCTCGGGTCTCCGCCTCGACGACGGGGTGTGCTGCGACGCGACCTGCCACGCCGCGCCCGGGGTCGTCGCCGCCGGGGACGTGGCCCGCTGGCCGAACCCCCGGTTCGGCGGCACCCCGATGCGGATCGAGCACTGGACGAACGCGGTGGAGCAGGCCCACCACGCGGCCCGCAGCCTGCTGGCCGGCCCGGCCGCCGAACCGTTCGCGCCGGTGCCCTACGTCTGGTCCGACCAGTACGACACCAAGATCCAGGTCGTCGGGCACCTGCCTGGCGCTGAGCGGTCGGAGGTGGTCGCCGGCGACCTCGAGGCCCGCCGGTTCGTGGTCGCCTACGGGCGCGACGGCCGGGTCGTCGGGGCGGTGGGGTTCGACCAGCCGCGCCTGGTGATGCAGGCCCGGGCGCTCATCGCCGCCGGCGCCGCGTTCGACGAGGCCCGGCGGCTCGGGGCGTGACGGGCGCGACCCCGCGGCACCGGGCCGGGCCGTGAGCGGCGCCCCCTGCGGCGGGCCGGTGCCGGGGTGAGCGGCCTGCCCCGGGCGCGGCTGCTCACCGGCCAGTTCGTGCTGCTCACCGTCGCCGCCACCTGCTACTTCCTGTCGCTGGGGGTGCTGCTGCCGGTGGTGCCCCGCTACGTGGAGCGCACCTTGGGCGGAGGGTCGCTGGCGGTGGGGGTGGCGGTCGGGGCGTTCGCGGTCGGGGCGGTGCTGCTTCGCCCCTACGCGGGCCGGCTCGGGGACCGGTTCGGGCGGCGCGTGCTCGTGATCGGCGGCGCGGCGGTGGTGGCCGCCACGACCCTGGCGTACCTGGCGGCGACGGGGCTTTCCACGTTCGTGGCGATCCGGTTCCTGGGCGGGGTGGGCGAGGCGGCGTTCTTCGTGGGGGCGGGCACGATGGTCGCCGACCTCGCCCCGCCCGAACGGCGCGGCGAGGCGATCTCGTACTGGTCCGTCGCGGTGTACGGCGGCCTGGCCTTCGGGCCGCTCATCGGGGAACGCACCCTGGCCGCCGCCGGGCACCGGTGGGTGTGGGTGGTCGCGGCCGGTCTGGCGTCGGTCGCCGCGCTCCTGGGGCTTCGGACCACCGACACCTTGGCCGCCGCACCGG
>Ga0308412_1000486_pt1 | contig 20292 bp, 10 predicted proteins | sample HotsprottomLayer_FD_202357 | JGI IMG/M metagenome (GOLD analysis project Ga0308412, IMG submission 202357) | Hot spring phototrophic mat microbial communities from Octopus Spring, Yellowstone National Park, Wyoming, United States -... | ecosystem: Environmental > Aquatic > Thermal springs > Hot...
TCGGCTGGGTCTGGACGTCATCGACAACCTGGACGACTGCGACGAATCCTGGTTGGCCGGTCGCGTCCCTATCCTCTCGCCACGCCTCCTGCTCGACCAGGACGAGCGGGAATCTCCCGTCCCTCTAGAACACTCCTGGGATGTGACCACGGACTCGATCGCCGCTCGGGTCGCGTTTCGGCTCAAGGCCGAATTGTGGCTCCTCAAGAGTACCGACCTTCCTGAGGGCGTCGATCGGTTCGAGGCCGCCTGTCTGGGGTTGGTTGACCCCGCCTTTCCCATGGTAGCCCAGCCGCTGGAGACCGTCGTTTACCTCAACCTCCGCGCCCCCAAGCTGGATGTTCAATTCTTGTAAGCAGCAAGGACCTGGCATTCAAATGTGAAAACTTGCCGAGTTCGTCGGCTCGGCTGGAGATGGGATTGGAACCAGTGGGGTCGGTTGGGACATCGCCTCATGGAATCACGCGCCGGGCTTGTCGGCCCCCGACGAACGATTGATACACCAGTTTGCCGATGTCGGAAGCGTCGCACGAGATCGCCACGCCGCGGGTGACCTTGGCCAGTTGTTCGACGAAGTTGACCAAGCCAACATAAAACGAGTCTTCAATCAAGGCGAAGCTGGAGACGGCAATGCCGGCCCGGGCGCATTGGCGGGCTTCGGCGAGGGTTGCGTCGGCGGTGCGTTCGCAGGGGGGATAAATGAGCAACACGTCCCGCCCCTCAACGTGCGCGGTGGGCTCGCCGTCGGTAATCACGATGATCTGTTTGGTGGCGGCGGTTTGACGAGCCAGAATCGATCGGGCCAGTTTGAGACCGGCGTGGATGTTGGTGAAGTGTTGCGGCACAAAGGCGGGTGGGGCATCCAAGTTGATCCGCAGGTGAACCCGCGGGTCGAAGATGCTCACCCGTTTGGGCGCGGAGTTCAACAAGTCGATTTCGCTGAGACGATGGGCGAACGACGAGAATCCGACGAATTCCAGACTGTCCTGGGGAAACCGGGCTTGGACCAAACCAGCCAGCGCCAGAGCGATCCGCTTGGTCTGAGCGTACTTGCCGTAGCGACCCATCGAGCCAGATTGATCGATCAGAACCACCGTGGCGCAGCGGATTTGCCGCTCGGTCTCGTGGATCATCAGATCGTCACGCTCGAGCCGGATCGGCGGACCGCCTGGGCGTCGCGCCATTGCGTTGCGCAACGTTTCGTGTAAGTTCAAATGAGCAAGCGAATCTCCATACACATACGGCCGAACATCCTCATGCGGGGATTCGCAGCCTCCTTTGAGACGGGTCTCGTGGTTGCCACCTGCTGCGTTGGCCTTGAGGGTCTGGAACAGGTTCAACAAGGCGTGGTGACGCACTCGCTTGAGACCCTGAGGCGTCACCACCCAGTGGCCTTCCTTGTCCCGTTCCATCAGGCCCTGTTCCTGAATCTTGCGGAGCAGGTCGGCGGCGTCGGGGTCGTCTTCGAGGTCTTCGAGCCGACGCAGCACCTGATCGCCGAACTGGAGCATCTGCTGGGCGATTTGGTCGAACAACCGATCAGCCGACTGAGGCGAGAACGACTGGCGGCCGTCCCAACGGGAGTATTCGTGCAAGGCCATGCGGCGGGCTCCGAACGGGTCAACTCGGCACCAATTCGACGAAGCGCAAAACGGAGAACGTGACGAGCATCAAGGCGAAGCCGGGACAGAACAGAACAGAACAGAGCGGGGCGGAGGTGGCACGACGACGGCTGGAACCTGGAACGAGAACCAACGACCCATCCAATCCCGGCTGGTTCAGATGCCGAGGATCAACTCCGGTAGAACTGGCCACTGTTTTTGGGGGAGCGGTTGAGACGATTGTGGACATGGAGCCCGTCCAGCAGGAGTTCCGCCACGGCCACTCGCGCCGCGTCGCCACCTTGGTCGGACGGACGGCCAACGGCCTCAGGGATCAGACGTTCCAGCAGAGTCTCGACCATTTGCGCCAACGGGGGCACGTGAGCGATTCGCGCAGCTCCCTCCTGGCTTGGCACCATGTCGCCGAGTTCTAGGGTTCCGCCCGCGTCGAACCACTCAACGATTGGCTTGAGGCTTTTGACGGAAATATGCTGGTCGAACACGACTTTCAACGCTTCGTCGCGGAGGCGTAGGATCAACAGATCTTCTTGGGTGTCATCTTCGGCCATAAGGAGTTCGAGTTTGCCGCGCGAGCCGGGGGCCAAGTGGTTGGTGTCGGAGGGGCGGGGTAGGATCACGTTTTCGTGGTGAACTAAAGCGCGACGTTCGGCGTTGGAGACGATATTTTCCAGGTTGGCGATCGACATCCGCGTCGAGACGCCCGACTGTTGGTTGATATGAGGCGAGGTTCGGGCCAGCCGCGAGGTCTCCTCGATCAACTCCTTGATGAAGTGGGGGATGACCAATGCCGGTCCCTCGGGCCGGTCGAGATAGGCGTTCTCGTCGTTGATGCGGATCCCCAACTCACGGGTCAGGGGGTAGTGGGTGCGTACGACTGTCCCGATCCGATCCTTGAGCGGCGTGACGATCCGGCCCCGGTTGGTGTAATCCTCCGGGTTGGCCGAGAACACCATGCAGACATCCAACTCCAACCGGATCGGAAACCCTCGGATTTGCAGATCCCGCTCCTCCAGCACGTTGAACAGCCCCACTTGAATGCGGGGCGCGAGGTCGGGCAATTCGTTGACACAGAAGATACCCCGATTGGCCCGCGGGATCAATCCATAGTGGATGACATTCTCGTTTGAAAGGTAGCGACCTTCGGCGACTTTAATCATGTCGATTTCACCGATCAGGTCGGCGATCGACACGTCGGGGGTCGCCAGCTTCTCCAGATAGCGGCGATCCCGGCCGATCCATTCGATTGGCGTGTCGTCACCGTGGTCGCGGATGAGTTGGCGGGCGTAGGCCGAAAGGGGACGAGACGGGTCGTCGTTGACTTCCGACCCCGCGACGATGGGAATCGCCTCGTCCAGCAGATCGACCAACCGCCGCAGCATGCGGGTTTTGGCCTGGCCGCGGAGGCCTAGGAACAAAAGGTCGTGACGTGAGAGGATGCCGTTAACAATCTGAGGAAACACGGTCTCTTCGTAGCCGACGATGCCGGGAAACAGCGGTTCGCCCCGGCGGAGTTTGGCGATGAGGTTGGTGCGCATTTCCTCCTTAATGGGGCGGGACTGGTAGCCGCTGGCTTTGAGTTGGCCCAGGGTGCGGGGCCGGTCGGCAAACCGAGACGCCATCTCCGTGGTCATGGGCGCAATCCGGGTCAGCGGGGCGGAGGGAGGGGGAGCCGTCGCGGTTGATGTCGTGAGGAATGGTTTGGAACTGGGGGGAGCACGTCCCTCATCGTAGGGTGGAACGGCGTGGCGTCAACCACAACCGACCGTAGGTCCAACGGGAGGCGCCCAGGCATCGCCTGTCGGGTCGGAGGCGGGGACGCGGGCTAGGGGGTCTCTTGGGGATTGGGGGTGGCGCGGATGATTCGGGCGTCGATCCAGTTGGCGAGGTCGTTGACGTCGCCTCGGTCGCCGAAGTCGGCGATCAGGACCAGCAGGCGTTTCCCCGTCAGATCGACCCGCACAGGTTGGGGCGGGTCGCGTAGCGCCAGGTCGCGTTGAAACACTTCGGTGCGATCCACCAGGACGCGGAAACGGACATGACCATGGGTCGCGGGGTTTTCCGGGACGCCGCCGGAGTCGTCGATGCCGATTTCGGCGTGGAACGCCTGATCGTCCGATTCAACTCGGTAGACCGCGATGGTTCGGGAGCGCATGCCTAAGCCGTGGTCGTAGGCTTGGCCATCGAGGATCAGCGGTCCTCCAGCGGCGTTGCGGTTGAGGAACACGACCGAGGCGGGGTCGGTGGCGGAGTCGCCGAAGTAGTCGGCGAACTGGACGGCCAGCGGAGTCCGGGCCGTCAGCCATTGGAGACGGTCGGTTCGGGGTTCGATGCGGACCACGTCGGCGAGGGGAACATTGATCGACGCCCCGAAGCGGGTCCGGGCCAGGATTCGACCTCGAACAATCTTGGAATCGACCACGCCGATCCGGGAACCATCCACCAGGGTGAGGGTCAAAACCATCGCTGGGGGAGGCGGCAGGGGATAATCGACCAGGGCCGGGTCGAAACCGATGGCGCGGATGCCGGTCAGATCGAGTTGGGCGGGTTGGGCGGCGTTGTTGAGTTGGAACCGCAGCGCCCGGTTGGGGCCATCCAGGCCCAGTACGCCTCCGGTTTGCCGATCGCCGTTGGTGAACCAGACCGAGTCGCCGCCGGGTTCCATACCGGCTAGTAGGTCGAGTTGAGCGAGGGTTTCGGCGACCGTGGTAGGCGGCTGCAGCAGCAGACCCAACGGAGCTAGCAGCGGGGTGTTGAGGGGGCCGAGCAACCGAGTTTGCAGGATCAGGTTGGTGTCGTCGCCGCCGACTCCCACAATCGCCAGCCGCTCGCCGTCGGGAAAAACCGCCAGGTTCGTCGCAAACGGGGGAATCATTGGCCTCGGACCCTGGCCTGGTTCGCGTGGCGCGGTGCGGGTGATTCGAACCACCTGGGCGAGAGGCAAGGCAATCCGCGACCCGAGGGCCTTGTCGTCCGCAACCGCGGCGACTTGAGCGGGTTGGGGTTGGGGTTGATCCAGGGGGGGCGTGTTCGGGGACGTTTCGGGATGAGGTGGGGGATCCGGTGGGGGTTCGTCCAGCAGAAGCAGTAGGGTCGGTTCGGTCATCGCCTTGGCGGCCGGGTCGGAGGGGGCGACCAAGCCCTCTAGGCGTCCCACGCGGACGGTGCCGTCGATGAAGGTCACGTTGAAAATCGGGTCGGCTTGCTGCGCTTCGGCGGGCGAACCAAGCCCCAACCAACCCCGACCCGTACCAAGGCCGACCAACGCGACGACAACCAAACGAGTCCAGAAATGCAAGTTCATCGTCAAGAAGAGGTGGTGTTGAGGGCAGGGGGGGGTGAGAGCGGCCGGCCAACCGTCCGGATCAGAAGGGGCGTACCGCGACCCAGCGGGGTCAACGATTAGCGTTGGAAGATTGGCAGGGTGTTGTTGGGCATTTGGAGAACGATCAGCGCCATTGCGGTGCCGTATTCGCGGCAGACGGTGTCCATCCAGTAGCCTTGGGCCATCTGTTTGGCTAATAATTCGTCGCGGATCGCTGGGTACCAGTCGTCCCAGTCCTTGCCGCCCCGAATCCACATCGCCTGTGCTGCGTAGTAATGACCATAGAAGTAGTGGGGGAATTTGGGCGGACCACCGTCGCGGCCCGAGGGCAGATATTTGTTGAGATAGTCGAAACCTCGGTCGATCTCCGCCTGATCGTACACCGCGGCGCTGTAGAGGGCGACAATGCCGGCCGCGGAGCGGGGAAAGGCGCTACCGCCGCCTTGGAGCATGTAGCGGAAGCCGCCGTCGGGGTTTTGCGAATCCTTGCAGTATTTGATGCAGTTTTCGACGGTTTCCTTGGGCACGAAGATACCCGCGTTGCGGGCGGCCCGCAGCGCGTTGATTTGGCAGACGGTCACGGAAATGTCAGCATCGCGGGGGGCAGGTTGGTAGCGCCAGCCGCCTTCGTGGTTCTGGGTGTCAATGATCAGCCGCACGGCCTTTTGCAGCTTCTCGCGCAGTTCGGGACGCCGCGACTGGCCGTAGGCTTCGGCCAGAAACAAGGTGGCGAACCCATGTGAATACATCGGGCCGTGCGTCATCGAGTTGGGCACGGTGATGAATCCCGAGGCGGTGGTGTTGTCCAATACGAACTTGAGCGCCTTATCGATGACTTCGCCGTAAGGGCCGCGGCCGGGGCTGGAGCCGGAGGCCATGAAGGCCAGGCCGGCCAGCGAGGTGACCGCCAAGTTGGACTGGTAGGAACCCGAGCCGAACGAGCCATCGGCCGCTTGTTGTTGGGCCAGCCATTGCAGGCCGTTGCGGATGGCCTCTTCGGTTTCGGAGGTGATCATCGCCGCGACATGGTCGGCGACCTCGCCGGTGCGGACTTCCGCGAAGTCGCCGCCTTGGTCGGGCGGTTGACCAGGCAGCAGCCCCGAAGCCGGTCCGGTCAGCAACCCCGTCGCCAGGCATGGAAGCACGAGCAAATGAAAATGCATCGGTTCACTCCTTGACGTTCTTGGATTTACGGGCCACCGACAGGTAGTAGCGTTCGATCAGGGCCTTGCGCGCCTCTAGCATTTCCTCCTTGAACACGTTGTTCATTTCCTCGCGGAGATGTTCGGGCAGGTGTCCCCACTCGTCTTTGAGGTTGGCCAGGGGGTTGGTCCGGGGCTTGGGCTTGTCGGCGGCCATGTTGCGGGTGCCGTCCTGGGAGTCGTTGGAGGGGCTGTCCTCCTGGAGCATTTGACTAGGATCCCCCTGACGACCCGGTTGCCGGGACCGCTGGCGACTGATTTGACTCATGCGCCGGGCCATTTCGATGGCTTGGTCGAGATCCTCAAGGATTTCCTTTTGTTTCTGCCGGGTTTGCTCGCCGGTGTCCGGTTGCGACAGACGTTGTTCCACGTCGCGCATCTTGCGGATCATCTCGGCCATGCGGCCGGTTTGGGGATCCTGAGGGGGATTGGGTTGTTTCCGCTTGATCCCGAAGATTTCTTCCAGGCGGTCGTCGATCGCTTTTTGCTCGGGGTTGAGCGGGTCGGCTTCGCCTTGGGCGTCGGGGGGACGGCGATCGGGGGGACCACCCATGCCGGGCGGACGGGGTTGGTCCTTGGTGTCGGGGCGATCCACCGTTTCGCCTAGACCTTTGAGCAGATCGTCGATTAGGGCGTCCTCTTTGCCGAGCTCACCCGGTTTGGGTGCGGGAGGGTCGCCCTGGGGTTGGCCGGAGGCGGGGGCTTGATCGGGCTTAGGTTGAGGTGGGGGTTGAAGCTTGGACTCGACTTGTTCGAGCAGGCGGTCGAGGTCGTCGTCGGGCGGCTGGGCCTGGGAGACTGGAGTTGCCAGCACGAACAGCCACGCCAAGGCCAACCCCGCACCTGCGAACCAAGACGATCGAACCGGTGGAACCCGGTGAAATCGAAGTCGCAGGACGAATGCCCGGGCGCGGTGAAGGCTCGCTGTCTGGTTCAGATTCCGGCTCATGTTACTGTTCTCCATCGTCACGGATCGGCTTAGTGAGGTCGCGGGCCAGGTCGGCGATGGTTTTCTGTTCCTCCACCAGGCGGCTCGCCTCCCGTTCCTGGTCGGGCGTTAGCGGGATGCGGCGACGTTGGAGTTCGTCGAGGAGTTCGGTCCGTCTGTTGAGATCCTCTTGAAGCAATTTGAGGAGCTTGAGCTGCGCGATGGAGGGCAACCCCTCACCGCCGCCGCCTCCGCCTCCGCCACCTCCTCCCTCGCCGCCGCCTTGTTGTTGGCCGTTGTTGGCTTGGTCGTTACGGATGGCGTCGCGGAGTTGCTCGAACCGCTTGAGCGCCTGGCGTTCCAGGTCCTGGGTCTCAGCACCGACGTCGGTGGACTTGAGCCGCTGAGCGGCCTCGCTCATGTTCTCGCCGGCCCGTCGCAGCACCAGGGCCACTACGGGGGCACCGTCGAGACGCTCGGCCAGGTCTAGGGTGTCGGCTTGAATCCCGTCTTGGATGTTGCCCAGGTTTCGAATCTCGATGGTTTGCCCGCGGGTCAGCTTGCCACCCTTTTCGGTTTTGAGCCGGTCGTAATCGACTGTCTCGGCGATCATCTTCTCTTGACGTTCGATCAGAGCTCGAAGCTGATCCCCGATGCGTCCTAGTTGTTCGGCGGCGAGTTGCTCCTCGGCCTCACGGCGGGCCTGTTCCACCTCCTCGCGGGCCTGTTCGAGGTTGTTGAGGGCGTCCTCCTGGTTTTGCTGGGCGGCTTCGGCGTCGCCCTGGTCGAAATCTTGACGCGCTTGGTCCATGTTTTGGGACGCACGCGCGCCGGATCGGGCGGCGTTCTCAGCGCGGAGCTTGCTCAGTTTTTGGAGTTGCTTTTTCAGGTCCTCCTGGATGCGTTGCTGTTCCTTGGATAGCCTCTGAAGCTCTTGGGCACGCTTCTCGGGGTCGGCGAGGTTAGCGGCCTCCTGAGTCCTCCGCAGGTTTTCTCCTTGACGTTGGCGGAGCCGGTCGAGTTCCGCCTCGGCGTTCTTGAGCTCCTTGACTAGCCGGGAGAGTTCGCGTTCCCGACGATTCTTGAGTTGATCGACCAGATTCTCCAGGTCGGCCTTGGCCTGATCCTGACCCTGACGCGCCGCCCCCATTTGGTTGCGGCGGAGTTGCTCGGCGGCTTCGGCCATGCGGGCGGCGGTGTTCTGGTCACGCAGACGGTCGGCGGCTTCCTTGAGCGCTGCGGCGGCCAAGGGGTCCTCGATCTCCATCCGGCGGGCCATTTGATCCATCTTGGCCCGCAGGTCTTCAACATTGCGACCCAGTTCGTTTTGACGTTCACCCAGGTTGGCGAGGTCGGCGCGTTGTTCCGGAGTCAGTTGCTCGGGGGGTTTGCCTAGAGTATCGGGCCGGGCGGCCGCGTCAATCGCCCTCTTGATGGCATCGTTTTGACGATTCAACAAATCTTCCGCGTCCTTGGTGATCGTCCGCATATTCTCGAACTCACCCAGATTGTCAAGCATCTTCTGGAGTTCGGATTCGATCGCCTTTTGCTGATCGCGGGCCAGGGCCAGCGCCTCAACGCCGGGACGCTCCTCCTCCCGCGCCTGCTGTTCGCCCTGCGGCTGTTGGTCACCCTGCGGCTGCTGACCACCTTGCGGCTGCTGGCCACCCTGCGGCTGTTGGCCACCCTGCGGCTGCTGACCACCTTGCGGCTGCTGGCCACCCTGCGGCTGCTGGCCATCTTCGAGATTTTTGACAGCGCGGGCGAGGTCCTGTTCGACCTGACCGAGGTGTTCGGCCTTGAGTCGGTTTAGGCTTTCTTCCAGGGCCAACATTTGATCACGGGCGTCGGGATTGTTGAGCTTAAGGTTGTTCAGATCTTCAAGAAAGCGATCCACCCGACGGTCGAGGCCGTCGATGGGGTTACTCAAACGTCCGTTGACCTGACGTTGGATCATTTCGGCGTTGCGCACGGCGTCGCGTTGGTTTTGGGGCAGGCGATCGAGTTCTTCGAGGGCGCGCAGGGCCTCGTCTACTGGCAGGGCGGCCTGACGTTGGATGGCCAGGGCGCGTTCGATCTCGTTGCGAATTTCCCGCTGGCGGTCGGCCAGGTCGCGGAGGGCCTGTTCGGGAGTAACGATGCGGAGTTGCAGTTTGCGGCTGCGACCGAGGTTGGGACCGTCAGGGCTTTTGAAGTCGGCGGCTTCGGCGTAAAGCGTCAAAACCTGTCCCGGCGCGGGGTTGGTGGCGGCGAGTTCCCAGGTGTAATCGACTTCGCGGTGGGTGATCGACTGGCGTTGGTCGAGCGGGTCATTGGGCGAGGGTTCCCAGAGCGGTTTGGTGAGGGCTTCGGTCGGTTCCGAGTTGGTCCCGGCGGTTTCGACCAGGAGTTTGACGGTGGCCAGGCCGAAGTCGTCGTCGGCGACGATCCGCACCGGGACGGTGGCGTTGGGGGTCACGTCGCGGTCAGCGATGGGTTCCTCAATGACCACCCGGGGGGATTCGTCGGGCAGGGCGCGAAGTTCGTGACGGGCGGCGTCCTGGTTGGCGAAGCCAAGGGTGTCGGTCAACTCGAACCAGAACGAGGTCGATCGGGTGATGGGAATGCGAGTGGCCAGGAGTCGGCCTTCTTGGGAGAGGTCCAGGTCGAGGGCAGGAAGAGTTTCGTCCGAGAACCGCAGACGGGCTTGGGCGACTGGCTTGTTGGCGCGGGCTTGGAGGTCCAGGGTGGTTCCAGCGACAGCGCGGATTTGGGTTTGACCGGCAGGTAGGGTGACGATGGGACGGGCGGTGTAAGCGGGAGGGATCAGAGTCATCGCCAGTTCGGCCACCGCGGGAGGCGGCACGACTTCGACCTTGCGCCACTCGGTCACGTCATCGTCGGCGGCGACCCGGAACCGGAAGGGGCGGGTGACGGTCTCCAGACGCGCGAGGAAGGAGGTTTCGCCCACCCTCATAGGTTCCTCGACCTCTTCGCCATCCTCGAACGCGAAGGTGACCCGAGCCGAGTCGGGCAGGCGTTCACCGTCCGCGACGGTGGCTTCGAGTTGGAACGACTCGCCCCGCGCGACGATTGTGGGATAATCCTTGAGGACGAGGTGGGTTCGTTGGGGCCACTGGGTCGCGCCGAAGGGGTTGAACAATCGGCTGAGGGCGATCCGGGAGGATTCGGGGAAAGTGACTCCCAGTGCCACGGCGATCGCCACGGCCACCAAGGCGGTGGCGAGGGCGTGTCGCACTGGGCGGGGATCAAGGGCTTGGCGAAAGTCGAGTTCGGCTGTTTCCCGCTCGGCTTGGCGGATGGTGGCTTGGCGCAAGGCGATCGAGCCGGCCAGGGCGTCGTCGCGGTCACCGAGTTGGAGGAAGGCGATGGCGCTGCTGAGCCGGTCGTTGAGTCCAGGCCAGCGGCGTTCGATGCGGCGGGCGGCGTCGAGATCCTCGAACCGCGCGATGAGGGGGCGGACCACCCAGCGAGCGACCATCCAGCCGAGAACGCCCAGGACCACTAGCAGCAGGATGACGCGGACCCAGGGATCGAGCGGGATCAACCAATCGAGAATGCAGGAGGCCACCACCGTCGTCAGGACGGAGGCGACCGTCAGACTCAGCCCGTGAGCCGCCACGAATCGCCGAACCCGTCCCCGTAGGGACCGGACACGCGCTTCCAGGGGGGACGGTATGGACATCGCTTCGACTCCTCTCCTGAGGACGACCGGAGGTCACGGGGGCGGAGGGGCCACGCCGTGCCATGATTGCCTTGCCATTGTATGGCGATGGGTGGGATCGGGATGGACGAGGCCGATTGGTTTCGATTTCGGGGCAACCAGTGGACCGCAGCAATCGGCGAAGGGGGTTCCACGCGGCCCAGGCGGGTTCACCTTGATCGGATGCGAAGGGGAGGGAGAGGGAGAGGAAAGGGTTCGAAGGTTCGAATCCAGCCGAGAAGGAGGAGAAAACGGCGCGATGGATGCCGCTGGGGACGGGCAGCCATCTGGGCGACACGCCCGGCGAACTGGCGGGCCGCCTGGCAGAGGGCTTCACCCGGTCTAGACCAATTGCTTACGTTTTCGTAACACCCACTCCAGTGTGATCAACGTCAGGAACAGCGTCAAGACAGGCCACGTATTCCAGAGGGGAATGGGCGGGTCGGTGTCAAGGGGAACCTTCTGGGGCGGCGGCAGATGCTCCAGCAGACCGTCGAGGCTGGTTAGGGTGTGGAACCGTCCACCGGTCAGTTCGGCCACCCGGCGCAGTTCGCTGGCGTTCATTTGCGAGCGTTCCAGTTCGCCCGCGGGTGGCTCGATCCGGAACGTGCAGGAGGGCAGATCCCCCTCCAGAACCGGCGGGGGCAGCAGCTTGACGACGTACTCCCCTTCGCGTCCCTGGGGCAATGCTCCTTCGAACACGCTGGGGTTGCCCGGAACCGCCTCCAGAGTCAGGGTGCGACTTCCCTCTCCTTTGCGTTCGACCTGCACGTTGACCGACTTGATCCCCAACGCCAACGCGGGGTTGGGAAAACGCACGCGGACCTGAATCGGTTGGTTGCGCTGGTAGCGCAGACGATCGGTGACGATTTCGGCTTGACGCTGGCCCAGCAGCTTCGTGCGGGCCAGGAAGCGCAGCGACTGAGTCCAATAGCGGCCGAAGTAGCGGTCGCCTACCCGGAACCGCCATTTCCAGGTCTCGTCGATGCCGCTAAACAAGGTTTTGCCCGCCCCAACAAACTGGTAGCAGATCAAGGGGGCCCGGTCCATGCCGCCCAGCGGCTTAGGATGGACCGCCAAGGTCACGGCCGCTGGTTTGGTCCGGGCCACTTCGAAGTACCAGTTGACCGGCGGCAGATTCTCCCAGATCGTCAGGCTGGAAATCGCGTCGTCGCCGAACCGGAAGATCGGGCTAGCTCGGCCCTCCACGGTGAGCTCGGGACGAAACGGGGGCACCGTCGCGGCCACCGATGGGTCCCGCGCCTCGGCCAGGTCGATCGGCAACAAATCCTCCAGCGCCGTGTTCTTGTAGCTGAGAGGATTGAAATATTCCCCCGCCACGAACATCACACCCCCGCCCTTGCGGGTCACGAACTCCACCAACGCCTCTTGCTGACCGGCGCTGAGAAATGATGGGTCCACATCTCCAAGAATGATGACATCGTAGTTGAATAAGTCATCGCGTGAGGTGGGGAAGGTGGCCAGGGCGACCCGGTCTTGTTCGGCGTATTCGGGGTCGGAGGAGAGCAGCAGCACGTGGAGGTCGATGGTGGCCCGTTCCCGTTCCAGGAAGGTTTTGAGGTAGCGGTATTCGTAGCGGGGTTGGCCGTCCACCAGCAGGGCGCGGAGTTTTTGGTCGCGGACGCTGACGACGCGAACGATTCGGTTGTTCTCCAGTTGGATCTCGCGTTCCTGGGGTTCGACCTCCAGGACGTAGCGGATGTCGCCGGTTTGTTCGGGAAGGTGGACGATTTCCAGGGGCAGCGGGGTGCCGTCGGCGGGAGCTTGGACCGTCAGTTCCTTGAGAAGACGATCGGCTTTGGGGTTGGTTTCGTCGGGCTGCTCCAGCAAACGGATGGTCACGGGGCGGCCTTCGTAGCCCATTGAGAGCAGTTTGGCTTTGAAGGGGATCGGGTCCTCTTTGAACGCGACCTCGTCCACTTGGAGTTCCAGCAGTTCGAGGTCGCGGGGGGCGTCGGGGTCGCCCAGACCCACCGTGATGATTGGTACCCCTTTGCGCTTGGCCAGCTCGGCGGCGCTGGCGAGATCTTCCCCTTCGGTGGTTTGGCCGTCGGTGAACATGATGATTGCGGTGGGGGCGACGCCGCGCAGTTGGGTCAGCACCTGACGAACGCCGGCACCCAGTTTGGAGCTGGAGCCGGAGGCTTCGAGCTTGGCGATCGCCTCCAGAGCTGGGGCGATTCCGTCTTCGTCCTCGATGACTGCCAGCGTGCGGGTGGCGGTCGAGACCGTTTCAATGCGGACCTTGTGCTTAGCCTGCAGGGCGCGGAGGAACGCCCCGTTGTCGCGGCTGAGGATGGCCTGGGTCAACGCGATTCGGGGAATCTCCAAGCTCGCTCGTGAGTCGGATTGGGATTGGGAGGCGGTGGGGTTGGTGGCGATTCCAGGGGCGTACGCGCCAAGGTCGCGGATGGCGCGGGCGAGGTCCGGGTCGGCAGGACGGTCGGAGAGGCCCTGGCTGGCCGAGTCGTCCACCATAACCACGATGGTGGGCAGGCCGGTGCGTTCGACGGTCAGCGACGCCTCGGAGAGCAGGAACAGGATCAGCAGTACCAGGGAGAGCCGCAGAACGGCCAGGCCCAGACGCCAAGGCCGCGGCGCGGTGGTTTCGCGGCGGTACACCGCGAACACCAGGACCGCGGCGGCCACCACGAGGGCGATTAGGGTCAGTTGGCTGAATGGTTGCTCGAACCGGATCGCCGGTTCGAGCGCTTCGCCTGAGCCGGCCGGGTCCACGCCCAAACGTTCGGCCAACCACAACAAGAACGACTGGTACACGGCACCATCCTCGGAGCGAAGCAAAGCGAAGGGGAGCGAAGCGAAGCGACGGTTTGAAGAGGACAGGACGCCACAGCGGCGTGTGGCGCGACGATGCGGGCCACCAAACTCAACTCAGGCGGGGGCGGTGTGATAACCGAACCACCAGGCCAGGACCGACTCGAACAACAGCAGGGCCAGCACCGCCCAAAGCAGAGGGCGGTGCAACTCGCCTTGACGGGCCAGGGCCGAGGTAGTGGGCGAGTCGCTGGCTTTGGAGGAGGTCACCACGCGGAAGTCCCAACCAGGAAATTCCGCGCGGAGGTCGGCTTCGCTGATGCGGGCCGGGTCGCTTTCGGCGGGCGGCGGGTTGACCGCGAAGCTCGCTTCGGCGGCCAGGGGGGGGCCAATCCGGGCCTGATAGACTCCCGACAGGTCGGTGTTTTCATAACGAAACAAGCTGGCTGCGCCATCAGGGTCGTCCCGGAGACGGACGGTGACCACCTCCTCGTCGGGGCGGGTCAAACGAGCATCCAGTCCTGAACCAGACGGCGGATAGGTCTGGTCCAGCGGTTGGCCGACCGCCGCGTTGCGGGCGGCGAACCGGCCCGAGGCGGCTTGCAGCAGGATCTGTTCCATCACCGGCGGATAACTCGGGTGCAGTGGCCAGGTGGTCCAATCGGCGTCGGCCGTGGTGGCCGACAGAATGACTTTGCCCCGATGCCGATCGGTTTCGATCAGCGCGGGGTCGCCAGTCTCAAACGCCAGCGCCACCCGCGCGGGGGAATCCTCAGGTAGTTTGAGTTGGTAATATCGCCAGGTCCGCACCCCCGTCAGACCGGCGATCACCGACTCGGAGGCACCAGCGAAGGGGGCGACAATCGGGTGGCGCAGACCTAAGGTGTTGAAGCCGACCGGTTCGCCCCGGCGGGTTTCGTCTCCCACCACGCCGACGATTTCGGCTGGCAGGAGTCCCTTGCCGTCCGCAAACAGCAGGCGGTTGGCGTTGTCGGGCAGGGTTTGGTTGCCCAGGAAAATCGCTACCCCGCCTCCTTGGCGCAGGTACGACTCGAGGATGGTCACTTCACGCTCGGTGAATTGGGCAATGTTGCAAACCGCGATCGCGTCGTAGCGCGACAGGTCGCGCCCGGCTAGTTGCGATTCAGAGACCACCTCGACCCGAATCGCCGAGACCGGTTCGTTAAGGCCCGACGCCCCAGCCGAGGCCGGGGCGAGGGCTTCGGCCAGATAGTCGGTTTCCGACTGAAATGGTTCGGCCTTGGCGTCGCCATCGACCAAAAGCACCTGGACCACCTCGCGGGTTGGGATCACCAGACGTCGGCGGTCGTCTACCACCAGGGGATCTTCGTCTAACCGGACTTCGACCACGTGGTCGCCCGGGGTCACCAAAGTGTGGGTGAAGGCCACCACCGCCTCCTCGCCCGAGGGCCACGACTCGATCACCCGTTCATTGACGAACTGGCCATCCACCACCAGCCGCGCTCGGGTCGAGTCGGCGGGAATGGTCGAGAAGTTCCGCGCAGTCGCCCGCACCGTAAACGGCGTCCCGACCGTGACCACCTGGGTATTCAGGTCGAGATCGACCACCGCGCGGTTGGCTGTGTTCTCCTTGCCCAGGTCCACCACCACCGAACGGGTCGAACGCCCATCGCGGCTCAACTTGGCCAGCGCCACTTTGACACCCTCGGCTGCGGCTGGTTGACGCCAACTTGATGCTTGCAAATCTGTCAAAATGATTAACTGCTTCTGACTGATCGTGGAGGCGTCCATAGCGCGGGCGATCGCATCGAAGCTGGCGGCCAGGTCGGTGCCGCCGTGGGTGGCTTGAAGGTCGTCGATTTCGCGGGCCACCTCGTCCAAGCGGGGCGAGGGTTCGCCCACCACGATACGGGGCGACGCGCCTAGTAGCACGACGCTCGCCACGTCGCCGGGGCGGGCTTCTTTGAGCAGTTGCCGCGCTGCGGCTTTGGCTTGGTCGAACCGGGTCGATTCGGCGGGTTGATAGGTCATCGACATCGAGCCATCCAGCGCCAAAATCAGGTGGGTGCGTTGACCGGCGACCAGCGGCAGGCCGGAGGATTCCAGGAACGGCTTGGCCATTGCCAGGGCAGCCAGCAGTACGATCAGGGTTCGCACCGCCAGCAGCAGCAGCTGTTCGAGTTGGATTCGCCGTTGGTTTTTCTTGACCGCTGCCAGCAGGAACTGCATCGCCGCCCAGCGCACCCGTTTGAACCGTCTTCGGTTGAGCAGATGAATCAGGATCGGCAGCGAGGCCCCCGCCGCGCCCCAGAGCATGATGGAGTTGGCGAAGCCCAACGCCCAGACCGGGGCCACGGCCCAAAACAGGGCCGGACTGTTCCAAAGTGAAAGCGCGGGGGAGGGATCCACGGCGGAGCAATCCTTGAACCAGGTCTATCAGATGGAAAAACGCGCAAGTGGGGTCGGACGAGGCGATGGTGGTGGAACGTGGGCGGGTTTCATCCCGCTCCCCGCCCTCGCGTTGCCCCCACCCTAACGCAACCGGGCGGCGCGGGCGGCTAGGTAGGAGGACAACGCCACGTCCAGCGGTTGATCGGTGCGTAAGGTCACGAAATCGATGTTGCTGAGTTGGCAGCCTTTGCGGAGTTGGTCGCGGTACGCTTGAAACTCCGCGCGGTAGGCTGCGCGGAGGGCGTGAGGGTGGGTGAGGATCGGCGCAACCTCCTCCAAGCCCTCGAATAAGGTCGTGTCGCGGAACGGGAATTCGATCTCGTCGGGGTCCAGCACGTGAAACACAATCACCTCGTGGCGGCGGTGGCGGAAGTGCTTCAAGCCAGTGAGGATCCGTTGGGGATCATCGAACAGGTCGGAGATGATTGCCACCACCCCGCGTTTGCGGAACCGTTCGGCCAGGTCGTGAAAGGTCTGGCCCAGGTTGGTTTTGGAGCGAGCGGGGGTCGTGTCCATGATCTTGACGAGTTCGCGTAGATGGCTGGCTTGACTGGCCGGTTTGATGTAGCGTCCGACACCTTCATCAAAGGTGGCCAGACCGACTGAGTCCTGCTGCTGCAACACCAAGTACGCCAGACTGGCCGCCACGATCCGCGCGTAGCTCAATTTCGTGAGCCGACCGCCCCCAGCGTAGCCCATACTTTCCGAAGTGTCCAGAAGAACGTATAAGAGAAGATTGGTTTCTTCTTCGTATTGCTTGAGGTAATACTTTTCGGTTTTTGACCAAGCTTTCCAGTCGATATGTTTGATGTCGTCGCCGGGGACGTATTCGCGGTGCTGGGCGAATTCGACTGAAAAGCCGTGGTAGGGACTCTTGTGCAGACCCGAGACGTATCCCTCCACCACTGAGCGGGCCTGGAGGTCCAGCCCGTCCAGGCTGGCGAGGGTCTGAGGGTCGAAGGCGCTGGGAGCGGCGGCGGAGGAGTCCAAGGGGGGCGGGCCTCGACGAACGCGGACAAAGGCGAAGGGAACGGTGAGCAAGGCAGTGGTGGGGCGAGGGCGGGGAACGCCTTGGCCTCTTCGGGTTGGACGCGAGGGCTACTGCTTGGTTTGGGACCCTCGGGTTGCCCGATCATGTCGTGGACGTTCCTTTGGGCCGCCTGAGCCGATCCCGCTCGGGGTTGTAGTGGGGGGATCGGCTGGTTGGCGGAGGGGGGGATTGCGACGGGGCGGCCTTTGGCAGGGCCGACTCATCCGACGCGGAAGATTTTGACGCCGCCGGGCGGGTCGCTCTCGTCGATCGGCACATACTTGATGAGACGCGCGACCAGATCGTCGGCCTTGATGCCTTCGGCCTCGGCGTTGAAGTTGGTCACGATGCGGTGCCGCAGCACCGGCCCGGCGACCGCCTGAATATCCTCGACCGAGACGTGATAGCGACCGTGCAGGACCGCACGGGCCTTGGCCGCCAGCACCAGATATTGGCTGGCTCGAGGACCGGCTCCCCACATCACGTAATCCCGAATGAAATCCGGAAGCGCCGCGAATTGCCGATCACGCTCAGCCCCCTCGCCCCGAGGCGGACGCGAAGTCCGCGCCAAACGCACCGCGTACCGGGCAATGTGGTCGGCCACAGGAACCTTGCGCACGATCTCTTGAAGTTGAAGAATGTCTTGATCAGCGAACACTTTTTCAACGCGGGCTTTGCTCTCGCCGGTGGTCAGTTTGACAATCTCGACCTCCTCTTCTTCTTCGGGGTAGTTGACCAGCACGTTGAGCATGAAGCGGTCGAGTTGGGCTTCGGGTAGCGGATAGGTGCCTTCCTGCTCGATGGGGTTTTGGGTCGCCAGCACGAAGAACGGTTGCGGCAGGAAGTGCCGTTCGCCCGCCACCGTGACCTGGCGCTCCTGCATCGCCTCCAACAGCGCTGCTTGGGTCTTGGGCGGGGTGCGGTTGATTTCGTCGGCCAGCACGATATTAGCGAAAATCGGTCCCTCGAAAAACTTGAACTGGCGGGTGCCGGTCGCTTTGTCCTCTTGAATGATCTCGGTGCCGGTGATGTCTGAGGGCATCAGGTCGGGGGTGAACTGGATGCGGTTGGCGCTGAGGTTGAGCGCTTCGGCCAGGGTCTTAATCATGAGGGTCTTAGCCAGGCCCGGCACGCCGATCAGCAGGCAGTGGCCTCGGCTAAAGATCGCCATTAGGAGTTCTTCGACCACGTGGGTTTGACCCACGATCACCTTGGACATTTCGACCTTGAGCTTCTCGAACGCATTTTTGAGCCGCTCGACGGCCTCCACGTCGTCCCGTTGGATCTCGGTGGGTGGTGCGGGGTTGTCGGACACGGGGCGCTCCCTGGGGGTCGCAAGAGGAAACGGGTGACAAAGCGGAGGGGAAGAAAATGGGGGCGACGGAGAGGACGTCGCTGATCCAGTCGCGTCGAGGTCGGCAACAGCCCAACCGACGTGAGGCGCAGGATGAGGCGACCCGGCGCAAATCCCTGCGGGTGGACAAGGACGGTCCATTCCAACGGCGGGGCGGGGCGTCGCGTTCAACAAACCATAGGTGGTGGTCGGGATCAAGCGGACGCCTACTGGAATCCATGCATTCTCTCAAATCAAGTCTCTTCTCTCTCTTTTCGTTCTTTTCGTTGTCGTCGCTCGTTCTCTCCGGTGGGGTAGGTGGTGGTGGGGAGGAGGACGTTTCATCTGCGATCCTCCCTTTCGACCGGAGGCGGGGAAGGAGCGGCTGGGGAGGAACGACCGGCGGCGAGGAACCAACCGGCTTGGTTGGTGGCGACGGTGAGTCCATCCGCTTCGAAGCGGATGACCAACGCTTGGGTCTCGGCCGTTGGGAAGACCAGGCGTTGAAGCAGGCGTCCGTCGTCGAGACGATGCAGGGTGATGGGCAGAAAGTCGCCCACGAAACGACGAGCGGCGACTCGTTGGGGGTCGGGATAGACTGCCACTCCTTGGTCGAGCGGGGCCAAATTCCACCCTTCCTCGGCCCCGTGCAGCCGTTTTTTCCAGTTCAACCCGCCGTCGCTGATCCGGTGGGATTGGAGCAATCCCTGATTGACGGTCAGAATGGCGTTGTCACGGATCAGGATCGCGTCGGGACGTTCCCCCAGGTTCTCTTCGCCCAGCGGCACCGGCTCAGCCCAAAGGCGTTCGCCGGTGAGGGGGTCGAGGCGGTCGAGGATTCGTCCGTTGATGAGGACCACAAGGGCCGAGGCATCGCCCACCAGCAGGGGGGGAGAGAGATTGGGCAGGGTGTTGGAGACCGCGCGCGACCAGAGCGGACCACGGCGTTCGAGGTCGAAGACCTGAATCGTGCGACGATCGGCCACCACGCCGACTTTGCCGCCGCCTAGGAAGATTGGGTCGCGTTCCCAAAGAGCGGCGTCGGCGGCTTGTTCCATTTCGGCCAGCAGCCGTCCCGTGGCCGCGTCCAGGGCGACGATGGCGTTGGGCTGGCGAATCTGGAGTAGAACAAAGCCCCGCGCCTCCAAGGAGCCGTCTTCTTGAGGGCGGTCCAACCAGGAGGAGCTGGCGTGGGCTAGGAAGCGGTTGTGCAACCGGCCACGGGCGTGCAGGTAGGACCAGACGGGCCGTCCATTAGCCCCCTCCAGCGCGACGAGTTCGGAGTTGCCGCGCAGCACCAGGACGCGATCGCCCAGGACCCGGAATTGCTCCAAAGGAGATAAACGGCGGTCCGGATCGTCGTCGCCTGCGGGCAGGCCGGGGATGCCTACGTTGGGACGGAACGGGTTGACCGATTCGTTGCCAACCACGCTGGGGTCGGCCGCTGGGTTCTCCGCATCCAGAGGATCGGGCGGCGCAGGCCAGACCCAGGCGGTTTGACCGTTGAGCGGGTCGAACGCCCAGACTCGGTTGCGGGTGGCGACCACAATGCGGTCGGGCAGCGATCCGCTCCACTCGGCCCGGCCGTCCAACCGGGCGCTCCAGATAATCGAGCCGTCAGCCGGATCGACGGCCCGGACCTGACGGCCCTGGGTCAGCAGCAGGCGGGGAGTGCGTCGGCTTGAGAGTCGTCCGACGGTGACTAGGGGATAGGGCAGAGCGGACATTTCGTCCCCCTCGCGGGGGGACGAGTCGGCGGCCCAGTCGGCGCGCCAGGCGCGTTCCCAGACCCGTTGCAGCGGCCAGTCGGGTCGGCGGTCGGGGTCGAAATCGGCCACGCCGCGAAACTCAGGCGCTTGGAGTGCTCGGCTGACCAGTTGGCCCAGCGTGACCTGAGCGGCGTCAGGCGTGGCTTGGGCGCGA
>Ga0308412_1000494_pt1 | contig 20166 bp, 18 predicted proteins | sample HotsprottomLayer_FD_202357 | JGI IMG/M metagenome (GOLD analysis project Ga0308412, IMG submission 202357) | Hot spring phototrophic mat microbial communities from Octopus Spring, Yellowstone National Park, Wyoming, United States -... | ecosystem: Environmental > Aquatic > Thermal springs > Hot...
CCAGTCGGCGAACAGGTTGTACAGCGCCGCCGCGATCACGCTGATGAGGGTCATCAGGGCGACCAGCACCAGTCCCACCAGCAGGATCCCCTGGAAGAGCTGGGCGGGTAGCAGCTGGTAGTTGGAGGCGCTGAGGATGTCGCCCATGAACCGCTCGAGGTTGCCGATGAGCCCGGCCGCATCGGCGATGAGCCACAGCACCACCACTGCCACCAGCAGCACGGCCAAGGCCGCCAGGTAGAAGCACAGCGCGACCCGCAGCACCGACCACAGCCGCACCCGTTGGAGCTCGCAGCGGGAGGTGCGGACCCCGGTGGCGGGCGTGACCGCCACCTCGATGGCGTGCCGCAACTCCCGGCGGCGTTGCCGCTTCGTCTTGGCCGGCGCGGTGACCGCGGACTCCACGACCTAGGCGTCCTCTCCCTCGTCCTCTTCGAGGACCGGCGCCACCGCCACCACCTGCTCGTCCGGCCCGAGGCTGGTGACCTTCACGCCCGTCGCGTCACGACCCTGGGCCGAGATGTCCTTGGCCTTCACCCGGATGATATTCCCGGCCGAGGAGAACACGAGGATCTCGTCGTCGGGGGTGACCGTGAACGCCGCCACCACCCCCTTGCGCCGGGCGGTGATCTTCATGCCCCGCACCCCCTGTCCCCCGCGGTGTTGCCGGTTGAACCGGTCGAGCCGGGTGCGCTTGCCGTACCCGCTCTCGCTCACGAAGAGCAGGACGCCGTCCTCCCGGACCACGTCGCAGGACACCACGGCGTCGTCGTCGCCCCGGAGCCGCATCCCTTGCACCCCCCGTGCGTTCCGACCCATGGGGCGCACCTCGGTCTCCGAGAACCGGATCGTCATCCCGTTGCGCGACACCATGACGACGTCGTCGTGGCCCCGCGTCTGGATCACCCGAACCAGCTCGTCACCCTCCTCCAGCGACAGGGCGATGATCCCGGTGCGCAACGAGCTGTCGTAGGCGGTGATGCGGGTCTTCTTCACCTTCCCGAGCTTCGTGGCGAAGAAGAGGAAGCGGCCGTCCTCGTAGGTGCGGGTGTCGATGATCGCCTGGGTGCGCTCGTCGGCGTCGAACGACAGCAGGTTCACGATGCTCGTACCGCGGGCGGTACGGGTCTGCCGAGGGATCTCATGCGCCCGGATCCGGTACACCTTGCCCCGGTTCGTGAAGAACAGCAGGAAGGCGTGGGTGCTCGTCGTGAGCAGATGCTCCACGTAGTCGCCGTCCTTCGAGATCGCGCCGCGCACCCCCTTTCCGCCCCGTCCTTGGCGGCGGAACGCGTCGGCGTCGACAGTCTTCACGTACCCCTTGTGGGTGAGCACCACGACGACCTCTTCGTCGTGGATGAGATCGAGGTCCTCGATCTCCCCGGTGTCGAGGATCACCTCGGTGCGCCGAGCGTCGGCGTACTTCTCGCGCAGCTCGCCGAGCTCGGTCTTGATCACGCCGTCGAGCTTCTTGGGACTCCCGAGGATCGCCTCGAGTTCGGCGATCGTGCGGCGCAGTTCCTCGTGCTCGTCGCGCAGCTTCTGGTGCTCGAGCTGCGCCAGGCGCCGGAGCTGCATGTCGAGGATGTGGTTGGCCTGCACTTCGGTGAACGAGAACGGCTCGGCCATGAGGCCGGCCCGGGCCGTCTCGGTGTCCGCGGAACCGCGGATCAGGGCGATGATCGCGTCGATCACCTCGAGCGCCCGAAGGAGCCCTTCCACGATGTGTGCCCGATCCCGGGCCTTGCCGAGCCGGTGCTCCGAGCGCCGCCGGACCACCTCCCGTTGGTGCTCGACGTAGACACCCAGGGCCTGCGCGAGGTTGAGGAGACGGGGCACCCCGTCGACGAGCGCGAGTATGTGCACCGCGAAGTTCGTCTGCATCGGGGTGTGCTTCCACAACTGGTTGAGGACGACCTGCGGGTTGGCATCCCGCTTGAGCTCCACCACGAGCCGTACCGTGTCCCCGGAGGATTCGTTCCGGACGTCGCGGATCCCTTCGATCCTCTTCTCGTTCACCAGCCGCGCGATCGTGGTACCGATCGTCTCCACCGAGGTCTGGAACGGCACTTCGGTGACCACGATCCGGTGGCTGCCGCGGTGCTCGGTGATGTCGGCCACCGCCCGCATCTTCACCGAACCGCGGCCGGTCCGGTAGGCGTCGCGCAGGCCACCGTGCCCGAGGATCCGCGCGCCGGTCGGGAAGTCCGGGGCCTTCACGTACGCCATCAGGTCGTCGGGCGTGGCGTCGGGGTGGTCGATCAGATGGACGACGGCGTCGATGATCTCCCCGAGGTTGTGGGGTGGGATGTTCGTCGCCATCCCCACCGCGATACCCCCACCCCCGTTCACCAGCAGGTTGGGGAACCGGGCCGGCAGCACCACCGGCTCCCGGTTGTTCCCGTCGTAGGTCGGTGTGAAGTCGACGGTGTTCTCGTCGATCTCGCCGAGCAGCTCCATGGCCAGGGGGGCGAGCCGGGCCTCGGTGTAGCGCATCGCCGCAGGCCGGTCGTTCGGGTCGGGTGAACCGAAGTTGCCGTGCCCGTCGATGAGCGGGTAGCGCAACGAGAAATCCTGCGCCATGCGGGCGAGCGCGTCGTAGATCGCCTGGTCGCCGTGCGGGTGGTACTTCCCCATCACGTCGCCCACCGCGGCCGCGCACTTCTTGTGGGGCCGGTCGGGCCGCAACCCTCCCTCGTACATGCCGTAGAGGATCCGCCGCTGCACCGGCTTCAGGCCGTCGCGGGCGTCCGGCAGGGCCCGGGCGGTGATGACCGACATCGCGTAGTCCAGGAACGAGCGTTCCATCTCCTCCTGGATCTCGATCGGTTCGACGTTGGGTTCCAGCGTCGGCTGGGCGCCGTCGTCCGGCATGGCCTCCCTCGCTCTCGGATGGTCGCGCCGCCCGTGGCGGGTTCAGATGTCGAGGAAGCGGACGTCCCTCGCGTTCTCCTGGATGAATTCCTTGCGGGCCTCGACGTTCTCACCCATGAGGCGGGCGAAGATGTCGTCGGCGATGGCCGCGTCCTCCACGGTGACTCGCAGGAGCGAACGTGTCGCCGGGTTCATCGTCGTGGCGCCGAGCTCCTGCCAGTCCATCTCGCCGAGGCCCTTGAACCGGCTCACCTCGATACGGCGGCCCTCGTGCTCCGCCTCGAACGCCCGCAGCGCCGCGTCGTCCTTGAGGTAGTGGCGTTCCTTGCCGAGGTCGGCGCGATACAAGGGCGGTTGGGCGATGTACACGAAGCCCTGTTTCACGAGCTCGGGGAGGTGCCGGTAGAAGAAGGTGAGCAGCAGGGTGCGGATGTGGGCACCGTCGACGTCGGCGTCGGCGAGGACGCAGATCTTGTGGTACCGCAGTCGCTTCGGGTCGAACTCGTCGTCGATCCCGGTACCGATCGCGGAGATCAACGTCTGGATCTCCTCGTTCTTGAGGATCTTGTCGAGCCGGGCCTTCTCGACGTTGAGGATCTTGCCCCGGATGGGGAGGATCGCCTGGAACTCCGGGTCGCGGGCGCGTTTCGCCGACCCGCCGGCGCTGTCGCCCTCCACGATGAACAGCTCGGAGCGCGCCGGGTCCTGCGAGGAGCAGTCGGCGAGCTTGCCCGGCATCGCCGAGCCCTCGAGCAGCGACTTGCGCCGGGTGAGCTCACGGGCCTGGCGGGCCGCGACGCGGGCCCGGGCCGCCTGGGTCGCCTTCCCCACGATGGTCCGCGCCTCGGAGGGGTGCTCCTCGAGCCATTCGGCGAGCCGGTCGTTGGTGACCTTCTCCACCAGCGAGCGGATCTCGGCGTTGCCGAGCTTGGCCTTGGTCTGCCCCTCGAACTGCGGGTTTCGCAGCTTCACCGACACGATGGCGGTGAGACCCTCACGGATGTCCTCCCCGGCGAGGTTGCCGTCCTTCTCCTTGAGGATGCCCTTCCCCTTCGCGTAGCGGTTCACCACGTTCGTGAGGGCCTTCTTGAAACCCTCCTCGTGCATCCCGCCCTCGGTGGTGGCGATGTTGTTGGCGAACGAGTGGATCCCTTCGTGGTACCCGGTGTTCCACTGCATCGCCACCTCGACCTCGGAATCCGGCCCTTCCTCCGAGAACGAGATCACCCGCTTGAACAGCGGCTCCTTCGCGACGTTGAGGTGCTTCACGAAATCGACGATGCCGCCGGTGTAGCGGAACGTGTGGCTGGTGGGGGGCTCGGTCCGCTCGTCGGTGAACCGGATCTCCAGCCCCCGGTTGAGGAAGGCCATCTCCCGCAGCCGTTCCAGGAGCGTCTGCGCCCGGAACTCGGTGTCCTCGAAGATCTCGGGGTCGGGCCAGAACGTGACGATCGTGCCGGTGCGGCGCGACGCCCCGCGCCGGGTCAGCTTGCCCACCGGACGCCCGCCCCGCTCGAACGCCATCTCCCAGCGGCCCCCGTCGCGGTGGATCTCGAGCTCGAGGCGCCGTGACAGCGCATTCACCACCGACACCCCGACCCCGTGGAGCCCGCCGGAGATCTTGTAGCCCTCTCCGCCGAACTTCCCCCCGGCATGCAGGGTGGTGAGCACGATCTCGGCCGCCGAACGACGCGGGTTCTCGGGGTGGGGATCGACGGGGATGCCGCGGCCGTTGTCGGCCACCCGACAGCCACCGTCGGCGAGCAGGGTCACGTCGATCCGGGTCGCGTACCCCGCCATGGCCTCGTCCACCGCGTTGTCGACGACCTCGTAGACGAGGTGGTGCAGCCCGCTGAGACTCGTGGAGCCGATGTACATACCGGGGCGTTCCCGCACCGGTTCCAGGCCCTTGAGGACCGTGATGTCCTTCGCCGCGTAGGCCACGCGCGCGCGCCCTCCTCCTTCGGATCCCGGTGGCGGGAGGAGCCGGTCACCCCGGGCCGGACACGGCGTTCCCGGGCCGGCTCCCCGCGCCCGATCAGCGACGCACCAGCGCGAAACCCCAGGTCAGACGCAGGGTGTGGCCCTCAGCCACCGGACCCCAGCCTACCAGCCGGAACCCCCGATCACGGGTTCTCCGACGGGTCGGCCCCACCGCGCGCCCGGCCGCGGGTGGCGGACGGATGGGCGACCGCGGGACGTGCTTGCGGCCGCACGGTGACCCGGGCGACGAGCCGTCGGCCGCTCGCGCCGGCGTGCGGCGCGAGCGCGGCGACGAGCTCCCCACTGCGGTACCTGGCCTGCGCGGCCCAGGCCGGCCCGTCGGCCACGAGGTGCACCGTCGAATCCCGGACCCCGGCGACGGTCACGTGCGCGGCGAGCGTCGGCCCGGCAAGGTGCACCCACAGCCGGGTGGCGCGTCGGCTGAGCGACGGTTCACCGCCGAGCTGGCGCGCCACCACCTCGACCAGCTCCCCCACCGGCCGCCCCACCGACCCTCCCACCGGCCGCCCCACGAGGCGCGCTCACGCCGCCGGTGAGAGCGAGCCGGCCTGCACCCGGTAGGTGGCGCCCGGCTGGATCCCGACCGGTGAGGGACCCGTGGAGGTGACCACGGTCTGGCCCGCCTGCAGCTGATCGACCAACGCATGGGCCCGCCGGCTGTCGAGCTCGCTGAACACGTCGTCGAGGAGCAGGACCGGCTCGCTGCCGACGGTCTCCGCGACGAGCCGATGCGCCGCGAGGCGCAGCCCCAGGGCCAGCGTGCGCTGCTCTCCCTGCGAGGCGTGCGTCCGGGCCTCGCGCCCATCGAGCCCGATGCAGAGCTCGTCACGGTGCGGTCCCAACGTCGTCACCCCACGGGCCAGATCGTCCTCGGCGCGGGCTTGGAGCCCGGCGAGCAGTCGCGCCTCAAGTGCCGCGACCTCACCCTCGACGGGGTCGACCCATCCACACCGGTACCGGACCTCGGGTCGTCCGGCGCCCCCGTCCAAGGCCCTCACCGCCTCCCGTACCACCGGCGCCAAACGGTCCACCAGGCGGACCCGACCGCTGGTGAGTTGGGCCCCCAGGGTCGCACAGCGCCGCGTGAACAGCTCCAGCGTCGCCACGTCGGCCCGGGAGCGCAGTCCACGGCGTAGCAGGGCGTTGCGCTGTCGCAGCGTGCGCTGCCACTCGTCCCGCACACCGCGGTGCCGTGGCGCCAGCGCCACGAGCAGGTCGTCGAGGTACGCCCGCCGGGTCGCCGGCGCGCCCTTGACGAGCTCGAGATCGTCAGGCGTGAACACCGTCGTCCGCAGCTCCTCGGGCGCTGCACCCCGCGCCGCCGGTCGCCCGTCGACCATCACCCTGACGCGCCCCTCACGCGGGATCTCCGCCCGCAGGGCGAACTGGCGCCTGCCGTCGTGTACCCGCGCCGCGATCACGGCCCGGTCCACCCCGGTGCGCACCAGCGCCTCGTCGCCGGCGGGGCGGAACGAGTGACCCATGGCGAGCCAGTGCATCGCCTCCAACACGGTCGTCTTGCCGACCCCGTTGCCGCCCACCAGCAGGGTGCAACCCTCCGCCAGCTCCAGGTGCACCTGCGCGTGGCACCGCACGTCGTGCAGGGTGAGCGCCCCGAACCGCACGGTCACCGCGCCACGGTCATCGAGTCCGGCGTGTGGTCACGACACCCGCACCGGCATGAGGATGTAGCGGAACTCGTCGCCCTCGGCGCCGCGGATCACCGCCGGCTTGAGCACGAGATCGGCGCCCGGGTCGTTGTCGACCAACTCGATCACCACCTCCTCGCCGGGCACTGCGAGAATCCCCTCGAGCAGGAACTGCGGGTTGAACGCCACCCGCACGTCGTTTCCTTCGTACTTCCCGTCGAGGGTCTCCGTTGCCTCGGCCCGCTCCTGGGACGACGCGGAGACCTCGACGCCGGCTGCCCCGATCGAGAAGCGTACCGGCGTCGTGTCACGTTCCCCGATCGTCTGCATGAGACGGATCGCCTCCTCGAGCGCCACTTTGGCGATCGTCAGGCGGTTGGGATGACCGGCCGGGATGAGCTGCTCGTAGTTCGGGAACTCCCCTTCGATGAGGCGGGCGTGCACCCACCGGAGGTCATTGGTGAACTCCACGTCACGCTCACCCCAGGTGACGCGCAGGGGGCCCGTGCCGAAGGTCCGCTGGACCTCTGCCAGAGCCCGCGCACCCACGAGCACCCGGTCCCCGGTGCCGACCAGGCCCAGCCCCGGGACGTCACGCACCGCCAGGCGATAGGAGTCGGTGGCCACCAGCCGAAGTCCCGCACCGGTCGACGTGAGCAACACACCGGTGAGGATCGGGCGGGCGTCGTCCCGGGACGCCGCGGGGATCACCTGGCGCAGTGCCTCCACGAACGGTTCGGTGGCGATCTCCGTTGCCGAGCCGGTCGGTGTGGCGATCCGTGGGAAATCGTCAGCGGCAAGGAGCCGCACCGTCACCCGGGCCGCACCACCACGTACGCACAGGTCGTCACCATCGGTCTCCACGTCCACCGCCCCCGCACGTAGACGGGACACCACCGCGTCGAAGAGCTTGGCCGGCACCACCACCCGACCCGGCTCGGCGACCTCCGCCGGCACCTGTACCCGGATCGTGAGTTCGAGGTCCGAACCGACGATGTCCAACGTCCGGTCACTCGCACTGATCTCGACCCCCGACAGCACCGGCAAGGCACCGCTTCGGGTTGCGACCGCACGCTCGGCGACACTGACGGCTTCCACGAGCACATCCCGCTCACAGCGGAACTTCACAGCGCACCTCCTGGAACGGAGAGGTTCTCCGTAGAGGTAGTAGGGATTGGGGATTGTGGATGAACGCCCGAACGTGCAGGTCATCCAGCCGGCCGTGGTTCACAGGTTGTTCGCCCCGTGCACAGGTGGGTGTCACCGAGGTGCTCTCGGGGTGACGATCCCCACCGCTGCACCGGGGATATCCCCATGTCTCCACAAGGTTATCCACCGGTGCCGAGCCGGATGCGGCTCATGAGCTCGTTGACCTGGTCGAAGACGCTCTGACGCTCGGTCATGAGGGTCTTGATCTTTTCCACCGCATGGATGACGGTGGTGTGGTCGCGGCCGCCGAACTGTTCGGCGATGCGCGGGTAGCTGAAGTCGGTCAGCTCCCGGAAGACGTACATCCCGATCTGCCGGGCGGTCACGAGCGGGCGGCGACGACTCTTGCCGCAGAGGTCCTCGACGGTGAACCCGAACATCTTCGCGGTCTCCTCGAGGATGACCGTCGGGGTGACGACCCGGGGGCTGGAGGCGGGGAGGAGATCCGCGAGCACCTGGCGGGCCACGTCCTCGGTGAGGTTGACCCGGTGGAGGGACGAGTAGGCCGCGACCCGGATGAGGGCACCCTCGAGCTCACGGACGTTGTCCACGATGTTGCTGGCGATGAAGTTGAGGACCTCCGGGGGGATGTTCTCGATCTGCTCGGCCTCGGCCTTCATGCGCAGGATGGCCAACCGGGTCTCGAACTCGGGCGGCTGGACGTCGGTGATGAGCCCCCACTCGAGGCGGGTCCGGAGCCGGTCCTCGAGGTGCGGGATCTGCTTGGGAGGTCGGTCCGACGACAGGACGATCTGGTTCCCGGCCCCGTGCAGCGAGTTGAAGGTGTGGAAGAACTCCTCCTGGAGCTGCTTGGCCCGCTCGAGGAACTGGATGTCGTCGACGAGCAGGACGTCCACTTCGCGGTAGCGACGGCGGAACGCGTTACCCGTGTTGGTCCGGATCGCGTCGACGAACTCGTTCATGAGCGTCTCGGTCGAGACGTACCGGACCCGGGTCATGCGGTGCATGTCGCGCACGTAGTTGCCGATGGCGTGGAGGAGGTGCGTCTTGCCGAGGCCGGCGGGACCGTAGATGAACAGCGGGTTGTACGACCGCGCCGGGTTCTCGGCCACGGACAGGGCGGCGGCGTGCGCGAAGCGGTTGGAGGCGCCGATCACGAACCGGTCGAACGTGTAGCGCGGGTTGAGCACCGTCCAGGGCGCGGCGCGTTCCTCGGCGGGCGGGCTCACCGGGGACGGCGACGGGGGTACGGGCGGCCCGTCCAGGAGGGTGCCCGGGTCGGGGTGGGGCGCGGGCTCGACGATGAGTTCGACGAGGACGTCCGAGCCGGTGCGATCGTGAAGGACGTCGCTGATGAGACCGAGGTAGCTGGATCGGATCCGCTCGGCGACCACGGGGTTGGGCACCGCGAGCACGAGCGTCCCGACCGGCGAGGGCGCCGGCCGGACCTGCTGGAACCAGGTGGCCCACACCGCGTCGGTGAGTTGTCCTTCGAGGCCTGCTCGGGCCGCTGCCCACAGGTCCTCGGCGGTCATCCCCAAGCTGGTCCTCTCGTCCACAGCACCTTCCACAGGTGTGGAGAACATCGGGTTGTGGGCCGAGTGCGGGTCCCGCCGCCAAACCGGGGCGTCCCCGAGAGGAAGGCGTCGTACCCGCCCGTGGGGGAAGTCACCGGCCGGTCCCGCGCCGGTGCGGGACCGGCACGATACCAACCCCGTCCGCGACGTGCCAAGGGGTGGTCCCCCGCACCCCGGGCACCCGGATCCGGCTTCCGGGGGCGCCGTCCCCAGGCCCGGGCCCCGGGTCGGGGGACCCGGGTGGTGCGTCGGTGGAGCGGACGCGCCGGCGTTGCATGGCCTGGGGCACCGGGCGTAGACTGGCGTGCTCGCACCCTCGGGCCCGAGTTCGGGCGCGCCGCACCGTCGCGGGTGCGGTCCGCCGCGACGGCTCAGCGCGCGAGACGATCCGCGGGAGGCGATCTCGGTGAAGCGCACCTTTCAACCGAACAACCGCAAGCGGAAGAAGAAGCACGGCTTCCGGGTCCGTATGCGGACGCGCGCCGGGCGTGCGATCCTGACCTCTCGTCGTCGGCGCGGTCGAGCGCGCCTCAGCGCCTGATCGGCCGGGTTCGTGGTCGGGCGCGGTTCGCCGCACTGGCCGGCGCACCGGTCCGCCGGCGGGGTCCGCTGTGGGTACGGTTCCAGCCGGTGAGCGGCGAGGGCGTCGTGGTCGCGTTCGCCGTTCCGCGACGGGTCGGCACCGCGGTGCTGCGCAACCGCGTGCGGCGCCGCCTGCGGGCCGCGGTGCGCACGATCGGGGCCGAGGTACCCGAGGGGCGCTACCTGATCGGGGCGGACCAGCGCGCCGCCGCGGTGCCGTTCCCCGCGCTGGTCGACACGCTCAGGAGCCTGATGACCGCGGAGAGTGACTGCCTGTGAGCGCTGCCCGTCCAGGAGCGGTGGCGCGCCTGGCGATGTCCTGTATCCGTGCCTACCAGTGGGCCTTCGCATGGACACCGTCGCGCTGCCGCTACTGGCCCACGTGTTCCGAGTACGCCCGTCAGGCGATCGCCGAGCACGGCGCCGTTCAGGGCACGTGGCTGGGCCTGCGCCGTATCGGCCGCTGCCACCCTTGGCATCCGGGCGGGGTCGACCCGGTGCCGCACCGCGCGAGCAGCGCCACCGAGGGAGCCTGACGGATGGGCGAGCTCTTCCGCTCCATCCAGGACGGTATGGGCTGGCTGCTGGCGTTCTTCTACAGCCTCGTACCGAATGCCGGGTTCGCGATCGTGATGCTCACGGTGCTGGTGCGCTTGGCGCTGTTCCCCCTCACCGCCAAGCAGGCGAAGTCGATGATCGCGATGCAGCGGGCGCAGCCGGAGATCAAGCGGCTGCAGGCGAAGTACAAGCACGACCGCCAGCAGCTCAACGAAGAGCTCATGAAGTTCTACCGGGAGAACAAGATCAACCCGCTCGGTGGGTGTCTCCCCCTCGTGGCGCAGATGCCGGTGTTCATCGCTCTCTACCAGACCCTCCGCCACATCGAGGACCACCTGCCGAGCACCGGGCGCCTCTCCGAGTTCTACCGCACGGCCTGCGCGGGGGAACTCGCCGAGTGCGCCAAGCCGACCCTCAAGTTCTTCGGGATGAACCTCGCGCAGTCCGCGAGCTCGGTGCAGGGCGGGTTCGTCGATGCGCTGCCCTACTTCTTCCTCGTCGCCCTCGTGGTGGGGTCGGCGTTCCTGCAGCAACGCCAGACCATGCGGTACCAGACCCAGCCCAACCCGCAGATGCAGATGATCGCGAAGATCATGCCCCCGTTCTTCGGGTTGATCTCGATCAGCATCCCGGCCGGGGTGGTGCTGTATTTCTTCACGAGCAACCTCTGGCAGATGGGCCAGCAGGAGCTCGTGTACCGGGCGTACGGGACGCCGGGCACACCGGCGGAACCCAAGGCGGCGCCGCCGGCCACGGGCGGCGGTCCGGAGACGGGCCCAGCCGGTCGGACCGACGGATCGTCCAGGAACAGCGGGGCGCCCGGTGCCAAGGGGAGCGGTGAAGGCACACGGTCCGGTCCGGGAGCGCGTCCTCAGCCTCGTCGGCGGACGCACCGAAAACGGAAGCGATAGGCGGATCGGCAAGCGATGGAGTGGGTGGTTACGAGGGGTCGGACCCTGGAGGCGGCGCTCGAGGCGGCGCTCGACGAGTTGGGCATCGACGCGGCGGACGCGGAGTACGAGGTGCTCGAGGAGCCCCGCGGGGGGCTCCTCGGTCGGCTGCGAGCCGGTGAGTACCGGGTGCGGGTACGGGTCCGGCCCGTGTCGAGGGAGAAGCCGCGTCGCCGCCGACCGGGGAAGGCTCGAAGCGAGCGGGGCAGTCCGCAACGGCGAGACGGGGCCCTGTGCTCCGGGGGGGCACCGCCGGCGCCGAGCGAGGCGAGCCGCAGGGGGGAGGGTGGACGGCCCTCGAAACGGGTTCATGCCCTCCCGGCGCGAGGCGAGGAAGGGTCGGCTGCGGATCCGGCCACACCCCAGAGGGTGAGAGGGCGTCAGGGGACGGTGCGGGCCGGAGCGGGAAGCAGGCCCGAGGGCAGGAAGTCGGGAAACCTGGACCGGGAGATCGAGGGGGAGAAGGTGCCGGAGTCGACGGGCGTAGACGCACAGGCGCAGGCCGAGCTGGCATGCCGGTTTCTCGCGGGCCTCATCGAGGCGATGGGACTCTCGGCGACGGTGCGGGCGGAGGTCGGGGACGACGCGGTGCAGGTGTCGGCCGAGGGGGATCGGCTGGGGGTGCTCATCGGCCCGCGGGCGGCGACGCTGTACGCCATCGAGGACCTGACCCGAGCTGCGGTCCTGCACGCCTTCGGTGGACAGGTCGGGCGGTTGACCGTCGATGTGGCGGGGTACCGGGCGAAGCGCCGGGCCGCGCTGGAGGACTTCGCCCGCCGGCAGGTCGACCGGGTACGCGCCACGGGGCAGCCCGTGATGCTCGAACCGATGAATGCCGCGGACCGGAAGGTGGTGCACGACCTCGTCCTGGCGATGGAGGGGGTGACCTCGTCGTCGGAGGGTGAGGAGCCGCGGCGCTCGGTGGTGATCCGTCCGACCTGAGGGCGTGTTCGACGCGACCGGGGTCCGCCTTCGCGCGGTGCTCGGCGAAGCACAGCGGCGGGGGTTCCTGGGCAAGGGAACCCCGGTGGAGCGGCACCTCTCGCACGCGCAGGCGTGGCTGCGCCTGTTGCCCGAGACCGAGGAGTTCGTCGATCTCGGCTCAGGGGGCGGGGTGCCGGGCCTGGTGCTCGCGGTGCTCCGACCCGCCAGCCGGGGTCTCCTGGTTGAGGCGATGCAGCGGCGCTGCTCCTTCCTTGCGTGGGCGCTGGCGGAGCTCGGGGTGCAGGATCGGTGGCGGGTGGGATGTGGCCGTGCAGAGCACCTCGCCCATCGCCCCGAGCACCGGGAGCGCTATGACGGCGCGGTGGCCCGCGGGTTCGGGCCACCGCCGGTGGTCGCCGAGTGCGCGAGCGGCTTCCTTCGGGTCGGCGGATGGTGCAGCGTGTCGGAACCGCCCGTCGATGGCGATACGTGTTCGGCGGCGCGCTGGTCGGCGGAGGGGCTGGCGCGCCTCGGGTTGCGCCTGAAGGAGACGGTCCGGGTGCCGGTCGCCGCGGTGCTCCTGGAGAAGATCGCCCCTCTCGATCCCGGGCTGCCCCGCCGGACGGCAGCGCTGCGCAAGCGCCCGTTCTGGTGAGCAGCGGCCGGCCGCCTCCGGGACCTCCCGGTGATCGCCCGATCGCACCCCGGGCTGCGTCGATTCGGAGAGGCACGTGACGTTTCACGTGGAACGTCGGTGCCGGGGCCACCGATCGTCGGGGGTACCGGAGACGTTTCACGTGGAACATGAGGGTTGCCGGTTGAAGTCGCGATCCCGATGCACGGTGGCGCTACGATCCGGGAAGGTGGTGGCGCGGTGCGGGAGACGGGAGGGTCGATGAACGACCGAGCCGGGGAAGGGCGGGAGCGTACCTGGCGGGACCTCCTCGGCAGGCCGCGCCGTCCCGCTGAGCCCGTGACCGGCGGGCGGGTCATCCCGCCCGATGATGCAGAGTCGGCGTACGTGGAGGGAGAGACCGGGGAACCCGCGGCGACGGAGGGCGATCCGGAGGTCGCGCCGGCGCTCGTGGATGTGGATGCCGACCCGGCTCGTGTCGGTGCGCCGGTGGACCCGCAGCCGAACGCGAGCCCGGAGGGCCAGGGGGACGGCGCCGCCGGGGTGCCGCAGGAGGGCGCTGCGGGGCCCGGCACGGCTCCGGAGGCGGCCGACGCTCCCGGAAGAGCGGGTGAGGGTTACGAGCTCCCGCGTGTGCTCGCCATCGCAAACCAGAAGGGCGGCGTCGGCAAGACCACCACCGCGGTGAACCTGGGGGCGGCGCTGGCCGAGCACGGCTACCGGGTGCTCGTGGTCGACCTCGACCCCCAGGGCAATGCGACGACCGGGCTTGGGATCAACGCCCGGAACCTGCAGGCATCGATCTACGACGTGATCATGCAGGACACGGCGCTCGAAGACTGCATCGAGCCGACCGCCCTGCGGAACCTGTTCCTGGCACCGGCCACGATCGACCTCGCTGGGGCCGAGATCGAGCTGGTACCGGCTTTCAGTCGCGAGTTGAAGCTACGCCGTGCGGTCGACGCCGTGCGGGACGAGTACGACTTCGTCATCATCGACTGCCCGCCGTCGCTGGGGTTGCTCACCGTCAACGGACTCGCGGCCGCCGACGACGTGATCGTGCCCATCCAGTGCGAGTACTACGCTCTTGAGGGCCTCAGTCAACTGGTCCGCAACGTCGCGCTCGTGCGGACCAACCTGAACCCCGGACTGGACATCCGCGGCATCGTCATGACGATGTACGACGCCCGGACGAAGCTGGCCGATCAGGTCGTGCGCGAGGTGCGGGAGCACTTCGGGGACCGCGTGTACCGGACCGTGGTTCCCCGCACCGTGCGCCTTTCGGAAGCGCCCTCGTTCGGGCAGCCCATCATCGTGTTCGACCCGACCTCCCGGGGTGCAGTGGCCTATCGGGAGTTGGCCAAGGAGGTGAGCCGTGGCGCGACCCGGCGGGCTGGGTAAAGGACTCGAAGCACTGATCCCCACCGGAGCGGGGCAGCCGGTCGGTGGGCTGGAGGAGATACCGGTGGCCGCGATCAGGCCGAACCCGTTCCAGCCGCGTCGGGAGTTCGATGAGGAAGCCCTCAGCGCGTTGGCGGAGTCGATCCGAGAGGTCGGGATCCTCCAGCCGGTGCTGGTTCGGCGCGACGGCGACAGTTATCAGCTCATCGCCGGGGAGCGCCGGTGGCGTGCGGCCCGGCGGCTGGGCCTGGTGCGGATCCCAGCGCTGGTGCGGGAAAGCGACGACGCCGCCGCGCTCGAGCAGGCCCTCGTGGAGAACGTGCATCGGGCCGACCTCAACGTGTTGGAGGAGGCCGCGGCGTATCAACAGCTCATCGAGGACTTCGGCCTGACGCACGAAGAGGTCGCGGCCCGGGTGGGCCGCTCCCGTGCCACGGTCAGCAACACCCTTCGCCTGCTGCAGCTGCCCCCGGCGGTGCAGCGCTTGGTGCGCGACGGGTCGCTGTCGATGGGCCATGCCCGGGCACTGCTCGGTACTCCGGATCGGGCGGTGCAGGAGCAGCTCGCTCAGCAGGTCGCCAGCGAAGGGTGGTCGGTCCGGGCCACCGAGGAGGCGGTCCGCGCCGCGATGACCGAGGCCGGCGACGAGGAAGACGGGCCGGCTGCTCGACCGGCCGACAAGACGGCCTCGCCGAGAAAGCTGCGGCCACCCGGACTCCTCGAACTCGAACAGCTGCTCGGTGACCACCTGGAGACGCGGGTGCAGGTGACCATGGGGGGGAAGCGGGGGCGGGTGGTGGTGGAGTTCTCCGACCTCGAGGATCTCGAACGGATCTACCGCATCATGATCGGGACGCGGCGCGAAGGCGTGGAGGTATCGGAATCGCCCCGGCCCGGGCAGGTGCTCGGCGGGTGACCGGATGCCCCGCACCGGCCGCAGCGACCGGTGGCGGGGCTAGCGGGCGTGAACCGCGACCTCGATTGCCTGGCGGAGCCCGTCGGCGATGCGGCGGGCGATGAGGGGTGCCCGCTCGGCCAGGCGGCCGGCCGTGTCAGGATCGCCGACCGGGGTTTCGATCACGACCGTCGGCATCCTGGTCTCGCGGAGCACGGGAAAGGCGTGCCCGCTGACGTCGACGCTCCGGTAGACGTCGGTGAGGGCACTCGCCAGGCCGTGAGCGAGGCGGCTCCCGGTCTCGGACCGGTAGCGCGGCGACTCGAAGAAGTGGATCCGGCACGGTCCTGGCTCGTCGCTGGGGTGGAGTACGAGGCACAGGTCAGCCTCGAAGCCGTTCGCTCGTTCGATCACCCGGGCGTCGTCCCCGCCCTCGAGGTCGGTGATGACATGGGCTCCGTGGCTGCTGAGCGCAGAGCGCGCGGCGATGCCGAGCATCTCGATGCCCGGACCTACGGCGAGGTAGATGCGGCGGCGGGTGAGGCTGACCGGTTCGCGCTCGAGGCGGTCCCGCTCGCGCACCGACGCGACGGATCCGGCCGCCAGGGAGCGGACGCGTTCGAGCGCCGCGAGCGTGTCGGGTCCGAGGATGCCGTCGACCGCGACGCCACAGTTGCGTTGGAACTCGGTGAGGGCACGGGCAGTCTGGGGTCCGAAGATCCCGTCTTCACGTCCGGCGTCGAATCCCAGAGCGTTCAGGCGGCTCTGCAGCTCGGCGATGTCGTCGCCGCGCAGGTGCGGTGTGCGGAGGTAGAGCATGCGGTCGCCGAGTTGGAAGCCGCTCTCGACGAGCGCGGCCCAGGTCTGGGGACCGCAGATCCCGTCGACGCGGAGACGCCGTGCGGCCTGGAAGGATTTGACAGCATCGGTGGTCGCGGCTCCGTAGCGGCCGGGTGGATCGCCGGTGACCGGATGGCCCGTCGAGGCCAAGCGTTGCTGGAGATCGCGCACGTGTTCGCCCTCATCGCCGGGTCGGACGAGCGGGCCGGAGGTGGGATCGATCAGCGCAGGTACTCCTCCAGGTCCTGCAGCAGCGCACCCTTGCCCTTGGCTCCGACGATGCGCTTGGCGGGCTGCCCGTCGCTGAAGACGATGAGCGTGGGGATGCTCATCACCCCGAAGCGCTGGGCGGCGGACGGGTTCTCGTCCACGTTGAGCTTCGCGACGCGAAGCTTGTCGGGGTGCTCGGCGGCGATCTCCTCCAGGATCGGGGCGATCATGCGGCACGGGCCGCACCATTCGGCCCAGAAGTCGACCACGACGGGGACCTCGGAGCCCGCCACGGTCTCGTCGAGCGTGGCGTCGGAGACGGTGAGGATCGGTGACGACACGATGGTCCTTTCGCGCTGCGGAGGTGTCGATGGGGCCACGCGACGACTCCCGGACGGGCGCGACCCGGTGCGGGGAGTGTACCGGCGGCCGGCCGGGACGGCGCGGCCGGCGCAGACCCGGTTCGGCGCAGCCCCGGCTTCAGCGGGACGCGTGGTGCGCCTGGGCGGCGAGCCAGCGCTCGGCGTCGATCGCCGCCATGCAGCCCGACCCGGCGGCGGTGATGGCCTGGCGGTACACATGGTCCTGCACGTCCCCGGCTGCGAAGACGCCGGGCACCGACGTGCGGGTGGAACCGGGTTCCGTGCGGATGTAACCGGCCTCGTCGAGCTCGAGCTGGCCCGCGACCAGCGCGGTGTTCGGGTCATGACCGATCGCCACGAACAAGCCGGAGACCTCGAGCCGGCTGCGCTCGCCGGTGCGGGTGTCGCGTAGCTCGACGCCTTCGAGCCGGGTGTCGCCGAGGAGTCGTTCGACGACGCTGTTCCAGCGGAACGTGATCTTGGGGTTGGAGAACGCGCGGTCCTGCATGATCTTCGAGGCGCGCAGGGTGTCCCGTCGGTGGATCACCGTGACCCGGGTGGCGAACTTGGTGAGGAACAGGGCCTCCTCGATCGCGGAATCCCCACCGCCGACCACCGCGATCGGCTGATCACGGAAGAAGAAACCGTCGCAGGTCGCGCACGTCGACACGCCATGGCCGATGAGCCGGGTCTCGTCGGGGAGCCCGAGCAGGCGGGCGGAGGCACCGGTGGCGATGATGACCGAGCGGGTCCGGTGTTCCTCCCCCCCGGCCCGGACGACGAACGGATGTTCGGAGAACTCGACGGCCTCGGCGTCGGTGGTGAGAAAGCGGGCGCCGAACCGTTGAGCCTGGTCCCGGAAGCGGGCCATGAGATCGGGACCGAGGATGCCCTCGGGGAAGCCGGGGAAGTTCTCCACGTCGGTGGTGAGCATGAGCTGCCCACCCGCCCCGAGGCCCTCGACGACGAGCGGGGCGAGGTCGGCACGGGCCGCGTAGATGGCCGCGGTGAGCCCCGCCGGCCCGGAGCCGAGGATCACCAGATCGGAGACGGGCGCGCTGTCGCTCACGACCGCGCCTCCCGGGGGATCCGGAGGCGCCAGCACAGCGCACCCACGACGACGAGCAGTGCCCCGAGGGCGAGCCATGCCGCCCATACGGGGAGGGCGACGGCGAGGAGCCGGAACACGCCGATGAACAGCAGGAAGGCGGCGGTGATGGTGACGAACGCTGCGAACAGCCCGAAGACGACGACCCGGCCGGCCCGCTGGGCGGGCACCACGGCACGGTCGCGCACGGTGCCCACCGCCCGTTCGATCGCATCGGCTGCCTGGGAGGTCCACTCGGCCATTCGGCTCCTCGAGGTCGGGTCCCGGCTCGTGGCGGTGTCCCCGGCCGGCGAGCGATGGTGCGGGCCGGGTACGCCCACGCACCGGGCCACCCGGCGCGGGCGCGGAGATTAGCGCCCGGGGCCGGGTGCGGTCCCGATGGCGACGGACCGGACCTCGAGGATCCGGCAGCCGGGCACCGCGAGCACATACACGAGCAGCCGACCCCGGGCGGTGGTGGCGACGAACGCCCGACGCGCCGTGGTGGCGTCCCGGGCGGTGGCGACGAGGCGACCCGGGACCGAGGTCGCGCAGGTCGCGATCACCGCCGGTACGGGTTGCGCGCCATCGATGTCGGTTGGCGGGGAGCCGTCGTCGGCGAGGGTGCCGGCGCCTTCGGTTGCGGCCGGTTCCTCGGCGGTGGGCGCGGGGTCGGAGCCCGGAGTGTCAGCGACGCCTGCGGTACGCGCCGCGACCGCGAGCGCGAACGCGTCGAGATCGGGGACGGTGCCGAGGTGGACCCCGGCGCGGCTCCCGGACGGGTCGGCGGTCCTGACCGCGGTGTCGCCGGTACCGGACGGTCGGTTGCCCAGCCAGGCCCATGCCCCGAACCCGCCGATCGCGACCAGCAGCGCCGCGACCGCGGCCGCCGCCCACGTGCCGACCGGGTGGCGATGGCGGGGACCGGCGGCGGCCGCGGTGCGGGCGAGCCGGCGGAGGGTGAGCGTGTCCAGCCGGTCACCGGGCTCCTGGCGGCGCACCCGGTCCGCCGCCCTGGCGAGTTCGGCTCGGCGGCGGCGGGCTCCGGGCCACGCGTCGAGGCGGGCCCGGACTTCCTCCTCCGGCATCCCGATCTCGGCGGCGAACCCGGCGAGTTCCCCGTCGAGTTCGGCGCTGAGAGCCTCGTCGGTGTCGGGTCCGAACGGACCGGGATCGCTCATGGGTGCTCCGTTGGACGGGCGACGAGCCCGGGCCGGTTCCCAGGTTCCAGCCGCTGGGCGAGCAGCGCCCGCCCGCGCGCGATGCGGGACCGGACGGTGCCGACGGGGACGCCGAGGATGCCGGCGATCTCCGCGTAGGGGAGGTCGCCGAGGTCCCGGAGCACCACCGCCACCCGGAACTCCTCGGGCAGCGCGCTGAGGGCGCCCCGGATGTCGAGGTGGTCGACGACGCGGCTGGGGTCGTCGTCGGACCGGGCGTGGATGGTCTCCGGTGCCGTCGGGGCTGCCCGGCGGACGCGCCGGCGCAGCTCGTCCAACGCCGCATTCGTGGCGACACGGTACAGCCAGGTGGTGAACGCGCACCGGCCGTCGAAATGGTCGATGCGGCGCGCCACCGCCAGCAGCGCCTCCTGGGTCGCGTCGAGCGCGTCGCCGGGATCGGCGACGATGCGGCGGCAGATCCGGTGCACGCGCGGGGCGTGGCGCCCCAGCAGTTCCTCGAGCGCCTCGCGGTCGCCGGCGGCGGCGGCGGCGGCGAGCTCCTCGTCACCGCGGGCGGACTCAGCGGGTGCCAAGGAACCGCACCCCGCTCACCTGGAGGCGCAGCGACGGGGGTAGCTCGGTGAACCAGACAAGGAGGTGGGGGGCCGTGGTGGGTGGCTCCAGCCGGAACGTGGCCACTGCCGGCAGGTCGGTGCCGGCCGCCAAGGGCGCACCCCAGCCGTCGAGCGTCTCGGCCCGGCGATCCGAGGCGTGCACCGCGCCGGCCCACCCGCTCTCCGTTGCCGTGACCTCCACGGCCCGGATCCGGGCGCCCCGAGGCAGGTCGAAGACGAGCCCCACCCCGCGCTTCGTGTTGCCGAAGCGTCGCGACCCGATGTAGCGGGCGGTCGACCAGACCGTCGTGGGGTCGTCGTCGACGACCGCGCCCACGTTGGCCCGGTCCTCCTGGCGGTCGTCTCCTTCGGGGTCGAAGTCGATGACGGCGGTGGGGCCGATCGGGCCGGCCGGGGGCGGGGATGGTGGGCCGGCCCGGGCGGGCCGGTCCTGGAGCGCCCGGACGGCGAGGAAGCCTCCGCCGATCCCGAGGGCGAGCGCAAGCACCCACAGCACGGCCCGCCCCGCACGCACCCGGGCTCGCGGTGGGCCCGCGGGACGCGATCGAGACGTGCGCGCCGGTGCGCCCGGCGTCGTCGGCACCGTGGTGGTGCGGGCCAGGCCGATCGGGCGGGTCGGCTCCGCCCCGAGGCGCAGCGTGCCGTCCCGGA
>Ga0308412_1000502_pt1 | contig 19981 bp, 21 predicted proteins | sample HotsprottomLayer_FD_202357 | JGI IMG/M metagenome (GOLD analysis project Ga0308412, IMG submission 202357) | Hot spring phototrophic mat microbial communities from Octopus Spring, Yellowstone National Park, Wyoming, United States -... | ecosystem: Environmental > Aquatic > Thermal springs > Hot...
GAGCTGAACACCCTCCAGCACACGGTTAGACCTGAGCCTCGTGACAGAAGACCAGCCGTGGGCATGGAGCCACTTCGCCGCGTACCAGGCGTCAAAGAGCACCCCCTCCGGACGAAAGCCCGCCTCCCGGGCCCACTCCAGCAGGGCCGGGGCCAGGTCCGGCCTGCTCTCTTCTTCCCCGAAGCAGGGCAGGAAGGCCAGGGGAATCCGCCGCTTCCCCTCCGTCCAGGCCAGCGCCACCAGGGACAGCCCAAACACCCAGGCCCCCGTGGAGGTGTCCCGGGCCCTCTGCAGGCTCAGCCTGCCTGAGCGGTGGCGCTGGATGAGGACGTCATCAAGGAGGAGGTAACCTCGGTTCAGCCCCCCACCCCTTTGCACAGCTCCAGGGAGCGTTCAGAGAACAAGGCCCGGGGTTGGTTCAGGGCCCGGTAGAGGGTGTCGTGAGCGAAGTCCTGGCCCTCGGCCATGGCCGGGGCGGAGGTATTGATGGGGCTTTGGGCTAAAGCTTCCAGAGCGCGCAGAACAGGCCGTGGTATCCTCTTCATTGGGCCTCCCTGGTTACCGGAGGCCCATTTTATCGGGACTCTTCAGCACCGCGTAAGTCCAGAAAATAATCAGATAGGCAAGCTTTTGCATGACATACTCCTTCTTTGCGTGTGCGGGGCACCTTTAGGGATTCCTTTCCCCTGACCTGGGTCGGCGCCAGGCCGATTCGATAGAGAGCACTATATCGAACGAAAGTGTGCCCTGGCTCCTAAAAGCATCAGGTACACTTAACCTCTGGGAGTCTGTGGACTCCTGTGCGATGGCTATGGGCAAGCGTGTACTGGCCGCCATGAGCGGGGGGGTAGACTCCTCCGTGAGTGCGGCTTTGCTCAAAGCCCAGGGCTACGAAGTGATCGGGGCCATGATGCGCTTCTGGCCTGACAACAAAAAGGACGACTGCTTCGAGACCTGCTGCTCGCCCGACGCCGCTTATGAGGCCCGGCGGGTTGCAGACATCATCGGCATTCCCTTCTACCTGCTCGACTACCGCGAGGAGTTTCAGGAAAAAATCATCGATCCCTTCCTTGCCGGTTACCAGGCCGGCGAAACCCCCAACCCCTGTGTGAACTGCAACACCCGGGTCAAGTTCGACTCGCTTCTAAAAAAGGCCCGGATGCTGGGCTGCGACTACGTGGCGACCGGCCACTACGTTATCAACCGCGAGGGGGGGCTGTACCGGGGCGACCCCCAGAAAGACCAGACCTACTTTTTGTGGGGTACGCCCAAAGAGGCCATCCCCCACATGCTCTTCCCGGTGGGGCACCTGGAGAAGCCCCAGGTGCGGGCGCTGGCCGAGCGGTTTGGCCTGCCCACAGCCAAGAAGCCCGAGAGCCAGAACATCTGCTTTGTGCAGGGCGACCTGAAGGGGTTTCTGGCCCAGCACCTCTCGGCCCGTCCGGGGCCGCTGATTGATCTACAGACCGGCCAGCAGATCGGCGAGCACAGCGGGGCGCAGTTTTACACCGTGGGCCAAAGGAAGGGCCTGGGCCTGTGGAAGAGCCACCTCGAGCGCTACGTGGTGCAGGTTAACACCGCCACCAACGAGGTGGTGGTGGGGCCCAGGGAGGCCTGTATGTGGGGGGGTCTCGAGGCCCGCGAGGTCAACCTGCTGGTCGAACCCCAGGACTTGCCCGCAGAGCTCGAGGTGCAGGTGCGCTACCGCACCCGGCCTGTACCGGCCCGGGTGGAGGAGATGGGCCCTGGCCGGATGACCATTCGCCTGATGGAGCCCCAGTTTGCTGTTACCGCCGGCCAGTCGGTGGTGTTGTACCAGGGGGACCGGCTCTTGGGGGGTGGATTCATCGCCAGGCCCCTGCACAACCAATGGGAAACCCTGGCCGTTCAGGCCCGATGATGCCTGTACAGGTGAACATTGGGCGGCGAACACCCGTTTGCACACAGTCCACCGACTCAAGATCGCTTACCAGAGGCAAGTGCGCTTTGCAGGACATCGCGGTCGAGTTTTGGTTGCGATTTCCGCAATCACTCCGCAGGCGGTGGGGAGCAACTCACCCAGTACAGCCAAAACCGGCGATTGGGTATTGGTGGGAACTGCTCAAAGAGGCTCAATAATCCTGGTAAAGGCCGCTCTAGCTAGTGAAAATGCCTTTCGGGCCAGTGCTCCAGGTAGGGTGACGCTTTCTGTCTAAAAAGCAGTTGAGGTGTCCCTCACGGGCTGAGTTCGTGTGAGATTGCGCCTGCTCGAGGTTTTGGGTATGGTGCTCCAGTGCTGCTATTGTTTCTGGCATTTGTGGGCAGCCTGGCCGTGCTGCTGGTGTCGGCGCGCTGGTTTACCCGGGCTGCCGAGCGCATTGGGCTGGCTTTGGGCCTGTCCAGCTTTATGGTGGGCGTGATTATCGTGGGGGTGGGCACCTCGTTGCCCGAGCTCATCACCGGGCTTATTTCGGTGAACCAGGGGGTTTCCCAGATCGTCAGCGGCAACGTGCTGGGGGCCAACGCTTCCAACCTGCTCCTGATCCTGGGGGTGAGCACGGTTTTCTCGGTACTGCGACCGGTATACCTGGGCGAGGCCTATATCGCCATTGATCTGCACTTTCTGGTGGGCTCGGCCTTTGTGCTGGGGGTGGTGATGTTCGACGGGGTGGTGGGCCGGGTGGAGGGGCTGGGTTTGCTGGTTGTTTATGGGGTCTATGTGGCGTATTTGCTGCGGGAAGGCAGCAGCGGGCAAAGCGGCGGAACCCGCCCCCCCGTCGCCCCCCGCGACCTGCTGGTGGTGGCCCTTAGCGCGGTGGGCGTCTATTTTGGCGGCGAATGGACGGTGGATAGCTTGCAGGGGCTTGCGGGTGGGCTGGGCGTGCCCACCGCCATTGTGGCGGTCACGGTTTTGGCCCTGGGTACCACCCTGCCCGAGCTGGTGGTAAGCATCACCGCGGCCCGGCAGGGCAAGGCCTCTTTGGCGGTGGGGAATATTCTGGGCTCCTGCGTGTTCAATGCGCTGGTGGTGGTGGGCGCGGGAGCCGTCTACGGCACCGTCCAGGCACCCCCCGAGCTGACCGGGTTTGCCCTGCCCTTTGTGGTGGGGGCCTCGCTCCTCTTTTATTTGCTGGTGCAGGATCGGCGTATCTCGAGCTGGGAGGGGATGCTGTTTTTGGTGATGTATGCCTTGTTTATCCTCGAGGTCAGTGGTCTGGCCTGATTGAAAGCTGCCAATCCAGCGCCGCTACGATAAAAAACACTTGCCAGACCTGGCAAGTGTTTGTGGCTGTTCGTTTTATCCTAGTCGTCGGCGGCCTGACCGGTAGGCTGGGCCTGCTTCTTGCTACCAAACAGCCGGCGGAAAAAGCTCAGAACTGGGTCGTAGTACTCGTCCACCACCCGCTCTTTGAGTGGGATGATGGCGTTGTCGGTGATGTGGATGTGCTCGGGGCAGACTTCGGTGCAGCACTTGGTGATGTTGCAGTAGCCAATGCCGCCTTCGTTTTTCAGCATCTCCAGGCGGTTTTCCACATCTAGGGGATGCATCTCGAGGCTGGCGGTACGCACCAGCAAGCGCGGTCCAATAAAGCCGGTTTTCTCGTCGTGCTCACGCAGCACGTGGCAGACGTTTTGGCATAGGAAGCACTCGATACACTTCCTGAATTCCTGTACCCGATCCACATCCTCTTGGAACATGATCCAGTCGGTGTTGGGGGCTGGGGTAAAGGGCTTAATTTTCTTATTGGCCTCGTAGTTCCACTTCACATCGGTGGCCAGGTCGCGGATCACCGGGAAGGTTTTCATAGGCCGCACCGTAACCGGCCTGCTGATGTCAATGGTATCGAGCCGGGTCATGCACATCAGGGTTGGCTTGCCGTTGACCTCGGCCCCGCAGGAGCCGCACTTACCGGCCTTACAGTTCCAGCGGCAGGCCAGGTCGGGGGCCTGTTCGGCCTGGATCTGGTGGATGGCGTCCAGCACCACCATGCCCTCTTGCACCTCGACGGTGTAGTCTTTTATTTCACCGCCGTTGCGGTCTCCACGAAAAACTCTGAAGGTGACGGTCGACATGATCAGGCACCTACCTTTTCGCTTAGTTCTTTGAGGTCTTTAGCTTCGGCCATTTTGCGCAGCTCCTCTGGTATCTCGGGCAGAGGCTCGGCCACCACGGTAAGGTTTCCGTCACGGCTGCGGCGGATGATGTGGTTGATTTTGGCAAAGGTGGGGTCGGGGTCGGGGTAATCGAGGCGGGCATGGCCCCCCCGGCTTTCCTTGCGGGCCAGAGCAGCGAGCACCACCGCCTCAGAAACCTCGACCATCAGGCGCATGTCCAAAGCGGTGTGCCAACCCGGGTTGTAGGCCCGGCTGCCCGAAACCGAGGTGTTCCAGGCCCGCTTTTTGAGGTTAGCCAGAATCTCGAGCTGGGCTTTTAGTTCGCTCTCTTCGCGCATGATGCCCGCGTTTTTCTGCATGGTGGCGCGGAGTTCCTTCATGAGCGCAAAGGGGTTTTCGCCCTGGGGGTTGTTGAAGGGCTGCAGAGCTTCGGCGATGTAGGCACGCACCTGGACCTCGTCTACCTGATAAGAACCGCTTTGCTTGGCGGCATACTCGGCAGCGGCCATACCGGCCCGCCGCCCAAAGACCACCAGGTCGGACAGGGAGTTACCCCCTAGGCGGTTGGCCCCATGAAGCCCACCGGCCACCTCGCCTGCAGCGTACAGGCCCGGCACATTGGTGGCCTGGGTATCCGGGTCTACCCGCACCCCGCCCATCACGTAGTGGCAGGTGGGGCCTACCTCCATGGGCTCTTTGGTGATGTCCAGATTGCCCAGCTTCATAAACTGGTGGTACATGCTGGGGAGCTTCTTTTTGATGTAGTCGGCCGGGCGGCGGCTCGCGATATCCAGATAGACACCGCCATGGGGGCTACCCCGGCCTTCGTTGACCTCCTTGCGGATGGCCCTGGCCACCACGTCACGGGTAAGAAGCTCCGGTGGGCGGCGGGCGTTGCGGTCGCCTTGGAGCCAGCGCTCAGCTTCCTCTTCGGTTTCAGCGAACTCGCCCTTGTAGCGCTCGGGCACGTTGTCGAACATGAAGCGTTTGCCCTCGCTGTTTTTGAGGACACCCCCCTCACCCCGCACGCCCTCGGTGACCAGGATGCCCATCACGCTGGGGGGCCAGACCATACCGGTGGGGTGGAACTGGATAAACTCCATGTCGATCAGATCCGCGCCCACCATGCTGGCCAGCGAGAAACCATCCCCGGTGCATTCCCAGGAGTTGGAGGTGATCTGGTAGATGCGGCCCAAACCGCCCGTGGCCAGCACCACCGCCTTGGCCCGGAAAACCAGGAATTCCCCGGTCTGGCGGTTGAAGCCCAGGGCCCCTACCACCCGACCGGCATCGGTCAGGAGGCGGTAGATGGTGGTTTCCATGTGGGCGTGGATGCCTAGCTTCACCGCATGGTCTTGCAGGGTGCGGATGAGCTCGAGGCCGGTGCGGTCGCCCACGTGGGCCAGACGGGGGTAGGAGTGCCCCCCGAAATTGCGCTGGTTGATTCGGCCATCGGGGGTGCGGTCGAAGACGGCGCCCCAGCGCTCGAGCTCGCGCACCCGGTCGGGGGCTTCCTTGGTGTAGTTCATCACCATCTTCCAGTTGTTCAGCATCCCACCGCCCTTGAGGGTATCGCGGAAATGCACCTTCCAGTTGTCCTCCGGGCGCACGTTGCCCAAAGCGGCGGCCATGCCGCCCTCGGCCATTACGGTATGGGCCTTACCTAGCAGGCTTTTGCTGACCACCCCCACCCTGGCCCCATGTTCGATGGCCGCAATGGCAGCCCGTAAACCGGCGCCTCCGGCCCCAACCACAAGTACGTCGTAGTCATGTATTGTGTAGGATTCCATAATCGGCTCCTCTAAAACAGGCGGATGTCGGTGATGGTGCCCATCGAGCACAGGCGGATGTAGACGTCGGTGAACCACACCGAGAGCATGCTGGTCACCCCCCAGAACCCGTGGCTTTCGTTGATGCGGGTGATGCGTTGCCACAAGTTGTAGCGGACCTTGTTCTTGGACATGCAGTTGAGGCAGCCACCCGCCAGGTGCCGCCAGGCGTGGCAGGAGAAGGTGTAGTAGGAGAGCAGAATCACGTTACCCAGCATGACCAAACTTCCCACGCCTACTCCGAAACCATCCTCGAAGAAGAAGGCCCGAATAGCGTCGTACCAAAGAAAAGCCACCACCGGCACTGAGAGGTACCAGAAGTAGCGGTGCAGGTTGTTGAGTATGAAGGGAAAGGCTCGTTCTCCCTTGTATGCTTTGCGCAACTCGGGTACGGCGCAGGCGGGGGGATCCCAGAAGAAGGCTCGGTAGTAAGCTTTACGATAGTAGTAGCAGGTTACGCGGAAGCCCAGGGGAATCCAGAGTACCAAGAAGGCTGGAGAAATAGCCAACCAATCGAGGTCTTTGGCGTGAACTCCCGGAATGGGTATGGAGTAGAACGGTGATAGATAGGGCCCGAACTCAAAGTGTTGGCGGTTCAGGGCCACCCAGAAGGCATACACTCCAAACAAGCCCAGGCTCAGCACCGTGAAAAGCGGTTCAATCCACCAGGCGTCTTGTCGATCGTTATACCGAGACTCTGTACCAGAAACAGGTTTCATGCTCATTTCCTCTAAACTATACTTGCTTGTGCATGGCTATGGAAACCTCAACGCACTACAAAGGCCGTCGAACGGCACTGGTGTAATTAATAACATTCATTCCAAGTTACCAAGCCCGCCGCCAACCCAAGCTATGCTCACCACGACACCCACATTTATGGAGGGTGTATTGTCTGCAAAGTTTTGACCGGGTGCATCTCGACAGTTCCGTACAGGGAAAGCCTTCCACGCTGGGCTCGGTGGGCCGCTGTGCGCGAAGCCCCAGGGCGACCCCACTGCATCCCCGAGCGTTTCATGCGGGCACCGCTGACCCGCTTGTTCATCCCCTCCACCTGTCCTGAACCGATGGGCCAGCCCATCCGATCGGCCCGTTGCCCCCAGGGGACGCCCAGGGTATAGAAACGCTTTGCCGGGCGCGGCCCAACTCCGCCGCTGCCGTCCAGGCTCCCTCCCGTCCCGCAGCCGCTGTGCCCTGACCCAGATAAACCCCCAGCTACCGCGTACCTGGCTGGTGCGCCGTCCCACCTTCCTCCACCCCTTCGGTAGCTTGAGGGGGGGAAGGCGCCTGGGTATCTTCCACCGGGCCTTGCATCGGCGTCCGGGGTAGTTCCGGGTTAGGTCGCGGCATGGCCCGTTCGATGTCCGCCGGTCCACTCCCCGCTTCCGGGCTTTGTTCTATGCCGCTCAGGGGCTTCGCGCGCTTTCGCTTTCCAGATCTTTCGTGCCTTGTGGCATGCGGATTTTTGGAGATGCACCTGTTTTGACCTAGGTGATTGACATACCGGGTTCTCGAGCACATAATTGTGGGCTGTTGAGACGACCTTTGGGTGGCCGTCTAACAAGCTGCAGCGGGCGAAGTAGAAGGGTAGGCCCTGCTACAAAGCCGCAAGCTTACGGAGGTTACGAGGTTGGAACTGTTCGGTTTTGGCCCGCACCTGATGATCGACGGCTTCCACGCAAACGCCGAAAAGCTGGCTGACTTCGAGTTAATTAGGCAATTCCTGGACCAGCTTCCCGAAGAAATGGAGATGACCAAAGTGCTGCCGCCGGTGGTGCAGCGCTACCCGGCCCTACCCGGCCACGCGGAAGGGATCACAGGGGTGGTGCTCATCGCTGAGAGCCACATTGCCATTCACACCTTTCCCAGCGAGCGTTTCATCAGCGTAGACATTTTCTCCTGCAAGGAATTCGACCTGGGGAAAGCCCTCAAGCGGGTGGTGGAGCGCTTTGAGATAGGACGCTATGAAACCTACCTCATCAACCGCGGCAAGGAGTACCCCAAAGACATCGAGCTAGCCCGGCGGATTGTGGCAGGAGAGCGGGAATACGTACAGGCCCGCCTCGGCTAGCAGCTCAGTAGCTATTGAGCCCTTGCCAAACCCGGTTGTTCTGTCCCGCATGGGGCAAAAGGCCGGTGAAGGTCGAGCTAGGTTCCGGTTTCTACCCCGACCAGCCCAGCCGCGCAGAAACAGCATCGGCGGCCTGTCGCACCCGCGCTCCGAGTTTGGGCAGCCGCTCATCTGGAACGCGGGTTGTGGGGGCTGAAAGTGACATGGAGGCCACCACCTTGCCTCGATTATCGTGGATGGGGGCCGCGACACAGCGCACCCCATCCTCCCGTTCTTCATCGTCCAGAACATACCGACGTTGGCGGGCCTCTTCTAGGGCTTGCAGCAAGCCCTCCAGGGTTGTGATGGTTTTGGCGGTGTAAGGCTTGAAGGGGCCTGTGCCCACAATCCGGCGGACCTCCGACTCGGTGTGCTCCAGTAGCAAGGCTTTGCCTACCCCGGTGCAGTAGATAGGGGCCCTGGCCCCAATGCGGGTGAACATGCGGATGAGCTGACGCCCCTCTACCTGGGCGATGTAGATTACTTCGTTGCCGTCCAGCACAGCTAGGTTAACGGTTTCGTTGAGTTCGTCCACCAGCTTTTCCATCTCTGGGGTAGCAGCCTCAATTAGCCCGCCTCGGGTCAGAAAAGCCGACCCCACCTGGTAGGCTCGCAGGCCCACCTTCCATAGGCCCCTGGCCTCGTCCCAGTCGGCAAAGCCGCGGCGACGCAGGGTTTCCAGGAGGCGGTAGGCGGTGCTGGGCGAGAGGTCGGTTTTGCGGGCCAGCTCCGAGAGGGAGAGGGTCTCAGCCTCAGATAGAACCTCCAATAGGTGCAGGCCGCGCTCGAGTGTCCGCACCTCGCCAACTTCAGCAGAACGGCTGCGTCCAGGGCGACGTTTGCTGTCCATGGCTTAAGCATAGGGGGCCTCGAGCTTTTTTCAACTATTAGAAAATAATCTCATAGGTTGACAAATCCATTGGACAGGGGCTAGGCTTGGTTCTGGTTGTGGGGCCAGGAGTCTGCGCCCCAGCCACCCCACAGGAGACTGCTATGCGCGAGATACCCAAAGGCGTGCAGGTGATCGGTCCCAAAATACCCGCTTCCGATACGGTGCTCACCCCTGAGGCCCTAGCCTTCCTGGCTGGCTTGCAGCGCGAGTTTAACCCGGTGCGCAAGGGCTTGTTGCAGCGTCGGGCGGAAGTGGCTCGGCGCATCCAGGCCGGCGAAAAGCCCGACTTTCTAGAACACACCCGCTTCATCCGCGAAGGCAACTGGAGGGTGGCCCCAGCCCCGCCTGACCTCAACGACCGCCGCGTGGAGATCACCGGCCCCACCGAGCGCAAAATGATGATCAATGCGCTCAACTCCGGGGCCAGGGTCTTCATGGCCGACTGCGAAGATTCCCTGTCGCCTACCTGGGGGAACGTGGTGCAGGGTCAGCAAAACCTCATGGACGCGGTGCGCCGCACCATTAGCCTGAGCACCCCCGAGAAGGAGTACAGGCTGGGCGAGAAAATCGCCACGCTGGTGGTGCGCCCTCGAGGCTGGCACCTTTTGGAGCGGCATCTGCTGGTGGATGGTGAGCCCATCTCGGCCAGCCTCTTCGACTTTGGCCTGTACTTTTTCCACAACGCCCACGAACTCTTGAAGCGCGGTAGCGGCCCCTACTTCTACCTGCCCAAGTTGGAGAGCCACCTCGAGGCTCGCCTTTGGAACGATGTCTTCAAGTTTGCCCAGGCCTACTTAGGCATTCCCCAAGGCACTATCCGGGCCACGGTGCTCATCGAGACCATCCTGGCTGCTTTTGAGATGGAGGAAATCCTCTACGAGCTTCGCGAACACGCCGCGGGCCTTAACGCAGGGCGCTGGGACTACATCTTCAGCTGCATCAAGAAGTTCGCCACCCACGGGGTGCTCTTCCCCGACCGGGCCCAGGTCACCATGACCGTGCCCTTCATGCGGGCCTACACCGAGCTACTGGTGCGCACCTGCCACAAGCGGGGGGCCCACGCCATTGGGGGGATGTCGGCCTTCATTCCCAGCCGCAAGGACCCCGAGGTCAACGCCAGGGCCATCGAGCAGGTCACCAAGGACAAAGAGCGCGAATCGGGCGATGGCTTCGACGGCACCTGGGTAGCCCACCCCGACCTGGTGCCGGTGGCGATGGCGGTCTTCGACAAGATGCTGGGCGAAAAACCCAACCAGAAAGACCGTCTGCGGGGTGATGTAGATGGTAAGGTGAAAGCCGAACACCTGATCGACTTCAACGTACCGGGCGGCGAGATCACCGAGGCGGGGGTTCGCAACAACATCAGCGTAGGGCTGCAGTACCTAGCGGCCTGGCTGGGCGGGAGCGGTGCGGTGGCCATCTTCAACCTGATGGAGGATGTGGCCACTGCTGAAATTTCGCGCTCACAACTTTGGCAGTGGCTCCACAAGGGCGCCCGCTTGGAGGATGGACGTACCTTTACCCAGGGACTGTACAGCCAGCTCAAGCAAGAAGAGGTGGCCAAGCTCGCTGGCCTGAAGAACCTAGAAGAGGCTGCCCAGCTCTTGGATGAACTGGTGTTGCAGGCCGAATTCAAAGAGTTTTTGACCCTTCCTGCTTACGAGCGCTTGGAGCGTCCCCTGCCAACTTGATGGCCAGCAGGGCGGTCCCTGGAGGCCAGATCTTGTGGAGGGCCTGCCACTATGCCCCCTTACACCCCTGCGGTCTAGAGCGCTCTTCACAATTATTGAGCCGCCCACAACTTGATTGCTTTGTTGGTTACAGTACAGTTGCCCCCGGATGGCAGGCGGCGTCTGCGGAGAGTGGGATAATGCCAGATTCGGTTAGTTCGACACCAGAACGAACCAACCCGACCGAGGTTATCCGCGCAGCGGAGGGCGAGACCGCCCCTTGGAAGGGTGTGCTCCGCTTCGACAAGCGCAGCAACCGTAGCGTCAAGATAGCCTCATAGGAGTTTTTGTTTGAAGATTATCTTTTCAAAAGGCCCTGGTATAGTTCAGGGCGACGCTGGGGGAAGATGGGGAATTCCTGGCGCAGCCGGACGGGGTAGCTAGGATCGAGCGCCACCACCCCGATCCCCTCGGTTTCTACCCGCAGCAACTCCACGCCCATAGGGTCTACAGCCAGACTGGCCGCCCCGAAGGGTGCTTCGGCGTGATTGGTGGCCACCAAATAGGCCTGGTTTTCGGCGGCCCTAGCTTTACAGAAAAGCTCCCAGGCGTAGCTACGGCTCATGGGCCAGGCCGAGGGAATCAGGAACAGGCTAACACCTTCCAAGGCATAGGTGCGGAAGAGTTCGGGGAAGCGGAGATCGAAGCAGATCGCGATGCCAACCTTGAAGCCGCCAAGCTCGAGCGCCACCAACTCCTGTCCTGGAACCATGGTTTCGGGCTCGCCAAAGGCTGGAATCAGGTGGGTTTTGGTGTAGCTGGCCTGCACCCCCGCCGGCCCAATGACCTTGGCCTGGTTGATGTGGCGCTCGCCAGCTCGTTCCAGCACCCCGGCCACCACGGTCAGGCCGCTTTGAGCACAAAACCGCGAGAGCTGGGCCAGCACGGTGGGGGTGAAGGCCGCGTCAGCGAAGCGGTAGCCACTGGCGAACAGCTCGGGCAGTACGGCGACCGCAGCGCCTCGCTGGTGGGCCTGGGAAAGGAGCTCAAGGGCTTTCTCCAGAGTGGCCTGGGGGGTTTCACGGGTAGCCAGGTGAACCAGCGCAACGTTCATGCTTTCTCCTGTAAGCAGTAAGCTAGATAGGGCAGGCCCAGTCCCAAGGCGCTGCCCAGCAGGGCAGCGCCGAGCTGGCTGCCCGTGCCCAGGGCCAGCCCCGCCAGCTGCAGCAGCAGTAAAGCCGCCAGCACATAGATGTACAGGGGGATGACAAAGGGTTTACCGCTGCCATACTGCACCAGTCCGGCACCCACCAGGGTGCTTACCGATAAGGTGGCGCCGAAGGGGCTGGGCTGTAAGAAAAAAACCAGACGAAGCCGGCAATCCCGGCATAGATGAGGGTGCGGGCCAGCCAGTCCGGGGCCAGCAGACGTCTTGGAAATCCGCGCAGCCCACCCTCCTGGGCTATCAGGCCTTGATAAAGCGCCGGACTATGAGGCTAGATAGTATCAGCCCCAGGCCACCCCAGGCGACCTGCGGTTCCTGCCCAGCAAAGCCCATCAGGGCGGCTAGCACCCCAGCGCTAAGGAAGCCCAGCGCGTACTTGGGGTTGACCGTCAGGCCCAGCAGCAGCGCTACCAGGAAGCCCGAAATGGCGGGCGGCATACCCGCCCCTGCCGCGACCACCAGAATCAACAGGCCTAGGGTGATTGCCAGACCGACAAAATAGGCCCCTGGAAAGGGTTCTTTGCTGTTTTTTTCGGTTGTTTTGCCTGCCATATCTCACCTCCCCATAGCTTACTTCCTCTGTGCTATAAGAGCCTTTTCGGTATTGGCTATCGGCAAAGGGCGTGTTAGATTCTTTGCTGATTATGGCCCTCATCGTGCAAAAGTACGGCGGAACCAGCGTGGGCGACCTCGAGCGCATTCATAAGGTGGCCCAGCGCATCCACCACTACCTCGTGAAAGGACACCGAATCGCCGTGGTGGTCTCGGCCATGGGTCGCATGACCGATGAGCTGATTGCCCTGGCCAGGCGGGTGAACAAACGCCCGCCTCAGCGCGAGCTCGACATGCTCACGACCATTGGCGAGCAGCAGTCGGTGGCCCTGCTCTCCATGCAGCTTCATGCCATGGGCATTCCGGCGAGAGGGTTTACCCAACACCAGATCGGCATCACCACCGATGGGCGCTACGGTGACGCCCGCATCTTGCGGGTGGAGCCCGAGCTCATCCAACAGGCTTTGGCTAGGGGAGAAGTGGCAGTGGTGGCGGGCTTTATGGGCACCACCCCCGATGGAGAACTGACCACTTTAGGGCGGGGTGGCTCCGATACCACCGCGGTGGCCCTGGCCGCTGCCCTAGGAGCCCAGGAGTGTGAAATTTTCACCGATACCGAAGGGGTTTATACCACCGACCCGCACACAATTCCCGAGGCCCAGAAACTGAACAAAATCGGCTACGACCAGATGCTGGAGATGGCCGCCCTGGGGGCGCGGGTGCTCCATCCCCGATCGGTCTACTACGGTAAGCGCTACGGGGTAAGAATCCACGTGCGCAGCAGCTTTTCCTACAACCCTGGCACCATAGTTACGGAGGATGGTATGGAACTTGATCGCCCAGTGACGGGGGTGGCCCTCGATGATGAGATTGCCCAGATCGGCCTGATCGGCATTCCCGACCGGCCCGGCATTGCCGCGCGGGTCTTTGAGGCCCTGGCACGCAAAGGGGTGGCGGTGGACATGATTATCCAGGGGGTGCCTGGCCACGAAGCCAGCCGCACCCAGATGGCCTTCACGGTGAGCCAGGACTTTGCCGAGGAGGCCATGGAGGCCCTCGAGCCCGTTCTGGCTGAGATAGGCGGTGAAGCCCAGCTACGCCGGGATATCTGCAAGATTTCCATCGTGGGGGTGGCCCTGGCCTCGACCCCAGGCATTCCAGCCCGGATGTTTCAGGCGCTCTCGAGCGTAGGCGCCAACATCGACATGATCGCGACCAGCGAGGTGCGAATTTCTGCCATAATCCCCCTACAGTTTGCGGAGGCCGCGTTGCGCGCTGTGCATAGCGCTTTTGAGCTGGACAAGCCCGTGGCTCGATAGGCAGGGGTTCCCATGGGCGAGGCACAAAACTATTCCGGCAAACAATACCTGAGCTGGCAGGATATCACCAATCTAGTCTCGAGGCTGCTCAGCCAGCTCAATCCCAACGATTTCGACTGCATTCTTGCGATCACTCGAGGCGGTATGATCCCGGCTTGCTTGGTTTCGGAGGCCACCGACCAGCGCAACATTCTGACCGCTGCCGTGATGTTTTATACCGACGTGGGGGAGACCATCAAAGACCCGGTTTTTCTCCAGTTTCCTTCTGACCATCTGCTCTACGGCAAACGTGTGCTGGTGGTGGACGACGTTTGGGACTCGGGCAAGACGGCCGTGGCCGTGCGTGAGCGCATCAAGATGGCCGGGGGGCGGCCCCAGGTGGCTGTCTTGCACTATAAACCCAGCAAAAGCCAGTTTCCAGGTGACGGCCCCGAGTTTTATGCCACCGAGACCGATGCCTGGATTGTATACCCTTGGGACCCAGTCCAGGGCTGGACTGCCCTGGGTCAGGGGGCGGGGCAGGCCTGATGAGAACCTCGCCTAGCTTGCACCCGTGGTTGCCGTTGCCCCAGGCTTCGGGTGCGATAGGCTAGAGCGCCACCTTGGCTACCATGTTGCGGAACTTTAGAGTACCGGTGGTGACGAGGCCGCTATTGAGCTTTACCCCAATCCAAAGCTGGCCACTGTTGATGCCGCTGGTGAGTTTTGTGCCGGAGAGCAGTAGGGGCTGGGTGGGGCCTGGCTGGAAGTCGGCAGAGCCAATCTGCTCAAAGCTAGGGCCGGGGTCGCACAGGTAAACGCCGTTGCTCTGGGTGTTGCATGGCTCGCTGTCGGTGGCGTAGAAGATAAAAGAAACCCCGGTTTTGTAGGTCAGGCTGCCCTCGAGTTCAACCCTGGATAGGCCCACTGGGGGCCGGTTGAAACCCTGCTTCACGAAGGTGATCTTGCCGATCTGGATTGCGGCAAAGTCCACATCGAAATCGTTGAGGGGAACACGTAAGGGAGTGTTGGCGCAACCCACCAGAAGACCCAACAAAAAAGGTAGTGCAACTGGGCGCATGACGCCATTTAAACACCTACTCATGAGCAAAACTTACGCTAAACCAAACACCACCCGACCCCCAACCAGGGTGCCCACCGGCCAGCCCAGCAGTTCCCAGCCGGCCCAGGGGCTGAAACGGGCCTTTGAAGCAAAGGTCTGGGGGTCTACAGGGCGCTTTTCTTTAGGGTTCCATAGCACCAGGCTGGCCTCGGCGCCTTCCTCCAGGTGAATACCGGGAAGGCCCAGCACACGCCGGGGCCCATCGGTGAAACGCGCTATCAAAACCGCCAGGGGGAAGCCCCGCTTCTCTACCAGCTCGGTGTACAACAACGGCCAGCACACCTCGAGGCTAGGGATGCCAAAGGGGGCCCGCAACATGTCCAGCGCTTTTTCGTCCTGGGTGTGGGGGGCGTGGTCGGTGCCAACGCAGTCGATGCTGCCATCCAAAAGCCCTTCGACCAGGGCTTCTACGTCGGTCTGGGTGCGAAGGGGCGGGGCCACCTTGTAGATAGGGTTCAGTTCGTTTAGGGCTTCGTCGGTCAGGGTTAGGTGATGGGGCCCGACCTCGGCGGTGAGGGGCAGGCCCTCTTGTCTGGCCTGACGGATGAGCTCGAGGCCCCGCTTTGTGCTAAGGTGCTGGATGTGCAGCAGGCTGCGTCCGGGAACCCTGTCCGTAAGCCGTTGCTGTACATACCGCAGAACCTCTAGGTCTCTTGCAATGCGCGCGCTTTCGGCAAAGCTGGTGTTGCCCGGCAGGCCCAGCTGGAACGAAACCGCGCCTTCGTTCATCACCCCGCCCCGCCGCAGTCCCGCGTCCTCGGCGTGAACCGAGACCACTAGGCCCACGGAAGCTGCATACAGAAGGCCCTGGGCCAGCACACCAGCGTCCTCGTTGGTTTGCCCATCGTCCGTCAGCATGACGGCGCCGGCCTCCCGCAGTAAGTACGCCTCGCTTAGCACCCGGCCCTCCTGTCCTTGGGTGAGGGCTGCTGCGGGGTGCAGCCGAGTTTGTGCGATCTCGGCTGCTTTTCGCTTGAGGGCGGCCACCATCTCTGCGCGATCCACCACCGGGCAGGTGTTGGGCATCGAAACCACATCGGTATACCCCCCTCGAGCAGCTGCGGTAAGGCCGCTTTGCAGGTCTTCTTTGACTTCTTGTCCTGGTTCGCGCAGATGGGCGTGGGGATCCAAGAACCCCGGTGACAAGACCATTCCGGTCGCGTCCAGCACTGTGGAGGCCTCGCCCCCTGAGAGCGAAAGGATGCGCCCCTCGCCGATTAGCACATCGGCTGTGCCGTGCTCGCCCCGTCCGTCTATCAGTTTGGCATTTTTCAGCAGAATCTCGCCCTTCATATAGCTCCTGGCTGCTAGCTTCTCTTTCCTACTAGCACGTGATAAAGCACCGCCATCCGCACGGCCTGCCCGTTGGCTACCTGACGTTCGACCAGGCTCTGGGGTGAATCGGCCAGGGTGCCTTCGAGCTCCACATCGCGGTTCATGGGGCCGGGGTGGAGGAGGGGGGCCTGGGGCTTGGCCCAGCCCAGGCGCTCGCGGGTAACCTGATAGGCCGCGATGTACTCGGGCAGCGAGGGTAGGAGGCCTTTGTCCATGCGCTCCCTTTGTAGACGTAAAACCATCACCGCGTCGGCTTCGCACAGAGCTTCTTTTAGCCGGGTGGTAAGGGTGGCGCCGGGCAGGCTGCTGGGCAGCAGGGTGGCCGGGCCGCAGGCCACCACCGTGGCACCTAGCATGGGCAGCAGCTCGGCGTTGGAGCGGGCCACGCGGGAGTGCAGAATATCCCCCACGATGGCGATTTTTTTCCCCTCGAGGCTCCCCAGCTTTTCCCTCAGGGTAAAAGCATCCAGCAGGGCTTGGGTAGGATGGGCCCGCCAGCCATCTCCAGCGTTGATGACTGGCTTGTGCAGCCAACTGTGGGCCTGGTGGGGCACCCCGGCTGCGTCGGTGCGCAGGATGTAGGCGTCAATGCCCATCTGATCCAGCGTGCGCAGGGTGTCCCGATAAGTCTCGCCCTTGGTGGTGGAGCTGGCTGTGCTGGAAAAGCTCACCACATCAGCCGACATGCGCCTTGCGGCTAGCTCGAAGGAGATGCGAGTGCGCGTGGAGGGCTCGAAGAAGACCGTAGCCACTGTAAAGCCGGTCAGGGCAGGTACTTTCTTGACTGGGCGGGCCAGCACTTCCTGCATCATCTGGGCCGTTTCCAGCAGGCTTTCCACCTGGCTGCGGCTCCAGTCGCGAAAATCGAGCAGGTGCTTGGGGAAGCTTTGGGTAGCGCTCTGGCTCATGAGGCCTCTACCTCCCATAGCTCAACAGCGTCTTCCCCATCGTCTTCCAGGGTTTTTACCTTCACCACTTCGCTTCGGGAGGTGGGCAGGTTTTTCCCTACAAAGTCGGCCCGGATGGGCAGCTCGCGGTGCCCCCGATCCACCAGCACGGCCAAATAAATCCGACTGGGGCGGCCCTGGTCAATCAGGGCATCCAGGGCTGCCCGCGCGGTACGGCCGGTGTAGAGCACATCGTCTACCAGCACCACCGCTTTACCGCCCAAGTCGAAGGGGATTCGGGTTTCGCGCACCTTGGGCTGTAGGCCGATCTCGCTCAGGTCGTCGCGGTAGAGGGTGATGTCGAGAATTCCCATGGGTACTCGTTTTCCCTCGAACTTCTCCACTAGGTCTGCCAGCCTTCTGGCCAGGCTAATGCCGCGGGTGTGAATCCCCACGAAGCAGAGGTTATGGGTACCTTTATTTTTCTCGATAACCTCGTGGGCTATGCGGGTGAGGGCCCGGCGCACTTCATCTTCGTTGAGGAGTCTAGACTTGAAGGTCATGGGTGTTCCTCCTGGTGTTAGGGCGTGTTCCGCAGGGGAGCCTCGCGCTGCCCAACCCGCTTCTGGGGCAACGAAAAATGCGCCCAGAACGGGCGCACACCTCTGGTTTTTGGGTTTCGATACACTTCATCTGGCCTCCCTTCCGACCTCGCGGGATCGGGTTAAAGGTGCGGATAACTCCCAAGCGCTATGCTACGCCCAGGGGGCGCGGTGGGTCAACACACTTGAGGCTCACAAGGGGCCGACCCGGTATGCCGGGTGGCCATCCAGCGCCGAGCGCGGGGGATCTTTACCGTTGGGCAGGGTTCAGACCTCGGGTCAACCGGCTCGGAACTGTATCCGGTTTGACGTAGGCCGTGTTACCCCTTAGCTTGGGGGCATGCCCGAACGGCAGTACCTCTACAAAGGCCGCATTCTGAACCTGGCCCTGGAAGGCCCCTACGAGATCGTCGAGCACGCCGACGCGGTGGCGGTGCTGGTCGAGCAGGGGGGAAAGCTGCTTTTTGTGCGGCAGTACCGTCCGGCCATCGGCAGCGAGACCCTGGAGATTCCCGCGGGTCTGATGGACCCCGGCGAGACCCCCGAACAAGCGGCTCTGCGCGAGCTGGCCGAGGAAGCCCAACTGACCGGCGAATTGCATTACCTGACCGGCTTTTACCTCTCACCCGGCTTCTGTGACGAGAAGCTGCACGTTTTCCGGGCCACCCATACCCGCCCGGCCTACCGAGAGCCCGACAAGGACGAGGCCATCACGCTAGAATGGCACTACCCGCGCCAGGTTTTGCGGGATGCCCGCGACGGTAAGGAGCAGATTTCGGCCTCAGCCCTGGCTGGGATTCTCTTCTACCTGAGTGAGAAGGCCCTCGAGGACGACACCGCCAACTACGAATAACTGTCTGGGCTTGCACCTGCCATGCTGCTCATCAACGATCCCTCCGACGCACCGGCTGGCCCCAAGGTGGTGGCGATTGGCAGCTTCGACGGCCTACACCTGGGACATCAGCATCTGATACACCAAGCCCAACAGGCGGCCAAGAGCCTGCATGTGCCCCTGCTGGTGTACACCTTCGACCCCCCTAGCAAGGTCTTTATGAAGGGGGAGGGCTTCCTGACCGATTTGTCGGAGAAGCTCGAGCTCTTGAGGGGCCTGGGGGTCGAGATCGCCCTGATAGTGCCCTTCACCGAGGCTTTCTCTAAGCGCAGCAAGGACGAGTTTCTGGATGATCTGCGCGCCCTGGAGGCCCAGCGCATCTACGTGGGGGCCGATTTCCGCTTTGGGCAGGGGCGGGCCGGGGGCCTGGAAGACCTAAACAGCGTTGCCCCCACCCAGATTTTGCCGCTGCTCGAGCTCGGCGGGGGACCGGTCAAGTCGAGCCGCATCCGCGACCTGCTGCGCCAGGGTGAGGTAGACGAGGCCAAGCTCCTGCTGGGCCGGGCCTACACGGCCAGGGGCATTGTGCGGGAGGGCGACAGGCTGGGCCGACAACTGGGCTTTCCTACCGCCAACCTCGAGGTGGCCCCGCTCAAGATTTTGCCGCTGGGGGTTTTTGTGGTGCGAGCGCAGACCGAGCAGGGCGGGTTCGGTGGGATGGCCAACGTTGGCCATCGCCCCACGGTTTCGGGCCAGACTCTGCGCTTCGAGGTGCACCTGTTTGGTTTTGCCGGCGACCTTTATGGCCAGGAGATGACCGTCGAGTTTCTGACCCGGCTGCGCAAAGAGATGAAATTCGAAAGCCTGGAGGCCCTCAAGGCCCAACTGTCCCAGGACGCCGAGGCCGCCCGCCGGGTGTTGGGCATTTAGTGGGGTATATCCTCGGGGGTCAGGAACTTCGGTCTGACCCAGCGCACCTCCTCGAAGGTGCCATCGTAGCGCAGGATGGCGGCGATGCGGGCCCTCGAGTACACCTGGTGCGGCTTCTTGGGGATGAAGGCGGTCACGATGTCCACCCAGCGCGGCTCGCGGTACTCCAGCACCACGTGCAGCGGCAGCTTGAGCTGGGGCGGGAAAACCATGTAGCCCAGCACCAGCATGCGCTGGTCTTCGGGGTAGACGGCCATCTCGCGGCCCCACTCCACGGCCTGCAACACGTCGTGCTCGATGAAGCCTTCCTGTAGCATGTGCTTAGCCACGTGGGGGCCAATGCGGTAGCGGCCCTCGCGGATATGGGGGAGGAGTTCTTCGAGCCTACGAATGCGCGGTCGTTTGATCATTAACCCCCCTTTGAAAAAATCCCCACGCTCGCAGGTGGGGTTGGGTGTGCTGCTGCCAAAAAACCCCGACGAAAGGACGGGGTTTTATCGCTATTATAACCCAAGTTGCCACCTACAAAACGCTGGCCAGCCGCCTGAAGTTGTGGGCAAAGATGAAGCCCCACACCTTGAGCACAAAGCCCTGGAGGGTGGTG
>Ga0308412_1000504_pt1 | contig 19947 bp, 21 predicted proteins | sample HotsprottomLayer_FD_202357 | JGI IMG/M metagenome (GOLD analysis project Ga0308412, IMG submission 202357) | Hot spring phototrophic mat microbial communities from Octopus Spring, Yellowstone National Park, Wyoming, United States -... | ecosystem: Environmental > Aquatic > Thermal springs > Hot...
GCTTCGAAAATCGAGTAGTTTGTCGAACGAAGGAGTGAGTCGATGCGTATTTCGATTCCCGAGCCGTGGCGATCGATTCTCGTTGCGGTCTTGACCGCGCTACTTACGGTTATCGGCGGTGGCACCGCGGTCCACTTCGGTTGCGTGCGCGTACCGCCGCAAGACGAAAAGCGCGGTGACAAGGAGAAGTCACCGCGGCCGGACGACGACAAGCCGGCAGCGAATCCGTGCGACGCGATCGCGAAGATAATAATGACCGGCGGTTACTGTAGTGCGACGATCGTAGGTCCGAAGCGCGACGATGGTCGGTGGTATCTCGTCAGTGCCGCACACTGCCATCGCCGCGTCGGCGAGGAGGTGACGGTCGTGTTGCGCAACGGCATCTCGTTCGGCGCGCGTGTCATTGCGATCAATCGCAAGTCTGATTGTTCGATCTTACTGACGGACGATCGTCACGATCGACTGCCGTGGCTTCGCGTTGCGGAGTCGTTCGAGGTCGGCGATAAGGTCTTTCACTGCGGCTATGGCGTGCATATCCCCGGCAATCGCGAGGACGGCTACGTGGTCGCGAAGGAGAACGCCGACCTTCAGGTTCGTTATCGCTTATCGGTTTCGCAGGGCGATAGCGGCGGTGGGATTATCGCGACATCGACTGGCGAGCTCTTGTCGCCGGTCTGCTGTACGACTCGCTTGAACGGCGTCGGCGACGTGTGGGGCGCGTCACCGCGAGTTATTCGTTCGATGCTAACACATCCGGCGCACTACTCGGACGATCTGAAGCCGATTGCGATGCCGATTCGCGACTTAGGTGGGACTAAGAGCGATGGCAGTTAGGACGATCGAAGAGTACGCGCATGTGGTCGCCGACGAAGCTTTGCGTCGGCGACGTGTTATTTTGCGCGCTCGCGAGATCGGACCGCTGCCCGAGGTTGCGCATCCACGTCGGCGTGCGCGAGCGAGTCGATCGATTCTCGAGTGGTGTCGTACGTATCTTCCGTCGGTTTTCTCGCTGCCGTTTTCGGACGCGCATCGATCGATCGCGCGGAAGTTCGAAGAGGTCGTTCTTCGTGGCGGTTGCTTCGCGTACGCGATGCCGCGGGGCAGCGGCAAAACTTCGCTTTCGCTCGCGACCGCGTTGTGGGCGGTGCTGCATGGCCACGCGAAGTATGTGCTCGTAGTGACAGCGAATGGCCAGCGTGCGCGGCAGACGATTCAGAATCTTATTCTCTGGTTGACGACGGCACGTGAGCTTATCGAAGATTATCCCGAGGCGTGTTATCCGATCTTACGCGCTGACGGCAGTCTCCAGCGCATGCGGTTTCAGCTTTTTGACGGTAAGCCGACGCATATTCGACTTACGTTCGATCGGATCGTACTCGCGTCGATCGATGGCTCGAAATGTTCGGGCGCGCTGATCCAATCGGTGCCTTTGCGTGGCGGTTCGTTGCGCGGCTTGCAGCACGCGTTGCCCGACGGCCGACTTGTGCGACCGCAACTCATCCTAATCGATGACCCGCAGACTCGCGACAGTGCGATGTCGCCACGACAGTGCGAGTATCGGCGTGCGCTCATTCAGTCCGATATTCTCGGCACGATGGCCCACGATCACAAGGCCGCGGTGCTGTGCACGTGCACGGTTATTCGTCGCGGCGATCTCAGCGATCAGTTGCTGTCGCTACCCGAGTGGAGCGGCGAGCGGATCGGTCTACTTCGTTCGATGCCGACCGATATGGCAGCGTGGTCGGAGTACGAACGCGTATATCGCGAAGCGATCCGCGTGCGCGACTATAAGCGAATCAACGAGTACTACCTCGCGCATCGTGCGCAGCTCGATGCTGGTGCGATTCCGTTTTGGGAAGCGTGTTACGATCCGCGCATCGAGGTCTCCGCAGTGCAGCACGCGATGCATCTTTACTTCCAGGATCGCAATGCGTTTTACTCGGAGTACCAGAACGAACCTGCGGCGAACGTCGTTGCGGACGATTCGATCGCGATTGCGCCGGAGTCGGTTGCGTCTGCGTTCGGTGACTTTTCGATCGCGCCTTCGGAGCGAGTCGGGATTTACGTCGACGTACAGGAGCGGATTCTCTACTACGCGGTCGTTGCGCGAGAGAACGATCGTGTGCGTGTGGCGTTTTCGACGTGGCCGGAGCAGCATGCGAATTACTACTCCGCATCGCGACCGGCGCTATCGCTCGAAGGCTTTTATCGCATCACGGCGCCGCAGTCGATCGAGCGAGGTTTGCACGACTTACTCGCGCAGCTTCGCGCTCGCTATCCGAGTAGCTTCGTGCTCGTGGATGCCGGCTATCGCAGTGACATCGTGTCAGCAGTGACCGCAATTCACGATCGCGTCTATCCTGCTTACGGTCGTTACGTCGGTGCGCGGTCGAAGTCGTCGGTCGTTGAACTCACGAAACCGGGCGATGTGACTGGCAACGCGTGGCGCATGACCCGCGATCCGGATCGCGCCACGACGAGCGTGCTTATCGACACGAACCGTGCGAAGACGAGTGCTGCGAATCTCTTCGCGTCGTCTTCGGTCGAGATCGCGCGTACCGTCGATGCGCCGATCATTATCGAGCATCTTACGTCGGAGACTGGCGTGGCTACGCAGTCGATCTGGCGGCAGTGCGTGGAGTGGTCGCTGCTACCTGCACGCGAGAACCACTACTTCGACTGCCTTGTGGGCGCGCTCGTTGCGCGTGAGATTTTCGACTTGCTCGAGTCGACTACGTCTTCGACTTCGGATTCGAGTTCGAACTGGCTACTCGAAGGACTACTTCGTTATCGTGCGAGGGCGATGTCATGATCGACGAGACGCAGCGGCAGCAGATCATCGAGTCGTTAGTCGAGCAAGCGCGGCAGCCGAAGACAGTGACTGTCGATGGCATGACGGTTCAGTATCGCGACGTGAGCGAGCTACTCGAGTTCGTGCGCGAAGTATCGGAGCCGAAAGCGGTGGTCGTGAAGATGAACGCGCCGGGAGCGTTAGGATGATCGGCTGGCTGCGTCGAGTCTTCAGTACGAGTGGCAACGCGTCGTCAGCGCGAGCGGACGTTTCGTTTCGCGCGCGTTACGATGCTGCGGCAACGACTCCAGACAATGCGCAGCACTGGTCGCAAGCGGATGCGCTTTCGCCGTCGGCTGCGCTAACGCCGAGTGTGCGGCGTACACTGCGGAATCGATCGCGTTACGAAGTCGCGAACAACAGTTACGCGAACGGCATCGTCTCGACGATCGCGAACTATACGGTCGGTACCGGGCCGGTCCTGCAGGTTCGTACTACGAACGAAGAGTTGAATCTTCGTTTCGAGCGAGCGTGGTCCGAGTGGTGCGCTGCGGTCGACTTGCCCGAGGTTCTGCGAACGATGCGTCGCTGCGTCGTCGTCGATGGCGAGGCCTTCGCGATCCTCTGCGACTATCCGCGGCAGCGAACGAAAGTCAAGCTCGCGATTCGACTCGTCGAGCCGGAGCAGGTTAGCGAGGGCCCGATTTCTGCGCTTATGCAACCGGTCGAGGGCATCGTTTTCGATGACTACGGGATGCCGGCGGCGTATCACGTGCTGCGGCGACATCCCGGCGACATCGCGGTCGCGGACATCGACTACTCGTACGAGACGATACCGGCGGACTCTGTCATCCACTACTTCCATCGCGAGCGACCGGGTCAGTGGCGTGGCGTTCCCGAGATTACGCCGGCGCTGCCGCTCTTCTCGATTCTGCGTCGGTTCACGCTTGCGACTGCAGCCGCAGCCGAGACTGCAGCGAATCTCGCAGCAGTATTGCAGACCGATTCGGCTGCGTACATTCCGCGCGATGCGGAACGATTCGCACGCGAGCTCGTCTGGCAATTCGTCGATCTGCGTCCGCGCAGTGCCACCGTGTTGCCACCGGGGTGGCGTCTCTCGCAGATGACGGCGCAGCATCCAACGACGACCTACGGCGATTTCGTCTATCACCTAATGAGCGAGATTGCGCGGTGCCTCAACGTTCCCGTCGTAGTCGCGCTCAACGACTCTTCGCGTGCGAACTTTTCGAGTGGTCGACTCGATCTTCGCAACTGGTATCGTGCACTCGAAGTCGAGCGTGCGAGGATCGAAGCGATCGTGCTTGAGCCGATGTTGCGAGCGTTCTATCGCGAGTGGCGCATCGTTGACGGCGAGGCGTCATCGCTAGTCGGCTTGGGTCGCGAGTTACCGGATCATGAGTGGTACTGGCCTGCTCTCGAGGGCGTCGATCCGGAGAAAGAAGCGAAAGCGCAACGCTTGCGTCTTCAGAGCGGCCTCACGACGTTCGCGTACGAATACGCGAAGCAGGGTCGCGATTGGATGACGGAGCTTCGTCAGCGAGCGAAAGAGTATGCGCTCGCGAACGAACTCGGTCTCGATTTCCTTTTCGAGAAAGGAGGTAATAGCGATGCCGAAGATGACGAAAAAGTTCCTTCGGATTCGAGCGAAGGCGAGGATTCGCGCGCAGGATCCTGAAGACGAGCTCGAAGACGAAGAAGACGAAAACGAAAACGAAGTCGCCGCGCAAGACGAAGAGTCGCAGCCGGCGACCGAAGAAACGCAGCCGACTGACGATGCTGCGTCAAGTCTCAAGAGAATCCAGATCGTCGCGTACACCGGCGGTACGATGACGGTCGAAGGCTGGCCGCTGCCGGTCGTGGTCGATCTTAGTGGCCTCGAGATTCCGACGAGTTCGTTACCGATCCGCTACGCGCACGACGAGTACGCTGGCATCGGGCACACGACGAATATCGCGATCGAAGGCAACGAGATCGTCGCGGACGCCGTGGTCTCGCGCGATACCGAATACTCGCGCGACTTTCTCTCGTCGATCGAGAACGGTTTTCCGTGGAAAGCGTCGATCGGCCTCGAGGTCGTCGAGTATCGCGAGATTCCTGACGGCGCGGAAGTCGAAGTGAACGGCCGTTCGTTTACGGGTCCGCTCTACGTAGTCGATCTCGCCGTACTGCGCGAGATTTCGATCGTCGATGTGCCGGCCGACATTGGTACATCAGTCGTGGCCGCGAAAGCTGCTCGGAGGGTTGAAATCGTGAAGCGAATTCTCGGGAAATATCCGCACCTCGCGGAACGTGCGATTCAAGAGAACTGGTCGACGAAGAAGTGCCAACTTGCTGCGATTCGCGCGAGTCGACCGAGCAGTCGAGTTGTGCATGCGTTCGATGCGAGCGTGGATACGACTGAGGTCCTTACCGCCGCGGTCATGCTTCGTGCCGGCGGTTCGATCGCGAAAAGCGTCGAGAAGAAGTTTTCACCGCGGATCGTCGGTGCCGCGTCGAAGTATCGCAATCTCGGCTTACTGCAGCTTGCGCGCGAGTGCCTACGGCTCGAAGGGCATCGTGTCGATCCATACTCTTCGCCGATCGACGTGATTCGCGCGGCGTTCAGCGTGCGATCGTTTCCGAATCTCTTACGCGAGTCGGCGTATCGAATCCTCGTTTCGACTTACGAGACGATGCCGCCGACGTGCTTACGAATCGCGCGCATCGTAGAGACCGTGAATTTCATGCCGCATACGCTCGCACGGTTGAACGCGTTCGCGCAGTTCGAACGTGTGCCGACGAGCGGTTCGATCGCGCAGGAGCGCATCGGTGATACCGGTTGGCAAGTGAAAGTCGATACATATGGACGGCTGTTCACGATTACGCATCAAGACATCATCAACGACGATCTCGGTGCGTTTCTCGCGATTCCGCAGGAAGCTGCGCGAGGTGCGATCATCGCGCTCGAGAATCTCTTTTGGAGCACGGTCGTTGCGAACCCCGGTGGCTTCTTCAGCACTGCGAACGCGAACGTCGTAACGGGTGCACCGCTTACGATCCCGAATCTCGATCGCGCCGTCGAAAGGATGCTCGCGCAAACAGACCAATTCGGTCAACCGGTCTTCGTGAAACCGAGTTTCCTAGTCGTCCCCGTGGGACTAAAAGCGACCGCCGAGAATCTCTTCACCGGTGTGCGCGTCGTGATCGCGGGTGGCAGCGCTGAACGCACGTTACCGGAAACGAACGCCTACGCCGGGCAATTCGAGCCGGTCGTTACGCAGTATCTGCCCACGAACGGCGCGAACTCGACGTGGTATCTCGTTGCTGACCCCGCGACGACACCGGCGTTCGCAGTCGCGTTCCTACGCGGCCAGGAAACGCCGATTATCGAAGAAGTGCAACCGATTCCGCAATTCCTCGGTTACTCGGTACGCGCCTACTGGCACTTCGGTGTCGCGTTACTCGATCACCGAGCTGCAGTGCGTGCGATAGCGCAATGACAGCGAGAGACGATGAACACAGTACTCGATGACTTTTTCAAGACACTACTTCGCAGTCGCGGCGTTCGACTTCGGTTGCCGAACGGTTCCGAGATCGACGCCGTGGTCGCGCGCCGCGATTCGCAATCGGTGTCACTCGGCGGTCAGGTCGCAGCCGATACGACAACGCAGTGCTTCGTTGTGCGAGCAAGCGACTTACCCGCCGGATATTGGCCACGTGTCGCGGACGAGATCGTCAACGTCGCGACATCGCAGCGATATATCGTTGTGCGCGCTACCGGTGGCGCGCACGCAACAACTTCGAGTGATCCCTATGGTTTCTTTGTTCGCGTTTGGACGCGACTCGCATCCTAAGGAGGTAAAAGATGAACGTTGTTGTCAAACATCACGATTTAGTAATTCCGGCCACAATCGGTTCCGACCAACCCGCAGGCGCGCTTATCTTTTCCGGTGATATGCCTATGGTAACGCTCGAGCCAGTAAAGGCTAACGTTACAACCGGCGTTGCTGTCGGTGCCGTTATCGAAGGTCCGCGCGAAACTGGTGCTAATTGGACGCAAGGCACAGTCGTCTATTGGGACGTGGCGAACAGACGTTTCACATCCACAGCGACCGGTAATAAGCGTGTCGGCGTAGTCGTCGGTAACGACGCTCCCTCGGCCGCGACTCGCGCACTCGTGCTGATGGATCGATGATTGCGAACCTACTAGATGCTGTTGTCGAAGTGCTCAACGGACCACCACCAGCAGCTTCCGTTGCAGCGTCGAAGACGTGGGCACACTACTGGGTCCTCGCACGCGAGACGCCCGATGTGTGCGTCGTGACGTTCGTTCGTTCCGAGCGCGAGCGACTTTCGCGATCGCGATTTCGATTTCTTCTCGACGTAGAGGTCGTTCGCGCTCGGCCGTACGTAGATGCGTCGTCGATCGAGATCGTTGTCAACGACGTGCACTCGATCGCGTCGCGCATCACGAGTCAGGAAGTACTCGAACGAGGTGGCATCGCGTATGCGTTCGAGTCGATCTCGTTTTCCGATCCGCTTTACGAGATCGAGGAAGTATTCGACGAGAGTTCGTTCGTGCGCGCGAGTGTGACTGCGCGTTATGCCGTGCTGGAGCCGTTGTGATGGCATCGGAGTCGATCGTAAAAGTGAAGCAGCTTTTTCTCGACCGGCCAGCGGTTACGCGTTACTTCGACCGCAAGACGCTGCGTGTTTTCAAGCGGTTCGGAGCGTTCGTGCGACTGGTCGCACAGCGAAGTATGCGGCGACGTAAGACAGCGTCGCCACCGGGTCAACCGCCGTCGGTGCATAAAGGCCAGTTACGAAAGTTGATCTTCTTTTCGCTCGACGAGCGACGAAAGAGCGTTGTCATCGGGCCGACACTACTACGTTCCGACTCGCCGGTGCCAGCGCTTCACGAGCACAGCGGCGTACGTCGGTACGGCGCGCGTGTCGCGAAGTATCCGAAACGCGAGTATATGAAGCCCGCGTTTCGCGAAGGGTTGAAGAAACTGGCGCAGTTTTATAAGGAGGCAAACGCATGAGTCGAACACGACTAGGGCACCTCGCGAAGCTCTACGTCGATAGCGCGAATAACTGGACCACGCCGACGTGGGTCGAGGTACCGAACGTGAGCAATCTTACGCTCAACTTATCGCACGCGACCGCGGACGTGACAACGCGTGCGCATGCAGGCTGGCGCACGCAGGTCGCGACACTGAAGGAGGCGACGATCGAGTTCGATATGCTGGACGTTGCGGGCGACCCGAGCGTCGCGCAAATTCGTCAGGCGTTTTTTGCTCGCGGTCAGCTGCATGTTCTTTGTTTGAACGGTTCGCGAACCGAGGTCGGTTCGTGGGGCCTGAAAACACTCGTCGAGGTCACGCGATTCAACCGCGCTGAGCAGATGGGTCAAGCGATCGTGATTTCGGTTACGTTCGTGGTGTCGCCGCTACTCGATGGCACTGTTTATCGCTATCCCGAGTACTTCGAGGTAACGCCCTGATCGCGAGAGGACTAGTAACGATGCGTCATCGATTTACGGACGAGCACGGTCGCGAGTACGAAGTTGCGCGAATCAGCTTCGCGCGATACCACGATCTTCGCGACCACGGATTCGATCTTGCGAAGTGGGCCTCGGAGGCGCTGGCACGCGTAGTGCGACCAGACACTGCGACCGACAACGCGTTGTCGCAGCGATTCGACTACGAAGAGTTTGTGCGCATACTCGCCGACGGCGCCGTGTTCCGCGATCGCAAAACTGCGGAGGCTTTGCTGACAGTTTTGTGTCGCGACTCGCTTGCACGGCACGGTGTCACCGCGAACGAAGTTTTCGAGTCGCTTTACGGTCGATCGATCTGGGAAGCCGAAGTCGCGTTTATCTCGAGGATCCTCGATTTTTTCGAGGGCCATCCCATTATGCGCGAGATTCTCGGCGCCGCGTTGAAGCTGCTGCTGTCGAAGGTCGAAGCGAGTACTGCGACATCGAGTCTTACGTCTGGCACTTCGCCGGTTACCTCGGCGTAGAGCCGTGGGACTTTACGCTCGGCGAACTGCGCGCGATGTACGAAAGTCGATTATTCCACGACCACTGCCACTACGGTGTCATCGCGGCGGCGATTGCGAACGCGTTTCGCGGTAGCGAGTCGCCGACGATTCGAGTCGAAGATATTTTTCCGGATGTCGTCGAATATCTCGAGCGGTTCGGTGTTTGCGGTGACAACGAGTTGCCGCTACTAAGTAAGGACGATCTAAAGTCGTGGCTAGCCCAGCAGAAATCCGAGCGGGTCGCGCGAGCGTCGAGCTGACGCTGACCGATCGACTGACCGCGGACCTCAACGCGGTCTCGCGTAAGCTCGCAACGTGGGGCGTTGCGTTGCAGGGCATCGGTGCGTCGATACTCGCAGCGTTTCGGCCGGCGCTATCGGTCTTTCAAGAGCAAGAAGCGATAGGTGGCTGGGCGCTGCGATTGCGCACGTCGGTCGAGCAGTTCTCGAAGCTCACGTCGCTCTTTCGCGTTTGGAACGTGAGCGTCGACGAACTTGGCGCATCGCTCGAGAGCATGACCGCGAAGCTCGATGCGAAGGCGGTGGCCGAGTTCGGGGACGTGCTCCAGAATCTCGGCGTCATCTCGTTCGCACATCTACCGCTCCAGCAGCGACTCGAAGTCGTGCTCGAGGCGTTGCAGCGTATTCCGGACGAGACGCAGCGTGCGCGTATCGCAGTCGAACTTTTCGGCGATAAGGTCGGCATGTCGCTCGTTTCGATGGGGATGCTTTCGAATGACGCGAAGGAACGACTTGCGAATTTGACCGCGACTACGAGTGAACGAGTGCAGCGAGCCACGCAGATCATGCAGTCGTGGCGCGAGATCACGGCTTCGATCTCTGCAGTTTGGTACGAGGTCGCTGCTGCGATTGCGCCAGTGTTGGAGGCGATCGCGGCGTGGCTGAAAAACGCGACTGCGAATCTCGTCGAGTGGGTACGCGCAAACCAGGGCGCTGTCATTGCGATAGCAGCGTTCGCTGCAGGTCTCGTAACCGCGGGTACTGCGCTACTCGCTTTCGCAGGCATCGTGAAACTCGTCTCGATCGCGATTGGCGTTTTTAGCGCGCTCCTCGCTGCGGTCAAGCTCGTGTTGCTTGCGATCATGAGTCCGATCGGTCTTGTTGTCGCCGGCATCGCTGCGCTCGGCGTAGCCGCGGTCGCGAGCGGCAATAACACGATCGAGAAGTTTCGCGAGCTGAAGACCGACTTGCAGGGACTCGCGACCGACTGGTCGAATTCCATAAAAGCGATCGTGGCTTCGATAAAGTCTGGCGATATCGAGACCGCGTTTAATATCCTCGTAAAGGCGTTAGAACTAACGTGGGCTACGCTGATCCGATCGTTGAAGCGCCTCTGGTGGTCGTTCGTTCGCGACATCTTCCAGTTCTTCGTCAACAACCCGTGGGTGTTGCCGCTCGTGGGTGGTGGCGCGGGTCTTCTTATCGCTGGCCCCGGAGGTGGCCTCGTTGGCGTCGGAGTCGGTGCACTCGCGCAAGGTGCACTCGCACTGAACGCGGAGGAGATCGATAAGTTCTTCGCAGATAAGATCGAAAACGTCGATCGCGCGCGCGTCGACCAGTTGCGCTGGGAACTCGAGCAGATGATCTTGCAGGCGCTAAGGCGACAGCAGCAACAGCAGCAAGAGCAGCAGGGTCCACCGAAGGGTCGCGTCGCAGCGATGGAAGCGGTTTTCGTACCGAAAGAAGACCTCCGAGATATGCTCGCGATTGGCGAAGCGCGTGGCACATTTACGGCGTTCGCGGCGCGACAGCAGTTCGCGTTCGGTACGCGCACGCAGAAGCGCCAAGAAGATTTGCTCGCGGATATCCTGAAAGAAGTGCGAAGAGTGCAGCAAGGCGTTGACGCAAACATGAAGGTGAAGTGACATGCCGCACTTACTTTTTAAGATCAACCCCGATGAGCTTTCGCTTTCGTATAACCGCACGAGTTATCGAATCAACGTGCACGCGATCGACTATCCCGATGCGATCTCGGTCGCGAACGCGATCTATACGTACACGCCCCCGATTTTTCTTGGCCTTACGCGATCGGACGTAGATATTCGCGCGAACGAGGACGGTCGAACCTACGATGTCGCGATTACGTACTCCGCGGAGCCGAGTGACGAGGCGGTTGACGCGAGTCCGCCGTCGTCGACGAAGACGGCGCCGGCATCGGATACGGTCGATCTCTCGTTCGGTTACTCGATCTCCGCAGAGGCGCAGCAAATCCACGTTACGAGTGCGATTTCGCAGGGTCGTGTCGGCGCTGGCAACGCGACCGCGAGCGGAACGAATCTGCAATGCGTTGCGTTCTCGGAAGTAGTCCCCGACGGCATCGCAGCGAATCCGGTACACGAAGGTCGAACGATTTTCGTGACCGGTGGTCCGTCGGCGTGGACGTACGGTCCGTATCGGATCGTAGCGCTAAACGGCGCGCGTTGGGTGCTCGATCGTAATCCGGCGCCAGTCGGTACGAGTGGCGGCGTGTGGACTATGCCAGCTGATGCGCCGGACTTCGAGAACGCAATCAACGTTTCCGAAGATTCGATCGAAGGCTGCGATATCGCTGCGCCATCGCTCTCATTCGAACGACGCATCACGATCCCAGTCGTAAACGTTGCGTACATTCAAACCGTGATGAGTCTAATAGGTAAGGTGAACAAGAAGAAGTTTTATCACTTCGAACCGGGCGAGGTTCTCTATCTCGGCTGCGTCGCGGATAAAGAGAACGCGAGTGCGTGGAAAGTTACGCACAAGTTTCGAGTCGAGCGCAACCAGCGAAACGTTCGCATCACGAAGGAGATAACGGTACCGATCAAGCGTGGCCACGACTATCTCTGGGTCAAGTATCGCCCGGTGACGCGCTGGGGCATGGTGGTTCAGGAACCGGTCGCGGCGTACGTCTCGGTCGTCTACGAAGAGGGCGACTTTAGTCTACTCGGTATCGGAACGTGAGGTGCGATTGTGAGCGATCCGTTATCGTTCGTTTCCCCCGGTGATCCGATCGGTGAGCTTGCGCGTGCCGATCGGATCAATCTTCTCATCGAGTCCGCGCGTCGTGTTCTGCGACCGCAGGCATCGCCGAGCGATATCGAGAAAGAGATTTTTCGCGCGTTGCAGCCGCATAATATCGTCTACGTAAAGACGCCGATACCGGCGCGCGAGTACACGGTATGGCGCATCGCTGGCAATCTTACGTCACCGAGCGCACTTCTCGCACCGCAAGCGTATCGAGTCGAAGTGCCCGAGGATTCGTGTGATCCGTTCGTTGTGCTGATCGAGCCGTCGGACGGTGTCACGCTCGCGCGTGCAGCGGTGAGCGGCGTCGTCTTCGGTTACGTTTTCGGGCAGGGAAAGTACGCGCACGCGATTCCCGGCGATCCGTATTTCCTCGAAGCGGACGACTACGGACCGGCGCGCATTCTTTATCGCGCCGGCAACTACGCGCTACTTCGACTCGGCGACTCGCGGCACCAGCGACGATGCAAGAAGCTAAAGACGGACGACTACGGCTATGCGTACTACGGTCCTTACGGCTTCGAGATCGAAGACGAAGAAGAGCGAGACGAAGACGAAGAGCGGCAGTGCATCGACTGTCTCGCGAAGCTCTGCGTTGTGCGCGACTACTCGGGCGCGATCGTCGATATTTTCTACGAGGACACAAGTGGCAATCGTGTGCGTGTTCCAGATTGCACGAGCGCGCCGTACGGCGGATCGATTTCGAGTCCGGGTGGTGGTGGCAGCGGCGGAGGCGGAGGCGGTGGCGGATGCTGTCCACAAGACGACAGCGAGTACGTGCTCGAGTACGATTTCGTCGTATTTGGCCAGCAGTACACAGGCGCAATCGATTCGCTATCGTGGTTGAGTGAAGCGCTGTATATACTACCAACCAGCTTAGGTCCATGCAATTCAGGCGATCTAGGAATTGACGGCGCTTTTGTTTGCGATAACGGAAACTATGTTGGCGGTGTTGAAATCAGATGTGGAATAGATAGTTGCCTCATAACTACAAACGATGTTGACATAACTGTTACCGGTTGCCCCGGCAACCCAACGATTTATCTTACGATTCTCCCCGGTCGTTGCGCATCGGGTTCGTTCGTACTTAGGCCCGCCTAAGTCGAGGTCGTTATGCTCGATCCGCTCGAGAACGTTCACAACCACACCGGCGATCGAAAGTGGGCGCATTGCTCGAACACGATTCGCGCTCACTACGAAGCGCTCGATCGTGTGATTGATCTTGCGCACAACGAACCGTACGCTGGCCACGACTACGACTTCGGAGTCGTTTACGTCGGTGGCGGTCGATACTGGCCTGGCATCGTAGTCGGTGTGCGACTACTTCGTCATCTCGGCTATCGCGGACCGATCGAAGTGTGGCGCGGCCACTACGCTGACGAGGAACCGATTCGCGAGTCCGACCTAAACGGCTACGACGTTCGCATCGTCGATGCACGCGAAGTCGCGAAGACCACGCGACCACGTATTTTCCGCGGGTGGGAAGCGAAGCTACATGCGATCCGGCATACGAAGTTTCGTCGCGTTCTTTTCCTCGATGCGGACGCGTACTGCGTAATCGATCCGACGCCGTGCTTCGATCGCTTCTCGGACTTCGCGTTCTGGAGCGAAAGTCGGCAGAATATCCGGTGGCACTATGTCTGGCCTTCGCACGAGCGACGCGACGTAGTTGGTGTGCAGGGCGGTCAGTTCTTCGTCGATCGCGAGAACGCGTGGCCACTCGTTGTCATCGCAGATTGGATCTGCCAGCACAGCGATTTCTATTTTCAACATCTCTACGGCGATCAAGACGCGTGGCGACTTGCACTCGCGATTACGGAGTCGCCGTACACGATCGTCGGACCAGCGACGTGGCAGCATCCCGCGTTCGTGTGCGCACTCGATAATCGAAGATTCGTAGTGCATCGTCCGGTCTCGAAGCTCTTCCGTGCATGCGACTGGAATGCTCGCGAATGCGCAGTCGATTTCGCGCCACATCTTCCGTTCGAGACGTTCGTGTGGCGCGAGTTTACGAAACTCGCCGAACACGAAGTCGAGGAGTGCGAACCTGCGTTCACGAATCTCTATCGACGTGGTGCAACGCGTGTCTTCGACTCGCCAGGAGTGGACGATCGTACATATCTTACATGCATTGAGACTTTAGCTAAGGCGCACAGTTGGACTAAGATCGTCGATCTTGGATGCGGTAGCGGTCGCATTACGAGAGAGATCGCACGTCGAACTGGAGTCGAGGTCGTTGGTCTCGACTGTGTGCGCGAGATATTGCCGCAGAGCGACCTATCGAATCTTCGCTTCGAGTACGCGAACGCGTTCGAGATCGACTCGATTCCCGATGGCGATGCGCTCCTCGTGAAGGACGTTCTCGCATACTGGCCGTTTGCACACGTCCGCAGTTGGTTGCGCGAAGTCGTGACGCGATCGAAGTGGCGTTATATCGTGGTCACGAACGATGTCACGCAGTTCCCGTCCGAGATGCCGTTCGGCCGACACCACGGGATCAACCCCGAGCTGTGTGATTTTTTGCATGAGATCGCGCACGTGCAAATTCGCCTAGAAAACAAGGCAATTCTGCTGATTTCTCTTCGATGAAACGTCATCGTTTTTGATGACGCAACTACAAAAAAATCGGGTACGAGGTAAGCTACGGTTGCGGGTTCGAGGAATCGTGCGAAGTGTGGAGGTGTCGTGATGAAACCGATTCGCGAAGTCGAGAAGTTACCGCCGCGAGTTATGCTCTACGGCGTCGAGGGCATCGGCAAGACGACGTTCGGTGCATCGGCACCGAAGCCGATCTTCGTGCTGACGGAAGACGGCCTCGGTGATCTCGATGTTGCGCACTTTCCGTTAGCGAAGTCGTATGACGATGTACGTCGCGCGCTCTGCTATGTGCGTGACGAGGCACACGACTTCGAAACGATCGTGCTGGACTCGCTCGATTGGCTTGAAAGATTAATACACGACTACGTGTGTGCGGAACACAACGTCTCAACGATCGAACGTGTAGATGGCGGTTACGGTCGCGGTTACGTAGCGGCGCTCAAAGTCTGGCGCGAGGTGATCGGAATTCTTGACGAGATTCGAGCGCAGCGTCGGATGATCGTGATCGGCATCGCGCATGCGAAGGTCGAGCGATTCGAGGACCCGGAGTCGCCGGCGTACGATCGTTATTCGCCGCGACTCCACAAAACGTCGGCTGCACTCGTAACCGAGTGGATGGACGCGGTTCTTTTCGCACACTGGCGATACGCTGTCAGAACGGAGACGGGTAACTTCGGCAAGACTCGTGGTGTCGCGGTCGCATCGCGAACAGACTGCGATCGTGTTATTCGCGTCTCCGGCGGGCCAACGTGTGTCGCGAAGAATCGATACGGGCTTACAGGTGAACTTCCGCTTAGTTGGGACGAATTTGCGAAGGCGATCGGTTACTAAGAGAAAGGAGAAAAGCGATGGCACTTTTACCCGAAGAGTTCGATGCGTCGAGTGTGCCAACTCGATTCGGCATGCTACCCGAAGGTCGTTACGTAGTCGCGATTACGAAGACCGAGATTCGTTCTTCGATGAGCGGTACGGGCCAGTATCTCGCGGTTGAGTTTACCGTACAGGAACCTGCGGAGTATCTCGGTCGGACGGTCCGCATTCGAGTCAACGTCCTCCACGATAACCCGATTGCTCGCGAGTACGCGAAGGCCGAGCTGGCTGCGATCTGCACGGCGTGTGGCAAGACGAAGATTTCGGATACGGACGAGCTCCTTCGTTCGCTACTCGTAATCGATCTTCGCTATCGATCGTCTCAGGACGGTACGCAATATCCGCGAGTCGTGAACTACTATCCGTATCGACTTCCGGAACCGAAGTTAGGCGAGACTAAGGAATCGACACCGAAACCACCGCGGCGCGGCAACGCACAGCGATGACATCGTAATGCCACCGAAGCGTAGAGTCGAGCTTGTACTTCCGTATCCGCCGTCGGTGAACTCTTACTGGCGGCACGCGCGGGGTCGTCACTATCTCTCGCGTGCCGCGAAGAACTATCGAGAGCTCGTCGTGCTTTCGATTCCGAAAGACGTGCGGTTCGATTGCGAAGTCGAAGTTTTCGTTGAAGTGCGACCGCCGGATAATCGGCGGCGCGACATCGATAACGTTCTGAAAGCGATCCTCGACGTACTCGAGTTTACGGGTCTGATCGCGGACGATTTTCTCGTATCGCGGATCGAAGTCGTTCGTGGCGAGGTGGTACCGCGTGGAGAATGTCATGTCATCGTCAGCGAGGTTCGGTAATCTGCACGCCGCGATTCGCTACGCAGAGCTCGGTTACGAAGTGCTGCCGGTCGTGGCGGGTGCGAAGAATCCGCTTACAGAGCACGGCGTTCGCGATGCGACGCTCGATACGAAGACGATCGAGTCGTGGTGGACGCGTTGGCCGAACGCGAATATCGGCATCTCTGCTGCGGACCTCGTTATTATCGATATCGACTCGAAAGGCGATGCACGTTGGCCCGAAGACGAAGAGCGCGCATGCGAGCTTGTCGAGAGTGCGCGTGCGATTTCGGTGACGCCGTCAGGCGGTCGTCACTTTTTCTTTCGTCGGCCGGACGGCGTTTCGTGGCGATGCTCGGTGCGCAAGCTCGCGGCCAACGTTGACGTGCGCACTGACGGCGGCTACGTCGTGGTACCGCCGAGTAAGCTGCTTGCCGGCGCGTATGTGTGGCTCGAAGGTAAGGAGCTCGATACCGCTAAGGAGTTTCTCTCGACGCCACCGAGGTGGCTGTGCGATCTACTCGATGATCGCGAGCGAGAATACGCATCGAAAGTAAATAAATCCGCACAGTTAGATGAGATGCGAGTTATTGAGGAGGGCACACGGAACGACGTTCTTTTTCGGATCGGTGCGAAGTTGCGTTCGATCGGTTTCGACTTCGAGGAGATTTACTCGACGCTATCGGTTGTGAATCGAAGACGATGTCGACCACAGCTCGATGATGTCGAGGTCTGGCGCATTGCGGAGTCGGCGTCTCGATACGACGCTAACGCGATCGAGACTGCGCTGGTCGAATGCCGCTACGCGCAAATCGTCGAGAGCGAGAAGATCGAAGACGAGATCGTCGAATTCGCGAAGCCGAGCGAGGAGTTCGTCGAACGAGCACCGGGCATTTTAGCCTTGATTTCTAGGTATATTCTCGATACCGCGTATCGACCTCAGCCGATGCTTTCGCTTGGCTCCGCGCTCTCGTTCGTGAGCGTACTCTGCGGCGCGCACTACGTCGTAGACGAATACGGCACGACAACGAATCTCTACTGTGTCGGTGTCGGGCCATCGGGTTGCGGCAAAGAGCGAACGCGGCAAGCGATCCGTGATATCGCGAAGGCATCAGGAGTACTCGAGCTAGTTGGCCCGGAGGATATCGCGAGCGGTTCGGGACTACTGCGCGCACTCGAGCGAAGTCGCGCGCAGCTTTTTCAGCTCGACGAGTTCGGGCGATTTCTTAGTACGACGCATAACGCGTATTCGAGTCCACATCTTTATAACGTGACCACACTATTACTCAAGCTCTACACGTCTGCGAACGTAGTCTTTACTGGAGTCGCGTACGCAGACGTAGATAAGACGCGGATTATCGACCGGCCGCACGTCGCGCTTTGGGGCACGACGGTACCCGAGGATTTCTTTCGATCGATCTCGCGTTCGTCGATAAAGAGCGGTCTTCTTTCGCGGATTCTTCTTTTCGAGAGTCGTGATCGCACGACACATCAGCGACCGGCGGATAAGACGGTGCCACGCGAGATTGTCGATTTCGTTCGTTCTCTCGGGAACGTAGTCGTGACGTACTCGCGGCCAGCGGGTGCGATTTTCGACTCGTATCTCGAGAAGTACGAGGAGCACGCGTTACGAGTACGCGAGCCGTATTCGTCGCTATGGGCGCGTGCGTACGAAGCGGCGAGGAAGCTTTCGATTATCGGTGCGGTTGCGGAGGGCAACGTAGTCGTACGAGATTCGGTCGCGCAGTGGGCCTGCGAGCTTGCGGAGGCGATTGTAGGTCGAACGATCGCGGTGGTAACGCATAAGCTCGCGGAGAGCGCGTTCGAAGCGAAGCGGAACGAGGTACTCGAGTTTATTCGCGAGCGCGGTGCGGTAACGAAGACGGACCTTTGCGCGCGCTTTCGCGGGATTCGGCCGTCGGAGCGGGACGAGATTCTTCGTTCGCTTGCCGAGGAAGAGGAGATCGAAATCGAAGTCGGGTCGCGTATCGGCGAGCGTGGCCGGCCAAAGACGACGGTTCGTTACGTTGGCCGTCGGCGAGCGTAGCCGGGGATTATTCGACTTTTACTGCAGATTTTACTACGGGGTCGTTTTGCAACGAAATTTTTGACGCAAGCACTTGCGTGGTAAGAAGATACGACTACGAAGGCCGTTTTTTTGCAAACTGCACCCCTGCCTTAAATAAGACCCCCCGGAAGCGGGGTCGCGGGTACGAAAAAACGGTATCGGGGGTTGCATGAGACGAACGTCGGAGGTAGATTGAAAGCGACACCTCCGAAGCCTCGCAGGACCCGGCGCTTAGGCGCGTAGCGGGTTCGCGGGGGAGTACTGTCCGCGTATCGCTTCGCTCTTCGCGGACGATTTTTCTTTTCGACTTAACTTAAGGAGGTACGTTATGCGAGTGCGATTTCATTCGGATCTCGTTCGCGATCGACTTCGCGCGATACGATCAATCGTTCGCGAGGTCGTACTCGAACGTCGAATCGTTTTCGTGGAGGCTCGCGACGGGAAGTTATCGTTTTCGACTCGTAGCGGTATCGCGGTCGGCGAGGTGCGGTTCAATGCCGACGACACGAAGATTGTAATCGAAGAAGAGGGCGCAGCGGCGTTCGATGCGAACGAGTTCGTATCGTCGATCGATCGCGCCGCGGGCGAGGTCGTTGAGATTGCGAATGGCCCGGATCGTGACTATATTCGGTTCGCAGCGACGGAGTACGCATTCCCGAAGGTCGCATATTCGGATCACGATCGAGTTAGCGTTTCGTCTTCGGAGTCGTCGATCGTTCGTTTCGCGTTCGAACTCGAGGGTATTTTCGCTCGTACGGTTTTTGCGTCGAAGTCGAACGTGCAGTCGAAGTCGCGGTTCGTTCTTTATCGAAGTGATAACGACGCTGGCGGCGGCCTTATCGTTTTCTCGACCGACGAGAAGCGATACGCGATCGTTCGCAGCCGCGTGGCTGAGGACGCGGAGTCGAAGGTTCTAGCGTATCTCGATTACGATTCTGCGGCGCTTGCGTACTCGTTCCTCGACTCTTCGGACGAGCGGGTAGAGGTAGGCGTGGATACGAACGGCTGGCTCGTACTCGTAGGCGAATCGTTTCGCGTTGGTCTCGCGACGTTATCGATGCCATTGCGTGCGAATCGTATCGACTATCTCGGAATCGATCGCAAGTTTCGCGATCGCGTGCATCGTGCGGCCACGATTTCTTACGAGTCGTTTGTGCGGGCGTATCGGAGTATCGAGCCGGTCGTATCGAAGGAGTGGCGCACGATCGGGTTCGAGTTCGGCGAGTCTTCGATTACGCTTTCTGCGACTTCGGATCTCGGCGTGTCTGCGAAGTCGCGAATTGATTTCGAATCGATAGTGCCCGCGAATTTGCGAACCACGATCTATCTCGACTCGAAATACGTAGGCGATTTTCTCGCGGCGGTGCGCAGCGTCGTATCCGCGGAGGCGCTGGAATCAACGAAGATCGTATTCGAGCGCGAGGAGAATTCGAAGGGTATCGTTTTCTTCGGGACCGAGTCGGACGACTGGCGCTACGGGATGATGGCGATTAGTCGAGATTAAGGAGTAGCATCGATGTCCAAAGACGTTTTCACGACGGGCGAGGTCGCGAGGATATGTCGGGTAGCCCCGAAGACGGCTTTTAAGTGGGTCGTTTCGGGATTGCTCGAGGGTTATCGTTTACCTGGGAGTCGAGATTGGCGCGTCACTCGAGAAAGTTTAGTTCGATTCCTCGAGGAGAACGGTATACCGTTGCGTTGGCTTGACGAATTCGCGAATGAGAATTCGAAGGATCGTCGCGTTTCGCTTCGACCTCGTGAAG
>Ga0308412_1000509_pt1 | contig 19832 bp, 18 predicted proteins | sample HotsprottomLayer_FD_202357 | JGI IMG/M metagenome (GOLD analysis project Ga0308412, IMG submission 202357) | Hot spring phototrophic mat microbial communities from Octopus Spring, Yellowstone National Park, Wyoming, United States -... | ecosystem: Environmental > Aquatic > Thermal springs > Hot...
TCGCCGCCGCCCTCGTCTCAGCCTTCCGGGCGCTGCACGGCAGCGACCCGGGCCTGCGACGCGGAGCGCGGCGCGAGGGGGCGCGATGATCGCGCGGGCCGAGATCCTTGCGCGTCTGCGCGCCAAGATCGCGCGCGGCGAGGCGATCATCGGCGGCGGTGCCGGCACCGGCCTCTCCGCGAAATGCGAGGAGGCGGGGGGCATCGACCTGATCGTCATCTACAACTCCGGGCGCTACCGGATGGCCGGACGCGGCTCCATGGCGGGGCTGCTCGCCTATGGCGATGCGAACGCGATCGTCCTCGAGATGGCGGCCGAGGTTCTACCTGTGGTCAAGCGCACGCCTGTGCTCGCCGGCGTGAACGGAACCGATCCGTTCCGGCGGATGGATCTCTTCCTCGAGGAGCTGCGCCGGCTCGGCTTTTCGGGGGTGCAGAACTTCCCAACGGTCGGCATCATCGACGGCAAGTTCCGCCGCAACCTAGAGGAGACGGGCATGTCCTACGGCCTCGAGGTGGACATGATCGCGCGGGCGCATGCGTTCGGCCTGCTCACCACGCCCTATGTGTTCAACGAGGGCGAGGCCGAGGCGATGGCGCGGGCGGGGGCGGACATCATCGTCTGCCATCTCGGGCTCACGACGGGCGGAACGATCGGGGCGGAGACGGCGCCGAGGCTCGAGGACTGCCCCGCGCTGGTGGATGCCTGGGGCGAGGCCGCGCTTCGGGTGAAACGCGACGTCCTGATCCTGGTCCATGGCGGGCCGGTGGCCGAACCCGAGGACGCGGCCTATGTGCTCGAACGAAGCGCGCTCTGCCACGGCTTCTACGGCGCCTCCTCGATGGAGCGCCTGCCTGCCGAGCGGGCGCTGACCGAACAGACGCGCGCCTTCGCGCGGTTGCGCACCCGGGCCGCTGCAGGCTGAGGCGATGGGGGGAGAACGGAGAGTGAGGCCATGCTGAGCGGAGCCTTCATCGGCGAGCTGATCCTCTGGATCATCGTCGCCGTCATCGTCATCGCCGTGGTCTACTGGGTGATGCAGTATCTCTACCGGCGCTCCACGAAGGAGGTGGCCTTCGTCCGCACGGGCTTCCTCGGACAGAAGGTGGTGATCGACGGCGGCGCCTTCGTCTGGCCGATCATCCACGACATCACCCCCGTGAACATGAACACGCTGCCCTTGCGCATCGAGCGGACGCGGCAGGACGCGCTGATCAGCAAGGATCGTATGCGCATCGACATGGAAGCGGAGTTCTACGTGCGCGTCCGGCCCGACCGCGAGGCGGTCGCGACTGCTGCCTCCACGCTCGGCCGGCGCACGCTCGAGCCGGAGCGTCTGCATGCGCTGCTCGCGGGCAAGTTCGAAAGCGCGCTCCGCGCCGTCGCTTCCGAGATGACGATGAGCGAGATGCACGAGCAGCGTGCGCAGTACGTCGCGCGCGTGCGCGACGTCGCGCAGGAGGATCTCGCCAAGAACGGGCTCGAACTCGAGAGCGTGGCGATCCTCGACATCGACCAGACCCCGCTCGAGTACTTCAATCCCTCAAACCGCTTCGACGCCGAGGGCCTCACCGCGCTGATCCGCGAGATCGAGGAGCGGCGCAAGTTGCGCAACGATATAGAACAGAGCGCGATGATCGCGATCCGCGCCCGCAACCTCGAGGCGGAGCGTGAGGTGCTCGAGATCGAGCGGCAGAGCGAGGAGGCACGGCTCGCACAGGAGCGCGAGATCGAGTTCCGTAGGGCGCAGCAGCGCGCAGAGCTCGCCCGCGAGCGCGCCGCTCGCGAGACCGATGCCGAGGAGGCGCAGATCAGCGCGCGCGAGGCGATCGAGCAGGCGCGGATCGCCCAGGAGCGTGCGATCGCGGAAGCAAGGATCGCCTCCGAGCGCGAGGTGCGCGCCCGCGAGATCGAGCGCCAGCGGGCGATCGAGGCGGAGGAGATCGCCGCGCGCGAGGCGATCGAGCAGGCGCGGATCGCCCAGGAGCGTGCGATCGCGGAGGCGAGGATCGCCAAGGAGGAGGAGATACGCCGCCGCGAGATCGCGCGGCAAAGGGCGCTTGAGGCGGAGGAGATCGCCGCCCGCGAGGCGACGGAGAAGCTGCGCATCGCCGAGGCGGCGGCGGTGAGCGAGACCCGGATCGCAGAGGACCAGCGTATCCGCGAGCTCGAGATCGAGCGCACGCGCGCGATCGAAGCGGCCGAGATCGCCGCCCAGCAGGCGATCGAAGCGGCGCGCATCGCGCGCGAGAAGGTGCTTGCGGCGGAGCGGATCGGGGCGGAGGCGGCAACCCGTGAACAGGAGATCGCCCGCGACCGGGCGCTGGACGAGGCGCGGATCGCGGCGCAGGAGGCGGTGCGGTCGCGCGAGATCGCCCGGGAGCGCGCGCTCGAGGCGGCCGAGATCGCGCGCCGGAAGGCGATCGAGGAGGCCGAGCAGGCGCGAATCGTCGCGCTTGCCGCGCCACGCTCGGAGGCGGCGGCTGCTGAGGCGTCCGTGCGGCAGGCCCAGATCGCCGCGCAGCGCGAGGTCGAGACCGCGGAGGTCGAGCGGGAGCGCGCGCTCGAGGCGGCACGGATAGAGCGCAAGCGCGCGCTCGAGCAGCTCGAGATCGCGCGGATGCAGGCGCTGCGCGAGGCGGAGATCGAGAGCCGCGAGGACATCGAGCGGGCGCGCATCGCCTCCGAACGCGGGCTCGACGAGATCCGAATCGGGCACGAGACAGAGCGGCGCCGCCTGGAGATCGAGCGCGAACGGATCGTCGAGACGGCGCAGCTCGAGAAGGCGATCGCGCTCGCGCGCAAGTCGCTCGAGGAGAGCGCGGCGCGCATCGAGGCCGATGAGGCACGCGCGCGCGCCGCTGAAGCCGAGGAGCGGATCCGCACGGTGCGCGAAACGGAAATAGCCGCGCGCCGCAGGAAGATCGATCTTCTGCTTGCGGAGAAGGCTGCCGCGGAGGTGAAGGTCGCTGCCGAAGCGGAAAAGGTCCGCCGTGCTGTCGATGCGGAGGCGCAGCGACTGCTCAACGAGGCCGAGAACGTGCTGACCGACCCGGCACGCGCCTCGCTGTTCCGCCGCAAGCTGCTCGAGCATGTCGAGGGCATCGTCGCTGCCTCCGTCAAGCCGCTCGAGAAGATCCAGGAGATCAAGATCATGCAGCTCGACGGGCTGAACGGCGGCGACGGCCGCACAGGCAGCCCGACCGACGAGGTGATCACCTCCGCGCTTCGCTACCGCGTGCAGGCGCCGCTGATCGACGCTCTCTTGTCCGACATCGGCATCGAGGGCGGAAGCCTCGCCAAGCAGGGCGGCCTGATCCGCGAGGCGGCCGACATGCAGCGGATCGCCAGCGAGGCCCGGAAATCTGCTCCCAAGGCGGAAGGCGGGGAGGGGAAGCGATAGGCGATGCCACGCGTCTACGTCTCCTCCGTCATCGACGCCCCGGCAGCGCGGGTGTGGGAGCGCATCCGCGACTTCAACGGGCTCCCGCGCTGGCACCCGCGAATCCGCGACAGCAGGATCGAGAATGGCGAACCCTCCGACAAGGTGGGCTGCGTGCGCGACTTCCACCTGCAGAACGGCGACCGCATACGCGAACGCCTGCTCGGCCTTTCCGACTACGACATGTTCTGCACCTACGCCATCCTCGAGAGCCCGATGCCGCTCACCGACTACGTGGCGACGATCCGCCTGACGCCGATCACGGACGGAGACCGCACCTTCGCGGAGTGGACGGCGGAGTTCGAGTGCGCGCCGGAGGTTGCCGCCGACCTCGTATCTGGAATCGGGCAGAACGTGTTTCAGGCCGGGTTCGACGCGCTGAAGCGGCAGCTCGCGGGGTGAGGGGAACGATGCCGAAGGTGATCCGGAGCACCGTGATCGACCGGCCGATCGATGAGGTGTGGGCTGTGCTGCGCGACTTCAACGGCCACGATCGCTGGCACCCGATCATCGCCGACAGCGTGATCGAGCGCGGCCAGCCCTCGGACCGCGTCGGGTGCGTCCGCCGCTTCCACCTGCGTGACGGGTCGGAGCTGCGCGAGCTTCTGCTCACCCTCTCTGACGCCGACACGGCATATTCCTACTGCCTGCTCGAGACGCCCTTGCCGCTGTTCAACTACGTCGCGCATGTCCGCCTTGCGCCGGTTACCGATGGGGACCGCACCTTCTGGCAATGGGAGAGCCGCTTCGACACGCCGCCCGGGCGGGAGCGGGAGCTCGCCGAGCTGGTAGGCCGTGACGTCTACGAGAGCGGTTTCGCAGCGGTGCGGTCCTACATTGCACAGGGGGGCGGCCCGTGAGCCTCGTCGTTGAGACCTATCCGACCGCCGCGGAGGCCGCGCGCGCGCTCGCCTCGGGCGAGGCGCTCTATCTCGCTGGCGGAACGCTCGTGATGCGCGCGGTCAATGCCGGCGAGGCGCCGCGGCGGATCGTGCGCACGACCGACCGTAGCCTGCGCGAGATCGCGCTGGCGGGCGAGACGGTGAGGATCGGCGCTGGCGTGACGATCGCCGAGGTGGTGGCGAGCCGAGAGCTCGCCTTTCTGCATGTTCCGGCGCAGCAGGTGGGCGGGCCGCAGCTCCGGGCGATGGGAACGGTCGGGGGCAACCTGTTCGCGCCGCACCCCTATGGCGACCTCGCAGTCGCGCTGCTTGCGCTCGGTGCGCGTGTGACGATGGCGGGACAGGGAGGCACGAGGCCGCTTTCGGACCTCCTGCGCGACCGGGCGCGGGCCGGCCTCGTCGCCCAGATCGACTGCCCGCGGCCGCGCGATAGACGTGCCTTCGGCTTCCTCAAGGTGTCGCGCGTGCACCCGCGCGGCGCCTCCGTGATCGCGATCGCGGCCTATCTGCCGCGCGAGGGAGGGCGGATCCGCGGCGCACGCGTCGCCTATGGCGGCATGGGCCCGGCCCCGCTGCAGGCCGCTGCGGTGGAGCGGGCGCTGGAAGGCCAGGCGCTCGACCACGCGACGATCGCGCGCGCCGTGGAGGTGGCGACGCAGGGGATCGACCCGCCGACCTGTCCAATTGCCTCCGCCTGGTACCGCCGGGAGGTGGCAGGGGTGCATCTTCGGCGTCTGCTGCAGAGCATGGAGCGCAGCTGATGGTGATGAAGCCAGTGGCCTTGACGTTGAACGGCAGTTTCCGCGCCGCCTTCACCGCGCCTGGGCAGAACCTGCTCGATCTGTTGCGCCGCGGCCTCGGCGACCTGACGCCGAAATACGGCTGCGGCCAGGGCGGCTGCGGCGCCTGCACAGTTCTGGTCGACGGCGAGCCGCATCTCGCTTGCCTCGTCCTCGCCGAGGCCGTCGACGGCCGAAACGTCGAGACCGTTGCCGGGATGTCGGGCGCGACCCCGCACCCCCTGCAGGAGGCTTTCATGGCGCATTTCGCCGCCCAGTGCGGCTACTGCACGCCGGGGTTTCTGATGGCGGCGAAGGCGCTGCTCGCCCGCAATCCACGCCCGACGCGCGAGGACGTGGTGGAGGCGATCTCGGGCAATCTTTGCCGCTGTACCGGCTACGAGCCGATCATCGAGGCGATCCTTTCGGTGGCGCACGGGAGCGCGCGGGCATGAGAACGGATAGTATGAGTAACGGAATGATCGAGTTCCGCAAGGAGCTCTTTGCTGACGAGCGCGACGACACGCTGAACGAGATCGGCAAGCCGACGCGGCGGCAGGACATCCTGGGCCACGTCACCGGCCGGTCACCCTTCTACGACGACCATCTCTTCCACGGGCTCCTGCACATGCGCTGCGCGCGCTCGCCCCACCATGCCGCACGCATCCGACGCATCGACACGACCGAGGCGGAGCTGAGCCCCGGCGTGGTGCGCGTGCTGACCGGGCGAGACGTGCCGCTGAACCTCAACACGCTTCTGTCCCTGCTCGATTTCGGCATCGACGATGAGCCCGTGCTGTCGACCGACCGCGTTCGTTACCGCGGCGAGCCGGTGGCAGCGGTGATCGCCGAGAGCGAGGCGGCCGCGCGGGAGGCGGCTGCAAAGGTGCGCGTCGAGTGGGAGGTGCTGCCGCACGTGCTTGACGTCGAGGAGGCGATCCGCCCGGGCGCACCCGTGGTGCTCGAGATCTACCCCGGCAACAGGTTTGTTTATCACGGCCGCTACGACCATCAGAAGCTCCGCTTTGGCGACGTCGAGGCCGCCTTCCGCACTGCCGACCACATCATCGAGGGCCGCTACCAGATATCGCCGATCGAGCAGGCCCCGATCGAGACCTGCGGGGCGATCGCCGCGCCGGAGACGAACGACCGCTATGTCTGCTACACCTCCACGCAGGCGCTGTTCTTCTCCCTTGCCACCACGTCGAAGCTCCTGCGCCTGCCCTCGAGCCGTCTGCATTTCATAGGCGGAACGGTCGGCGGCGGGTTCGGCGGCAAGGTCGACTCGGTGCACGAGCCGCTTGCCGTGCTCGGCGCGATGCTCACCGGCCGGCCGGTGAAGTTCATGTGGGACCGCGAGGAGGAGATGCAGGTCGGCGGGCCGCGCGGCGCGGAGCGCTGGTACATCAAGGACGGCGTGATGCGCGACGGCCGCATCGTGGCACGGAAGTTCACCGGCTACTTCGACAGCGGCGCCTACACGCGGCTCACCTCTTACGCAGTAATCAAGGCGGTGGGGCATTTGCCAGGGCCGTACACGATCCCGAACGTCCATGCCGACGTCTACTGCGTGTTCACCAACCGCACGCCCGCCACCGCCATGCGCGGCTTCGGCATCACCGGTGTCGATTTCGCGATCGAGGCGCACATGGACAAGGTGGCCGAGGCGGTCGGCATGAACCCGATCGACCTCCGAATCCTAAACGCCTACCGCGACGGCGACATGAAGGCGCATCGGCGCGTTGCGAAGAACTGCGCTCTCATCGAATGCTGCCAGGTGGTGGCGGAGAAGGCGGGTGTGCAGTTGACCAGCGCCTCGCGCGCCGCCTCCTCGCGCCAGGGAGGGGGGGGAGAGCGCGGGCGGATCCCAGCGCATACCGCGCTCGACCAAGTAGGGCGTGTCGAGGGGTTTGACACGGGCAGCTATGCGCGCAAGCCCGCGCGGCAGGCGGGGGCGACGGCGGCACGGCCCGCTGCGGCAGCGCCAGCGCCGGCGCCGCCGCAGCCCCGCGTGCCGCGGCTCGAGCCCTCCCGCGCGGCTTCGGCCGCGCCGCCCATCCCGCCGGCACCCGCGCAGCCGGCGCAGACGGGCGGTCCGGCCCGGTCGGGGCCGATCCGGTTCTCCTCCATCTCCGGCTTCAGGAGGCGCTGATGGCGCTCCATCGCGGGCGGGGCTTCGCCGCCGTCAACTACCCGATCGGCATGAATCTGGGTGGCGACCCGTCGCAGGCCCTCGTGCACGCGAACCCGGACGGCAAGTTCACCGTCTCCTTGTCCTCGATCGATCTCGGCCAGGGAATGAAGTCGGTCACGCGCCAGATCGCAGCCGAAACGCTGGGCGTCCCGGTCGAGGATGTCTATGTCGACACCGCCGACAGCGACACCGGGCCGCACTGCATGGGCTCTTTCGCCTCGCGCGGGACACACCGCGTCGGCAACGCGGTGATCCAGGCGGCGCAGGAGGCGCGCGCGGTGATGCTCGAGGCAGCGGCGGAGGAGCTCGAGGTCGACGCAGCCGACCTCGTGACAGACGGGCGCGGCAACATCCACGTCCGCGGCGCGCCCTCGCGCTCCATCACCACCATGGCCGCCTGCCAGGCGGCCCAGTTCCGCCATGGGCGCACGGTCTCGGGACGGGGGATCTTCCTGATCCCGCTTTCGGAGGTTGATCCCGACACAGGCGAGATGACTCCCGTCTCCTGCTTCGCGCACGCGGCGATGATCGTCGAGGTGGAGGTGGACGACGAGACCGGCGAGGTCCGTGTCACCGACATGAAGTCGGCCTACGAGGTCGGGCGTGCGCTCAACCCGAAGCTCGTCGAGCAGCAGCTGCGCGGCGGCGCCTGGATGGGCATGAGCCATGCCGCATGGGAAACGACGGAACCCTACTATCCCGACCGCGCGCACGGACCGGTCGATTTCTCTAGCTACCTGATGCCTGGACCCGGCGACCTCGCGCCGCATCACATCTCGATCCTGGAACGACCTGCGCCGGACGGCCCGTTTGGCGGCAAGGGCCCGGGCGAGATGTGCGCCAACCCCGTTCTGCCCGCGGTGGTGAACGCCATCTACGACGCCGTCGGCGTGCGCATCGACGAGCTCCCGGTCACACCCGAGAAGGTGCTGCGTGGCTTGCGCGCGCAGGGCGGCGCGAGGCCGAGGAAGCGCCTCTGAGCGATGCCGGTCAGGCGCAGCATCGCGGGGCTCGACGGACCGGGCGCGGTCGCGCGCGCGATGCGCGATGCGCAGTACATCGCCGATGAGGGGCTTGCCACAGCCGCCTATCTCGCGCTTGCGCTCGGCAAGCCGCTGCTGCTCGAGGGCGCGCCTGGGGTAGGCAAGACGGAGGCGGCGAAGGCGCTCGCCTCCATTCTCGGGCGCGAGCTCGTCCGGCTCCAATGCTACGAGGGCATCGACGCCTCCGCCGCGCTCTATGAGTGGAACTTCCCCCGCCAGATGCTGGCGATACGCCAGGCGGGCGAGTCTTACGTAAACCTGTACGCCGACGAGTACCTGATCGCGCGGCCACTCCTGCTTGCGCTGCAGTTGCCGCGGCAGCGGCTGCTCCTGATCGACGAGATCGACCGGGCCGACCACGAGTTCGAGGCATTCCTGCTCGAATTCCTCTCCGACTTCGCGATCTCGATCCCGGAGCGCGGCACGATCCGCGCTGCCGAGCCGCCGGTGGTCGTCTTGACGTCGAACCGGACGCGCGAGCTGCACGAGGCGCTGAGACGGCGCTGCGTCTATCACTGGATCGGCTACCCTGATCCTGCGCTGGAGGCGGAGATCGTGATGATGCGCGCCTCGACTGTGGCGCGGGCGACGGCGGAGCGCGTGGTCGCTGCCGTCAACCGCCTGCGCGCTGAGCCGCTCGCCAAGCCCCCGGGCGTCGCCGAGACCGTGGAGTGGGCTGAGGCGGCCACACTGCTGCACGAGCAGGGGGCGCCCTGGCCGCGCGCCTTCGCCCGCGCGATCGGTGTCGCGCTCAAGGACCAGGACGACCTCGCCTTCCTAGGGCCGAGGCTCGATGGCCTGCTCGCGGACGCTTCGCCGTGACGACGCCGCGCGCGCTCGCTCCCTTCCTTGCCTTCCCGCCAGCCCTGCGCGCCGACGGCTTCGCCGCGGCGCCCGAGCAGACGGAGGCCTTCCTCGCCGCCGTGGGCCTGCTCGGCCCCCGCTCGCTGCGCGACGTGAGGCTTGCCGCGCGAGCCGTGTTCGGCCCGGGTCCGGAACGACAAGGGGCCTTCGACGCGGTGTTCGACCGCGTGTTCTTCGGCCGCGAGATCGCTGCGCCGATGCCCGGGGAGTCGGAAGAGCTTCCGGCCGCGTTCGACTCGGCAGGCTTCGAGGCGCTGCGGGACCCGGGCGAGACGGACCAGTCCGGCAAGCAGGCGACGGAAGCGGAACGGCTCGCGCGCCGCGCGCTCGATGGCGGCAGCGCGGGGGAGGCGGCGCGGAGGCTCCTTCGCCGCGCCGCGCGTGACCTGCCGCGGCGGCGGAGCCGCCGCCTCGCGCCTGGCCGCGGCGGGGTGGCTGATCCGCGCCGCGCCTTCCGGATGATGCTGCGCCGCGACGGCGAGCTCACCGCCCTCCCGACGCGGCGGCGGCGGACGCGGCAGCGGCGCGTGCTCCTGCTCGTCGACGTCTCCGGCTCGATGAAGGCGGCGACGGACGGCACGCTACGTCTCGCGCATGCCCTGGTCCAGGCGGGCGAGCAGGTCGAGGTGTTCACCCTCGGCACGCGGCTGACGCGCATCACACGCGCGCTGGCGCACCGCGATCCGGGCGCGGCCCTCGTCCGCGCCTCCGGACTTGTCGCCGACTGGGACGGCGGCACGCGGCTCGGCGAGGCGCTCGCGGTGTTCCTCTCCGTACCATGCTTTGCCTCCTTCACGCGCGGGGCGGTCGTGATCATCGTCTCCGACGGGCTCGAGCGCGGCGGACCGGAGGCGCTCGTCTCCGCGGTCGCGCATCTGCGCCGGCTCGCCTGGGGCGTGCTCTGGCTCTCGCCGCTCGCCTCAGACCCGGCATTCCGGCCCGAGACTGGGGCGATGCGCGCAATCCTGCCCCTGCTGGACAGGCTCGGCGACGGCGGCAGCCCCATGGCGATCGCGGATGAGGTGCTCGGCTTCGCGCGGCACGCGCGGCAGCGATGACGGTGGATGCGCATTTCCACATCTGGCGTCGCGACGACCTGCCCTGGCTTGTCGGGCCGATGCAGCCGCGCATCTTCGGACCCTACAAGCCGATCCGCCGCGACTACCTGATCGAGGAATACCTGCTCGACATCGCCGGACAAGGCATCGAGGCCTCCGTTTACATCCAGGCGAACTGGCCTCCCGAGCGCGCACGGGAGGAGGTCGCGTGGGTCGCCTCGGTGACCGATCGCACCGGCTGGCCGCAGGCGATCGTCGGCTACGCCGACCTCACGCGCGAGGGCGCCCTGCGCGAGGTCCTCGCGCTTGCCGGCGAGAAGCGGCTGCGCGGCATACGCAAGCAACTGCATTGGCATGCCAACCCCGAGTACCGCTTCGCCGCGCGCGAGGACCTCGCAGCCAATCCGTTACTTCAGCGCAACGTCGCCGGCCTCGGGGAGATGGGCCTGGTCTTCGAGCTGCAGGTGTTCGCGGGACAGATGGCCGCCGCCGCCGCCCTGGCCGAGGCCGCGCCGGAGACGACGCTCGTGCTGCAGCACGCGGGCATGCTCGAAGACCTCTCCGAGGCAGGTATCGAGGCCTGGCGCCGGGGCATGGCGCTGCTCGCACGCCGGCCGAATGTGGTCGCCAAGCTCTCGGGACTCGGCACATTCCTGCGCCGTCTCGATGCCGCGCATGTGGCGATGGTGGCTGCCGAGACCATCCGTCTGTTCGGCCCGGAGCGCTGTCTGTTCGGCTCCAACTTCCCGATCGAGAAGCTCTGGACGGACTATGCGGCTCTGGTCGCCGCCTACCGCGATGCCGTCGCCCCGTTCGGCGCGGCGGCCGCGCGCGCGGTGTTCGAGGAGACGGCTCGCCGGGTCTACCGGCTGTGAGGGGGAGGGAGAGGGCATGTCGCTCGAGATCAAGATCCTCGACTATGGTGATATCGAGCTGGAATCGAGCTTTCTCGTGCTCGGGCGCGACTGCGGCCGGACCCGGCGGGTGTGCACCTACGGCTTCCTGATCCTCGGCGGGCAGTATCCGATCGTCGTCGACACGGGCTTCCGCGACAACGCGATCATGGCCACGCTTGGCATGCGGGGGCTGCAGTCGCACGAGAACATGCTCGAGCGCCAGCTCGCCAAACATGGCGTGAAGGTCGGCGACGTCCGCTTCGTCGTGCACACCCACCTGCACATCGACCACGCCGGCAAGGACGACCACTTCCCGATGAACACCACCGTGGTGGTCAACCGCCGCGAAATGGAATGTTCCGTCTCGGGCCTGATGCATCCCCAGTACCCCAAGCCCGACATCATGCACCTCGTGGAGCGGCTGCACACGCCACAGGCGCTGAGGTTCGAGGACCTCGAGCTTTCTGGCCCGATCGAACTGATCCCGGGTGTCGTCCTCGAGGCGGCGAACGCGCACACGGAGGGGTCGCTCAACGTGCATGTCGAGACGGCTGAGGGGCGCGCGACCATCTGCGGCGACGTGATCTACGACATCCAGGACCAGATCGTCGAACCGTTCCGCCTGCATTTCGCGCAGGAGATCCAGGTGACGGGCAATCACGCCGGCTCGAAGCGCGCGGAGAAGGCGGCCGTGAAGAAGCTGCTCAGCAACTCAACCTTCCTGCTCCCGGTGCACGACCGCCCAGCCAAGGTGGTGCAGGGGCAGGTCGTCGGCCGGCTCGGCATGGAGGTTCCCGGGCCGATCGTCGAGACCGTGTACCGTCGCGACTGGTTTCCGGCGTGAGCGAGGGAGACGACGCGATGGCGCACACGGCCCACGATCCCGCCTTCGAGCGCCTGATCGACCTGCACGCCCCGGTGCGGCAGATCTGCAGCGGCTTCACCTTCACTGAGGGGCCGGTGTGGCACTCGGCCGAGCAGGCGCTCTACTTCTCGGACATGCCCGCGGACGTGCGACGGCGTTGGGACCGGAACGGCGTACGCGAGGTGATGCGGCCTTCGAACAAGGCCAACGGGCTCGCCCTGGACGCCGAGCTGAACCTGCTCGCCTGCGAGCACGCGACGAGCGCGGTCGCGCGGTTCCGCCCGGATGGCCGGCGCGAGGTGCTCGCGAGCCATTTCGAGGGGCGGGAGCTGAACAGCCCCAACGACCTCTGCGTGCACTCCTCAGGCGCGATCTACTTCACCGATCCGTGGTACGGACGGATGCCGCACTACGGCGTCGAGCGGCCGCGCCAGCTCGGCTTCCAGGGCGTCTATCGCCTTGCGCCGAACCACCGCGCGGGCGCGGAGCCGCAGCTTCTCGTCGAGCGCTACCTCTTCTCGCAGCCGAACGGCCTCTGCTTCTCGCCGTGCGAACGGCTGCTCTACGTCAACGACACCGAGCAGGCGAACATCCGCGTCTTCGACGTCGCCGAGGACGGCTCGCTGCGGCAGGTCCGAATCTTCGCCTCTGGCATCCGCGAGAGCCTTAACCCCGGCGTGCCGGACGGCATGAAGTGCGACGCCGAGGGCAATGTTTGGGTCACGGGCCCGGGCGGGCTTTGGGTGTTCCGCCCCGACGGGAAACACATCGGCCGCGTTGCGATTCCGGAACAGGCGGCCAATCTCGCCTGGGGCGGGGAGGACTGGCGCACCCTCTTCGTCTGCGCCTCGACTTCGGTCTATGCGGTGGCGACGAAGGTGGGGCCGCGCAACGAGCCGCACATGCGCGCAGCCGCCTCCCGCACGCCGCGCGCGTCGGAGCCGCTGAGGCTCGATGCCCGGCGCTGCGCGCTCATCATCCAGGACATGCAGAATGACGTGGTGATGGAGGGCGGCGCCTTCGCCTCGACTGGAGCGGCCCAGCACTGCCGGGAGCAGAACGCGATCGCCAACATCGCGCGGCTTGCTGAGCGGTGTCGTTCCCTCGGCATCCCCGTGATCCATGTCTGGTTCGTGGTGCCGCCAGGCGGCAAGGGCATGACGCTCAACGCGCCCCTGTTCGAGGGGGTTGTGGACCACAATGCGATGGTGCGCGGAAGCTGGGGGGCTGCGCCGGTGCCGGGGCTCGAGCCTCGGCCTGGCGATCATATCGTCGAGAAGAACCGGATGTCGGCCTGGGAAGGGACGATGCTCGAGACGATCCTGAAGGCCGAGGGGCGCGACATCGTGATCGAGACTGGCGCCTGGACGAACATGTCGATCGAGCACACGGCGCGGACCGGCGCCGACAAGGGCTATGTGATGATAATCCCCGAGGATGGCTGCTCGACGATGAACGCGGACTGGCACCGCGCCTCGATCAACTACGCGCTGCAGAACGTTGCGCTCGTCACCACGACCGATGCGGTGATCGCAGCGCTCGGCTGAGGCGCCGGACGCGCCGCAGGAGCCACGCCATGCGCACGCCGACCGCGCATCCCCCGCCCGGGACATTGGGCACAACCGCACGATGCTGAGCCGCACTACTGCGTGTTTCCTCCGGAAAGGATCATGAACAGCGTGCTGCCAGCGTGGCCGGGCTGCGTCATCCGGTTCCAGACCTCTCCCTCGATGGGCGTGCGTTTCGCCCAGGCCCTGCTCATCGCGCCTGCAGGGCAGCGCCGGCGTCGTCGAGGACGGGCTCGAGCACTTCTTCTACGTGACGCAGGGCGCCTTCCGCCTTTCAGCCGACGGGCGGGCGGCGACGCTCGACCCTGGAGGCTTCGCCTTACGTTCCTGCAGGCATGGGCTTCGCGCTCGCTGCCACCAACGAAGGCGAGGCGCGCGCCATCTGGGTCAAGCGCCCCTACGTCGCCGTGCCTGGGGTAGCATGGCCGCCGTTCGGAATCGGCCACCGAAAAGATGCGCCGCGCGAGGACAGCGGACCGCGCTGGCGCCACGTCCTGATCGGCAACAAGGACGTCTCAATGGATTTCGAGATAAAAATGATAGCCTATGCCTCCGGCGCGCACTACTGGTGCGTCGAGACCCACATCATGGAGCACGGCCTCGTCATGCTGCGGGGCCAGGCGCTGCAGCCCCTCGGCCGCGACTGGCACGAGCTCCGGGAAGGCGACTTCGTCTGGATGGGCCTCTATCCGCCGCAGCAGATCTACGCCACTGGGAACGAGGTGGTGGAGTACCTGCTCCACAAGGACGTCAACCGCGACGTGACGTCCCCGCATGAACGCGGGCGGTGACCTCCCACAGGGGCGGAGGGCGGCGCGCGCGCCGCCGCATCAGGCCTTGAGGGGAATCACCCGCTCCAGCCGGCAGACCACGGCGGCGCCTGCGGGATAGGCCGGCGCTGCTGCCGGGCTGGTCACGAACAGTGTTCCGGCCTCGGTCTCCACCTCGTACTCGCGGATCTTGCCGAGGAAAGCCGCACGCGCCACGCGGCCGGGTATGCCGCTGCCGTTTTCGGCAAGCGTGACCGCCTCGGGCCGAACCGCAAGCTTCACCGCGCCTCGGGCTGCAAGGCGCATGGCCGTCTCTACCTCCACACCGGCGACGACCAGCCGCGCCTTCCCGCCTTCCGCGAAGAGGATCTCGCCCGCAAGCACGTTCGCCTCGCCCATGAAGTCGGCGACGAAGGCGTCCGCCGGCTCCTCGTAGAGCTCAGTCGGCGTTCCCATCTGCGCGATCCTACCCTCGCGCATCACCACCACGAGATCGGAGACCGCCAGCGCCTCCTGCTGGTCGTGGGTGACGTAGACAATGGAGAGCCCGAGCCTGCGTTGGAGGTCGCGGATGTCCTCGCGCACCCGCCGGCGCAGCCGCGCATCGAGGTTCGAGAGCGGCTCGTCGAACAGGAGCACCTTCGGCCTAAGGACGAGGGCCCGTGCCACAGCCACCCGCTGCTGCTGCCCGCCGGAAAGCTCAGCAGGCAGGCGCGCCTCGTATCCCTCGAGGCCAAGGCTGGCGAGCATAGCCCGCGCCTCGGCCTCGGCAGCGGCGCGGCGGGCCCCGTTCACCGCAAGCCCGTAGGCGACGTTCTCGAGGACCGTCATGTGCGGGAACAGCGCGTAGGACTGGAACACCATGGCGATCCGCCGTTCGGCAGCGGCAAGGCGCGTGACGTCACTTCCCTCGATCTCGATGTAGCCGCTGTCTGCAAGCTCGAGACCTGCGATCAGCCTAAGCGTCGTGGTCTTGCCGCATCCGGAGGGGCCGAGCAGGGTGACAAGCGCTCCCCGCGGCAGGTCGAAGCTGACGGAATCCACCGCGCGCACGGCGCCGAAGGTTTTCGTAACGGAATCAAATCGGATCGCGGCCTCGGCCATCGCTCAGGCCGCCATCGGCAGCGGCGCTGGGCGCATCGCTTCCACCTCAGCGCGCCTGCCGATCCGCACGCTGCCGACCGCGCGGTCGATGCCGAGCACCACGGCGAGCATGATCACGATCAGCACAGAGCAATAGGCGATCGCGAGCGTGATCTCACCCGCCTCGACGCGGCCGACGATGTAGACGGTGGCGAGGTTGTGCCGCGCAGAGACAAGGAAGATCACGGCTGAGACCGCTGTCATCGCCTGCACGAAGGCATAGGCGAGGGCGGCGACAATGGCCGGTCTGAGGAGCGGCAGGATCACGCGCCGGAGTGTGGAGACCGCGGTCGCACCCATCGTCGCCGAGGCCTCGTCGAGCGAGCGGTCGATCTGCGCAAGTGCGGCGATGCCGCCGCGCATCCCGACCGGCAGGTTCCGGAAGACGAAGCAGATGACGAGGATCAGCGACGTGCCGGTGAGTTCCACTGGCGGAACGTTGAACGCAAGGATGTAGGAGACGCCAACCACCGTCCCCGGGATCGCGAAGGAGAGCATGGCCATGAACTCGAGCGTGCGCCGGCCGGGAAAGGTCTGCCGCGCGAACAGCCAGGCGAGTAGGATGCCAAGGCTTGCGGTCAGCGGTGCCGAGATCGCCGCCACCTCGACAGTCGAGAACAGGCTGTCCCATGCGGCGCCGGTGAACGCGGGCCCGTTCTGCCACTCGACGGCGAAGGCGGTGATGTAGTGCCGCCACGTGAAGGTCATGTCGCCGCGACCGATGTCGTGCACGAAGGCGCCCAGCATGATGATGGCGTAGACGACGGCGGTGAAGGTGAGCCAGGGATAGGCGACAGCGCCGCAGGCGATCGCCAGCCCACGCGGCAGCGGCGCGGCGACGCCCGAATCGCCCTTGCCCGTCAGGGTCACGTAGCGGCGCCTGCCGAGCCAGGCAGTCTGCAGCGCGAAGGCGCCGAGGGTGAGGCCGAAGAGCAGGAGAGCGAGCGCGGCGGCGCGGCCAGGGTCATGCCGCGCGCCGGCGATGGCGAAGAAGATCCGCGTCGCGACCACGTCGAAGTCGCCACCGAGCACAAGCGGATTGCCGAAGTCCGAGAGGCTCTCGACGAAGCCGAGCAGAAAGACAGCGGCGAGCGAGGGGCGCAAGAGCGGCCAGGTGACCGTTTGGAACACGGTGAACCGGCGTGCCCCCATAGTCGCTGCTGCCTCCTCGAGGCTCGGGGCGATCTGCCGCACCGCGCCCTCGAGCAGCATGAAGGCGATCGGCGTGAAGGCGAGAAGCTGGGCGAGCAGCACGCCAGGGAGGCCGTAGATCCAGCGCGAGCGGGGGATGTCGAACACGGAGGAGAGGAACTGGGTCACGACCCCGGTTCGCCCGAACAGCACGATCAGCGACAGGCTCACCACGAAGGGCGGCGTGATCAGCGGCAGGATCGCGAGCGCCCGGAAGGCGCCGCCGCCGCGCACTGCGCCGCGCGCAGAAAGCAGCGCGAAGGCAAGTCCGAGCAGCGTCGAGAGAATCCCCGTGAGCACGGCGAGCGCGAGCGTGTTCCACACGACACCGCAGCCGAGCGAGCCTCTGACGCAGGCGAGGCTCCAGGCTTCCCTCGCGCCGAGCCGCGCGAGCATCGCTCCCGGCGAGATCTGCCCTGCCTCGACTGCAGCCGCCGACAGGATCGTCAAGAGCGGGGCGAAGACGAACGCGACCAGGAGTGCGGCGCTGCCGAGCACCAGCGCGCTGATGAAGCCGTCGCCGCCGAAAGCTCCCTGTGCGGCGAACCCTGCGGCCACGAGCCCGACAGCGCCGGCGATCAGCAGCGCAGCCCCCCAGCCAAAGGCTGGCTGCGAGACGCCCACCCCGGCCAGGGTCTCGGCGATGCCCCAAGCCTGCCCGGGAGTTCCGATCGCGAAGCCTTGCAGGAAAGCCCAGGCGAGCGCGCCCGCCCCGCAGGCGATCAGGAGCCGCCCGTTCGTGCCGCGGCCAGTCAGCGCCGGCGCAGCGGCGGGAAGCGCAAGCGGGATCGGCCAGAGCCACCAGGACCTGCCCTGCGCGACCAGGACGGCGAGAGGGGCCGCGTCGCCGCCTGGCCAACCCGCAAGCCCACCCTCAAGCCCATACCAGGGAGGGAACAGGATCGCGAAAGCGGCACAGGCGAGCGCGGCGCGCGCGAGGCTCGTTGCCCCCACTCCTCTATGCGCCCATTCGCAGCCCTAGACGCAGTGCCTCAGCGGGCGGAGGCCCTGACCTCGCGGTCCCAGCGGGCGAGCAGGCGCGTCCGCTCCGCCGCCGAGCCCCAGCGCGCGAAGTCATAGTCGATGAGCTTGATCGCCTCGAGCCGCGGCGCCTCGGGCGGGATCGGCGCGGCACGGTTCGAGGGAAGCTGGTACGACTTTGCCTCCGCCCCGATCGCCTGCGCCTCTGCCGATAGTGCCCAGTCGTAAAAGCGCCGCGCGTTGTCGAGGTTGCGCGCGCCGCGGATGATCGACATCGAGCCGATCTCGTAGCCGGTGCCCTCGCAGGGCGCAACCAGCTCGACCGGAGCGCCGGTGACCTTCTGCGTCACGGCGTCGTGCAGGAAGGTGATGCCGACGAGCGACTCGCCGGTGGCGGCCGCACGGGCCGGTGCCGCGCCGGAGCGGGTGTACTGGTTGACGTTCCGGTGCAGCGCCTTGAGGTACTGGAACGCCGGCTCCTCGCCCATCAGTTGGACGATGGTGGCAAGCAGGGTATAGGCGGTGCCCGAGGTGTTTGGGTCCGCCACCTGCACCTCGCCGCGGAAGGCGGGCTTGATCAGGTCCGCCCAGCAGCGCGGCGTCTCGATCCCGCGCCGCCGCAGCTCAGGGACGTTGTAGGAGTAGCCGAGGGCGCCTGCGTAGATGCCGACGGAGCGGAACTTCGCCTGCTCCGCCTGGCGCACCGCCCAGTCGTGCAGCTCGGCAAGCCGTGGCGAGCGATACTCGAGGGTGAGGTTCTCCTCGGCAGCCTGAAGGTGCGGATCGCCGGTGCCGCCCCACCAGACGTCGCCACGCGGGTTGGTCGCCTCGGCGCGGATCTGCGTCAGTGTCTCGCCGGAGCTCTTGCGCGTCATCGCGACCCTGATCCCCGTCGCCCGCTCGAAGGCGGCCATCATCGGCCGGCACCACTCCTCCTGCACGGAGCAGTAGACGGTGAGTGTACCCTGCGCCTGCGCCACGCCAGGCGCGACCGCGACGAGCGCGCCGGCAAGCGCTGCGATGGCGAAGTGGCGTCTGCACGTCATCATTCTGTCCCCCAGGTTGCACGTCGTGCGATCCTATCGGCCTCTCTTGCCGCGGGCATGTTACGGTTCAGGGAAACGCGGCTTTGTTCTCGATCGTCCTCGTCGCTTGGCGCGAGATGCGGCGCGAATGCCGCAACAGTTGCCCAGACGCCGGGCCTGTACACGGGTTTTGCGCCAGCGGTTTCCGTCATGGGCCCCGACCATGGTCTGGTCGAAATCGATCAGCGCGCCGGTCATGAGCTCTGCAGCGTCGGAGGGAGAAGAGACGGCCAGCCCCGCACATCGCGCGGGCGGATCGGCCGGCCAACGGAATGCTCGTCCAAGGGCCTGGGCGAGGTCCTGCTCGACCTCGCCCTCCAGAGGCTGACCTGAGCAGGCTTTGGGCGAGAGCGCCTTGCGGAGGCTCACAGCTCTGTTCCGGCGCGCGCAAGCGCCTGAGGTCAGAAGCTGACGCGCGTCTCCTCGGCGACGTTGACGGTGAAGGCAGGCAGGAGCGGGGCGAGCGGCTGGAAGGTGAAGGCTGCCGTCACGCTGTAGGTCATCATCCGGTTGACGTCGGTGACACCGCAGCCGTGGCAGGTCACCGTGAGGCCGCTGCCGAGGAACGGTGCTCGGGCGCGCGCGAGCGCCTGCACCTCCGCCTCAGGCCTGCCCATCGAGGCAGCGCGCACGGCCTCCGCCGCTGCCTGCCGCAGCGAAACGAGCGTGAAGGCGTAGCGCGAGAAGTCGACGATCGCGAAGGCGAGCGCGAGGAAGACCGGCAGCACCGCGGCCAACTCGAGTGCCGTGGTTCCGCGTTCCGCGCGGCGCAGCCTGCGGCGCGGCAGCTCGGCCTGTCGCTCAGCGGACACGGATCACCGCATCGCCACGCAGCGTCGCGGACAGCACGAAGCTGCCTATGCCGACGATCGCCGTGAACGGGCGCGTCACGGTCACGGTGACGTAGGTGCCCGCGGGTGAGCCGGCGCAAGGGGTGCCTTCGCACGCGACCGGCGCATTGCCTCCGCCTGGGCAGGCGCAGAAGGGAGCAGAGGCGACGACGGTTGCGCCCGCTGCGGCGGAACCGAGCGCCGCCGCCGCTGCGGCTGCG
>Ga0308412_1000515_pt1 | contig 19684 bp, 22 predicted proteins | sample HotsprottomLayer_FD_202357 | JGI IMG/M metagenome (GOLD analysis project Ga0308412, IMG submission 202357) | Hot spring phototrophic mat microbial communities from Octopus Spring, Yellowstone National Park, Wyoming, United States -... | ecosystem: Environmental > Aquatic > Thermal springs > Hot...
ATTTCAGCAATTTCGGCTCGTTGAAGAGCACTGAAACCGATAATGTCGGTTGCGAGGACGATCAGCAGCGGCATTTCAGCAATTTCGGCTCGTTGAAGAGCACTGAAACAAGTGAGTTGATACTCGCGCCCAATCGCCTCGTTCTTTCAGCAATTTCGGCTCGTTGAAGAGCACTGAAACGCGGGCTGGGATGCGCAGCGAACGGTGCGGTTTGTAATTTCAGCAATTTCGGCTCGTTGAAGAGCACTGAAACTCAGCGATAACGATTTCGCGCGCTGGGCGCGGTGCTTTCAGCAATTTCGGCTCGTTGAAGAGCACTGAAACCTCAAACTGGAGTTTCACATTCACCTCCGTAAAAACGAAATTTCAGCAATTTCGGCTCGTTGAAGAGCACTGAAACACCGGATGACAACTATATTTGGGTATTGGTCATCCGATTTCAGCAATTTCGGCTCGTTGAAGAGCACTGAAACAACAGCGCGAACGTGATGCGTCGGTCGCACGCGGAAATTTTCAGCAATTTCGGCTCGTTGAAGAGCACTGAAACGCGCGCGCAGTACGCGGCGCGTCTGCTCCCACACCGATTTCAGCAATTTCGGCTCGTTGAAGAGCACTGAAACCGCGGCTGCGAAGCGGTTGCGGCAACCGTACCGCGTTTCAGCAATTTCGGCTCGTTGAAGAGCACTGAAACCGACTGGGTCGCGGGAAGCGACTACGAAGTTGTGACGATTTCAGCAATTTCGGCTCGTTGAAGAGCACTGAAACTATCCGTATCCGCAGTGATATTCGCGTCGAAAAACTTTCAGCAATTTCGGCTCGTTGAAGAGCACTGAAACCCACCCCCGCCGCTCGCCGCGCGCACGTTCGCGGCGAGATTTCAGCAATTTCGGCTCGTTGAAGAGCACTGAAACCGCGTCGTCGTCACAACACCTCGTCTTCTTTTATTTCTAATTTCAGCAATTTCGGCTCGTTGAAGAGCACTGAAACGTATACGTCGTGACGTACCCGGCGGTCGAACCGTCGATTTCAGCAATTTCGGCTCGTTGAAGAGCACTGAAACCGCGCCGACGGGCTTCCAACGAGTTATGTCGTTCATTTCAGCAATTTCGGCTCGTTGAAGAGCACTGAAACATAACGCTTATTCCAGCCGACGGCGTGTATATCTGGTTTCAGCAATTTCGGCTCGTTGAAGAGCACTGAAACTCCGGTGACGCCTATTGCTTCAACGCGCTGCGCGTCGTTTCAGCAATTTCGGCTCGTTGAAGAGCACTGAAACACACCGCGCGGAACTCGTTGCGATGATCGAACCGGTCGTTTCAGCAATTTCGGCTCGTTGAAGAGCACTGAAACACTTCGGGCGACTGCGCGAAACCCCGATCTGGCTCATTTCAGCAATTTCGGCTCGTTGAAGAGCACTGAAACCCAACAGCGGCAGCGGATCGGGCGCGGTCTGGTTGTACTTTCAGCAATTTCGGCTCGTTGAAGAGCACTGAAACTGAACCGGAACGCCCCGAACTGCTACTCGTCCAGATTTCAGCAATTTCGGCTCGTTGAAGAGCACTGAAACCGTTGCTGTTGACAAGGGCGAGAATGACGCCCCCGGATTTCAGCAATTTCGGCTCGTTGAAGAGCACTGAAACACTCGCGGTCAACGCGCGCGCCGTTTTCGGTTCTGTTTCAGCAATTTCGGCTCGTTGAAGAGCACTGAAACTCGTTCAGTAGCGCCGCCGATGCCGGTACGTCGATGAAATTTCAGCAATTTCGGCTCGTTGAAGAGCACTGAAACGAACTGAACGGGGCGTACACAGCGATCTTTCGCGGCGTTTCAGCAATTTCGGCTCGTTGAAGAGCACTGAAACGGCGGACTGCTCGAACGGCGCGCGGGCGGTGTCCGCATTTCAGCAATTTCGGCTCGTTGAAGAGCACTGAAACGCAAGAGTTGGGCGAAGCCGAACGTGAATATGCGGATTTCAGCAATTTCGGCTCGTTGAAGAGCACTGAAACCGAAGCGGCTGCGCCAGCCGTACCGCGATCTGGCGGTTTCAGCAATTTCGGCTCGTTGAAGAGCACTGAAACGCCGGTACAACGTACCCCTCGACCGGCTGACGCTGATTTCAGCAATTTCGGCTCGTTGAAGAGCACTGAAACGCGTCGATCAGCGTGACGCGGGCAACGGGCGGCACGATTTCAGCAATTTCGGCTCGTTGAAGAGCACTGAAACTACGGACGGGCGCAATGTGGACAATTTCCGCCCAGTTTCAGCAATTTCGGCTCGTTGAAGAGCACTGAAACTCGCGAGTTCGATCAACGTCGGCAGCAACGTCAGAAATTTCAGCAATTTCGGCTCGTTGAAGAGCACTGAAACTCACAACACCCGTTCTTCTTTTATTTCTATAGAGTGTTTCAGCAATTTCGGCTCGTTGAAGAGCACTGAAACCGTCGTATGCGCGCTACGTCTACGGAATGCCGCAAGATTTCAGCAATTTCGGCTCGTTGAAGAGCACTGAAACCCCGTCCGCCGCGCTCACCAACAGCGCAATATAGACGATTTCAGCAATTTCGGCTCGTTGAAGAGCACTGAAACAACTCTTGCCGGTCGAGCGAATCGATGTTCACCCCGTTTCAGCAATTTCGGCTCGTTGAAGAGCACTGAAACGTAGATGCGGTTTGGCGCTTTGGAGATGTCAGTAAATTTCAGCAATTTCGGCTCGTTGAAGAGCACTGAAACCTGGGAGAAGCACCGGAAGCCCGATCACGTCGAGAGTTTCAGCAATTTCGGCTCGTTGAAGAGCACTGAAACCTCTTGCGGTTCTTCAACGCGAACGTGACGGCACCTGTTTCAGCAATTTCGGCTCGTTGAAGAGCACTGAAACGCGTGATCGCGCGGGTGCGGGTGACGGGAATGCTGTTTCAGCAATTTCGGCTCGTTGAAGAGCACTGAAACGCCAGCGTGATCAGGCGGCGCTCATATGGTAAGAGCTTTCAGCAATTTCGGCTCGTTGAAGAGCACTGAAACTCACCAAACCGCATCAGCAATTCCCCGTCCCGCTAATTTCAGCAATTTCGGCTCGTTGAAGAGCACTGAAACGAGTTATCGCGCGGGCGCGGGTGACGGGAACGCTGGATTTCAGCAATTTCGGCTCGTTGAAGAGCACTGAAACCGTAATCTTCACCGCAGACGACGCGCCGGGAACCTGATTTCAGCAATTTCGGCTCGTTGAAGAGCACTGAAACGCGCTTCGTTGAGCGTCAGAACCGGTTGCCCGGTCATTTCAGCAATTTCGGCTCGTTGAAGAGCACTGAAACAGTCAACGCCGATAACCGCCGCCTCGTTGCTGCGTGTTTCAGCAATTTCGGCTCGTTGAAGAGCACTGAAACACGGCAGCGACGCCAGCGCGTTCGCACGCAACGTCTTTCAGCAATTTCGGCTCGTTGAAGAGCACTGAAACCGCTCAGCGGGACGAGGTACGAGATGCCGTATCCGTTTCAGCAATTTCGGCTCGTTGAAGAGCACTGAAACTCGTTGGGAACCGCGTGACCGTAACCGCGCAGACCAAATTTCAGCAATTTCGGCTCGTTGAAGAGCACTGAAACGTTGCCGACGGGGCTTCTGGGAGGAGGAGAAGATTTCAGCAATTTCGGCTCGTTGAAGAGCACTGAAACAAGAGGAGGCAACCACTATGCAGCGCGACGGTTTTGATTTCAGCAATTTCGGCTCGTTGAAGAGCACTGAAACTCACAACACCCGCTCTTCTTTTCTTTCTCTACGGTGTTTCAGCAATTTCGGCTCGTTGAAGAGCACTGAAACGTGACGGCGATCCCGTCGCCCGACGCATATACGCTAATTTCAGCAATTTCGGCTCGTTGAAGAGCACTGAAACTCGATTACGTCCTCAAACCACCCAATCTCCTCGCCATTTCAGCAATTTCGGCTCGTTGAAGAGCACTGAAACCGCGTCGGGGCGAGGGCGCGCTGAACGCCCAGCGCGATTTCAGCAATTTCGGCTCGTTGAAGAGCACTGAAACGTGAACGTTCCAAGTGTTAGCGTATATGCGTCGGGCGATTTCAGCAATTTCGGCTCGTTGAAGAGCACTGAAACAATTCGGTATCAAGCGGAATAACGACGCAGGGCTGGAAATTTCAGCAATTTCGGCTCGTTGAAGAGCACTGAAACTCCGCAACGGCGACTGGGCGCGCGCGGCGCGGTCGGTATTTCAGCAATTTCGGCTCGTTGAAGAGCACTGAAACGCTGGCGTCGAACTCGTCTTACGAGATTTTCGTGACCGATTTCAGCAATTTCGGCTCGTTGAAGAGCACTGAAACTAGACGCGGTTTGGCGCTTTCGAGATGTCAACGACGATTTCAGCAATTTCGGCTCGTTGAAGAGCACTGAAACGAACGATCTCCCGAAATCGTCTCTGCAATCTGCGGTATTTCAGCAATTTCGGCTCGTTGAAGAGCACTGAAACCGAACCACAACCGCAGCAGGTGATCCTTCCCGCAGCCGATTTCAGCAATTTCGGCTCGTTGAAGAGCACTGAAACCAGCGGGACGGCGTACCGCGCCGGACGCGGGTCGGCATTTCAGCAATTTCGGCTCGTTGAAGAGCACTGAAACCGCGATGCGCCGCAATATCGAGACGATTGCGCGGCTATTTCAGCAATTTCGGCTCGTTGAAGAGCACTGAAACCGATGTGATTTTCGCGTTGCGGTAGTAGCCCGGCAAATTTCAGCAATTTCGGCTCGTTGAAGAGCACTGAAACACGACGGAAGACGGCGGATCGTTCGGCGACTTTCTGAATTTCAGCAATTTCGGCTCGTTGAAGAGCACTGAAACCCGTATCCGCAACGCCGCGCCCCATCCCGACATCGCGATTTCAGCAATTTCGGCTCGTTGAAGAGCACTGAAACGCGTGGGGATTTGTGGGAGTACGAGATTGTTCAAGATTTCAGCAATTTCGGCTCGTTGAAGAGCACTGAAACCCACTACGCCAGAGACCAACTGCCCGAACTCGTCGATTTCAGCAATTTCGGCTCGTTGAAGAGCACTGAAACGTTTTGTGATCGGTATGTTTGATGGGAACGGAATGATTTCAGCAATTTCGGCTCGTTGAAGAGCACTGAAACCGCCGGGAATGGACGAGCGGCGGGTTGCGACGTTGATTTCAGCAATTTCGGCTCGTTGAAGAGCACTGAAACCCGAGATTTCCGGTTCGTTCTCCCAACGGCTCCATCGATTTCAGCAATTTCGGCTCGTTGAAGAGCACTGAAACTCAACCAAAAACCCCACCAGCGTCGGCGGGGTTCTATTTCAGCAATTTCGGCTCGTTGAAGAGCACTGAAACACACCACCGCCCCGCCCGCGACCGCCAGGCGCGTATATTTCAGCAATTTCGGCTCGTTGAAGAGCACTGAAACCCGAATGCGGGCGGAAAATCCTTTGCTCGAACTTCGGATTTCAGCAATTTCGGCTCGTTGAAGAGCACTGAAACCGCGGTTCGTTCAAGCGGCGATTGAAGCGCTGGTCGATTTCAGCAATTTCGGCTCGTTGAAGAGCACTGAAACTAGATGATTCCGGGCGGGTCTGCGGCTAACGCTGGATTTCAGCAATTTCGGCTCGTTGAAGAGCACTGAAACTATGGCGTTTGTCCGCTCGCGCGCTTCCGACGCGCCGATTTCAGCAATTTCGGCTCGTTGAAGAGCACTGAAACAGTTGTGCTCGGCAATGAGCGTCGAAATCACTTTAGATTTCAGCAATTTCGGCTCGTTGAAGAGCACTGAAACCCGACACGCCGCGCAGCGCCCGTACCGCAGCGCAGCATTTCAGCAATTTCGGCTCGTTGAAGAGCACTGAAACCGTGTCGGACGGTCGGGTTATTGTTCACCGGCGGCGATTTCAGCAATTTCGGCTCGTTGAAGAGCACTGAAACGCGGTATTCGACCGCGTAATCCTTCGTTTCGCGGTCGATTTCAGCAATTTCGGCTCGTTGAAGAGCACTGAAACCCTCAACGAGCATCCGCGCCAGCAGATGCGATTTCCATTTCAGCAATTTCGGCTCGTTGAAGAGCACTGAAACTTCGGGTGATGCAGCGGACGGGCGCTGTCACAACACAATTTCAGCAATTTCGGCTCGTTGAAGAGCACTGAAACCCGCTGCGTGATGTGTAACACCCGCCGCATCACCGATTTCAGCAATTTCGGCTCGTTGAAGAGCACTGAAACGCGGTTAGCGCGGTTTGGGAGGGTGTGAGATGCGAATAATTTCAGCAATTTCGGCTCGTTGAAGAGCACTGAAACGATAGTCGATCCGTCGGCGCGTCGGGCGCTCTGCTCGAAATTTCAGCAATTTCGGCTCGTTGAAGAGCACTGAAACGCACGACGCGCGGCAGCGAAACCAGCGCGTCGAGCGGATTTCAGCAATTTCGGCTCGTTGAAGAGCACTGAAACGCAGCACATCGACCCCGCGCGTCACAACGTCGCTGCATTTCAGCAATTTCGGCTCGTTGAAGAGCACTGAAACGTACGCAGCGAAATCGATAACCTCACGCGGTTAGCGATTTCAGCAATTTCGGCTCGTTGAAGAGCACTGAAACTCAACGCCGCGCCGGGAATGGACGAGCGGCGGGTTGATTTCAGCAATTTCGGCTCGTTGAAGAGCACTGAAACTCGCGGGCGACTCGCTGACGAAAGCCGGGTTGTCGTTATTTCAGCAATTTCGGCTCGTTGAAGAGCACTGAAACGCTCAACGAGACGAGTGTGCAGTGGGCGATCCTCGATTTCAGCAATTTCGGCTCGTTGAAGAGCACTGAAACCTGGGTGTTGACCAGACCGGCGCGTTTCGTTGGTTGGATTTCAGCAATTTCGGCTCGTTGAAGAGCACTGAAACCGTACACCGAGTTGGTGTTGTGTCGGGACATCTACCAATTTCAGCAATTTCGGCTCGTTGAAGAGCACTGAAACGTCGAAACCGATGCGCTGCTGGCGGCGCTCGACGACTATTTCAGCAATTTCGGCTCGTTGAAGAGCACTGAAACCTTCGTACACAATAATCCCTCCGTCCTCCACCTCGTACATTTCAGCAATTTCGGCTCGTTGAAGAGCACTGAAACATAATGCTTATTCCAACCGACGGCGTGTACGTTTGATTTCAGCAATTTCGGCTCGTTGAAGAGCACTGAAACCGACACCGCGCCGCTCATCACTCGAACCTCTGTTTCATTTCAGCAATTTCGGCTCGTTGAAGAGCACTGAAACGTAAACGCATCGATGCGCGTATCGATCTCGCCGAAATTTCAGCAATTTCGGCTCGTTGAAGAGCACTGAAACCGATACTCAACCGCGTAGTCTTTCGACTCGCGGTCGATTTCAGCAATTTCGGCTCGTTGAAGAGCACTGAAACAAATCGGCTACGTTGTCAACTACCTGCGTGCGGTCAAATAATTTCAGCAATTTCGGCTCGTTGAAGAGCACTGAAACGCGCGTACCGATCAAGCGGATGGTCGGGAAACTGACGATTTCAGCAATTTCGGCTCGTTGAAGAGCACTGAAACGTCGGTGCGCTCTGATACGTACCGCACCACCATTCTGATTTCAGCAATTTCGGCTCGTTGAAGAGCACTGAAACACCGGCAAGCGGCTTGAGTGGCGGATGAACTTGTCTACATTTCAGCAATTTCGGCTCGTTGAAGAGCACTGAAACACCGACCGTCGCCGCGAACTGGCGAAGTTGCTGCGCGATTTCAGCAATTTCGGCTCGTTGAAGAGCACTGAAACACTGGATTATGCGATACTGAATGTCCGCCTCTTCGTCGATTTCAGCAATTTCGGCTCGTTGAAGAGCACTGAAACCGCTCACCAAGCCCGGCGGCTGGCTGACGCGCAACGGGATTTCAGCAATTTCGGCTCGTTGAAGAGCACTGAAACCCGTCGCGCTTTTGCTCTTCCGTCTGCGCGTCATCATTTCAGCAATTTCGGCTCGTTGAAGAGCACTGAAACCTCCGCGCCGTTCAGTTGCGGACGCTCTCGCCCGTTGCATTTCAGCAATTTCGGCTCGTTGAAGAGCACTGAAACTTGATGATTGAACTGGATAACTCGCGCTACGAATTGAATTTCAGCAATTTCGGCTCGTTGAAGAGCACTGAAACTTAATCGATATTCACTCACTTATGAGGAGGTTCAAGAATTTCAGCAATTTCGGCTCGTTGAAGAGCACTGAAACTAGTCCGCGCCGGAGTTGCGCAATGCTGTACCAATATATTTCAGCAATTTCGGCTCGTTGAAGAGCACTGAAACTTCATCACGCGGACGAAGTTGAGCGCCTGGAGCGCAAAATTTCAGCAATTTCGGCTCGTTGAAGAGCACTGAAACGAACGTCTGCCGCAATCGGCTGCATAAATCGCCACGATTTCAGCAATTTCGGCTCGTTGAAGAGCACTGAAACCTCCTAGTATACAGCAGTAGCCGCCGTCACAACACCGGATTTCAGCAATTTCGGCTCGTTGAAGAGCACTGAAACCGCAGTACTCGCCCGCGACCTCACCGCCCGCCTTCTCCATTTCAGCAATTTCGGCTCGTTGAAGAGCACTGAAACATTGGATGGCTTCATCCCGCGCTGGGATGCAGTTTGGATTTCAGCAATTTCGGCTCGTTGAAGAGCACTGAAACTCATACACAGGACGGATGAGCGTGCACTTGTACCGATTTCAGCAATTTCGGCTCGTTGAAGAGCACTGAAACACAAACGCCTTGTCGCCGTACCATCCACGTGCACCATTTCAGCAATTTCGGCTCGTTGAAGAGCACTGAAACGGTCAATGCTTTTGGGCAGGTGAACTTTCAGACTGAATTTCAGCAATTTCGGCTCGTTGAAGAGCACTGAAACGTCAATCGTGCTCAAGCAGGTTGGTAATGCATACTTTGATTTCAGCAATTTCGGCTCGTTGAAGAGCACTGAAACTCCTGCGGGATTATGTCTGCAATCCGATCCGCAACAATTTCAGCAATTTCGGCTCGTTGAAGAGCACTGAAACTTCTCTGTGCGTGACCGTGATCCAGTCAATGAGTACAATTTCAGCAATTTCGGCTCGTTGAAGAGCACTGAAACCTTGCTTGCCATTCTCGTGCTCCCTTCTGGTGTAGAATTTCAGCAATTTCGGCTCGTTGAAGAGCACTGAAACTCACACGGCGCGCAGAGACGGAAGGCGTCTGACATCATTTCAGCAATTTCGGCTCGTTGAAGAGCACTGAAACATGTCTGGCATCGCGCGGCGCGCTGGGCAGTCGCCCAATTTCAGCAATTTCGGCTCGTTGAAGAGCACTGAAACCGTTCTCGCAACGCTTTCAGTGCTGCTGCTGAGTTCAATTTCAGCAATTTCGGCTCGTTGAAGAGCACTGAAACGCTGACCGTCCAGCAGCAGATAATCCAGCGCGGCAATTTCAGCAATTTCGGCTCGTTGAAGAGCACTGAAACCGCCGATCGCGCCGAACACTGCGTTCCAGACGTAAATTTCAGCAATTTCGGCTCGTTGAAGAGCACTGAAACTCCGCTGCTGCTGTACCCCGATCGTCCCGGTATCACGCATTTCAGCAATTTCGGCTCGTTGAAGAGCACTGAAACTCATTGACATTCTCAAATTACTGTCCGGACTGGCGATTTCAGCAATTTCGGCTCGTTGAAGAGCACTGAAACACGCTGATCGTAACTGAATCATTTTCATTTCCGCTAACATTTCAGCAATTTCGGCTCGTTGAAGAGCACTGAAACGGATGTAGGAGTCAACGAGAAAGGTATCGACTTCCCAATTTCAGCAATTTCGGCTCGTTGAAGAGCACTGAAACAACTAAATAATACGCGCTACGAATTGATGACGCGCGATTTCAGCAATTTCGGCTCGTTGAAGAGCACTGAAACTGAAGGGTTCGCTTTGTTCGGCATCGCTAGAAACGGATTTCAGCAATTTCGGCTCGTTGAAGAGCACTGAAACATGTCGTTCGTCGGCGCACTCTTTGCGCGTATCGGCGATTTCAGCAATTTCGGCTCGTTGAAGAGCACTGAAACTGCCGCCGCGCCGTCGCTCGGCGCGGCGCTGATTGAATTTCAGCAATTTCGGCTCGTTGAAGAGCACTGAAACCTTTCTTTGATGTCGTATTCTCGATGCTTCCGCATATTTCAGCAATTTCGGCTCGTTGAAGAGCACTGAAACCTATATTGCAGTGTTTAACGGCGCGATGTCGCCGTATTTCAGCAATTTCGGCTCGTTGAAGAGCACTGAAACACGTAGGGAAACAGTTGTCGAGGCATCTCCTTCCTCAATTTCAGCAATTTCGGCTCGTTGAAGAGCACTGAAACGCGTGAAGACGCGCGGGAAGACGACCGCCAACCGACGATTTCAGCAATTTCGGCTCGTTGAAGAGCACTGAAACATGGCGGTGGTGTGGTTACGGCGTCGCGCGTCAGCAATTTCAGCAATTTCGGCTCGTTGAAGAGCACTGAAACTGTGAAGACGCGCGGGAAGACGACCGCCAACCGGCGATTTCAGCAATTTCGGCTCGTTGAAGAGCACTGAAACTCGGGAAGACGCCGAGATTGTGCAGTACGAACTGCATTTCAGCAATTTCGGCTCGTTGAAGAGCACTGAAACCAGTTTCGAGATCGGGGTACTCAAAGATTTCGGCTTCCATTTCAGCAATTTCGGCTCGTTGAAGAGCACTGAAACGCGCCGACGCCGACCGTGCAGAATTGTTCTTCCGACAGATTTCAGCAATTTCGGCTCGTTGAAGAGCACTGAAACAGCGCGTGCCAGGTGATGCTGCCGTCGCGCGCCTCCTCGAATTTCAGCAATTTCGGCTCGTTGAAGAGCACTGAAACGCTAAGCGCCGCAGAACCCCTCCTCGCAGAAGTCGCATTTCAGCAATTTCGGCTCGTTGAAGAGCACTGAAACTAAATAGGAGGATGATATGACCACACCGGCGAATGGAGATTTCAGCAATTTCGGCTCGTTGAAGAGCACTGAAACCTTGAGGAGGAAACGGTTCTCTACCAACGCCGATTCGATTTCAGCAATTTCGGCTCGTTGAAGAGCACTGAAACTGGTTCCGTACAGACCAATATGGAGCGCGTCGCTGCCGATTTCAGCAATTTCGGCTCGTTGAAGAGCACTGAAACGCAAATGGCGCGGGTAGGGCGGGTCTAACAAAACCATTTCAGCAATTTCGGCTCGTTGAAGAGCACTGAAACGTTTGGAGTAGCCGGGCGACGTGACGCATCACCCACGATTTCAGCAATTTCGGCTCGTTGAAGAGCACTGAAACGCCGGGCGACGTGACGCATCACCCACGCCGGTACGATTTCAGCAATTTCGGCTCGTTGAAGAGCACTGAAACACGTCATCTTCGCGTGCGTTTCAAGCGCTTCGATATGCAATTTCAGCAATTTCGGCTCGTTGAAGAGCACTGAAACGTGCTGATGCTGATGCTGGTGCTGCCGGTGCTGATGCTATTTCAGCAATTTCGGCTCGTTGAAGAGCACTGAAACACTTCTCACCGATCCAGCGTTCGGTTACTGCTGCGAATTTCAGCAATTTCGGCTCGTTGAAGAGCACTGAAACATCGGTTAGTCATCAAGTAGGAGGGGAAGGAAGCAATATTTCAGCAATTTCGGCTCGTTGAAGAGCACTGAAACCGCGCAGATAGTTGACAACGTACCCGTCGAGGTCGATTTCAGCAATTTCGGCTCGTTGAAGAGCACTGAAACCGCGCCGCGCTCTCCACACCGCCGCGTATCCCTTCGATTTCAGCAATTTCGGCTCGTTGAAGAGCACTGAAACGGACGGCGATCAAAGGTGTTGCAGAAACGCTGTGGGATTTCAGCAATTTCGGCTCGTTGAAGAGCACTGAAACTACCGGGGTGCCGCCGTAGAAGTACAGAAACGCGACGATTTCAGCAATTTCGGCTCGTTGAAGAGCACTGAAACTACGAGCGACTGATCGCGCAGACGGCGGCGCTGCTAATTTCAGCAATTTCGGCTCGTTGAAGAGCACTGAAACGAAGGTGGAGTGGGATGTAGTCGTAGCGGATCGCGTCATTTCAGCAATTTCGGCTCGTTGAAGAGCACTGAAACCATCGACGTGCCGGCATCGGCGGCGCTGCTGAAGGAATTTCAGCAATTTCGGCTCGTTGAAGAGCACTGAAACCTTGCCGCAACTCGTCGTTCTGCGCCGCTTCCTCCATATTTCAGCAATTTCGGCTCGTTGAAGAGCACTGAAACGGTACGATTGCGTAATCACTGACATCCGCCGCCCAGATTTCAGCAATTTCGGCTCGTTGAAGAGCACTGAAACTTCGGATCACTACTACACCCGCGTTAGTCCCAGACATTTCAGCAATTTCGGCTCGTTGAAGAGCACTGAAACACAAACAACTCAACCGCTTCCGCCACTTCGAGTTTTATTTCAGCAATTTCGGCTCGTTGAAGAGCACTGAAACACATCTCGAAAGCGCCGAACCGCGTGTTTGGGCAATAATTTCAGCAATTTCGGCTCGTTGAAGAGCACTGAAACCGCGGACGAAGTTGAGCGCCTGGAGCGCAAACTGAAGATTTCAGCAATTTCGGCTCGTTGAAGAGCACTGAAACGCGGTAAAGTTACGCGCCCGCACTCGTCGCCGTCGAATTTCAGCAATTTCGGCTCGTTGAAGAGCACTGAAACTTCCGCTCGTCTCCTTCACAGTGCGGACTGAACCAGATATTTCAGCAATTTCGGCTCGTTGAAGAGCACTGAAACGTCGCAGAATGCAAAAACACCGACAGTTGCTCATTCGATTTCAGCAATTTCGGCTCGTTGAAGAGCACTGAAACGGATATTTCCGCAACGCGAAAATCACATCGCGGGTGAATTTCAGCAATTTCGGCTCGTTGAAGAGCACTGAAACCGGGACGTAGCGAAGGCTATCGAGAGTCTCGTATTTGAATTTCAGCAATTTCGGCTCGTTGAAGAGCACTGAAACGTTTTGGCGGCGCGGTGGGCGTATGTGATGGTATACATTTCAGCAATTTCGGCTCGTTGAAGAGCACTGAAACGGACGGCGATCAAAGGTGTTGCAGAAACACTGTGGGGATTTCAGCAATTTCGGCTCGTTGAAGAGCACTGAAACTCGCCGCGAAGATGTTGGGTTTCGAGTTCGGGACAGAAAATTTCAGCAATTTCGGCTCGTTGAAGAGCACTGAAACGACGCGCATCCGGCGGTTCTGGTGTTTGCGCTGCGGATTTCAGCAATTTCGGCTCGTTGAAGAGCACTGAAACGCTTCGGTATCAAGCGGAATAGTGACGCAGGGCTGGAGATTTCAGCAATTTCGGCTCGTTGAAGAGCACTGAAACTCGGTTGACCGGCGGGACGTAGCGAAGGCTATCGAGATTTCAGCAATTTCGGCTCGTTGAAGAGCACTGAAACACGGGCTTCCAGCGCGTCATATCGTTCATATTCCGATTTCAGCAATTTCGGCTCGTTGAAGAGCACTGAAACGGAACCATCTACGGCCCGCCGGGATTTATTTCAAGCCATTTCAGCAATTTCGGCTCGTTGAAGAGCACTGAAACCTGGCGACGCTGGCGTATACGCTTGCGACGTTGCTGAATTTCAGCAATTTCGGCTCGTTGAAGAGCACTGAAACCGTACTGGAGGATGCGGTACTGAATGTCCGTCTCCCATTTCAGCAATTTCGGCTCGTTGAAGAGCACTGAAACCGACTTCCTCACGCAGTCGCGCGGCGATCTCGGCGATTTCAGCAATTTCGGCTCGTTGAAGAGCACTGAAACGCGACACTTACGCGACTACGACTACGACACCGACGGATTTCAGCAATTTCGGCTCGTTGAAGAGCACTGAAACCGCAAGAGGTCGGTATGCCGCTCGCGGAAGGCATCCTATTTCAGCAATTTCGGCTCGTTGAAGAGCACTGAAACCGCTCTCCGAGCGAATGCGCGGAGTTCAAGTGTTTTGATTTCAGCAATTTCGGCTCGTTGAAGAGCACTGAAACTTTGACACCTTCACCGGCTGACCGTCATCGTCTTCGAATTTCAGCAATTTCGGCTCGTTGAAGAGCACTGAAACCGGCTTAGAAGAGGGAGGAAGGAGATATGTCTATTTCAATTTCAGCAATTTCGGCTCGTTGAAGAGCACTGAAACCCGGGCGATGTAGTCGCGCGTGTACGGATAGAGTAATATTTCAGCAATTTCGGCTCGTTGAAGAGCACTGAAACCGCTTAGGTTTTTGGTTGCGTTGTGCAGCAGTTCCGCATTTCAGCAATTTCGGCTCGTTGAAGAGCACTGAAACCGTATCGGGCGGAACGACAACTCGAACAGCGCGGTTATTTCAGCAATTTCGGCTCGTTGAAGAGCACTGAAACGGCGCGTCTTGATTAGTTGCGTCAACGATGATGTTCGATTTCAGCAATTTCGGCTCGTTGAAGAGCACTGAAACGGCGGCAGCGTGACGCGCCCGCGCTCGTCGCCGTCGTCATTTCAGCAATTTCGGCTCGTTGAAGAGCACTGAAACTTACGGAGCAGCGTATCTACTACGCGATCCGGCAGCGAAAATTTCAGCAATTTCGGCTCGTTGAAGAGCACTGAAACTTGTCGATGTCGAAATATGGCAAGCCGATAACGGCGAATTTCAGCAATTTCGGCTCGTTGAAGAGCACTGAAACACGTCCGCGGCGTCGGACAAGCCGCCGACGCCCAGCATTTCAGCAATTTCGGCTCGTTGAAGAGCACTGAAACGTCTCGATACGAGAACGGCGCTGCGACTTGCGGGCGTCAACATTTCAGCAATTTCGGCTCGTTGAAGAGCACTGAAACTCTACCCGAACGCCGAACAACCACACTGACTGTCGCTATTTCAGCAATTTCGGCTCGTTGAAGAGCACTGAAACCTTGGACGGCGGTTTCCAACGCGAACGTCAAAATTGAATTTCAGCAATTTCGGCTCGTTGAAGAGCACTGAAACGCGCTATTCGTTTCCCTCTTCGGCGATGCTGTCAAATTTCAGCAATTTCGGCTCGTTGAAGAGCACTGAAACTCGTACTTGCTCCCAGACCGGCAACATCAGTTTGTACGTATTTCAGCAATTTCGGCTCGTTGAAGAGCACTGAAACGCGCGGGATCGCTCGTACTCGCCGATCTCTCATACTAAATTTCAGCAATTTCGGCTCGTTGAAGAGCACTGAAACCGCGCAGCGCCGCAAGGTGCTGCGCGACGCGCCGGAATTTCAGCAATTTCGGCTCGTTGAAGAGCACTGAAACGCTCCTCGATCCGGCGGACATCGCGCTGCTGCGTGCAATTTCAGCAATTTCGGCTCGTTGAAGAGCACTGAAACTGAGATAGATGGATGATTGTCGCACCCATACTCTACCAAATTTCAGCAATTTCGGCTCGTTGAAGAGCACTGAAACCCAGTTCTTGGACGCCAGCGAGCGAAGGATCGCGTTCCCGATTTCAGCAATTTCGGCTCGTTGAAGAGCACTGAAACACTGGAGTTGATCGCGTATCACCACTACACCAAAGACATTTCAGCAATTTCGGCTCGTTGAAGAGCACTGAAACTCCAGACGATGGCGCTGATCGCGCCGTCGTTCAGCAGATTTCAGCAATTTCGGCTCGTTGAAGAGCACTGAAACGTTGTCACAACACCGTATAGAAATAAAAGAGAAGATATTTCAGCAATTTCGGCTCGTTGAAGAGCACTGAAACGCGGGAGGAAACAACATCTGCGACGACCGGGCGAGGATTTCAGCAATTTCGGCTCGTTGAAGAGCACTGAAACTCGGTGCGTGCTGGGAAGAGGAGAACAGCAGAGGAACTATTTCAGCAATTTCGGCTCGTTGAAGAGCACTGAAACCGTGTACGACAACGCGCCCGTCGTGCGTCCGGTAAAATTTCAGCAATTTCGGCTCGTTGAAGAGCACTGAAACCTGCGCCGCCAGACGAACCGCGCCCACCCAGACGGGAACATTTCAGCAATTTCGGCTCGTTGAAGAGCACTGAAACCGCGCTGGAAACAGATGAGCACCGCCCGCCGGTCGATTTCAGCAATTTCGGCTCGTTGAAGAGCACTGAAACCGAACTGCTACTCGTCCAGACCGACTGTGCGCGGCGGGATTTCAGCAATTTCGGCTCGTTGAAGAGCACTGAAACGGTTGAACGATACGGTGTACGTCGTTCGCTCGCGCATTTCAGCAATTTCGGCTCGTTGAAGAGCACTGAAACCGCGCTGGAAACAGATGAGCACCGCCCGCCGGTCGATTTCAGCAATTTCGGCTCGTTGAAGAGCACTGAAACCGACAACGCGGCTCCAGAGCAAGATGACAGTTGGACAATTTCAGCAATTTCGGCTCGTTGAAGAGCACTGAAACAATTGAACCAGCCGCATTTGCGTGAGGAAGTATGCATTTCAGCAATTTCGGCTCGTTGAAGAGCACTGAAACTTGGCGGCGCGTTGCGTCGCTTGAGGAGGCGCGGTATGATTTCAGCAATTTCGGCTCGTTGAAGAGCACTGAAACCGCGCAGCGCCGCAAGGTGCTGCGCGACGCGCTGCATTTCAGCAATTTCGGCTCGTTGAAGAGCACTGAAACACAGCGTGACAAGCGTATCCTCCAGCGCCTGCGGCGCGATTTCAGCAATTTCGGCTCGTTGAAGAGCACTGAAACCGCGCGTCGGCGCAAGCGCGCGCTGGACGCCCAACATTTCAGCAATTTCGGCTCGTTGAAGAGCACTGAAACGGTTGACGGCGTGTACGTTTGGAATATTATCACACCGATTTCAGCAATTTCGGCTCGTTGAAGAGCACTGAAACCCCATTCCACACATCAATCAATGAGTTGACCCACGCAATGATTTCAGCAATTTCGGCTCGTTGAAGAGCACTGAAACCTGGCGGTTCGAGCGTCTGGGCGGCTACCATCCTGGCATTTCAGCAATTTCGGCTCGTTGAAGAGCACTGAAACGTACAACCCTCAACGTTCCCCGGCAGCACATCGATATTTCAGCAATTTCGGCTCGTTGAAGAGCACTGAAACTTGGAGGGAGTGAATGGGGCGACGGCGATGTTCTATTTCAGCAATTTCGGCTCGTTGAAGAGCACTGAAACTCACCTAATGCGTACACGCTAACGCTTGGGACGTTTACATTTCAGCAATTTCGGCTCGTTGAAGAGCACTGAAACGCAGACGCAAAGCGTCGTCTTTGGAGCGCGGCAGCGTATTTCAGCAATTTCGGCTCGTTGAAGAGCACTGAAACCCGAAAGGATGGATGTGGTATGAGTGACGTTATCGCATTTCAGCAATTTCGGCTCGTTGAAGAGCACTGAAACGAACTGGATTGGTTGCTCAACGAGTTGGAGATGTACATTTCAGCAATTTCGGCTCGTTGAAGAGCACTGAAACCGCGACGCGCCAGCAGGCGCTGAACGCGGTGAATGCATTTCAGCAATTTCGGCTCGTTGAAGAGCACTGAAACACCAAAATTATACCGCGCGATAGCGCGGTTGTCAAGAATTTCAGCAATTTCGGCTCGTTGAAGAGCACTGAAACCAAACGGGCTGGTCAGTACAACGTTTTGTTTCGGTTGATTTCAGCAATTTCGGCTCGTTGAAGAGCACTGAAACGGGTTTATTTCAAGCCGCTATATTGCGGTGTTCAACGGCATTTCAGCAATTTCGGCTCGTTGAAGAGCACTGAAACAGATGGGCTGGTCAAGCGGGACGGCGGCGCATCTGAATTTCAGCAATTTCGGCTCGTTGAAGAGCACTGAAACGCAAAATCGCGGCGAAAATCTCGAAAATTGGGTATTATTTCAGCAATTTCGGCTCGTTGAAGAGCACTGAAACACTCAAATTGCCGGACGCAAGAACCTGGTACAGCGATTTCAGCAATTTCGGCTCGTTGAAGAGCACTGAAACACTACGAGTTTTCGACATCCGACGACGGCGACGAGTATTTCAGCAATTTCGGCTCGTTGAAGAGCACTGAAACCAGCGAGTGCAAGCGTCGCATCCGTCGCGCCGCCCATCATTTCAGCAATTTCGGCTCGTTGAAGAGCACTGAAACCAACAATATTCGGGCAGTCGTCGAGGTGGTATTTGAATTTCAGCAATTTCGGCTCGTTGAAGAGCACTGAAACCTCGTTGACGCCATCCGCAGCGTCGTTTCTGCGAAATTTCAGCAATTTCGGCTCGTTGAAGAGCACTGAAACCAGTTCCGGCGATACAACGTACCCGCCGCGCAGACCGATTTCAGCAATTTCGGCTCGTTGAAGAGCACTGAAACAGTGGCTGGCGAGGGCGGCGGAGTGCTTCGAGCGCGTATTTCAGCAATTTCGGCTCGTTGAAGAGCACTGAAACGTACGCGCCGAACGCGCGGGTGTTGAAGATCACATCAGATTTCAGCAATTTCGGCTCGTTGAAGAGCACTGAAACTCGTTCGCCCGGTAGAATGTGCGCTCTACCTTGCTAAAATTTCAGCAATTTCGGCTCGTTGAAGAGCACTGAAACCTGTTTCATCAGCAGTAACAGCGTCACAACACATCATATTTCAGCAATTTCGGCTCGTTGAAGAGCACTGAAACCGCGGAATTGTTCTACCGTCAATTTTTACCGAACGATTTCAGCAATTTCGGCTCGTTGAAGAGCACTGAAAGTTGAAGAGCACTGAAACCGTCAACTCTTTCCGTACATCGGCGGGAAATACACTAATTTCAGCAATTTCGGCTCGTTGAAGAGCACTGAAACAGCATTAGTTGTATCTTCTCGCGCCGGTACTTGTCGATTTCAGCAATTTCGGCTCGTTGAAGAGCACTGAAACCTCGGTCGTTGATGTACTGTTTCAAGCCGTACCGTCCATTTCAGCAATTTCGGCTCGTTGAAGAGCACTGAAACCTGGGCGGCGGATGTGAGCGATTACGCAATCGTACCATTTCAGCAATTTCGGCTCGTTGAAGAGCACTGAAACTTTGCTGCACCAGCGGCGTCGTCTCGAACGTTCGGGCGCATTTCAGCAATTTCGGCTCGTTGAAGAGCACTGAAACACTATCGATTTCCGCACAGACAGTACGCTGGTGTGGATTTCAGCAATTTCGGCTCGTTGAAGAGCACTGAAACTTAGCGTCTACTACGCCAAGCCTGATTCTACCACAATTTCAGCAATTTCGGCTCGTTGAAGAGCACTGAAACGGTACTGCTTGAGTAGTTCTGCCTGGCTTCGTGCGCATTTCAGCAATTTCGGCTCGTTGAAGAGCACTGAAACCGAAACGGCGCTTGATGCGGTGAAGGCGCTGGTCGAAATTTCAGCAATTTCGGCTCGTTGAAGAGCACTGAAACTTGCTGCTATTCTCTTCACCGACGGATTAGCAGTATTCGAATTTCAGCAATTTCGGCTCGTTGAAGAGCACTGAAACGACGCGCTCGAAGGAGCGGCAGTGGTGCTGGCGAAAATTTCAGCAATTTCGGCTCGTTGAAGAGCACTGAAACTGACCGCCACGCGGCGCGGGCGCTGCTGCGGCGGGCGATTTCAGCAATTTCGGCTCGTTGAAGAGCACTGAAACTTCCGTCTCGTACTGCGCCAGCGTCCCCAGCGCGCGAATTTCAGCAATTTCGGCTCGTTGAAGAGCACTGAAACCCCGGTGTCCGCCCCC
>Ga0308412_1000516_pt1 | contig 19683 bp, 23 predicted proteins | sample HotsprottomLayer_FD_202357 | JGI IMG/M metagenome (GOLD analysis project Ga0308412, IMG submission 202357) | Hot spring phototrophic mat microbial communities from Octopus Spring, Yellowstone National Park, Wyoming, United States -... | ecosystem: Environmental > Aquatic > Thermal springs > Hot...
ACCCCCTGCGGGGAATTATGAAGGTTCAGTGAAAAAAGGAAAACTGCAAAATGTCACTTGACGAGTTGCGAAGTAGATAGTAGAATGAGGGTGAAAGGTTGAAGCAAAGAGGAAAGAGAAAGGAGGAGACAAGATGGATGCTCGGTACGTGAGAGACGATTACGATCAGTACTATCTGCTTGTTGATTCAGAGGTTCTTTACCCTGAGCACGGTTTTGCACTGATTGCAACCGATGGGTTTGCCTTTGAAGGGGGAGTTGGTATAGGCAACTGGTACACAGTGTCTGAGTATAATGTTCCCGAAAGGGTGATCACTAGGCTAGAAGGGACTAGGGAAAGACTTGAAAAGCTTGAGGAGGAGAAGTTGAGTGAAGAGAGTCAGGAATAGTACTACAAGGAGAAGGCTATGCGTTGGGAAAAATGCAGCGTCTGTAGTGACCGTCAACCTGCAGGTGAAGTTTCTCCTTACGAGAACGTCCACTTTGGGTATTGCCCACAGTGTGGTCACTGCTTGGGTCGATGGATGAAAGACCCAGTAACTGGAATCTGGGACCCAATTCCACCACATAGTAGTGTGGGTAACGGTTATTACTACGGTAGTGTTTGGGGGGATTATTACTGCATGCGTTGTGGTGATGTAAAGGATAGACTTCTTGTACCTAAAAAGGGAGGTTGATATGGCCAAGATCATTGTAGGTAGTGCGGAAAACGTTAGTGGAGTCAGGTTATCCCTGCAAGAAAGATTACAGTATAACGTTTCACCTGAATCCATGCGTGATAACTACTTCGTTGAGATGTACGGAGTGAAAGGTATAGAAAACGACCCTAGACATAAACCCTTCCTGGGACTAATCCAGCAGTTGACCTGGGCTAAAAACTTCACAGAGAAGGGTAGTACAGTTATAGTCGAAAGACCTGAAGTTGGACTATCCTTGGTGCAAAAGCGAATTGTTTTGCTCAGTATCTTGCATCTAGTTTATACTGGTCGAGATGTAGTACTGGACACTCAAGACAAGGAATTCATTGGTCTAGTGCGTGTTCTGAACAGTGTAAAGAAAGACGAATCCGGTGTCACTGCACTGGTGGATTTCTTGTATGTAAGGGTCCATGAACGTATCTGGAGGCAAGTCTTTACGGAGATTTTGCGTAATCTTCACATTGAAGAAGCGAATAATACTGCAGAGGCGGTAAAGGAGGTAGTGTCATGAAACTGGTACGCTTGTCGATCTACGCTAGTAGCCTTGTTCCCTTCGCCCTTTTGATTGCGATTGCACTAGGGAATGCTAGCCTAACGCTTGTGCTTGGTGTAACGCTTTTTGTTGCTCTTGCCCTGCTGCACATTCGATACCTAGTCGCAGTAAACCGGAACGACATGCGCGATCTGGTTGTGGGTGAATTCACTACAACTAGTCCACTAGTGCTAATGCTAAAGGCCAACCCCTTTATACTCCTAGGTGGGTATAGGGTGTACAAGGTATATCCCCCTGTCGATGGTAACCCATATAGTGGGACCAAGCCTTTTATACTCATAACCGACAGGATGTGTCTAAAGGAAGGTGATAGGTTGCTTGCCTATAGGTTGCAGAACGACATTTACCTAGAGGCATAAGGAGGCTACCATGTACGCGAAAGGTGGAAGGAGTTCGACCTGGCGCGCTACTACGTAGTCATGGAGCATCCCAATAACCCACCGGTATGGTTGTGATCTACTTTACTCCACAACATTAGTCAAACCACCTTCCACCTTGTCTCCTTCAGCTTTTGACTCTTTTGTTTCATTTGTTTCAACACCAATCCCTAACTCCTTGGCTAGCGCTTCAGTGGGATTTTGTGGTGGTTTCTCTACCTTCTCACCGAATACGAATTCCTTTACTCTTTCGATTGTGCTTAGATTCCATAGGTTCACTCTGCACAAGTAGGCCACTTGATCTAGTACCTCCTCCTTACTAGGAAGCCTACCTTCCTTGGTTTTGAATTCAGATACCCATTCTGAGATAGTGTCAACTCTATAGTCTGGAATCTCTTTACCACGAACCTTTAGGAGATTAGCAACCCATTCCATGTTTTTACTCCCTATAACTAGGCTACATTGCAGATATAGTACGCATTGGGAACCTTGAGTCTTGGTAAGAAGACAGAGAACCCAACATCAATAATCTGCACGGGATTGTCTAAAACTTTAGCGTAGCGACCGCGACCAAACACTTCCGCAAGGCTTCCCAACGCATCCTGACCGTCCTTATAGGTTGCACTCAACATGGTAGGTACTAACTCACTCCCGCGGTACATCGTGTAAGTCTCTTCTGTAATCTCAGGGGTGAACACGATGTTGTTGGGTCCAAAGATTTCACGCACTGTACCATTATGATCTTCAAAGAACGCCTCAGCCGCGGGAATCCAGGTTAGTCCTAGAAACTCCTTAGGTATGTAGGAAGTTTCAAGGAATTCCTGGTTGTAATCGATAGCTCTTGCCCAGAAGTATCTCAGAGCCTCGTTGCGAGCCATGTGTCCTAGGACATTACGACCATAGATTGCATACTTCAGTGGATACCCTGTTCTTTGCACAGCATGCTTGCGGATGTCAACAATCTGTTGAGGGATGTTTGTGCTTGTGTTGTTCCAGCCATTGATAATTCCATCCACTTGATTCCCTGGACGCCCAGTGATATTACTATCAGGTATCCCTTGGGAGATTATAACCTCAGCTCCTGCAGCGGTTGGTATAAGATTCCCTTCGTTATCAAGGTAGATTTCACCTCTAGCTAACGACATCAGCAAAGCTGCGACTTCAAGGTTATCAAACCTTGTGCGCATCTGCTCACCCTGATAGATAATCTCCTGCATAGCCCACTTTTGCTGTGGTTGATACTTTTCCCAATTCCGCAAGATGAAGACCAATTCCTCACGGAAGGGAATCTGTTCACGTGCAGAGAGCAACACAATATCCCGAGAACTTAGCTCTAACTTTCTACCAAGAGGAGCAGGTGCACCATAAGGTACAACCCTTGCAGTTTGACGGGTTCCACGATATTCGATTACCCGCGCAACATGCCCACTAACCTTTTCCTCAATAGAGAAGAATTCCTTGGGTAAAACCTTGGGTAGCCCCTCTTTGACGACTTGCACAGTTTTCGTCAAGGGAACCCACGAGAGAATGTCCCTTACACTGTAAGCCATGGTTTATCACTCCTATCTAGCTGGACCTTAGTTATTCTTCAACAAGAGCTTCGTCAACAAGGAGACTAGAGAGACCGTTAGCAGTAGCAGCTTTCAAAAATCTCCTTAGTACAACGTTCCTCGTTGCATCATGCCCAGAGGGTCGTCTTGGATATAGCATATCACCCCTTACGATACCACTCCATGGGTAATGATGTAACTGTATGTCATCATCACCTAAGAGAGTATCACTGGGGAGAACGGAAAAGGCTACGTAATGATCTAGTGGGCTATTACCAGCAGAAGGACCTTCAAAACCAGAGTATAACAAGATTGATTGGTTTGCCCAGGTATTGTTTACACCATTAGCTGGATCAACAGTAATATCTACACCAGAATCGGTAACATTCACTCCTGTAGCTGCAACACTTTGAAATTGAAGTACAAAGTTTCCATCTATCCTTACTCTTGTAAATCTACAGCCTACACCAAACATGTAGGAGTAATTTCTGAATGCAGCGGGAAGTATTATTTTGTTTGTATCAGATGTGTGGTTGTTTGTCAAAACAGCAGGGAACCAATAAAGCCTAGTTACCGAATCACCTGGAAAACGTAACCTTCTCAAGGCGAGAAGCGTTCCTGCTTTTAGTGTGTTAGGTGATAAAGGATTTTCCCAATCCCTAGCATACTTATGCAAGAACCGACCCGAGTAGCGATAGGACACCCTATCGGGATGAAGGAAGATTTCCCGACGGACAGACAGTTTAGGTGCAGTGACCCCAGGCAAACCGACTACAGGCTGGATCGACATGCTTTATTCCCCCTATCTTCAGGTAGTTTCCTCATAAGTGAGAGAAAGACTTTATCTGTAACCTTCACACTCCAAAGTATTTGTAGATCAGGTGGTATGTTTTCACTATTTAGTAGGAACTTAGAGCAAAACGGAAATACAAGTTGAGATTTATCACCATAAAGTTTCATGAGATTCATGAAGTTTATATACGCTAATTCAAAACCTTCATCGTTATAACTCATGCAAAATGGGCATTCCTTGCTCTGACAACCTACAAACCTAGAGAAGTAGAACAGTGTGCCTGGTGCATTGAAAAACCTCACAGCGTCAACAGGATGGGATGTAAAGATACGTACATCGTCACCCCATTCACTCTTGGTATCACGTATCCCCCTGAGATACTCCGAATAATTCTCAGTGGGACTACAGAGAACCCTTGACGCACTTTTTAGGTAGTCTATAGGTGATAAAGGACCAGGTTCTAGCTCTACGTATTCCCTAGGTCTGAGCATATCAATTGTACTTGCGATAGACTTACATATACTGGTAAAGTTATCTAACGCAAGACCATACACGCAGGTACCATCGCTCATCGAATTAGGCCCTTACGTCTGCGGACTTCCTCAATCATCTGGTCCCATTCGTCAGGTTGCTGAGTGTTATTGCGGGATTCGGAAATTGTCTTTGGTTTACCCTTAGTTACAACCACACGCTTTTCACTAAGGATTTTGATTAGACCTACAGGGTCCTTAGATTCAGAAATGATCTTATACTCTTTCAACGAAGGTACATACCGGCTCTTTACGATCTCCTCTAGTAGCTTCTGGCTATCTCTTAGTTTTCTACGTACAAGGTTCAACTCACGCTTGAGTGACAATACACTTTCCTTTACTTGCTTTACCTTGTTTTTGCTACTTTCCTTTAGCTCCTTTTCACCGTGAACATCTTCATCATCTTCATGGTCTTTCTCAACCTCTTCGTTCATATCCTCTTCTAAATTTTCATCACCTTTACCTTCCATACCATCTTCATCTTGTTCCTCTAATTCCTCGTCACTAGATTCCTCATCTTCGTAGTTTTCATCTTCCATATCCCCTTCCCCAACTTCCTTGTCTTCACCTTCACCATCTAGATGGGAATCCTCTTCCAGGGTTTCATCTTCTTTTTCCTTGTCTTCCTCCTGTTCCTTAGTATCCTCACCATCGACAACCTTTTTGTCTTTGTTGTCTAGCACTTCATCCTTCATGAAGTCGGATTCCTGTTCCTTTAGTTTTCTCTTAGGCATAGTTTTACCCTCACTCTCCTGACAACACTCTTTTCTCTCTACGCTTTCCCTCAATTCACCTTGAGAAAGTATCTCTAAAAGTTTCACTAGTGCAGGGAGACTAATCTCACCATTATAGTAGGCTTGGATCAGATTATCAACAACACCTAGGGATTGCATATTGACCGCGGGTTTTTGCATCGTGTTCTCACCACATTCCTTTATCTCCCTAGTCCTAGATTCCTTGATGACATTCCTTATTGCGTTCATCACTCGCTCCTGCACTTCGTTTATACCCCTAGTGGTAGCCGGATCAGTTACAAGATCGACAGACTTCACTTTACTGATGTGCTTTACGTATTCCTTTCCCGATTCCTTATCTTCATCAACTTCCGCTTCAACTACATGGGAGAACCCAAATTCACTACCAAACACATTGATAATGATGTCAATAAGACTAGAATATGGTGAATCGTATATCTCAATATCCCCGCGGATGCAGTTTTTATCTTCATCCCAATAGGCCTTGGTTACTCTACCCACTAAGGTTTGTATTTTCTCTTCATGGTCCAGGAAAATAGGTACACCATCGTATAAACCGTCTTCAACTGCTTTGCGTAAAACATCTGGGGCATAAATCCTGTTGTTGATAGACTTTGGGCCCACTAAAACTAGGTTAGAGTAAGTCTTAGTTTTCCCTTGCAAAGGTGGCATAGTATGCTCCCTGTGAATAACCTAATCAACCAGATATTCTTTGGTTCATACCAATGGGATATTTATAATCAACGCTTCTCGTCATCCATTCCTGTTGACCGTGTAACAGGTCCAGGTCAAACACAAATAGGTTATTGGTCAGACTCTCAACTCTGGCAAACGATTGCATGGTCACGCTTTGCGTATGAGAGAAACCCCGTCGTGAAGGGTATCATCAACATACTTATAGACCACATAGGTAAACCACATGTAGAATGGGTTGGAGACAAGTCTCTTGCACGCAAGGTGAATAAGCTGTGGGAAAAATTCTCTAGGGTAAATTGCTTGGGGGATTCAGGTTATCTCACCACAGGTGAATTATCTCAAGATAGGGAAAAGGAAATTCGTGTACGTTGGTTACGTGATGGTGAAGTTTTCATAAGGTTTTTTGTGAAGGATATAGGCTATCCTTTAGTACTACGCTTTGTAGAACCTGAGCAGGTACGTACACCACCTATCGACCGTGATGAAAAATTCTCTCACACTTGGGGGATAGTAACTGAGATTGACGACAACGAGAATATCAGGGGCTATTGGGTGTATTATCCCAATCAAGGTGAATGGGACTACGTACACCGTAGGTACATGGTCTATGGAAGGCGGAATGCAGACAGGAATGTGAAGCGTGGACTACCCGAGATTGCGAACCTTGAATTAGACTTCGCGCACCTATGGCAGCTCCTACGGGGTGTAACGATCACGTCCAAGGCTCAAGCGTCCATTGCGTGGATCGAAAAGTATCCAGGTGCAATGCTAGAGCAAATTCTAGCACACTCAATATCAACTAAGGATACAGGCACTACATCATTTGGACCATTCAAACCAGGAACACCTAATCTATCCCCCTCATTTTATGGGGTTGATCCTAACGCTAAAGCTATTGATCCAGGGACTATACTTTCCGTGAATCAAGGTAAGGAATACGAACCTGGTCCTACATCTGATCCCCAAAAGTATATCGATGCATGTGCAAGCATACTCCATCTGCTTTCACTTCAGTGGTGTTTACCGGATTGGATCACTAAGGGTCCTGAAGCATACGCGTCTGCGTTAGTTAGTGGATCACCTTTCGTCAGGCGAATTGAATCGATGCAAGCGGACTACGCGGCTATCTTTGGTCAACTCTGCACTACGTTTGTAAGGTTAGCTGAAAGATTGGGGTGGTTAGAGAGAAAAACCCTCCAAAAGGTGCAACCTGTAGTGAGACTTCCAAGTGTCATCATGGCTGACGAGATAAAGCAAGTGGAAACTTTGCAAAAGGAATTGCAGTCGGGGTTACTGAGTGAGATAGAGTATCTGCATAAGCGTGGTCGTGATCCACGGAAAACACTCGCTCAGAGGAAAAAGTGGAGAGAATTGCTCAGCAAGTATGGTGTAGGTAGCGAGCAGCAAGGTGTTTTTGAAGACAAGGAGAAGACTAAACCCAAGAAGTTTAGGGACTATCTCAATCCCCCTGGAAGCAGGGTTTTGAGAGAGGAGGAGTGCGAAAAGGAAAACTTCGATGTCATGAGAAAACTTACAGGTGAATGTGAAACAGTACAAAGATGCAGTGGTTGGAAACCTGGAGATAAAAGCCCGTATGTTTTAGGGTGTGAACACGGTGATATGGAATGGAGAAGGCCATCCACTGGCTTGGAACCTGATGATGGAGTTAGAGAAATTGTTGATACTCACGCTACAGAGGCATTGTCTGCAATGGAGAATATACATAAATTGGTAGCCCGATATGATATACCGCATAATGATAAGCAGGAATTGATGGGCAAAATAACAGAACTTTCGTCATCTATAATAGCCTGTGGCTATCTAAAGGAACTATCGTCTTATCCAGACCATGTAAAGAGGGCAGTTATAAAAAACCTTGTTATGGCCACTAGAGGTGACGACAAGGTAGCTAAGCTATTTGAGATCAATATATCTGGAGTAAAGAGAGATCAATTTGAGGCAAAGCTAGTAGAACACCTAAAAGGCAAGACGGATGCTGAACTAAACTTGCTTATAAAAAATGCAGCAGAAAAATTGAGAGGAGAGGTTTTAGAGGTTGTCGAGAAATACAAAGACTACAAGAAAGTCGAACCGGAATATCAAAACAAAGAGAGAGAATATCAGGCTAAAAAGGTCCAGCAGAAAGATAAAAAATCTAAGAAGGGCCAACAAGATCAACAGGATCAACAAGACCAACAAAAGCAACAAGGAGGTCAAGAACAGCAAGGTTCCCAAAAGAGCAGCAAAGACAAGAAAAAGAGTGCAGCTACACCCATTCTAGATATAATTGCACAGTCGGCCATTGATAGTCTAGATAAGTCAATAAGCGAGAGCACACGGATCGCACTACCAGAAAGCATGAAAGATGTAAAGTTTTCAATGAGTGAGATGAACATCGTTCCCCAAGATATATCTGAATTTTTAGGTGGAGCAATGACGCTCGGTTCTATTGATCACCAGATACAAGCACACCAAAAGGTTATGCTAAGGTCTTCAGCACTAAAAACCCTTGCGGGTAGAATTCCGTACCTACAGAATGTGCGGGTTAGCGATTCACTCTCAAATGTTGCGTTTGAGTCTTTTGTCGCAGTAAACGAAAAGACATATGCCAAAATTGTTAGTAATTTAGGGGCGATACTAAACCCCAATACGCCTGATAGTAAATTGCAAGATTTGCTAAAAGATGTCATAAAGGAATGCCCCAACATCCACGGGTCATTAGGTGAGGAGGAGAATAAGGACAAAGACAACAAAAAGGCAGAAGAGATAGTCAAAGATATAATGGGAATAACGGAAGCAGAGAAAAGGAGGCAGGTCATTAAGTCTATACTGCTAAGATGTATATTCTCTTATGGTACAGCCGAGATTGCACGTAGAGGCAATGAGGAAGCATGGGCGAATATACATGGTGCAGGTATGGCCTATAACCCGCAATTTCCAGGGATTGATAACATTGTAACTATGAACAAAGATGGTGCATATTACATAATCCCCATGTCACACAAGATGCATATGACTGAGGGAAGTAACGATCCAGACAAAGAGTTTGCCCATATGGGTAAAATAAAGGGATTGATAAAGGATTACCACGACAGTGTAGCCAGAGAGGTCAAAAGTGACATAGAAGCTATCCTGAAAAATAAAACTACAAGAAGGTCTGACTCTCTCAATGCCAAGATACAAGAACTTGAAAATAATCTAAGGGATAGGAATTGTGATAAAGTGGATTGGAACAAGGCTACCGGTAATAGAGATATATGCTTCCAGCTAGATTACAAGAGGATGATACTTTTGTCACTATCAAGACACATAGAGGGAATGACTGATGATGGTCACGAAAAGATAGTGTATGCACCTATTACATTAGTTAGATTTAGAGCTGAAAGGATAGAGTTTCACAAAGGTGTTGAAGTTGGGGAAGGTAGCAACACTAAATTTATATCTCGACATGCTGGGACATACAAGAAGATAGGTTACGAGACTAGAGAAGAGATGATAAGAAATTCAATAGCGAATTATAAGGTTAGTGAAATGTCTTGGATTACTAGTGGTGAATCACAGGTACAACAACCCAAGACATAGTGAATCCAATGCATCGTCATGCTTGGTGTTAGGGTAAGACTTTATCTCTTGCACTAGCTCAGTTGACGATCTAGTTATCCTTAGTCTGTTCCCCTTTATTACCCCCATGATTCCCGTAACGATACGGTTGTGCTTGTTATGTCCTGATGTCCACATGTGTGCAAGGAATTGTGGAAAATGTCCACTGTCGTACAATTCCTCAAACCCTTCTCTCACTAACTGCAATGCAGTCCCCAACGTTGCGTTGGATTCCACGACAACCTTGAGGGGTCTATGCAATAGTATCTTCTCAACCGCGAAGTTTACCCAATCTCCCTTAGAGCAATCACAATGGGCGTAGATCGTGGAACCATCGTAACTGACATAGAGAGTCGTCACCGCGCACCAGTCCGCTGACCGCTTGGTTGAGTATGCGGGGTCAATTGCAATAACACTACAGTAGGTGTTACTTGGGATAGTATCCACAAAAGCGTCATCGTCGATAAATGGTAGAAATAGGGGGTACACTGCACCTAAACCAGGTTGTTGTAGGTATTCGCTTCGGAAAACGTCTTCACCTAGGGAAAAGTAGGCCTCCATGAGGGATTCAAGGCTCCAACGCTCCCTCCACAGAAGTGTAACACCCTTTTCCATCTCATCCTTGTTTTGTGTGTAGAAGGTATCACGTTCCCCTTGAGGAAGTTTATACCACTGTTGCCACAAGTCTATTCTCTCGGGGAGAGTTAGGGCAGGAAATGTCAGACTAGGCCAGAGGGATGAAAGTTTATGCACTATGCTATCTTCATGGATCGTTGTACCCACTACGATGTACTTACATGTGCGTGAACCCGCGGGGATTAGATCACGTAGAAACCAGTCCCAATGGGATTCTCTCACCGAAGGGGAGATTAGGTCCATGTGACCTTGAGGGTCATCTAAGATGATCAATTCCGGTCTAGATTCTCTCCATCTTCTCCCTCGGATTCTGCAACCTGTTCCCAAGGCTTCCACAAGCGTAGAACCCACGATAATCCGCGATGCACTAGCTTGATGGTTTACACCTAGGGTATCTAGTGCATGAGCAATTGATGATAGTAACTTGCTAGCTTGTGAGAATGTATCACTAACGATAAGTATATACTTGATGCGCTTGTTATATAGAATCGTGTAGAGGGGATAACCTAGAGTAATCACTGTGCTTTTAGCTGATCCTCTAGGTGCAGTGATCACTATCTTGTCATGATCGTTTAGTGCATCTGCTATTTTATTGTGAAACTCAGGAGATTCCAACTGGAAGTAGCTCGGGGCTACACTGCGTAACCATGCGATAGAATACCTTCCAGGATTAGGTGGAACCTTTTTGCTTTTGAGTGAGGATAGTACCTTGGAGATACGCTCTAATCTCTTCTGGATGTCCCTTTTCATTCATCCGCTTCCTCATCCTCTTCACTGTCATCATCATCATCCTCAAGACCGACGGATTCAATTCCTAGCTCCTGTTCGATACGCTCCAGGCGGTCAATGGTGTCTAGATACGCGGTAGTATCGGGTAAATATCTCAGAAGTATCTCGCAAGCTTTTACACGAAGCTTGTTTTCCTCATCGGGGTTCATAGCGAAATAATGAAGAGTCTCTACCACATCGAAAACGTACTTCCGGAAAATCTCAGGGGAATCATTACGCATATCTTATCTCCTTTGAGGAAGACTTTCAACTGGTCTTTTTGTGACAGGTTTACTGTTAGGAATATAGTGGATCAAGCATCAAAGATAAACCTCATTATAGACTACGATGCAGATGGACTAACTGCTGGAGCTATTCTCTCATTATATCTAGATCGCTACTCAAAACCTTACTCCATAAGACTTTTCAACCGTAGCGATGGGTTTGTGGTGCGTGAGGACTATTTGGATAGAGATTCCCTGAATGTTATATTAGACCGCGGTTCACCTGAGTATTCAAGTGGGTTGTATGACAACTATAACGTTCTGATCATCGATCACCACCAATCTGAAGACTACAAACCTAGGGGAAAGGCAAACATCATAAACCCTCACTGTATAGATCACGAAATTACCCCGTGCACCAGTCTTATTGTCCAACATCTCTTTGGGAATCACTACACAACACCCCTTGCATTGATTGGAACGCTTGGGGATTACTGTAGTGTTGACTACGATACTACGACTACATTCCTGGATAACTGGACTGACGATACACCTTGGGGAAGGTTGCATTCACCTAGTTATATACGTTATCACGTAGTACCTAGGATCAACTCTTGCGCTAGGATAGGTAAGGTTGAATACGCTTGGGAATTCCTACGCAATCCCTCCGCGGAAACACTAAGGCTCATCAAAAAGGCTAATGAGGAAAGAAAAATTCAATCACGTAGTGCCCAACCCCTACGGGTGTTAGAGAGTGAAAGAGTGTCTATAGCTATCTACCCTAGAGAATTCCAGGGTCATATCTCGTATCTAGCTTCTAGAGAAGCCAAGAGGAAACCTGTAGGGATAGCGTGCTTTGACGATGGTGGGGTATATAGGCTAAGTATCAGGTCGTCATCATGCAATCTACAACCTATATTCCTAACCGGCCTAGGCAGGTTAGGTGGTCACAGGTTTGCAGGTGGTGGTTACATTCCCAAGGAGAATCTAGAAGACTTCCTAAGAGAGATAGAATCCAAGATAGAAGAGAATAAACTACAAGAGGAACCTACACTAGAACCCGAGCACACAGAAGATACCAGGGTCATTGAATGCTTAGAGATTGCATGCTTGAATCCACCAACAAGGTTTATAGGGGGTAAAGGATGGGAAAGCGTTGGAAAAGATTCTTTTCGACCAATGGAAACGGAAGCGGTGACAAAACCCAGGTATCTGGGGAACGTGCTCCACTGGGGCAAACCCCAATCGGGGAAACGTTGCTCGATCGAGTGTTGGAAAGGGAAGTTGAGCATGGACTGGTTAGGGTAGTGCGACGGTGTACGCTACCTTTGATCGCTGGAGTGTCAAAAAACCGTAGGTGGAGAACGTCCTTTAGGTCTAAGTGCGTCTTCAAAACTCAAGCAGCCAAGGAGTCGGATGATCTATGGAGAGAGATATTGATGGATAACTTGATCATTGAGAACATGAGTCTAGATACAATCAACCCAAAGGTCTTAGTTATATGCTCTGTTCATCAACCCCATAACCTCATGGACCCTGTAAATTCAATCGACGCGGTTTGCGACGTGGTGAAAACTGTACTACCTGTTGACGACAAGTATTACTCGATATTCCTATCGTGGGAGAATTCAAAAGTCAGAGAAAGGTTCGTCGAAATCGAAGTCTGGGCTAGAGTCTTTTAGGAGATCGTTTATAGGTGGGAATGTAGCGTCAGATACGTTTCTCTTTTTGTAGTCCCTACAGTCGTAGAACACCATCTTAGCATTTAGCATGTAAGGATAGAACCCACCTTCAGGGTTCTTGGGATAAAACGATGGGTGATAACGCAAGAGTGCAAAATGGAAACGATCGTAGGCCACACTTTCGCAATCGTATCCTCTCAGTTTGTTTCTGTACACCAAACGCTTTAGCATCTTGATTGCCTTGGATTTGTAGTGATTGTGTAGTACACTTAGTGAATCGTTGAACGTTTGTGTGTCAATGTATAGGTTATAGACATTCCCGTCAGGACCTTTCACTTTGGGTTTTCCCCGCAGGGGTTGACCCAACTTGTACCTTTCACCCCAGAGTAATTCCCAATACCTCACAACCTCAGACTGATCTAACCTCTTTGACTGCATATAGCCTCACTCCCTTCTGCTTCACTGAAGTGATAACCTTACCAGCGATCACTCTACCTTCATGTCTCATCAACCACTGGGACAGTTCCTTAGTTAGTAGTTTAGGTGTTATCTCTTTGACTGTGGATACAAATTCCTTGGACACATTCCCAAACATAGTCGATTGGCAATCCTTCAGTATATCCTCCACACTAGTGTAATCCCCATAGGGAAAATTCACTAGGAACCTTTCTAGTAACTCCTTGTCTTCAGACACTATGCTCTCCGATGTATCCGCGGGGTGTACACCTAACAACCATTCAACGAATCCACCTACGACTGCATTCCACTGTTCAAACGATCCAAACCCCCTCTGGGGAACATAACCTTGCTTTTCGTAGAACGCCAACCAACCCATTGCATCCTTGACGAATTGCTTATGCTTGTTGATACACTCGTTCACTAAGTCTTTAGTGAAGAGTCTAGATTCAGGTTTGTCCCCGACGGGTTCAAGGTGAGTAACGTAAACCCTACGGTAGGTGTCTGCAGTGAGTGATACGTTATTCCCTGTGCATGCAAGAGTGATAAACTTTGTCAACTCTACCATCTGAGAACGCCCTAGGATTCTATCTCTCCACAACCTTGAAGTCACCAATGCGTCAATCGATGGTCCACCTAGTGGTTTAGATAGATTATCCCAGATTAGTGCAGGACGGTTAGATAGTAGTGCGGATGTTATCTGCTTCCTAGCCTCAGAGTCACTATCAGGGTAAGGAGTGACAGGAATTATCTCTCCAGTCGCTAAAGCGAAAACGGATTGCGCTAGCAGGGTTTTTCCAACACCTGGGGTTGATGACGTGATTACCCAGATGGGGTTGTTAGGGACATAGACAAGAGGAGTAAGCAATGCAGCTAGCGTAGAAGCCATGGAGTGAACGTCTTTGAACCTTACACCTAGCACTGAGAAGTAACTCTCCACACTAGTGAGTATATCACCAACCTTAGATGTAAACCTTGTAGGTTCCACCTTGGGACACAAGACACTATCAGTTGCAAGAGGACAGTACACAGGGTAGTTGCGATGTGCAGAGATTGTCTTCAACGAAACACCCGAGAGTGCAAGACCACACAACCTGTCTGTGGGAATGTAGTCCTTACCATCGAATATCAACTCGTAGTGTCGAATAACATCCCTAGCTAGATAGTCCCTATCTACCTTTTTCAACCCCGTCGGGGTTAGGTGTACAATCTGGTGGTTGTAAACGTAGTAGTTATTACTCTCCATGTAATTCTCTAAAAACTCCACTACCTTAGCCTGAGTCTTTAGTTTCACTACCTTAGTCTCTTCACTAGGTTTGTCTTCTACCTTTGATCTTGGTTTTTCCTTGCTCTTTTCCCCTTGAGGGAGAACACTTTTCACCCTCTGCAATACGTGCTCTACGTTGTCGTAGTCTTCAACCTCCAGGCAACGTATTCCATGAGTCTTGAAAAACCTCTCGGCTTTTGCAGATGGTGCAAGCACTAAAACCCCTTCAGGTAACTCGGATATATTGAGGAAAAAAGAAACCCCCTCAAGCTTAGAGAGGGTTTCCCTCCACTTCGCATGAGCAAAGAGTGAAGGTGCTACACCTTTTCCCATTCCGTTGTTATCTCGCATGTTCCATCCCCTAAAGGTTCACGCTTGTAGTCCCCGAAAAGGTTTGGGGAGTCTTCCACTAGTTTATCCAAGACTTTGTTTGCAAGTAACCTGATTTCCCTATCAGCATGACGTGATCCACGTGTTTCCACGAAGTGCCTCCAGGAACGTGCGTTAGCTGTGACCACAATCTCTGTACTGATCCCTTGAGGGAGAAAGTATCTAGCAACTGACCTTACCACCTTGCGTTGATAACCTTCTCTCTCTAGAAGAGAACATATCTTGTCGTATAACTCACGACTACAGTTGATGCATTCCTCTATCTCCTCTCTTAGTTTATCTCCTATCTCTATACCTTGTAGTGGGTCAACAACACTCATGCAACCTTCATCGCAATAGCGTTGACTACGTTGGGAATACGAGAACCCCGCGCGATGACGCACTAGCTCATGCGTGCATACACGAGATAACCCAACGAATGCGAAAGTGTACACGCAATGCTCCAAAACCGAACCATGACCTTGCTTGAGGATGTTCTCTAAGTAGGCTTGCGTTCCACCTGGACGCGGGTTAGCAAAAGAGTCGTAGCAAACTCTCCCCGCATATTCTGCGATAGCCTCAGTTGAATGCGTTGTTGTGGGTTTGTAATCCACGTGGTGTTTAGATAACCACTGGGAGATTGCGTGATAAATAGGTTGGCTCTTAGCGATTAGGTAAACTTCCATGGTTTACTCCTTTGGTAGCTTCTGATCTTGCCAACGACCTTGATACGTAGCCTTATCGGTTAGCTTGAGAAAAAGCATCTGTGCGATCCCTTCACCAATGCGTAGCTCAATTTTCCATGGTGACAGGTTCGTTAGCTCAATAACGAGATTGCCTCTCCAACCAGGTTCAGCAGGGGTTGTATTCACTAGTAGGCCTATGCGTGCATATGAAGACTTTCCGAGACAAATTCCTAGATAATTCTCGGGTACTACGATCTTCTCAATAGAGTGAGCAAGGATCGTGGTATAGCTAGGTAGTACTAGGATATTGCTTTCAACAACAACATCAACGTAGTGCTCATAAGGGTTCAATGGTGAAACTGTCTTATTATACTTGAATTGGGGTATTGCACCATTGATAAATGTGTACATCCCCTTGGGTTGAATTACGGAACGATTCTTACCTGGAGATATGTAGTACAAGCTAGGAATACGGAATTGATTGGACAATCTTAGATCGTATCCTGCATAACCTAAACCATAAGAGCAAAGGTTTCCCCCACGTTGATGGGTAGTTAGGAAATTCTCCCAAAGTGAGACAATCTCTAGCAGCTCTTTTCCACTGGCTAGCATGATGAAACCTCCACTGCGTGTACGTGAATTTTATGCGGTTTAGTGTCGCGCAGTGACACGGGGAACACTAAAGTATTGTACCCGACAACTCAACGCAAGGAGGGCAAAGCGATGCACGACCTGCAGACTTACCAGTTTTACTCCAAATTTTCACGATGGATTCCGCAGGAAAACCGCAGGGAAACATGGACTGAGGCTGTTTGCGACAGGATTATACCTTGGTTGCAAAAGGTTGCGACTAAGCATAAAGCATACCTAAAGCAAGAGGAATGGTCTTGGTTGAAAGACAAACTCCTACATATGCAGGCCTCACCAGCTTTGCGTGTAATTCAACTAGCTGGACCAGCGTTAGATCGATGCAACGTTGGTGTTTATAACTGCTCGTATATACCCTTGATTGACCTGAGATGCTTTGCAGAGATGTTGTATGTCCTCATGCAAGGTACAGGTGTAGGTTTCTCTGTTGAGGAGCAGTATATCAGTAACCTACCTAGAGTAAAACCTTGGAATGGGAAGGTGGTAGAGAAGGTGGTAGTAGAAGACACAACTGAGGGATGGTGCGATTCTCTATTGCGTTGTCTTGAGATTTTCTTTGACGGATACGATGTTGAATTGGATACACACTTAGTTAGACCTAAAGGGGCGATTCTCAAGACTAAAGGTGGATATGCTAGTGGACCTGAACCCTTGCGGGAATTGATCAACTTTACACGTAATGTTATCTCTAGTAATGGTGGTCATAAACTAAGAGACACAGATGTACATCGCATTGCATGCTTTATAGGTAGAATTGTTCAAGTAGGTGGTGTAAGGCGTGCAGCTCTCATATCTCTATCTGGCTTACATTCACTGGGTATGAGATTCATCAAGTCAGGTGAATGGTGGAATGACAAGACTTATTGGGATCATGGTCTTTATCTCTCCATGGCCAACAACTCCGCAGTGTATGATTGCAACTACACAAAGCAATCGTTCATTGACGAATGGGAAGCACTACGACAGAGTGGAAGCGGAGAAAGGGGAATCTTCAACCGTGATGCTACGCGGAGACTAAAACCCTCAAGGAGAGAGTCTTGCGATTTTGGTACTAACCCTTGTGGGGAGATTGTACTAAGACCTTTTGAATTCTGCAATCTGTCTATCGCTGTAGCTCGTCAAGGAGACACAACGGAATCCTTGGTAGATAAAGTAAGAGCAGCTACATACTTTGGTGTACTGCAAAGCCTATGCACAGACTTCAACTATATCCGTAGTGACTGGAAGCGTAATTGTGAAGAGGAGAGATTACTAGGGGTAGATATTACAGGGCAAGTGGATTGCGAATTACTACGTTATGGTTCTCCAGGGAGAGAAACTTTACTGCAGAAGCTAAGGGATGAATCGATACAGACTGCAAGGATGCTTGCACAACGCTTTGGGATCAATATACCGAAAGCGATTACCACCGTGAAGCCTTCAGGGGATTCCGCGGTTCTCTTTGGTTGCTCTTCTGGTGTTCATCCTAGGTATGCTAGATTCTATCGCAGATGGGTTAGAGAAAGTAAAGATAGCCCAATGTGCAAATTCCTAGTGTCGCAAGGTGTCCCACATGCTCCTGCTCCTGAAGCTCCAGAAAGGTTGATGGTTTTTTGCTTCCCTGTAAAGTCTCCCGAAGGGGTGTTGACGCGCAACGATCTTAGTGCAATCCAACAACTGGAAAACTGGTTAGCGTGGAGAGAGAATTATACTGAGCATTCAGTTTCATGCACAGTGTACGTTGGAGACAACGAATGGGATGAAGTTGGTGAATGGGTGTGGAATCACATGGATAGTATCACGGGTGTTTCGTTTCTACCTAGGGACAATGGAACCTACAAGTATGCACCTAATGAGGAGATTACTGAGGATGAGTATATGGACATGATGAGACAATTCCCCAAGATCGACTGGAGTAAACTCAGAGAATTCGATCAACCCGTGAACGCTCAGTCAATCTTCACTTGCTCTGCGGGGGGTTGCTCATTCTGATCGTAGAAACACTGACACACTCGTCAACCTTAGCTATTAGATTCCGTGTTGCTTGTGTGTCCATCTACGTTCTCCTTGAGTGTTGGGGTAACCTGATCTTTAGCTGCTTCTTTGAAAAGATCAAGCATAGTCCTCATAATCTTTTCAGGTAGGCTAGCGAATTCTTGGGGTGTAGAGATAAAGTATTCAGGTTTGATATGCCTCTGATAATCATCCTGGGATAGCTTGGTTAGCTTACCGTTACTTACTTCGTAAGCAGTATCTGCATCAACCACTGCAAAGACACGTTCACCTAATGCATAGACTCCTAGTTTCAAAGCATCCCTTAGACTCTTTTTATTCTTCACAACTAATCGACATTTCCTAATTATCTTGGTTAGCTCTGTTTGTAAATTGGGAAACAGTTTGTATAAGTTTAGGGTGTAAACTGTTTCACTTGTGGCGTTTGGCTCATAGTGACTAACGCAATCCAACCAAGGGACAATGTCCCCATCACTAGTACGTATGTAACTATAGAACCATGTCCTCATTACAAAACCTCTTAGTTATACAAATGGTCCTCACTATCCCTATAAGCTAGATAGTCAAGATACCCGTCGATAGCTAAGTCTAATTCCCTACGCACCTCTTCAGGTATCTCTTCAGGATCAACGATTACCCATTCTGTTGCCCAACCTATTCCCTGCGGGTATTCCAGGTCAGATGTAAGGATAGTAAAGTATCCCATCTCGTCATAAAGCTGGATTGCATAATCACCCTGATTACTACGTACATAGTCAAACGTGATCATCTTTGGTCTCCTTTAGTCTTGGGTTAGGGGTAATGGTAGTAGAGGGGTGGCTTCCTTACCAGGATACCTTACGGTATGCTTTCCTGCTTTTCTAATTCTCTGCTATTTACTCTTCCTCATCCCATCCGTATCCCTTGTATTCCTCCTCTAGTTGCTTTAGCTCTTCCCACTTCTCTGCGATAATTTCAATGTCCATTCCGTTGTCCCAATCCTCATGCCAGCCTTGCGGATTGTTCGTGATTACTTCGTTCATTGTTTTCCTCCTTTCTGCTTGCTAGCTGACCGGAATCCTGCAATTCCTTCCGTACCTTTTCAAGGGCTTCAGGGAACCAAGCAACCCGACTAGCGGGAACCCAAAATGCCTCTTCTTCAGACTTTCCCCATAGGGTTACTTTAGCCATATTCTTACCACTTCGTGTTACTCCATCCCAAAGCACAACAACTTGAACAATCTTGTTGTTCTTCGTGAGATAGTAAGCCTTGCGAATCTTGCGAAAAACCATTGCTGTCCTCCTTTCTCTTTCCTCTTTGCTTCAACCTTTCACCCTCATTCTACTATCTACTTCGCAACTCGTCAAGTGACATTTTGCAGTTTTCCTTTTTTCACTGAACCTTCATAATTCCCCGCAGGGGGT
>Ga0308412_1000518_pt1 | contig 19649 bp, 9 predicted proteins | sample HotsprottomLayer_FD_202357 | JGI IMG/M metagenome (GOLD analysis project Ga0308412, IMG submission 202357) | Hot spring phototrophic mat microbial communities from Octopus Spring, Yellowstone National Park, Wyoming, United States -... | ecosystem: Environmental > Aquatic > Thermal springs > Hot...
TAATCTTGCGGATAAACACGGTCGACGGCGGACGGAGCGTAGGTATCACGGTAAAGATCATCAACCGTCGGTTGCGGTTCCGTCATTGCCTGCTCGGCGGCAGCATTCGCCTCGTGCCGGGCTTCCGCCCAGAGATGGCGAATACCCTCGGGATCGATCGCCCCGCAGTCGAGCAACTTCTGCTCGAACTCCGCCAGGCAACAAACTTCGCCCGGTGTCCGCAACGCCCCGCTCGAAGACGAGTGGCCGTGCAGCCGGCTGACAAGTGTTTCCAAAATGTACGGCCGCCGTTCCCGACGGACATACCGCATCGCCCGATCCATGGCGTGCCAAACCACGATCGGATCATTGCCATCGACCGTCTCACCGCGAATACCGAAGGGAATCCCGCGATCCGCGATTCTCCGCTCGGAATGCTGTGTTTCGTGGCGTGTCGAGATGCCGTAGTGATTATTCGTCACCAGCATTAATAACGGCAATTCATTCCCCGGCCGGCTCGCCCACAGCAAGGCACTTTCAAAATCACCCTCTGCCGTCCCGGCGTCGCCGCTGACGCAGATCGTAATGCCTTCCCCACCATACCGTTTCTGCACAAGGGCCGTTCCCGGAGCCATCACGCATTGCACTTCAATCACCGAGGTGACCGGCACCACATTCCACTCAGGAATCGCATAATGTCCGACAAAGTTTCTGCCACGGCTAAAGCGATCGGTGGCTCGCATCGCCAGTTGCCGCATATGATCCACCATCGGCATCCCCATGGCTAGCAAGCAGCCCGCGTTGCGGTAATGCAAGTGCAGATAATCGTAGGCCGGCCCAGATCCCTTGTGGACTTGCAAACCCAGCGTCACATTCACGGCTTCTTCGCCGGGACCGCCGACCCAAAAATACGCTTCCCCAGACTTCGACATTTTGATGGATCGTTCTTCCAACGCCCGGGTCCGTACCATCTGCCGATAAATCGTTAAGGCCAGTTCCGTGGAGATGGCCTCTCGACCCGAACGAATCACTGCCGGGTTGACAGCCGTGGTCGGAGGCACCGGCCGCAACCCTCCGCGACGATCATCGGGCACACCCTCATTCATGTCGGCCATGATTCTGCCTCCCCTCGGACTGATGGACAAGAGATCCCAGGCCACACAGATCAGGCACCGGTGAGGGAAGTCCACCATGAATGCCAGACGGAAGAGAATTCAAAAAATTCCGGCATTCCCTACTGGCGATCGGTTGTGTCGCTGGGAAAACCGGAAGAATGAGCCACGAGCGACATTCCCCGGAGAGGGCGACCGATTTTATGAAGAACACGAGAAGACAACCGATCACTTTCCTGAATTATACCTCCGTTTCCACGCCAGGAGTCAAGAATCCGTAACCACCAAACAGACTCGATAGACCATACAACCCGATCGCCACACATAACAGATTCTGGAAACCGAGCCACAGGGAAGCATTCTCTGCCAAGCCGCCAAACAGGGCTCCGGCGATATTTGCTCCAAAAAATCGGTCCGGATAAGGAGTCCTGGCAAACGAAACCGGAAAAATCACCCCCGCAAACACCAGCGGGGCAAAGACTAGCAGGCACGATGCCAGAATTTGCGGCACCCTGGCCAGCCCGAGAAACGCATCCATCGGTACTAAGAGTCCGGCGATCAACGCGAGAAACAGGCCGAGATAATAGCCCTCCAGCCGTTGCGGTCGAACCCACCCGGCAAACAGGTTTCCTAGAAGGGCCATCACCAGGATCGCGGTGAACACCACCGTGTTCACAATCCAGGTACTGCCAAACAGTAAGGCCATTTCCACCACCGCCTTTGTTTCAATCAGCATGAAGCCAGCACCGAGCAAGAAGGCTCGCAGCAGCAACCCCCGATCATCCACGCTCGGCCTGTTGACGGTCACGATGTCTGGGGTTCGCCGGGGGCGGAACACATACCACAAAACAGCCGATAAGAACAAGGTGAGCCCGATCCCACGCCAGGTCAGGCTCGGAATCCCAGGAAGACGCACGTACAAAAACGGCCAGTCGTCGGTGGCGGCCGGCAATCCCGACGACGGTTCAATCACCACACTGCGGAGTTCTGTCCAATTGCCGTCGCTCGGTTTTTCCGGTCCGAATCGCCCCGGGTTGCTCGGTGAAACCACCGCTTCGCGGGGAACCCAGTAGCTGTTGCCATGAGCAGCGAACGCAGCCGTCAACGACTGCAATGCCCCAAAACGGCCAGCAATGAAAGCGGCGAATCCGCCAGTGCCCAGGAAATCTTCGTCGTCCAGGCCAAGCCGGTCACCGGGCCGCGGCGGATTCGTCAACACCACCGGCTCCGTTCCGAATTCCGCCGCCAGGGAATCGCGAATCCGGGCGGCTATCCAGCCCTGCCGAAAGTAGTTGTAAATGGCGGCCCAGCCGTCCGGCTTCAACACCCGCGCCACGTCGCGGAACGATTCCCGGGTAAACAGATAACTCTCCAGCCGCAGGTTGCTGTACCCAGAGTGCAACACCAGTGAATCAATCAAGGCAAAGATCACCAGATCGTATTCTCCCGCCGGGGCTTTGCGGAGAAAATTCCGACCGTCATTCAGATGCACGCTCACCCGCGGATCGTCATAAGGCCGATCCGGATGATGCCGAGCCCCGATCGAGTGAATCACCGGATCGATTTCGACAGCATCGATCGTAGCTTCCGGAGCCCAGGCAAGCGCGCGTGAAATGTCATTGCCCGAACCGGCACCGATAATCAAGATCCGCCGAATCGGTTGCGAACGAACCGCGTGATGCAGCAGATACGGAATTTCATACTCCACCACCAGATCGCCGTTCCTGGAGTGCATTTGCTGATGCGAGATCAGATTCGTCACGATCAGTCGATGATTGTCCTCATAATCGACTCGATAATACGGCGACCAGATGATTTCTCGGTCGCCGCCTGGGTTGACGATTCCGGAGGTCACACCGGCGAGCAGCACCGTCACCGCCAAACATGCATACTGCGGTAGCCCCGGGCGCAGCGAAGCAGACGCTGCCGGCCCGCCCGGCGTCTCCGCGGCCGCTTCAGCCGGCGACTGCAACAACACGAAGAGAATTCCCCCGGCAATGATGGCAAACCAAACAACCGGAGACAGAGACAACCACGAGCAGCCTGCCAATAAACCGATTCCAGTAAGGCTCCCCAACAAATTCAAAGCATACGCTCGTGTCCGACTCGGAATCCGATTGAACGCTCGCCCCAGTTCTTGACCTGGCCCGACCAGGCAGGCACCCGCGAGGAAGAAAAACAGCCCCGCCACCAGCTCGACCGGGATGGTAAAACGGCCGCCGAGTAAGGCACTGACTTCGGTCCCGAAAAAAACCACATCCGGTGACGTGGCATCACCCACTGTCGTGTACCGTTCCACCGCCTTACGGAACCAGTTGACGATCAGTCCGCCCATCAGCGTTCCAGCCAACCAGTACGGCGTCCGCAGCAGTTCCCGCCCCGGTTTCCGTGCGATCATGCATCCGATTGACATTCCCACAAAACTGGCCAGCAACACCGTATTTGTAAAGAATGACAAGTATAGGACGTGTGCCGGCAGCCAGCGGATCAAAGCCAGTTCCAAAAACAGGATCAGCCCGCTGATAAAAAACAGGTCCAGACTCGGTCGCGATCGCATCATCATCGGCCATCCTTCCCTTCGCAAGCCGGACCGTCCGAGATACGATTATTTCTCCTTCCGCAATCCAGGTGAAGGTCAATCCGAGCACGACCCGGAGTCAACTACTGTGACAACGATCATACCCCGGAGATGACATCCCCTGAACCTGGCAGGCTCGCTCAAAGGGCTTGTTCCTCTCTCACTCGATGTGGACAGTTTCCCGACCGCTACTGATCGTGCCGACGGGTCGTGAAGGCGGTGTGCCGCGCCGGTGCCTTGATCAACCTGAAGCCGGGCCGCGTGGAAAAAGCCTTGAACTCGGCTGTTGCCCGCTCGGCATTCAATAATCCCCGATGTGCATGCAACAAGTATCGCAGCGTCAGCGGTTGATCCCGGGTTGTTAGCACCGGACCCCCGAAAGCGAGTGAGGCCCCCATCCAGCCGTCCTCACGAACATGCCAGGATGTCGGATGTCCCAAGTTGCTGGGATGATCGAAAAAGGTGATCCCCTCCGCAGCCCCACCGGGTTGCTTTCCGGAATAATCCATCCAAACGGCGGGCTTGCCGAATATTGCAGATTCGCCGACGGCACCTGAACTACTCGTCAGAGTGCCGCCGCCAAAGTATGCCGAGATCGACTTCGCTACCCGCACCGACATCAGCCCAAAGTTCGATTGTTGAAACTCAAATTTCTCGGCGACCGGTTTGAGCGTCGTTTGGATTTCGAGGAAAGTTTCCCGTTCCGGGCCGGGCCGCAAAGCCGCGATCAGCAGCTGCTCCAGCAGCGGCCGAGGATCGTGGCCGTCGAACCAGCCGAGGCGAACCGTCATCACCGCTTCCGTCTCGCCATCATCAAAAGCAAGCCACTCCAGTTGCCGAATTCGCGCCGGTGTGTTCTCACTCCAGAAGTCGATCCCCGAAGCCTTGGCGTGGCCGAACCAGATCGAGCGATGATGATCGTGATTCGGAGCCCCCGGGTGGCCGATGCGGGTCAGCGACTGGCCCGATGCCGGCCCCAGCAACGGATAGAAAAACGGCCGAGGATACTGAGGGCCAAAATGCCAACGGAGACGTTCTTGATCCTCGACAAGAAAAGCTACCTGATGCTCAGGCAACGGCTCTAATCGGCACCGAGGCTGCGATGGCGCCATAATAACCACCTCTGCTCGAATCATGCGGGGAAACATCCGAGGCCGGCCGGGGGACCGTCCCCTTTCCTGCTCGTTATACAAGACTTCTCCGCCGCAATCTTCCCCGCGAGCAGTGACCAGCTGCCCGGACTCGGCCTATGATGGCTGTTTAAGGAAATCCCATACCCACTGCTGCCGACCTAGGAATCGTCATGACGGAAGATGACCCGCTCTGGTATAAAGATGCCATCATTTACGAAGTGCATGTCCGTGCCTTCCAAGACAGCGTCGCCGACGGTATCGGCGACTTCAAGGGGCTCAGGCAACGGCTCGATTACCTGCAAGATCTCGGCGTCACCGCCATCTGGCTTTTACCCTTCTACCCGTCTCCGTTGAAAGACGATGGATATGACATTGCAGATTATACGAACGTTCATCCGAATTATGGCACCCTGAAAGATTTTCGCGAGTTTCTCGATGCGGCGCACCGTCGCGGGCTGAAGGTCATTACCGAACTGGTCATCAATCACACCTCGGATCAGCATCCCTGGTTCCAGCGCGCCCGCCGCGCCCCAATCGGCAGCCCTGAACGGAACTTCTACGTCTGGAGCGACACCCCGGACAAATATAGCGATGCTCGGATTATTTTCAAGGACTTTGAGCGTTCGAACTGGACTTACGATCCCGTCGCCGGACAATATTTTTGGCACCGTTTTTACAGCCACCAGCCGGACCTCAACTTTGATAACCCCGCCGTCTGGGACGCTTTGATTCCCGTCCTCGAATTCTGGCTGGACATGGGGGTGGATGGCATGCGTCTCGATGCCATCCCGTATCTTTATGAGCGAGAAGGGACAAACTGCGAAAATTTGCCGGAAACCCACGCCTTTCTCAAACATCTCCGCCGTCATCTCGATTCAAAATATCACAATCGCATGTTTTTGGCGGAAGCGAATCAATGGCCCGAAGATGCCATCGCCTACTTCGGCGATGGCGATGAATGCCACATGGCGTTCCACTTCCCGCTCATGCCCCGGCTTTACATGGCGCTGCATCAGGAGGACCGCTTCCCGATCATCGACATTCTCGAACAAACTCCGCCGATTCCCGAAACCTGTCAGTGGTGTCTGTTCTTGCGAAATCACGATGAACTTACCCTGGAGATGGTGACGGATGAGGAACGGGACTACATGTACCGCGCATACGCTTCCGATCCGCAAGCGCGGATTAATCTGGGGATTCGCCGCCGCTTAGCGCCGCTCCTTCGCAATGACCGCCGCCGCATCGAATTAATGAATGTGCTGCTATTCTCTTTGCCGGGCACACCGGTTATCTACTACGGCGATGAGATCGGCATGGGGGACAACTTTTACCTAGGCGACCGCAACGGTGTCCGCACGCCGATGCAGTGGTCCAGCGATCGCAACGCCGGCTTCAGCCGGGCCAACCCGCAAAAACTGTATCTCCCCGTCATCATTGATCCGGAGTACCACTACGAGGCCGTCAACGTTGATGCTCAGCAGGGGAATTCCTCGTCGCTACTCTGGTGGATGAAACGGCTGATTGCCTTGCGAAAGCAATATAAAGCATTCGGTCGGGGAAGCATTGAATTCTTACGCCCAGAAAACCCCAAGATTCTCGCCTTCATTCGCCGCTATAGGGATGAAATTATCCTGATTGTGGCCAACCTGTCACGATTTGTTCAATATGTTCAGCTTGATCTCTCGGAATTCAAAGGTCTCGTCCCCTACGAACTTGTCGGCCGCAACCCCTTCCCACCGATCGGCGAACTCCCGTATTTACTCACCCTCGGGCCACACGGTTCCTATGCCTTCGCCATCCGGCCTTCGACCTTTCGCCACACCGTGGTGACGGAAAAATCCCGGGGTGCCCCGCTCCCCCGGATTGCGGTGCGCGAAACCTGGGAGGAAATCCTCGAACCAGCACGTCTCGATCGCTTGAAGCCCGCCCTGATTAGCCATCTGGCAGAAACCGCGACCACGGTGGGGCACTGGAAATCTCGAACCTTGCGAAACATTCAGGTCCGCAACGTCGCCCGAATGCTCACGTGTTCGCCCCCCACGGCGCTTTTCTTTCTCGATGTCGAATATCTCAGTGGCGAAGTCCTTCTGCAGCTGTTGCCGATCGCTTACATCCCCATCGAATCAAGCGGCAACATCAGCAGCGGTGCACTCATCGCCGAAATCGCCGTCGCTGGCCAAGTGATCGGAACCCTCATCGACGCCCGTGGCGATGCCCGATTCTGTACCGGGGTACTCCAAGCCATCGCCAACCATCAGGTCTACAGCTTTGACTTCGGCGATATCATTTGTTCACATTTTCCACAGTTCGATCTGGCACGCGGCGATGCCGATGTCCCCTTGCCGATCACGATCTCTCAAACCGAACAAGGCAACATCAGCCTCATCTACGGCGGCCGACTGGTGTTGAAATCCTATGAAAAACTGGAACCCGGCGTGAATCCCGACCTGGAACTTGGCCGGTTCCTCACCGATCATACGGACTTCAAAACCACCGCCCCCGTCCTCGGAGCGATTGAACTCCACCCCGCGGATCATGGTCAGCCGATCACGCTGTCGGTCTTGTTTGGATATGTACCAAATGAAGGGACTGGCTGGAATTATACCCTCGACACCCTCAGCCGCTATTACGAGGCTGTCTTGGCTCACCCTGATGTGTCACCGCCGCCCTTCCCCCCTGGACAGTGCTGGCAACCCGGATTCGACGGCCGCCCAACCGGGTCCGCCGCCGACTTGATCGAAGCTTTCTTACATACGGCCGAGCAACTCGGCACGAATACCGCTCAATTGCACCTCGCCCTAGCCTCCGACTCTTCCAATCCCGCACTGGCACCCGAACCGATCACCAAGCTTTACCAGCGATCGCTGTATCAATCGATGCGCACTACGGCCGGCCTGGTCTTTCGCGAACTTCGTCGACAACGACCAGAATTACCGGCTGCTACCCAGGATCTCGTTCAGCGCTGTCTGGCTCTGGAAGGCGAACTCAGTCATCGTTTCCGCCGTGTACTTTCCCCGGATTTGACCGGCCAGCGGATCCGAATTCATGGCAATTATCAACTCAACAAACTTCTGTATACGGGAAATAATTTCGTGCTCATCGATTTTGAGGGGGGGCCGACTCGATCATTGAGCGAGCGGAAGATCAAACGTTCCCCGCTTCGTGATGTTGCAACCATGATCCGTTCGTTCCACGATGCCGCCTTCAGCCCTCTCTTCGGTGCCGAATCCGCTCCCGGCATCCTCCCCGGCCACGTCCGTGATGAAGACCGTGAGGGCTTACGTCACTGGGCCCGATTCTGGTATTCCTGGGTGGTTTGTCGATTCGTCCAGGCGTATTATGCCGGCATGGCGAACAGTCCCTTGCTGCCGAGCCATCCCCGCATTTGCCAAGAACTGCTGGAACTCTTTGTGCTCGATCAAGCCGTGACGGAAGCGGGTTATGATCTCATGCATCGTCCTGCCTGGGTTCCAGTGCCGCTGACCGGGCTGCTGGAAATGCTGGAATCTTAAGTGGCGAACAGGGGCATCCTCGGCAACTGGGGCCATCCCTTTACGGTTCGGCTCGTTGCCGATCATGATGCGAGATCGACCATCAGTTTGTGTGCATCCTGCAAAATCAGCAGTGAATCCGCGGCGTCGATCAATCGTTGCAATTCCGCGACATGCCGCAACGGGGTTGCGAAGAGATCTTCGATTAAGTCATCGGGCCAGCCCGCCGCCACCATCAGCCGTGCTTGTTTCGCGGCGAACGTCCAGAGACTGCTGGCCGGCCAGTCATCCGGCTTCCGTTTTCTCATCATCCGTTCTGCGGCGGCCGGATCCTCGGCCTGTCGGAGAATCTCCGCCCCTTCTGCCAATTCTGGGGCAGCGGTCGTCAACAACACAATTCGCCCGTCTGGCTGAACGACACGGGCAGCCGTGGCGACTGCCCACGCTAAAGCGGCGAAGTCGATCCGCTGCGGGTCCCCCGAGACCGCCGCGATGACCGTCTCGGCCCGGCTCGCCACCGTGGCCCGCCACCTTGCATCTTGTCGGCGAATTCCCTCGTCGGCACAGTCGGGCAGCCCGGCGACAATTTCCTCAATTTGATCGCTGACGCCCTCGATGACCTGAATCAAAAAAGGCATGCCGATTAACCAGGAAATTTCCTCGGCTTCTTTCGCCATAGCCGGATAGCGAGTGAGGGTCCGTGCCTGAAACTGCCCGACAAAACTCGCCCGAGTTTCACCGTTGCTGAACACGGGAAACAGCGAATTTGCCGCCCCACGATAGCCGCAACTTGGATCATAACCTCGTCCTGTCAGCACGATGATGAAGTCGGCATCCACCAGCGTCCGATTCAAGTAGACACGCCGCCCGGCCGCCGAGGTTGCCAAGTAAGCGAATCGTGGCGGATCCTCGGGGTCGTGCGTTTCCACCCGGATATCCCCGATTTCATCCGGCAAATCAGCCAACCATTGGCCTCGGCCGCCCTCCGGCGGAACCAGCACGGTGATTGCCGCCGGCTTCACCCCGGCCGACTGAAGATGCTCGACCAGTTCCGTCACGAGTTCCGCCAGGCTCGGCAATTGCTCGTCCACAACCAGAACCACCCGGTCATCCGGTGTCAGGGCCCGGCGCAGTGGAACATTCAACTCTAGCGGATGCTCTAGGGCTTCCCGGAGCAATTCACGGGGCGAGCGTGACTGCCCCTGAGGCGGTTCTTGTCGGGTTAACGGAAGCAACCCGGCATCATCAACATGAATCCGCCAGGTCTCCAGCCCCACCGCTAATTCAATCGCTGTTGTCATTACACGGTTCCGTGATCCGAGAACGGTCAGACAGTGAATCATAGCAAATCGGCCCCAGTGGATGCGATCATTCTGTCCTTGAAACGAGTGCAAGTCGGGACCGATGGAATTAAGCCAGGGAATGAATGCATCGGCTGCACGGCCGGATTGTTTGTCATCGCCTGGCTGATTTCCAGTCTTAATTGTTCCGGTCTTACTTGTGCTCGCCGGGACGACACGGGCTGCTACCGGATTGACGAAGAGTTCTTGAACGTGTAATGTGGCTAAGCCAGTTTGCTTCAGCGAAACGTCACCAGTCAGGCCAGTTCCAAGCTCGTCCCTGACCGTTGCCTCGAGGAGAACCCAGTGATGAAGTTTCTCGCGATCCTTTCCTGCCTCCTGGGGATGGCGTCGCTCGCGGTCGCGGCTGATTCCCGGCCGAATATTTTACTGGTGATGGTCGATGACATGGGGTATTCCGACATCGGCTGTTACGGGGGTGAAATCCGCACGCCGACTCTTGACACTCTGGCGGAAAATGGTGTCCGCCTGGCTCGATTTTACAACGGTGCTCAATGTTGCCCGTCTCGAGCCGCCTTAATGACCGGGCTCTATCCCCACCAGGCCGGCATGGGAGACATGAACGAGCAGGGTCCCGACAATGAGTTCTGGAAACGGGTCGGTTCTCCCGCTTATCTGGGGTTCAAAACCCGGGGGATTGTCACTTTGCCCGAGGCCTTGCGCGTCGCGGGATATCAGACGTTCATGGCCGGGAAATGGCACCTTGGCCGGACATCGGATAATTGGCCCCACGCCCGTGGATTTGACCGCTGTTTCGCCCTCATCGGCGGAGCCTGTGACCATTTTACAGGTTTTCGCTCGTGGCAAAATCAAGGACCGATCAGCCTGTTTGTTGAAAACACGCAAAAAGTTGATCAACTTCCCCCCAACTTTTATTCCACCGACACTTTTACCGATTACGCACTGAAATTTATTGAAGAGGCGGACCAGTCCCGGCCCTGGTTTGGTTATCTGGCGTACACGGCACCGCATTGGCCGATTCAAGCCCACGCCGCAGACATTGCCAAGTATGAAGCGGTTTACAACGATCCCCCGGAAGTCATCCGCCAACGTCGTTTCCAGCGGTTACAACAACTCGGTTTGATTCCCCAGACGGCCCGACTGCCGGAACTGGATGCCACGGTGACCAAAGAAGCACAAGCAGCAAAAAAAGCCACACGCGACCGCTGGATGCGAACCTACGCGGCAATGATTGACCGCGTCGATCAAAACCTGAAACGGATTGTCGAGTTGTTGCGGAAAAAGGGGCAACTGGATCATACGCTGATTCTGTTTCTAAGCGATAACGGTGCCGACACGGTTCGTGGCCCGCTCTGGGGGCAAGTCAGCAATACGCCGTTTCGCAAGTTCAAAGTCTGGGTTCATGACGGGGGTATCGCCTCGCCGTTGATTGCTCACTGGCCTGCAGGAATTCCACCCGCCCAGCGAGGCAAGATTCTTCCTGGAGCCAGCCACATCATCGATCTTTATCCGACCTGTCTCGATGCGGCAGGGGCAACGCATCCGCTCGAATGGAATGGCCAGCGGGTCTTGCCGGTCGAAGGGCAAAGTTTGCTGCCGCTGTTCCGTGGGCTGAAGCCGATCCCTGGGGATCGTGTTCTCTGCTGGGAACGGATGGGGAACGAAGCCGTCCGCCAGGGCGACTGGAAGCTCGTCCGCGGCTACGGAGTTGCCAAGGAGGATGGCGACATTGCCTCCGATGGACCCCGGCGTGGGTCGTGGGAATTGTACCGCGTCGATCTCGATCCCGGAGAAACAAACGATCTCGCCGCTACGGAACCGGAACGGGTGCAGGCAATGGCGCGACTTTACGAAAACTGGGCTCAGCGTGTCGGCGTCGTACCCCGCGAGATGATCCTCGAAAAAACACGGTCGAAAAAGCCGTGAGCCGAGCCTGGTGTCGATCGCCTTTGAGGAATTGCCACCTGTGCAGAACCGGCGAGCACACGGCAGCCGGACCCGGCCTTGTCACGGCAGTCTCCGGTCCGTTCCCGTTCGAGGGTGCCGAGTTCCTCGCCAGCCCGAGCATCGAGGGCAGGATGCTCAGGATTTCTAGGCGAGAATTTCCTGGACGACCTGACCGTGGACATCGGTCAAACGGTAGTCGCGGCCCTGGAAGCGGAACGTCAACTTTTCGTGGTCGAGGCCCAGCAAGTGCAAAACAGTCGCTTGCAAATCGTGGACGTGAACCGCTCCCTCGACGACGTTGTAGCCAATTTCGTCGGTCTGACCGAAGATGAAACCGGGTTTCGTGCCACCCCCGGCCAGCCACATGGTGTAGGCATCGATGTGGTGGTCTCGGCCGATCGTCTCTCGGGGTTCACCCATCGGGGTGCGTCCGAATTCGCCTCCCCAAATCACCAGGGTGTTGTTAAGTAACCCGCGCCGCTTGAGGTCTTGAATGAGGGCGGCACACGGTTGATCGACCTCTTTGCAGACCGCAGTCAGGGATTTTTTGAGATCCTGGCTGCCACCGTGGTGATCCCAGTCGGTGTGATACAATTGGATGAATCGGACGCCGCGTTCGACCAGCCGCCTTGCGAGCAAACAGTTGGCAGCAAACGATGATTTGCCGGGTTCGACGCCATAAAGGGCGAGGGTTTCTTTTGTTTCGCTGGTAAGATCCATCAATTCCGGGGCGGCAGTCTGCATTCGGTACGCCATCTCGTAGGCAGCGATCCGGGTCTGAATCTCGGGGTCGGCCACCACATCATAGCGGAGGCGATTCAGATCGCGGACGGCATCGATAAATTCTCCTTGCTGCTTGTCGCTGATTCCTTCCGGGGATTTTAGATCCAGGATCGGACTGGGGCCTTTAAGGAACGGAACTCCTTGATACACCGAGGGGAGAAAGCCGTTACTCCAGAGGCTGGCACCGCCGCGGGGGCCGCGAGGACCGGACTGGAGGACAACGAAGCCGGGCAAGCTATCGCTTTCGGAACCGATGCCGTAGGTGACCCAGCTGCCCATGCTGGGGCGGCCAAATTGCGGGCTGCCCGTGTTCAGGAAGCATTTTGCCGGCCCATGATTAAAGACATCGGTCTTCATCCCCCGAAGCCAGCAAATGTCGTCGGCCACTGTTCTTAAGTGAGGCAACAGTTCGCTGATGGGCATACCGCACTTCCCGGCCGGCATGAACTTGCGTTCACAACCGAGCAGGGTCGGCGTACCTTTCAAAAAGGCAAAGCGTTTCCCCTCGATGAACGAGCGTGGAATCGGCTTGCCGTGGAGCTTATTCAAGTCCGGCTTTGGCTCGAACAATTCAAGTTGGCTCGGCCCGCCGGCCATAAACAGGAAGATCACGGACTTTGCTTTCGGTTCGAAATGGGGTGCACGAGTTGCCGCCGTGGCACTGCGATTGAAGAGCGTCGCGAGTGCCATTGCTCCGATACCGACCCCGCAATCGTGGAAGAAGTGCCGACGCGTCAAGGCAAGCAGGTCGTTCGTGTTCATGATGTTTTACCCGGAACATCCAGAGACATATGACACCACTTCTGAACACCACTTTTTCTTCGTGAAATTGCATCGGCTCGATGCTGAGCTTATCATTCCCGAGTTACAAATTCATCGAGATTCATCAGCACTCGGGCAACTTGGGTCCAGGCCGATGCTGGATCGGCCTGGCGTTGTTGCTGGAGGTAGGCGAGGACGCGTTCCCGTTCTGAGACAGTCGGTTCTCGGCAGAAGCAGAGTTTAAAGGCGAAATCGACCTTGCCTGGATCGTCACTGGGGCCTTCTTTTAGCAATCGCTGGCCGAGCGCGGCGTAGAACTCGAGGAAGGCGGGGTCATTGGCAAGGTGAAGCGCTTGCAGCGGGGTGTTGCTGCGATTTCGCCGGGTGCAGGTGGTTTGAGCGTCGGCAGCGTCGAAAGTTGTCAGTAAGTGATGCTGGCTTTGCCGCCAGATGTAAGTGTACATACCTCGGCGATACCGGTTCGGTCCTTTGTCTTCCGGCCAGGGTTTCTTGTTTTGCGTGAAGGAAAAGACTTCGGCCGGGAGTGGTGGATAGACACCGGGTCCGCCGATTGTCGGGGTCAGCAATCCGCTCGCCGAGAGAGCCGCATCCCGGATAATCTCGGCCTCGACCCGCAGGCGGTTTTGTCGACCGAGGAGACGATTCTTCGGATCGATCTTGGCCAGATCGGCCCGGTGCCGGGATGATTGACGATACGTGGCCGACATCACAATCTGTTTGTGCAATTTTTTGAAGCTCCAGCCCGATTCGCGGAACTCGACGGCAAGCCAATCGAGCAATTCCGGGTGGGTCGGTAAGCTGCCTTGCATTCCGAAATCGTTCTCGGTTTCGACGAGGCCGATGCCGAAGAATTTTTGCCATTCCCGATTCACCGTCACGCGGGCAGTCAGGGGATTGTCAGCAGAAACCAGCCAGCGGGCCAGATCAAGTCGATTCTTCGGCCGGGAGGCTGTAGTAGCAGTCCGGAGTGCTGCCGGGAATTGCGGCTCGACCCGGTCGCCGAGGCGAAGGAACTCACCGCGAATTTGCACATGCGTCGGGCGAGGGTTTTTCATTTCCCGCAGGATTAAGGTCGAGGGGAGCTGGCCGCGAAGCTTTTTCATTTCCGCTTCGATCTTTGCCAGTTCCTCTTTCTTCTCAGCCCGGCGAAGTTCCTCGCGGACAGCATCGAGCTCGTTCAGTTTCTTGTCCAGTTCCGGCCGACCGCCGACGGGATAGATCGGTTCCTCACAGCTATTGAAGAAGGCATACAAACTGTAGTAGTCCTTCTGGGAAATCGGATCGTACTTGTGATCGTGGCATTGAGCACAGGCAACAGTAAGACCCAGCCAAACGGCCCCGGTCGTATTGGTGCGATCGACCGTGCGCTCAACGCGGAATTGCTCGCGGTCAGTGCCGCCTTCCTCGTTATACGACGTGTTGCGGTGAAAGCCCGTGGCGATCAACTGTTCTTTGCTGGGGTTTGGCAGTAAATCGCCGGCAAGCTGCTGGATCGTGAATTGATCAAAGGGTAAATCTTCGTTAAAGGCCTGAATCACCCAGTCGCGGTAGGGCCAGATACTGCGGGCACCGTCGATGGTATAACCGTTACTGTCGGCGTAGCGTGCCAGATCGAGCCAGTGCCGGGCCTGGCGTTCGCCGTAATGGGGAGAAGCAAGAAGACGGTCCACTAGCTTTTCATAAGCGTTCGGACTTTCGTCGTTCAGGAACGCATCCACCTCCGCAGGTGTCGGCAACAGCCCGATCAGATCGAGCGAGACCCGGCGAATCAAGGTGGATCGGTCTGCTTCCGGCGAAGGAGCGAGCTTCGCAGCATCCAACCGCTGCACAATGAACGCATCAATCGGATTGTCCGGCTGCGGGTTCCGATTCGGGACAGCCGGCCGTTGTGGCGGGATGAATGCCCAGTGTGGGGTATATCTCGCACCATCGGCAATCCAGGCACGCAGCGTCGCAACTTCCTGAGGGGTCAATCGGCGTCCAGAAGCGGGTGGAGGCATCCGCTCTTCATCGTCCGCCGCGGTGATCCGTGCTAGCAATACGCTGGATTCCGGCTTACCCGGTACCACAATGTCGTTCTTCGTGGCGTGATTCCGAGCATCCAGGCGAACCCCAGCCTTTTGAGTTCCTGGGCCGTGGCATTTGTAGCAATGTTCGGAGAGAATCGGCCGCACATCACGATTGAAGTCAATCGCGGAGGTTGTCGAAGCCGGATCTGCCGCCACGCCGGGAAGCAGGCAAATAAGGATAACGCATCCTGCCGCAATCTCGCGGAAGATCAGATCAACGCGGAGCATAACAAGCAACACCGAAATTCAATTCTGGAAGGCAATTTGCGGAAAATCATCGCTATTGTGACCTGCTTCGTGGATGTTCGCAAGCCCCCGGATGTCGTGGCAGTCGAAATTTACGCCGTCACCCCCGTGTGTGGAAAGCTGGCCGTGAAAATCCAGGCGGGGGGCTGCTCATTGTCCTGACGAGGGTGACAACGGAGCAATTGATCGCACTCAATTGCTCCGCCAAGCAGTACGGGTGAAGCCAAGGAACTGTCGCCCCAGACCACGAAGGAAGCAGTCGATGGTGCGCTCACGCCGCAGCCGGGCCATAATATCGCGCCGAGCCGAAACCGAGAATCGGGTAGAAGATGAACGGCAGGAAGGCGATGCCGATACCGAATCCGGCACCTTTGCCGAAGGCTTTCGCCACCTCCAAGGAGACGATGATGGAAATAACGATATTCACGATCGGTATGAACAGAAGCAAAAACCACCAGATCGGTTTGCCAGCGATTTCGAGAAGGACAATGATATTGTAAATCGGAACGATGCTCGCCCAGCCGGGTTTCCCAGCTTTTGTGAAGGTCATCCAGACCCCCGCAATAGCCAAAGCAATAAGAGCAAAATAGAAAATCAAAATAATCATACCAGCAGTAGCGCCAGCAGCTGCGTTCGGGGAGCTTTGCTGGGCGAAAAGGCTGATCCACGCGGTCATTGTGTAATCCTCTGTGTGAGAGTTTCGAGAGAGCAGATTCGAGGCAATGTCTTAATATTCGACGGTGGCAAATCCCCATTTTTGAACATCCGGGATTTTCCAATCCCCCAATAGCACAAGCAATTCTCACCGTGAGTCGGTCGGTCAGCAAGCAAATCTCAGATTTTTGAACCATCATAAGCTTTAATTATTCGCGAATTTTGATCAAATCGGTACAGATGCCGCACGCTTTTTCAACTCGGTGCTCAACGCCCCGTTACAGAAAAACCCTCAAAGATTTCGTGAGCAAACAGCATCGACCTCGAGACACTCAGAAATGTCCACCAAGAATACGCTTGCATTCGGAACGATCGTGAGTTTTATTGAATATCATTACTACCTGCCGCATTCTTACATCCAATTTCAGAATGCCTCTGCTCTTCCCGTCGAGGTAAGGAATCATGACTGCAAGTCCTAGTTCAGCCCATTGCGTAAGCGAGCGTTATCATCGCCGGGATCTGTTGATTGCTGGTGCGGTCAGCAGTCTGGGCTTGACATTAGGGGATTTGCTGCGGGCAGAGGCGGCGGCGGGAATTCGCTCTTCGGTAAAATCGATCATCAACATTCATTTGGATGGGGGGCCGCCCCAGCATGAGACGATCGACCCGAAGCCGGAAGCTCCGGAAGAAATTCGTGGGGAGATGCGGGCGATAGCCTCGCGTTTGCCCGGAATCATCCTCAGTGAATTGATGCCGCAAGTCGCCAGTGCCGCGCATCGCTTCGCCTTTGTCCGCTCGCTAGTGGGTTCGGCTGGTGCTCATGACGGCTTTCAGTGCCAGTCGGGGTTTCCCGCTGCAAGTCTGCGAGAAATTGGTGGGCGACCGGCGCTGGGCTGCGTCGTCGCGAAACTGCACGGACGGCCGGAAGATGCCGTCCCGGCGTTCGTCGATCTGATGCAAGGCCGACCGCTGGTCCGAAATAGCGCACGACCTGGGTATCTTGGCCCGGCCTACGCTCCGTTCCGCCCGGATATTTCCGCTGAATTTTCCCGAGAACTTGAACCGGGAATGCAAAATGAATTGAAGGCACGCGGAGCCAACCACACCCTCCGCTTGACGTTGCTTGAAGGGTTGACGTTTCATCGCCTTCAGGATCGGATGGCGTTGCGTTCCGGCTTCGACGACATCCGCCAGGAACTGGATCGAAGCGGGACGATGGCTGCACTGGATCGATTTCAACAGCAGGCGATGAACATTCTTACGTCGGGTAAACTTGCGGAAGCCCTGGATTATCGCCGGGAACCGGCATCGGTTCTGGCACGATACACCCCGCGGACTTCAGGATCGGAAGCAAAGGCGTATTACACCAGCGAGGGAATCCACTCGGCGAAAAAGCTGCTCCTCGCCCGCCGCTTGATTGAAGCAGGGGTCCGTTGTGTCAGCGTCTCGTTCAGCGATTTCGACACGCATAGCCAGAATTTCCCACGGATGCGTCAGCTCGTGCCGATTGTCGATCACGCGCTGCACGCGCTGCTGACCGATCTGGACGAACGTGGCATGCTGAACGATGTCACAGTCGTGGTCTGGGGCGAATTCGGTCGCACACCCCGGGTGAATAGTAAAGGTGGCCGTGATCACTGGCCGCAAGCGAGCCCGGCTATTCTCTTTGGCGGCGGCATCGCCGGCGGACAGGTTATTGGTGCCACCGACCGCCTTGGCGGAGCCGTCACAGCCCGGCCGGTGACGTTTCAGCAAATCTTTGCCAGTTTGTATCGTTGCCTGGGCATCAATGTCGCTCATACGACTTTTCTTGATCCCACCGGCAGACCCCAGCATCTCCTCGAACACGCGGAACCGCTGCCGGAATTGCATGGCTGATCCGCGGAAACATCCGAGACAGCTCGCTCGATTCCGACGGAATCACTCCAGTGTTTGGCACAGACTTTCCTCGTCCATTTCACGATTGCAGGCGGTGGACGGAGAGAGCGAATGCGTCTCAGTTTCATCAGAACTTCACTTCCATGGCCTAAGAAGCTGGTCAAATACAGGTAACGGTTGATCTCGGTGTGACCGCTGGCCAGGGGAGTATTCTGCGTGCCAGTCGATCTGCCAGAAACAGGCACTGATTTGCAGTCGATCATTCTGGAAGCGAATCTGGCCGACCCAGATCGCGTTGCCGCCTTTTTCCGGGAACATTCAGAACTGGAACGTTCACCCGCGGCGAGCGTGGCGACACAGTTGATCGATGCTGGGATTCTGACGCCGTTTCAGGCCAAGCAGTTATTAGCCGGGAAACGGCGAGGATTCATTCTTTCTGGGAAGTTTCGCGTTCTCGACCTGCTCGGTGTTGGCGGCATGGGACAAGTGCTACTCTGCGAACACTTGCGGATGCGTTCGCTGGTCGCCTTAAAAGTCCTGCCCCCGGATCGCCTGGAAAATCCGGCCCCTCTGGAGCGATTTTACCGGGAAGCCCGAGCCTCGGCGGCGTTACGGGATGAACACCTTGTCCGGGCTTATGATGTCGATTCTGATGGCGAATTTCATTATTTGGTGATGGAATACGTCTACGGCGTCAGCCTGCAGCAGCTCGTGCAGCAGCGCGGGGCTCTCGAATTGAATCGGGCCCTGGAATATACTCGGCAAGCGGCAATCGGGCTGGGGCGGATTCACGCCGCGGGGCTGGTGCATCGCGACATTAAGCCCGGCAATATCATGGTCGATCGCAAAGGGACCGTGACCCTGCTCGATCTGGGGCTCGCTCGTTTCCGCCTGGATCAAGCGGACAATCTGACCGATCGCCTGGAAGAAGGGGCAGTGCTTGGCACGGCGGATTATATCGCACCGGAACAAGTCGATGCCAGCTCGCAAGTCGACAGCAAGGCCGACCTGTACAGTCTTGGCTTCACCCTGTATTTCCTGCTGGCCGGTAAGCCGCCCTTTGCTGCTGGAACTCTTTCACAAAAAGTGCTCTGGCACAATACCCGGACTGTCGATCTCCGCGAAGCTCGCCCGGGAATTCCTGAGGAACTCGCCCGAATTTTCCAGCGGATGACGGCAAAAGATCCGAACAGTCGCTATGAGAGTGCGGAAGAGGTGGCCCTGGCTCTGGAATCGCTGGGAATTCCACCCGTTCCGCCACCCAGCAGCGATGAATTGCCGGTGCTGTGCCCCGCCGTGCAACGCTTACTCGGGGGAGAATACAGCACCTCGCCGCTGACTGCTCCTCGCTCATCGCCTTCCGCACTGCGAGGATATCCCGGTTCTTCCCCCTTCGCGGCCTCGGCACCAACACGCCGGCTCCGCTGGAAAGTGCTGCTAATGTTCCTGAGCGTCATGAGCTCACTGGCAATGCTCGCAGCGTTGTACGTGGGCTGGGACATACTAGTCTTGCCATCGTCCTTGCCGGCAAGTCCACGTCCCGGGACTTACCCGAATCCGATGACCGGAGTCGACGAGAATCCCGAGACCCCGATCGCGGCGGAACTAGCCGTCAGCCGCATCGGTCAACGGCGAACGGTGTTAATGCAAGTCAAGGCTCGGGAACGGCGAGAA
>Ga0308412_1000523_pt1 | contig 19633 bp, 16 predicted proteins | sample HotsprottomLayer_FD_202357 | JGI IMG/M metagenome (GOLD analysis project Ga0308412, IMG submission 202357) | Hot spring phototrophic mat microbial communities from Octopus Spring, Yellowstone National Park, Wyoming, United States -... | ecosystem: Environmental > Aquatic > Thermal springs > Hot...
GTCAAATCGAGCAATTCCACGGTAGATCCAGCACTGATCGTTGAGTGTTCGGTGGGCGAAAGTTTGCCTTGTCGCTATGGGGGCCTTGTCAATATCGCAACACGTTCCGGCATTCCGGCAGTAAGTTGCCCGCGGGGCCTGGCACTGCTGGCCAGGTCAGCAGTGGCACCAGGTGTGGGAGTCATGGTTTGTTGGGCGCCGAGTTCTTGCCAGCCGGTCGCGGGCCGGAAGGTTTCCCGCCCACATTCTCGAAATCGATCGGGTCGGCGTATTGGCGGCGTGCTTTTTCCAGCAGCGCTTCCAATCGTTTGCGATGTTCGGCGCAGGCCGGGTCGTCGGCCAGATTATTCATTTCCCAGGGGTCGTTCTCCAAATCGAACAGTTGCGTAGTCTTTACGCCGCCGACGTGATACTTGATCAGCTTCCAGCGTGGCTCGCGGACTGCCCGCTGGAGATTCCGATAAGCCGTGAAGACATAATCTCGGACCTGCTGCTTTTGGCCGCGAATCACCGGAACCAGGCTCTTTCCATCGATTGCTTCCGGCACTGGCAGGCCGACCAGCTCGCAGACCGTGGGCAGAATATCGTGAAGGTAAACCAGTGCATCCGATTGACCGCTGGGCACGCCGGGACCGGCAAATACCAGCGGGGTTCGGCCGCTGTGCTCGTAGAGGTTCTGTTTGCCAAACAGGCCGTGCTGTCCCACGGCCAGTCCGTTGTCGCCGACGAAGATTACCAGCGTGTCGGCGTCGTGGCCGGTGTCGGCCAGCGTCTGAAGGATGCGGCCGATCTGCTGGTCCATGTGCGAGATCATGCCGTAATAGTCGGCCAGATGCTGTCTGACGACCTCCGGCGTGCGCGGATGCGGCGCGAGCATTTCGTCGCGCCCCCACATATCCCCATTATCGAACGGGTGCTGCGGAAGCATGTTCTTCGGCAGGGGGATGCTTTTTGGATCATACATTTTGGCGAACTCGCCCGGCGGAGTGCGCGGGTCGTGTGGGGCGGTAAACGCGACGTACAGAAAGAACGGCTGCCGTCCTTTGTGTTCCCGCAGGAACGCAATCGCCGCGTCGGCGAACAGCTCGCTGGAGAACTTCGGGCCGATATACTTTTCGCCCAGTTTGCCGTCGGAGGATAAGTCTTGCACCGGCACGGCAAAATGATCGCTCATGCCGCCGAGGAAAATGGCCTTGCCGGCCTTGAACGACCTAAGCAGCGACGCCGGCCCGTTGTGCCATTTGCCGGTGGCGAAGGTCGCGTAGCCGGCCTGTTGCATCAGTTCGCCCCACAGCGGCACGCCGCTCATGTCGTTGGGCACCCGCCACAGGCTGCGGCCGCTGTGGAGCATCGCCCGGCTGGGAATACAAACGGCACCGCCCATCGCCCCCATTACATAATTGTTGCGGAACACGAAACCGCGTTTTACCAGCCGGTCGAGATTGGGCGTTTTCACTATCGGATGCCCCAGGGCACCGATGGTGTCCCACCGCTGATCGTCGCTGTAAAGCACCAGCACGTTGCAGCGCTTGCCTTCCGGCGCAGTGCCGATGCGCGAGGCCGCGGCAGTGCCGGCATCTGCCTGGCAGTCAGCTCGAGCTATAACATGGCTTGCCACAAGGGCCAGAAAAACAACCGCGACCGGGTACACAAACGCAGCGTAGAGTTTCATAGACCATTTCTCCCTGGTTAGTCGGTGCTGTGGGGGGCGACACATACGTCCCGCGGCGATTCGGCCTGCCCGGCAGGCACAAAAAAGCGCTCTCGGCAGCGGCCCGGTGGCGCTGCTCACAAAAGTGCACCGGTTGTTGAACGCGCAATGGCTGTCCGGAGTGCTGATATAATCTTGGCACAGTCCAACCGGCGACTCAAGCAATCCGGGGCCTGTGCCACATTTTTGCGGATAATGCGCGCGAGACGTGAGTTTTTGCGGATAACGCGCGCAAAGCGGGAGGCTCAGCCATGAGCAACAAGCCGAAGATCGTGGAAGTGCCGTGGCTTGGCGAGCCGCGGTTTGTTTCGCCGCTGCGGCGGAGCACAAGAGCCGGCGAAGGAAAGGCCGCCTTCCTGCCGGAGAATCTGTACGTCCGTTATGCCGTCGAGCAGCTTGGCGAGACTGCCACGGACGAGGAACTGCTGTTCGAGAAGGCCGGGCCGCGCGAGCGGATATTCTTCGACCCGGCCCAAACCCGGGCGGCAATTGTCACCTGCGGTGGACTCTGCCCGGGACTGAACGACGTGATCCGCTCGGTGTTCCTGGAACTACACATGAACTACGGCGTGCCCGAGGTGTTGGGCATCCGCTACGGTTTCCAGGGGTTGAATCCGCGCGTGGGGCTGCCGCCGGTGCAGTTGACGCTGGAGATGGTCGAAGACATCCATCGCCAGGGCGGGACGATTCTGGGTTCGTCGCGCGGGCCGCAGGACATCTCGGTGATGGTCGATTTCCTGGTAGATCAGCGGATCGACATACTGTTTTGCGTCGGCGGCGACGGCACCCAGCAGGGCGCACACGCCATCGCCGAAGAAGTACGTCGCCGCCGATTGAACATCGCCATAGTTGGCATCCCCAAGACGATCGACAACGATATTCCCTACTGCGATCGATCGTTCGGAACGCTCACGGCCGTCGACGAAGCCCGAAAAGTCCTCGATTGCGCACACAACGAATCCAAAGGCGTTCGCGACGGCATCGGGCTTGTGAAGCTCATGGGTCGGGAGGCGGGTTTTATTACAGCGGCGGCCACCGTGGCCAGCCAGGACGTAAACTTCGCGCTGGTGCCCGAGCTGCCCTTCGCGCTGCACGGCGAGAATGGTTTTCTGGCTGCACTGCGGCGGCGGATCATCGCCCGCCATCATGCAGTAATTGCCGTCGCCGAGGGCGCCGGGCAGCATCTGTTCCAGGGCATGCCGGTGGAGCGAGACGCCTCGGGGAACATCAAGTTCCACGACATCGGTCTGCGGCTGAAGGAGGAGATCACCCGCTTCTTCGACCAGCACGGGCCGAAGGTGGAAGTCAAGTACATCGACCCCAGCTACATCATCCGCAGCGTGCCGGCAAACTGCGAGGACGGGGCGCTGTGCGACCAGTACGCACGCCGGGCCGTTCATGCGGCAATGGCGGGCAAGACCGACGTGCTGATCGGCCACGTTAGCTCCAAGTTCATCCACGTTCCTATCGCCATGATCGCCGGCAAGAAACGCCGCATGTCGCTGGAAGGCGAGCTTTGGGCCTCCGTGCTGGCAGCCACCGGGCAACCGCACACGTTCCAGTAGCCCCGATCCCGGCAGTTGCTGGCCATCCACCTGAGGCGGCCTGCGGCCGCAACCAAATGGCGTTATGGAGGGACGCGCTGCGGTCGCGTCCGTTGCCCCAAGTACACGGCCACGACGGAGCGTGGCCCTCCAATTGACGTACAACTTGGATTAGCGGCCGCGACCAAATGGCGTTATGGAGGGACGCGCTGCGGTCGCGTCCGTTGCCCCAAGTACACGGCCACGACGGAGCGTGGCCCTCCATTTGAAGTACAACTTGGATGAACGGCCACGACGGAGCGTGGCCCTCCATTTTGACGTACAAATTGGATGAGCGGCCACGACGGAGCGTGGCCCTCCATTTTGACGTACAAATTGGATGAGCGGCCACGACGGAGCGTGGCCCTCCAGGTTGCCCGGCAAAATGGGCACACCGGGCGCACATTCCACGACGTAAACCACCTGGCCTACTGCGGAACACCGTAGCGGTGATACCGGTGGCGCCAATGTATCGGCGCGCACTGCTGGGCAAGCCAGCAATGGCATCCAGCTTATGCACCTCTGTACAGAAACATGCGGACAACTCCCCATGTGTTGCCCCAGCTTTGATCAGCAACGGCACCTTGCGCGGCTGTTCCGCAATCCTTCTACATCGCGACCACCTGCACGGTGCAGTCCCGCCAAGTTTTCCAGCCACAATCAAAATGCACACACTGGGCAAAAAAACAGCGGCGCGCGTATTGACTGTGAACGCCTGTATATTGTACACTTGTTCATAAAGCTGCGGCGCTTTGCAAGTCGTGTGGTCCATCGCGCGGCTGCGGGTTAGCGGCGCAATAACGGCGATGGGAGTCCAGTGGCCACGGGAGCCACGATATGGAAGCCACTGAAAACCTTACCGAAAAGCAACGAGCGGTGTACGAGTTCATCCGGCAGAAGATTCGCAGCCGGGGGTACGGGCCTACCGTCCGCGAAATCGCCACCCATTTCGGCATCGCCTCGCCCAACGGCGTGGTCTGCCATCTGAAAGCGCTGGAAAAGAAAGGGCTGATCGTCCGCGAGGGGCACAAGTCCAGGGCGATCAGCCTCAGCGGGTCGCTGGAGCGGTCGCGCGGATTGCCGCTGGTGGGGCAGATCGCCGCCGGGGTGCTGCACGAGGCCATCGAGCAGCGCGAGCGGGTGGACTTCGCCGGCCTGTTCGATCCCGACGATCCCGACCTGTTCGTGCTGCAAGTCCGCGGCGACTCGATGATCGAGGACCAGATCGCCGACGGGGATTTTGTGGTCGTCCGGCGGCAACGCACCGCCCAAAAAGGACAAATCGTGGTGGCAATCACCGACGAGGGCGAAGCCACGCTTAAACGCTGGTTCCCCGAAAAAAACCGCATCCGCCTGGAGCCGGCCAATTCCTCGATGAAGCCGATTTACGTCAAAGACGCCCGAGTGCTGGGCGTGGTGGTGGGAGTGGTGCGCAAGCTGGGCTGACCGCACAGCCGCGGTTTGCCATCGCCTGCCGGGACGGCGTGCCGTCGGTCGAACGCCGTCGGACTACCAGTCGGTGGCAACATGGATCAGGCCGGGCTGCCCCGCGTAGTTTCGCGCGCTACAGTAGCGATACAAGACAGGATCGCTGACATAGCCGCGCTTGACCGGCGTCTGATGTATCATTTCCAGCTTCGCCCGCATCGTCTCCTGGCGGAGTACCGGCTCGACCGGGGCGGCGGGCTGCCACAACTGGGCCGCCGGATCAGACTGCTGCTTGTCCTGGAAACGCCGCAGTCGCTTCAACAATCCCTGGTCGTCCATCGCTTCCAGGCACTGGAGCACGCGGCGGGCCGACTCTTCCCGGAACTGCCGCAACACAGCGCCGAAATCGTCCGCCGCAGCAAGCAAGTACACCAGCTCCTCCAGCAGCAAAAACCCGTAAATGGTCAAACTACGTTGCTCTTGCAGCTCGCGCCAGGTGTCGATGACTTTCTGGCAGGGTTCCGGGCGGGAGAAGACCGGGGTGGAGCCCAGCACGTTGCAGGCCACAAAGCAAGGGTGAGCGGCTTTCATCGCTGACTTCTGGCGGTGGCTGGTCATCGGAAGCCTCATCATCTGTTGCCGCCTGCCTTCCAGCGGTAAGTCTGGCCCGTGACTAACCGCCAAGGCACCAGCGGACTGAACTCTCGAAAACCGATACTTGATCGCATCACAAGTTCCATGCAAAGATTGCGGAGGTCCGACACATTTCGAGCATCGGTTGAGGTCAACACGGCCTGTCGGCGCAATCACAGTCGCTGGACAGTCGAAAACGCGGCCTCTGGCGGCACGCGGCCCTTTGTAACCGGCATCATACCCTCCGTACCCTCGGTCTTGCGCAGCACAGCCTTCGACTCCTCACTTGAGCAACCGGCGCACACTGCCCGGCTGGACCGGCTGGCGGCTCTCGGCGCTTGCCACAGCCGCGAAGCACAACGCCAGGCTGCGCAGGTTCTCTCGGGCGCTGATGCTGGGCTGGCGGTTCTCCTCGATTGCGCAGAGCAATTCTCCCATAGTGCCGTGAAAACCATCGGGAAACCAGCAGCCTTCCAGCGCCGGGCTGAATTGCCCATCTTTGGTGGTCAGTTCTACCGTCTGGCTCCTGAAGCTGGGACCTTGACTGATAAACGTGCCTGCCGTGCCAGTGACGTAGGTGATATCCAGCGGGGCGAAGCGGGTATCGCCGTCGAAAACCAGCGACGCCTGCGCGCCGTCGTATTCCACTAATACCTCTGCCAGCAACGGAGGCCGCACCCACTGCCCCGAACTGCGCGTCGCGGTGGCGTAAACCCGTCGTGGCTCCATTGGGCCCATCAAGCACGTGAGTATATCGAACCAGTGGATGCCGAGATCGAACAATACCAGGTGGTCGATCTGCTCGAACTGCGAGCCTTTCACCCAGTTGTGGTTCCAGTGAACGGCGAAATGAGCGGCCGTGATCTGGCCCAGCAGCCCTGTCCGTACCGCCTGCAACAGGTAACTGAAGTGGGGCGCCCAGCGGGCGTTCTGGTTGACGGCCAGTTTTACACCTTGTCGATCGGCCAGCTCGGCTAGGCGCTGCCCAGTGTCCAAATCCAGCACAAATGGCTTCTGGCTGAGGACGTGTTTACCGGCCAGCAAGGCGTCTTCGATGATCGCTGCCCGCTCGGCAGTGTGCGTGGCGATATCCACCACCTCGATCTCTTTACGGCGGAGCAGCTCGCGGTAATCGCGGTACACTCGGGCGCGCGGGTAGAACTCGGTCTTGCGTTTGCGGGCGCGGTCGGGCAACACGTCGCACAAAGCCGTTACGCGGTATTCGGCCGCTCGGTACGCAGTCAGATGCTCTTTGGTGATATTTCCGCAGCCTATCAGGCCGATTTGGGGACGATAACGCTGCGGATCGCGCGGCCGGTAAGGCAGTTGATTGGCGGCCTCGAAAACGTCTTTTCCCAGGGTGGCTGCTCCTTGCTGCGCCCCGGCTGCCTCGAGCATGACAGACCTCCCAATAAACCCAAGTAAGTTTAGCCTAATCGGCACTTACAGACCAGACTTTTCGGGTGAGTTCTGCAAGCCGGCAGCCCAAGGGGCAAACCGCTTACCAGCCATGCGCCATAGCCCGATTGAGTTTGCAAAGCCGGGCTGCCAAACAGCAACAAGTGGCACAGCAGCAATAACTGGCACCCCAGGGCACAAGCGAGGCCACGTGTGCACCCCGACAAAACTCTTGAACCGCCCGCTGCGGGCAAGAAAGGACCTGCGCCGGTTGCGGGAAAGCGAGGACTTTTTACTGCCCGGCAGGCCCATCGCCCAGCATCTTTCTTAACCGGTATCCGCCAGAAAGATTGCACGCCTGCAACCCATGTTGTCTCAAGAGCCGCGTAGCATAGTACGAGCGCTGCCCACCGGCGCAGTACGTCCAAATCTCCTGGTCTGCCGGCAACTGGTGCAGTCGGGTGCGGAGTTCGCCGATGGGGATGTTGACCGCTTCGGGCACAGGCGCGGCGGCGACTTCGGCCGGTTCACGGACATCCAGCACTACCGGCAGCGGTTTGTCGGCGGCTTTCAAGGTTGCCAGTTGTGCCCAGTGCACTACGTCCACATCGCCGCGGGCGATGTTGGCTGCGGCCATGCCGGCGATATTCACCGGGTCGCGCGCCGATCCGTATTGCGGCGCATAGCACAGCTCGGCTTGTTCCAGATCGTAGACCGTAGCGCCCATCTGAATGGCCATCGCCAGCACGTCGATGCGTTTATCGACACCCGCGCGGCCGACGATCTGCGCCCCCAGCACCCGACCGTCATCCGGATCGAACAGCAGCTTGATGGTCATCTGCTGCGCACCGGGATAATAACTGGCGTGATGTGGCGAGTGCGTGTACGACTTCTGGTACGCGATGCCTTCCTGGCGGAGCGTTTTTTCGCTGGCCCCGGTCATGGCCAGCGTCAAATCGAACACGCCAACCACAGCAGTCCCCTGTGCACCCCGATATTTGGAAGGGCGACCACAGATAACGTCGGCGGCTACGCGGGCTTGCCTGCTGGCCGGGCCGGCCAGTGCCACCAGTCGCGGGCGACCGGTTACGAAGTCGGTTACTTCCACCGCGTCGCCGACGGCGAAAATGTGCGGATCGCTGGTCCTCATCTGCTCGTCGACACGAATCCCACCCGTGCTGCCGATTTCCAGGCCGGCTTGCTGGGCCAGTTGTACGTCGGGCTTGACGCCCAGGGCCAGAATCACCAGGTCGGCGCGTATCCGCTGGTTGTCATCGGTGATCACCAGTATGGAATCGTCGTTGCCGCGTTCAAAAGCCTTTGCCCCGCAACAAAGGCGCACCTCGACGCCCTGGCGGCCCAGCTCGTCGCGCAGTGGCGCGACCATTTCCGGGTCCATGGCCGGCATAAGCTGGTCGAGTTTCTCGATCAGCGTCACATGCATTTGGCGGCGCACCAGGTTCTCCACCATTTCCAGCCCGATGTATCCCCCGCCTACGACCACCGCCTGATTGGCGCGGCGCTGCGCTGCCCAGGCATTTATCCGGTCGGCATCCTGAACGCTGCGAAGGGCGAAGATGCCGGGCAGATCGATGCCTGGCAGCGGCGGGCGGACCGGTGTGGCGCCGGGCGCCAGCACCAACACGTCGTAGGGCTCGATCTGTACTGCGCCGGACTCGACGTTATGCACTTCGATCGTCTTGGCCTGGCGGTCGATGCGCCGCACTTCCCGGCGTGTGCGCACCTCCACCCGAAAATAGTCGCGAAACCGCTCCGGAGTGGCCACCAGTAGATGTTGCCGCTGGGGCATGACACCGCCCACGTAGTACGGCAAACCGCAGCTTGCGTAAGACACCTCCGGTCCGCGTTCGAAGATGAATATCTCGGCCTGCTCGTCCAGACGACGCAGCCTCGCCGCGCACGACGCTCCGCCTGCCACCCCGCCGACAATTAGCACTCGCTTCCGCGACATGTACATTGCCTCCACAGCAAGCTGCCAGGGCTGGAAAAGTCGCTCCACGTGCCGCTCCGGTCGCCTGGCAGAAGCACAACCAGTGCGAAAGGACAATTCCCAGCCGAATCAAAAAAGCATCAAAAAGTATGCACTCAAACCTAACAGTATGACCGCCAACACCGCTATCGCCGTAATTGCCGCGACGCTCATATCGCTATCCGCAGCCGGCAACGGGTAATCCTCGCCGTCGGGAAACTCGTAGTCGCACCACTGGCAGCGCCGATGGTACACCGGCCGAAATGGTTCGTCGCAGGTCGGGCAGATATACTCCGGGACAAATTGCTCGCCGCAGGAACCGCTAGCCGCTGCCGTATCGCTGGGGTTGCCACCGCCGGTCGCCGGCTGGCCGCCGCACACAATCGACGGACAGCAACTTGGCGCTGCACCGCCGCTGGTCGGGCAATCTGGGGGTAGTTCTTCCGGCAGGTCGGCCGGTGGGAAGTCGCTTCCGGCCGTTCCACAAATCGGGCAACGCGTGCTGCGCGGCAGGTTGCATTCAGGACAGCGGGGCCAACTGCTTGCCGGGCTGACATCAGAAGCCGGTTGGTCGTCCGACTGGCTGACGCCGGTTTGCCGCCTCGCCGGTTCCAACTCCGCCGCTCGACGCCCCTGAAAACGCACCGCCAACTGCCAGGCGCGCATGGCATCCGACTTAGAAACAAGCACGCGAACTTCCGGCTGTGCAGCCTTGACAGCCAGCCCCAGTCGAGCCGACATTCCCTGGCTCACCACCGCCGCAGAAATGCCTTCGGACGCCAGCACGTCCCGCAGCAGATAAGCCTCTCGCAGTTCGTCGCAAATGTATATCACTACCTGATCGCTGTACATTACACCAGTTCGCTCGGCAGCAGTTTGTACACCTTAACTGAACACTCCCTCGTATACCGCGTCAGCTTACGAAAAACCGATCGCGTCACCCAACGCAAGTTGACCCGGCAAACGAAGGCCTTGCGAAAATTCGCTTTGAACCGCTGAAATGTGCGGCTGTTATTTCCGGACGGCGCGTCCCAGTCGGGCTTCCACGCTTTCCACCTTGCTTTGGATACCCTTGTTGCGCTGTTTGCGATAGTCGAACTTTATCGAGCAGATGATCCGATTGCAGTCGGTCGCCAGGGCATCGAAGCACTGGCGGACCACGCTCATCAGTTCATCAAACTCGCCCTCGATGGTAGTGCCCATCGCGTGGCAGCGATAGTCCAGCCCGCTGCGGTCGATGATGTCCACACAGCGCGCCACGTAAGCGCTGAGGCTTTCCCCCTTATCCAACGGAAAAATGCTCAGATCCAAGACGATCATGGCGATTCCTCTCCTTCGATGGCATGCTTTGGCCCCTTCGCTGCAAAGCGTATACGTCAGACAGCCGAAACCCGGGCCAACGTTAACACCACAATTCTAACGGCTCCGCGAGGGCCGTACACCCGACGGAATATGTCCATCTCGATTGTAAGTGTAAACTCTGGTAAGGTCGCCGTCGGGAGGAAAGCCTACCGATTTGCCGGCCCAGATGTACAGTAACTGGGTTCCACTGCTGGCTGGCCAACAGTCACATCCAGCGGCGCGTGCTGCTTTGCCAACGACTAAAACTTCCCGGCTGGTGCACCACCATTTGGTGGTATGATGGTCTGAAACTTCCCTTGCCCAATTAACTGGCTCGCCGGTACACTTCCGCTCCCTTGTACCTCATAGTTTCCGGTGGAGGTGTGCCGCGATGCCAACACATCGGTTTGCGACGCGCTATGTTGTTCTTATCTGCTGTGCGATTGTTGCCTGGGCATGTTCGGCCTGCGCAGGTTCATCCTGGGCACAGACTTTGGATCTTCCCGCCGCTGCAATTCCCAGCGAGCCGCTGCTGGGGGCGCCCGCAGCGCCGGGGGACCTGCGGGCAGGCGAGCCGAAGTTTCCCCCAGGCGACATCCCCGCTGCCTTGCCCACACCGGCGCCGGAACGGGGCGGCAATTTGATCCAGAGCACTTTCAGTCCCGAGACTGGCGTACAGCAGCGGCCCGGGCTTGCCGCGGAGCCTGAAGCGGCGGCCGAGGTGGTTTGGGACCAGTGGCGATGGCAATTCTTGCCCGACGGCCTAATGTACCCAGCTTACCTGGCCGGCGGCAGAGAACCCAGATTCGCCAGTTTGTGGATATATCGGCGGGGTGATGGCTGGCTGTGGGATTCTGCGTTGGGTGGGCAAGTTGGGCTTATCAGGTATGGCAGCGAAGATGGCCCCTGGCCGGAAGGATGGCAAATCGACTTCGCCGGCGCGGCCTTCACCCGGCAGGACATGGAACGCGACCTGGACGTGCGCGAGGTGGATTATCGTCTGGCAGTGCCGCTGACTTATCGCCGCGGCATTTTCGAGTTCAAGTTCGGCTACTACCACGTCTGCTCGCACCTGGCCGACGAATACATGATCCTCAACCCCGACTCGCTAAACACCAGAATCAACTACGTGCGCAATGGTTTGATGCTTGGACTGGCCTTGCGGCCGTGGCGCCCTTTGCGCCTGTACACCGAGATCGGCTACAGCGTCCATACCGACGGTGGGGCCGAGCCGTGGGAGTTCCAGTTCGGCGGCGAGTTCGTGCCTGCCGAGCCGATGTCGTTGCGCGGTTCCCCCTTCTTCGCCGTCGATGGCCATCTGCGACAAGAAGTGGATTTCAGCGGAAACTTTACGATTCAAGCGGGCTGGGCATGGCGGAGCCGTACCGGGCACCTGTTCCGCGTCGGCTGTCACTACTTCAACGGACTGAGCGACCAGCACCAGTTCTTCAGGCAACACGAAGACCAGGTGGGCATCGGTCTGTGGTACGACTTCTGAACTGCCGGTTCCGCCGCAGGCAATCTATCGCCGATCGCGAAAGTGGCGGCAGTGATCGGCTGACGCCGCCGACCGGGACGCGCCCGCAAGGCGATCGCCTCAGCCTGTTGTGTGGCCCAGCAAGTTTTATGCTTTGCGCGGGGTGAATATGTTCTTGCTACCAGAAGACTTCATTCCAAGCCGCGCAGAGCATAGTCCCGTATGCCGTAACTTGTGCGCGTTTCGCGCGCATGTCTTCAGGTGATCTTGCGCATGATTTCAATTGATATCGATTATTGGTATGGAGGGCCATGCTACGTCGTGGCCGTCTGTCCTGGGCTTGCGGACGCGACAGAGCGCGTCCCTCCAATTTGGTTGCGGGCGCACTTTGCGGTAGGGGAGAAGGTCGCATGACCGTAGCCAGTGCGAACCACAAGCCGACCGCGGGCGCAGCGGAATCGCGCCAGACGCACGTCGGGCTCGAGTGGCTGCAAACCAGCCCCCAGTGGCTCAGCCCTGCCACGGCCAGCCGGCTCTTGTGGCTCCTGCTACTCTTGGGGATAGCTGCCCGGCTGGTGCGATACCTGCTCCGCTTTCCACTCTGGCCCGACGAAGCCTACCTGGCCACCAACTTTTTGGACCGCGACTACCTGGGACTACTGCAAGGGCTGGACAACCATCAGGTGGCCCCGCTGCTTTTCTTGTGGACGCAATTGACGGTGGTCAAGCTGCTGGGGTTTTCGGAGTACACCTTGCGGCTGTTTCCGCTGGTGTGCGGCGTCGGCAGTTTGCTGTTGTTTGCCGATTTGGCCCGGCGGTTTCTCAAAGGGCTGCCGTTGCTGCTGGCCGTGGGATGCTTCGCCAGCACGTACGCACTGATTCGCTACTCGTGCGAGGCAAAACCATACAGCAGCGATGTATTGGCGTCGGTCGGACTGCTGTGGCTGACGGCACAGTTCTTGACAGGAACACCGCAGACCAACCGCCGCTGGTTGTGGCTGCTGGCGGGGGTTGTCCCAATTGCCGTCGGGTTTTCGTATCCGGCCGTGTTCGTCGCCGGGGCAATCGCCATCGCGGTAGGTTTTCATTTGCTTCCACAGGGCGGCCGGCGCGATTGGGTCGTCTGCGCGGTCTACTGTGTGGCGCTTGCAGGCAGTTTCGGACTTTTTTACGTGCTATCGACGGCAAACCAGGTGGCCGCCGAACTGGAGAACATGCGGCAATACTGGCGCCACATATTCCCGCCGCTCGAACAGCCGCTGAGGCTGCTCGGCTGGATGGTCGTAACGCACACCAGCGAACTGCTGGCATATCCGCTGGGTGGGGCGCGCGGGGCCAGCATACTGACCGCGCTGTGCTGCCTGGCGGCGGTGATTGCCCTGTTTCGCCGTCGCCAGTACTTGTTGCTGGCTGTGTGCCTGGCGCCGGCTGCACTGAACTTCGTGGCCGCCTGTTTGCAGCGGTATCCTTACGCGGGAGAGGTACGCTTCTCGCTGTACTTGGCGCCGATCATCTGCCTGTTGTTCGCAACCGGCGCAGCGATCTTGCTAAGCGTGGACGAGCGCGGGCGGACTCGCGGGCCGGTGCCTGCGTTGGTGGTCATCGCTCTGTTGGCGCTGATACCTGTGGCTTCGCTGGCGCGCGATTTCATTCGCCCCTACAAGACCCTCGACGCGCTGCGCGAGCGCGATTTCGCCCGCTGGTTCTGGTTCACCAAGGCTTACGACGCCGATCTGATCTGCCTGGAAACCGATGCAGGGCGCGACTTCTTCGCCGCCCGCAACCGCTCTCCCGGCATGGCACTGTACCTGTGCAACTTGCACATCTACTCGCCGCGACGTGCGTCGGGCGATCCGCTGCTATGGGACGGTGCATCCTCCGATCGGCCCATACGGTGCGTGAGGTTCAGGTCTTCGCCGTTGCCGTACTCGGAGGACGCCTTCCGGCAGTGGCTGGAAAAGATGAAAAGTCGCTACCAGCTTGCGGGCTACGAGCTGCATGCGTTTCCCATGCATCACAAAGACCGCCAGTTGTTAGGCTACCAATGGCTGGAGCTATATGAGTTCCGGGCCGGCAACGCGCAGACCCATCTGTCGGCAAGGAGCGCTGGAGATGATAGCCACGATGGGAAACACCGCTGATATCCAGTTGCCGTCGAGGCAGTATTGCCGCCTGGGCCAGCCGGCCGAGTCGGACCAGTGGCTCACCCCAGCCCGGCAAAGGCAATGGCTTTTGGCGCTATTGATCCTGGGAATCGTCGCTCGCGTGGTGCGCTACGCGCTGCGATTTCCCCTTTGGGAAGACGAGTGCAACCTGGTCGCCAACTATCTGGACGCCGACTATCTGAGCGTGCTTCGACCGCTGAAGTACGACACCGTGTGCCCGATGCTGTTCTCCTGGGTCGAATTGACTGCCGTGCGGCTGTTGGGTTTCAACGAGTACTCGCTGCGGCTGTTTCCGCTGTTGTGCAGTCTGGGCAGTCTGGTGCTGTTTGTTCATATCGCCCGCAAGCTGACGACCGGCAATACATTGCTGCTGTCTGTGGGGCTGTTTGCGGTTTCTTATCCGATCGTCCGTTACGTGGCCGAAGCAAAGCAATATGGGTGCGACCTGCTGGTCTCGTCGGTGTCGATGGCCTTGCTGATCCAATTTTGGCACAGGCCCGAGCAACGCCGGTGGTTGTGGGCCTTGGCTTTGTGGGCGCCGGTGAGCATCGGGTTTTCGTATCCGGCGGTGTTCGTCGCCGGCGCGATCAGCCCCTTGCTGGCCTGGTCGATTTGGCGCAGCCGCCAGTTCCGGGCCTGGCCGGCGTGGGTGGCGTACAACCTGTCGGTTGCCGTCGGATTCGGTGTGGTGTACCTGGTTTCCATCCGTCCGATGCTGCAAGGCCAACTGAGCACGATGCGCGTGTACTGGCAAGAGGCCTTTCCGCCGATTGCAGAACCCTGGAAACTGCCAGGCTGGCTGCTGGAGGTTCACGCTGGCAGTATGCTGGCCTATCCGATAGGCGGGCCAGGATATGGCAGCACGCTTACGCTGCTTTGTTGCCTGGCGGCAATCGTGGTGTTGTGGAAGCGGCGTCACGTGCTGCTGTTGGGATTGACGCTCGGACCGCTGGCATTGCATTTGGTGGCGGCGGCAATGCGTCGCTACCCCTACGGCGAACACATGCGGATGGCCCTGTATCTGGCGCCGATGTTCTGCATACTCACGGCGATCGGATGGCAGGCCATCCTTTACGCGCTGAACCGGCGCCGGCCGAGCGCAGTGGGGATGCACATCACCCTGGCGGCGCTGGCCATGATCGCCGTGGTGTCGATCGTGCGCGATTTTTGCTGGCCGTACAAGTCGGCCAACGACTTGCGGGCAAAAAGCTTCGCCTGCTGGTTCTGGTTCAACATGCCGCACAGCGGCGAGCTGGTGTGCCTGCACACCGATTTGGGAGTAGACCTGGAGCCGGCGGTGTTCCGCGTGGGCCGCTCGGCAGTGTACCTGTGCAACCAGCGGATATACTCTCCGCGGCACGCCCAGCGACGCCAGCCGCAGTGGGAGGCCGTCAGCGAGCACTGGCCGTTGCGCTGTGTGCAGTTCCGCTCGCCGGAAGTTCAGCGCGACGATCAGGCAATCAACCGCTGGCTGGAACAAATGCAGCAGCGCTACCGGCTGATCGGCCGGCAAAGTTACCCCTTTCCGTTCTACAACAAATGGGAAACAGAGTTGCGATTCGTCGATACCGTGGAGGTTTACGAGTTCGTGCCGCGGGAGCCGGCCCGCCAAACGCGCTCGGCCATCAGCGCTGCGGAGATGATTCGCTAGAGCAACCGATTCCGCCGCTCAGCATGGCAGCCCGGCAGCCCTGTTGCGGCACGAACACCGGACAACATGCGACTCGGTGGGTTGCAAGCGGACAGCGTGCAAGTTGACATCTTGCAAATCCTAACGCGGCCTGCGGCCACAACCAAATGGCCGCGTTGGAGGGACGCGCTCTGTCGCGTCCTTTGGCGCGCCGAGCACGGCCACGACGGAGCGTGGCCCTCCACTTGACAGACAACACAGTCGCTCCAAGGCACTGGAAAACATGCGCGCAAAACGCGCACAAATCGCGCTGTAAGGGACTACAGCTTGTAACCGCACACTTCGCAATCTCACATTTTGTAACCGCACACTTTGCGATTGGACAATTTGCAACTGGCAGGGAGGCACAGCAGATGCGTGTGGGCATCATCGGGGCCGGGCCGGCGGGAATGACTGCCGCATACGTGTTGTCGCGGGCCGGGGCGGCAGTGGAGGTCTTCGAGGCCTCCGACGGCATTGGTGGATTGTCGCGGACGATCGAACTGTGGGGGCAGAAAGTCGATCTAGGCCCTCATCGCTTCTTTACCAAAGACCGGCGCGTTTACGACCTGTGGATGCGTCCGCTGCGCGACGACTACCGACTGGTCGACCGCCTGACGCGCATCTACTATCGGCAGCGCTTTTTCCACTATCCGTTGCGGCCGGCCGAGGCGCTGTGGAAGCTCGGCCCCTGGGAAGCAGCACGCTGCCTGGCCAGCTATTGCAAGGAGCAACTGCGCCCTTCGAGCTTATCTGGCAGCGAAGAGACGTTTCAGTCTTGGGTGCAAAGTCGTTTCGGCGGCAGGCTGTTTGAAATCTTTTTCAAGACCTACACCGAGAAGTTGTGGGGAATCCCCTGCGCGCAGTTGGATGCCGACTTTGCCGCCCAGCGCATCAAGCGATTCACCCTCGGCGAGGCGATCCGCGCCGCACTGGGCGCCGCCCGGCAGCAGCACAACACGCTGATCGATCGCTTCGCCTATCCCACTGGCGGCGCGGGCATGGTGTACGAGCGGATGGCCCTGGCGGTGCGTCGCCGCGGTGGCCGGATACATCTGAACTGCCCAGTGCTGCGAGTACTGCACGACCAGCGGCGCGTGTACGGCGTGGAACTGGCCGGCGGAGGACGAAGGCAGTTCGACTATGTCATCTCGACCATGCCGCTTACCTTGCTGGTCGAAGGACTGGGGGATTTGCCCGCGGCCGTCACGGCCGCCCTGGGCCAGCTCAGGTACCGTAACACGATCCTGGTTTACCTGCACGTGGGCGGTAGCAGCCTGTTTGCCGATCAATGGCTTTACGTCCACTCGCCCGATTTGCTGGCCGGACGGATCACCAACTTCCGCAACTGGGTTCCGGAGCTATACGGCTCGGCCCAAAGCTCGATCATCGCCATGGAATACTGGTGCTACGACCACGATCCGATCTGGCACGAACCGGACGAATTGCTGGTGGAGCGCGCGGTGCGCGAGATACGCTCTATCCGGCTGATTCCCTACGCGCCGCTGTTGGGCGGCAAAGTCGTCCGGCTGCACCGCTCATATCCCGTCTACAGCAAGGGATACAAAGAGCACCTTGCGCAGGTTATCGACTTCCTGCAAACCTTTCGCGGCCTGACGGTCATCGGCCGTTACGGGTCGTTCAAATATAATAACCAGGATCACAGCATCTTGATGGGCCTGCTGGCGGCAGAGAACATTCTGTACGATCGCAATCACGACCTGTGGGCGGTCAATACCGATTACGATAGCTACCAGGAAGGCGACGGCTTTCAGCAATCGCCCCAGACCGAACATTCCCTCACCCGCAAAAAGCCTGCCACCGCCGAAAAATACAAGCGCCGCCGACGCCCGGCTGCGCGGCGCAGACGGTTCGATAGGACACGCTCCGCCGCGGGTTGAAGCGCGCGTCCGGACCCACGTCAGCGGTGGACTGAAACGCTGATTCGCGCGTGGGAAGACTCAGAACAGTCCCAGTTCGTCGCGGGCCTCTTCGGTCATCCGATCGGGGGTCCAGGGCGGGCTGAGTGTAAGCTGCACCGTAACATTGCCAGCCTGGGGCAGCGCACTGAGTACCTGCTTGACTTCCTCCATCAGTTCCGGCGCATAAGGACACGCCGGCGAAGTCATGGTCATCATCACATGGATGTTGGTCTTGCCATCGGCCTCATCCAGCCCAACCCCGTAAATCAACCCCAGGTCAACCACGTTGACCCTCAGCTCCGGATCGATCACCTGGCGAAGCGCAGCCAGGATGGTTTCTTCCGCAATAGTCACGGCCAACTCCGATCATGCTTGCGTTGCACCACCAAGACACCAACAGCGCCGACAAAGTTCACCACCAAGACACAAAGACACCAAGGCGCGTCGAACACCAGTCCAAGTCCCCGCAGTGCCCTCGGGAAAGCTGCCCGCTGCGCTGTGCGCGCAACAACCCAGAACATTGCTGCCCAAAGAAGCTTCTTCGACGCTAGTGTCGTTTACTATTGATCTTCGCCAAAAGTAGTGACCGCCTGATATAAGGTTTTTCGCAAAGCGGCTTTCAGCCGCAACCAAATAGGGTTGGAGGGACGCGCTGCGGTCGCGTCCGTAAGCACTTGGGCGGACGGCCACGACGGAGCGTGGCCCTCCAGATCGCTTGAAAATATGCGCGCACGGCGCGCACAAGTTACGCCATAAGGAACTAGTTTGGCGTGTCGCCACGTTTTCCGAATGTCAATAATGTCGTTGCACCTTCCCCTGTTGCTGGCTTTGTTGCACCTTGAAGTCTCTGCCTTGCTCCGTTTATCTCTCGCTCTTTTTGTGTCTTGGTGCCTTGGTGGTGAGTTCCCCTCAGATCGACCTACCGCTTGGGCTGCGTGGCCACAAGCACCTGGCCGTTTTCTACTTTGACATCGTAGGCCGGTGTGGGGCGCACCGCTGGCATACACAAGGCCTGGCCAGTGCGAATGTCGAATCTGGCCCCGTGGCGGGGGCAGACGATCTCGAACCCGACGAGTTGTCCTTCGCCCAACGGATTGCCGTCGTGGCTGCAAGCGTCCTCCAGCGCATAGAACTGTCCATCGACGTGAAAGACCACCACGAAACGGCCGGCGACCTCGAAGACCTGTTTTCCAGGATCGGGAATATCGGTAACTCTGCACACTTTGATATACTCGGCCATGTCTGTCATCCTCGCGATGGAAAACCCGCTCCCATGCGAACGCGCATGATACCAGGCCAGCCACCAGCGAGCTGGCGCGAATACTCCACAACGCGCTGCACGCGCTGCAAACCAGCAGAAATCATTCCTGCCGCATGTTACCGGATATAGTCGATCGGCCTTGCGGCATGGCTCTCTATGCCTTCTGTACCATGAAAGCGACGCTCGGTCGGTTCCCAGCGTGTAGTCCACAGAGCAGTTTTTTGCGGCGGACGCCAGTCGCGCACGCGCACGAACACGATGGTCATGGCCGCCGAAAACACGAAGCACAACGGGGCCAGAATCAGCGCCACCGCCCAGTTGCTGGCGATCAGCGCTCCCAAACCCATGAATACCGAGCCAACGCAGCCGGCCGCCGAAAGCGTGGCCGCGACCGTCAAGATGAAGTAGGCCAGTCCGCGCTCGGAACGAGCGGGGCTGGCCAACACCGCGGGCGCTGTGCTTTCTTCCCGCTGGCCGGCCTGATTCGTCCCGCAGTTGCCGCACACGGTCAGGCTGTGGTCAACCTTGGTTCCGCAGGTAGTGCAGACCCACATTAGTCCCTCACGGCCTAGCTTTTGCGCTTCATGCGTGCATGTTCTCAAGTGATCTGGAGGGCCACGCTCCGTCGTGGCCGTGCGCCCAGTAACACGCGCCCAATACTAACGGACGCGACCGCAGCGCGTCCCTCCATACCAACGGACGCGACCGCAGCGCGTCCCTCCATCTGACACTAAATTGTCCGTTGGTTGTCTGGATCTGGTTGCCGCCGTGGGCCACATTCGGCAGTGTTCCTACTGGTCGGCTGGGCCGGCGACCGATACCCGTCAGCGCCGGGCCGACGCAAAGCCCGTCAGCCAAGGTACTGCAACCAATGGCGGTCGATCGGTCCCCGAGGCCGATTCAGTGCGCCCGGAACTCTTGCACTCGCCGGGCGATGGTTTGCGCCAGCGCCGTGCGCACCTGCTCGATTGTAATGCGGTCGAAGACCTGTTGGAAGAATCCGGCCACGATCAGCCGGGTGGCTTCCTTGCGCGTAAATCCCCGACTGGCGGCGT
>Ga0308412_1000527_pt1 | contig 19606 bp, 19 predicted proteins | sample HotsprottomLayer_FD_202357 | JGI IMG/M metagenome (GOLD analysis project Ga0308412, IMG submission 202357) | Hot spring phototrophic mat microbial communities from Octopus Spring, Yellowstone National Park, Wyoming, United States -... | ecosystem: Environmental > Aquatic > Thermal springs > Hot...
CTTGTCGAAGAGCGCGCGGATCTCGACCGTGTGCGTCCCGCCAGGCAGCGCGGTGGTGAGTCGCTTCATCGCCGCGAGGCCGTTGTAGTCGTTCAGGTAGAGGTCGTGGACGACGGGCGCGCCGCCGTCGATGCTGACCGCGATGCGGCCGGCATCGCGCCCGAGCCAGGTGCCGAGGAAGAGATCATGCTGGTTCGGGTACGAGTAGCGGATGGTCACAGCCCGGCGATCCTGGGCGTCAGTCGGCGCGCAGCGCTTCGCGTGGCCGAGCGACCACCACTGCGTGGGCCAGCCCGTGCCGTAGCGGTAATCCTCCCAGTAGCCCTCGTACCGGCAGCGCCCGTCGGATTCTTCGATCCGTGGCGCACCGCCTCCGACCTTCAACACCCTGTTGCCGGTGACCGCGAGGTTTGAGATGCGCACCTGCCACTCGATGTCCGAGCGCGTGCCGGTGATAGTCGAGATCCGCTGGATGCGCGTGCCTGCCGGCCAAGCCTGCGGCGTCGAGGAATCCTCGCCGCGGCGCACGATGACGCGGTAATACCACGTGGCCGGATCATTCGGGTTCGGCTTCTGGAGGCCGAAGTTGGCGATGCAGGAAATCCGTTCCTCGACGCTCGGCGTGCCGACATAGTACTTGAGGCCGGCGGTCATCTGCTCGGCGCCGGTTACATGCCATTCCTCTTCGGTTCCCGCCGGCGAGGCCGCGACGCCATCTTTCAGCCGCCCTCCAGCGGCCAGTCCGTACTCCACATCCTCGAAGCGCGGCGCGAAGGTGAGGTGGATCTTGACGATGTCGGAGGCCGGCACAGGCACGAGCGTCTGGCGGTCTCCATTCTTGTAGCCGGCCAGCGCGGCGAAGGGGAACGTGAACCGGTAGACGCGCGTGTTGCCCGCGCCTTGCACGGCCGTGGAAATGACCGTAGCGCCGTCCTGCAGCCCGACGATCTGATTGTCCGGGTCGGCGGAGACGCGCACTGGGATGCCATTTGCATCGCGCCCGTACTGTCCTAGCGGGCCGCCCAGCTTCAGTTTGAGTGTTGCGGACTTGTCTGTCGTCTTGAATTCGTCGACCGCAAGGCTCGACGGCTGGTCGCCGTAGTCCGGCTGCGGGGCATCCACCATGCGGCTCTTGAGGACGCGCCCGAAATGCCGCGCCCGCGGCAGCACGCGGCAGACGGCTCCGGCCGCATGGCGTTTGGCGAAATAGGCCGTGAAATTGCCGGAGGCCACGGAGATCACTTTCACGACCTCATCGTTGGCTGCGCCAATATCGATGCCGACATAATCCCCGGGACGCATCTCGGCTGAGGATTGCACCCGCACGGTATAGATGCCCGGCACAAACCGTGTAAGCGTGGCCGATCCGGAGCCGCTGTTTGACCAGACGACCACGGGGCCGTTCTGCCCTGGCTGCAACGTCACGGTCACCACATTGCCGGAGGCCGTACAGCCAACCAGGCTGCCCATGTTGGCGTTGAACCATGATGAAAAGAACGAAGCGATCTCGGCCGCGTTGGCGAACAAGCCTTCCCGCACGGCCACAGTGGTGTTGTTGACAGCAAAGTTGTGGTAGAACCACGGATCCCCCTGCCACCAAATGGCCTGATCTGTCGATGGGGCATCCGGATTGCCGATATCCCGGGTGATTGCGGTTTCCAGGCCGCAGAATCCGATCGCCTCGGCTGACGAGCACGACCAGCGGGTCCCCATGAAGTAGACGTAGACTTTGTCGGTCAACGCTGGCGTCGGATGACCGGTCAGGAGGGAATCCAGGATGGCTTCATCACGGTCCTGCAGTTCAAACTCGAATCGCCCTGGAGTGACACCGCCGGCCACAAACGCTGCGTGGTTCATGACCGGGACTTCGTAGATGTCGCCGGCGCCCATGGTGATGGTGAGCTTGTCCCAGCCTACGCTCGGATATCGCGGGCAATCCGGCCGGACATTGCCTTCCTCGCCATTCACGGGCAGCACCTCCATGTCGTACTGGAGGGCCAACGCGGAGAGATCCGTCACCGGAAGCGGTTTCAGGCGCAGGTGGTTGAAGTAGTCGTAGGCGGAAAAGAGTTCGACGTTGGCGAAATCTTCGGCCGCCTGGAAGATGCCCGAGATCTGGAAGCCGGTCTCGGTGGCATCGTGAAGCGTAGTGGTCGCCGCGCGGCCGGCGAAGCCCTGGAGTTGGATAGTGCGGCGGGGGTCGAAGAGCCTTAGAATGTCAGAAGACATCTCGTTCTTGCTAGGATCAAGAAAGCATGTATGGCCTGTGGGTCCCCGTCGCGCTCATCGTCTTTGCGCTGGTAGTCACGTTTTTGCCTCATCGCGCAAGGTCATCCAGAGATCGCGCCAAGGAGGAAGATCGCGCGGGGCAGCGCGAGCTCAAGTGGAACAGGGACTTCCACGACCGGAACGGGCATCAGGTCTGAATCACGACAGTGAGATCCGCGCCCGGGTCGGGTGTCGGCACGCGGTAGATGTCGTAGCTCAAGTCATCGCCCTCCATGAGCACAGGCGTCGGCCAGATGGTCGGCTGGATGAACGTCTGCGCAGGATGGTCCCGCCGCACGATTGCCGTGAACTGCATGCTCGACGGGTTCACGGAGAGCACGCGCACGTATTCTTCATGTGGCGTCCCGAGTCCGAGATGGATCCACATGCCCGGTCGGAGCAGGAAGGCGTTCTCGTCCTGGATCGTCCAGCCGACGGTCAGCGTCTGCGGGTCAGGGCTGCCCGTGATCGGGCCGAGAATCACGTTGCCCCAGTCCATGTAAGGCAATCGCCGCTGGTCCGGCGGGGCCTTGCCCTCGTAAGTGCTGGTCAGCGGCGGATCCCATGTCCAGATAGCCATGTACTCAAGCGGCTCCCACTCCGCGCTGCCGGCGCGCCGCCGCTTGACAGTGAAGAGCTGCGCGCCGGGGTCGCTCGTGCCGCGCTGCACGTAGGCGTAGATGCAGCGGATGCTGGCAGAATCTTGCACCCGCAGCGGCAGTCCGGCTGTTTCCTCGACCGCCAAGGGGCCGGGGCGCTGGAAAATGTAGGCGCCGCCGTTGCAGGTGCGCAGGCCGGGCATGAAGGGCTCGCTGTGCTGTGACAGCGCCCAGATTGTCAGCGGGCCATAGCCGAAATGGTTGGCCACGCCGGCCACTGCGGCGACGATGCAGGCGCTCGGCAGTTTCGCCTCGACACGCGCGGGCAGGCGCGGGTTGCGGAAGAAGCCTTTGCGGACGCTGAAGGTGAAAGTCTTCTTGTCGAGCTTGTAGAAACGAATGCCGGCCGGGTGGGCGCAACGCAGGGTGCCGAATGTGGCTTGGCCCCCGGGCACGCCCGGGTAGGCGCGCTGGAGGACGAAAGTCCCCGACGGCACGACATCGCCCTCCGCGCCGGGGCCGATGATCTGGGCGCACTCATACGAGCGGCGGCCCGGGTTGTCCGGATCGGCGGATTCGTCGTTGAAGACCACGAAGTCACCGACGCGGAAGACGCGCCCGGTGTCCGGGTTCACGGTGCAGATGACAGTGGCCGGGTCCGTGCTTTTTCCGAGCGGCTGGTCGATCGAGGCCCAGAGGTCCGTGGTCAGCTCGTCCACGTAGTAGAGGGTCAGCGTGATCTCCCGCGCCCCCACAATGTTGCGGTTGCCGGTGGCGTCTGGCGCCACGTCCATGTCGTCGAGCACGAAGGTGCCGTAGTCGCCCAGCTTCGGCGTCCCGCTCAGCACGCCGGGGACGCCAGTGTCGATGAAGATCTCCTCCGATGGCGGCTCGGGCACGACGTCGGCCGGCTTGGGGCCAGCGACGAGATCGTACATCGAGTCTGTTACCGTGCGGCCCTGGATGTCGATCGAGTAGTCGCGGTTGAGGCGCCAGGAGGTGACGCGGAACTCGCCACTACCACCCGGCATGTCCGGATGAGTGAGCGAGCAGACCATGCCGGGCTCGGTGTTCAGAGCCAGCACGGTGGTCCGGAAGGCGACCTGGCGCGCGGCTTTCCACTCGGCCGGCGTGATGCCTCCGAGCTCTTCGCGCAAGCGAACCGTGATGATCCGCGCTGCTTGCGACTTCGACGCCGTGCCGGACAAGTTGACGGTCGACTTCAAGTACAGCGGGCCGCCCGCCCCGCCGAGGAGCGACGCGTGGTCGATGTCGTAGAGCGAGATCGAGTTGACGACGAACTCGAAATCCTCGTCGGCGAAGTTGGCGGTGAGGTGATTGAAGGATGGCCGCAGCGGTGCGAGTTGCAGGCTCCGGAACAGGATGTTGTTCTGCGTGAATGCTTCGACCGCCGATGAGTTCACGCGCACGCCGAGCTTCAGTTTGCCGTTGGCAAACGTGTAATAGCCGAGGCAGTTCGCCAAAATCTCCTGGAGCCAGTCTCTCAGTGGTTTTTGTTCCTGCAGGACGCCGCGAAACTTGAACTGGGTCTCGGTGCCAGTTCCGATCAATTTGGCCACTTGCTCGTCGCAGATTGCGGCCGCCGCTATGGCCGCATCGACATCGAAGAGCGTCTCGGCGAAGTCGAGCTGCTGCGCGGTCAGATTCTGTCCGGCCCGCAATCCGCGCGCCCGCAGCAGCATGTTCACGGCGATCCAGATGGGGTTGGTAAGCGCTGGCCGCCACGTGCGATTGCCGGGCGCCGTCCATGTCCAGCCGCCCAAGCCCTGCGCAACGATGACTTCCATTGCGTGCTCACTCAATCGCGAAAGCTGCAAGCCCTTGGCGTCCGAACGGCGAATCATGACGAAGGCCGTCCCTGCAGCCCGTTCCGTGATCACGGGCGCGTCGGTGTCGAAGCCGAATGCCGTGGGATTCGGATCCGGCCCGAGGTTTTCGAGCAGCCCGAGCGAACCCGGGTAGCCGTGGTGGTACTGCCCGTCGAGCTTGTGACCCGTGCCGTAGGCGCCCAGCGGCCCCTCGCCCACGATGCCCACCGCCGAGTAGAAGTCGCTCTCGTCGCGCCCCATGGCGATCTTGGCGTTCACCGGCATGGCCGAATCAGTGTAGATCTCGGGCAGAACCTGGTCGTAGATCGAATCCGCAACGAGCGAGACGGAGGTAAGTGTCGAGCGGCCGAAGCCCCAGACGCCAGTCGAATTGTCCTTGATCCTGACACTCTGAGGTTTCGCGACGATGCCGCCGAAATAATCGGCCATGCCGTGCGCCCGGCAACCGTTTGCTGTCTCAAAGCCCTTGTCGCAACGCGTGGAGTCGGCCTCGGGGAAGTGCACCAAATCCAGTGCTCCCTGCGCACTGAACGGGCATGCGGCGGAGTTGAAGGCCTTCCAGCAGGTCCTCGAAATGCGCCTTGTCGGGTAGGGGAGGTTCAGTTCATAGAGCCCGTCGGCAGCAGTGATCCGAAACTCCGGCCCGGAGTCGCAGGACCAATCCACAATCTCGCCCTTCCACAGGTCGAGCTTGATGCCAGTGCCGACATGGAACAGGGCAAACTCGAGTTCCGCGCGGTAGAGATCGACGTCATTGGCCAGCGCGCGCATGACGCGGTCTGCGTTACCGCACACGAAGCGGGCCTCATCCGACTCGCCGCCGAGTGATTGCGCGATACCCTCAAACTCGAGCAGCCGGGCATGGTAGAGTTGGCCGCCAACAATGCAGCGCCGGTCTGAGATGTAGATGGATGGGTAACCCTGCTGCTTGGGAACAATCCTGACGAGCGGAATGATTTCCTGGACCTGCGCGAGCAGGGCTTGCTTCAGGGCTTCTGGCGGGAATCTATTGACGGTCTGATTCAGGGTGTAACTCGGCGTGCTCTGCGGGATCTCGATGAGAGTGACCCCCAGCGAGCACGCCCAGTCCGCGACCATCTCCCAGGTGAGGGGTTCGTTCGCAAAGCGGCAGATGACGGGCGTGGCGCCAACGCCGTTGTCATTCGGCGCGTTGTAGGTGAAGGCCCCGAACGCGCCGTACTTCTGCTCCCAGAAGTTGCGGAGCGCTATGCGGTCTGCATCGCGGAGCCGTTGCTTGCGGATTGTGAAGCGCCGCGCGCCTGTGCCGAGCAGGAAGCGCTGCTCGATTTTGGCGTTGCCTGAACCATACTGATGGACGACGACGTGATGATCGCGGCGCACCTCAAGCGGGTAATCTGGCGTGATGGGGAATACGCCGCTCGGCGTGATCTCGGGGACGGGGACGTTACCGAGGAATTCAGGCATGGCATCAGTAGCGGTACCAGGCCAGGATGATGTCGCCCACCTGCGGTGTTTGCTCGGCGATGAAGGTCACCGTTTTGCCGGCAAGCGTGTAGTCGAGTCCGCGCTTCATGATCAACCCATTGCGCGTCAATATCAGACTGGTCGGGGGCGATGGTGTGAATGCGAGCTCATACACCCTGTTGGATCCGTTCACAGGTCCGACCGGAACCTCTGAGTCCGCGAAATTGGGCATCTGCTGCTGCGGCGGAGGCACGGGCCACAGGCCGCCGCTGCTGATGACGCGGACGTCGCTGATTTTGAGCTGAGCATCGGTAGTCGGCACAATCCATTGCTCTGACCATGACTGGCCGCGCTTGGGGAAATACTGCACCACGTAAAATGTGTTGGGCGGACTGGCTGTATCGTTTGGTTCCAATGTGAGCGAGATATGGCCGTTCGGCACATCAATCTCGGTCCGCGCGCGCACGACCGTCCGGTCCGACCTGGTGCGCATATCGGGGCTGATGATTACGATCCGTCCTTGAAACGGAGCACCCGTGCCCGTGTAAATCGTATCAAGAATCTGTGTCTGCGCTGCCGCGACGTGACACCAGGCCAGAATCAGCAGCAATCGCCTCATGCTACCTCCACCAGTTCGATCGTCACATCGGCCCTGGCCAGCGCGATTGAATGGACCCACACTCCGCCGAACCGAACTGTGTAGCGTCCCGCCAGCGACTGGCCGGTGGCGTCGTAGCTGAACTTCGGGCTCGTCTCGTACGGGTCATAGAAATAAAACGGAATGAGAGGTCCGTGGTGCTCCATGTAGAACGACAACAGAACGGCCAACTGCGATAATGCCAGTCGTAAATGGCGTCGCCACGCTTTGCGGCTGTTCGTTGCCTCGACCGACCTTTGCGATTCGCCGCTGCGGTATTCGTTCTCAAGCACCGGGTACTCGTGACTGCGGACGAACGCAACTGACAGGCTCCATGGGAGCACTCCGACGGGACTCGCGTTTTGGACGGATCCCGGCATCACTTGATCCTGCCGACAACAATCGGCATTGCCACTTGGCTCGCCGGCACGGCCACGCTCGCCCCGAGCCCGACCCACCGCAGCCATCGCGGCCCGGGCTGCGTGAGGCGCGCGAGATTGGCGCTCGTCTGCGCCGATGCCTCCGCAGTCGCCTGGATGCCGCGGGCGGCGCCGTCGGCAGCCCTCACGATGTCGGGCACCGCGCGCCCGACTGCCAGTGCGCTCTGCCGAGTCTGCATCAGCGTGTCTGTCAGCAGCCCCTGCCAGCAGAGGCCGTTCGATTCGCAGTCGGTCCAGTAGTCGATGCGCCGCACAAAATCGCGCTGATTTGTTCTGGCGTCTGCGAGCAGGGCGGTCGCCTCGTTGGCAGCGCCTTGCCAGCTATCCAACAAGCCGACCGCCGCCTGCTCGATCACCGCCGTCCGCTGATCGATCGCGGCCCCGGCGGCGTCCGCGCGCCCAAGGAGCCCAGCGCGCGTGATTTCGATCTCGTCCCTCAACTCTCGCCTCGTCCGGGCGATCTCCTCGCGCGCGTCGCGGCGAAGCAGAGAGAGCTGCTCGTCCGTGCGTGCCAATGCCTCCCCGAGCCGCGCATCAGCGACGGCGAGCACCTCCCCCGGAAGCTCGCGCCACGCTCGCATGGTGAGGGCCGCCTCAGCCATGGCCCACACGAGCGCGAGTGCTACGGCGGCGAGGAGGCCGAGCAAAATGCGGTCTCGCATGGTCATCGGATCAGATCCGTGATTCGTTGGTCTGGCCGCGCGCCGAGCTTGGCTGCGACGAAGCGGGCGTAGCCGGCCGGGTCGTTGTTGTCCGCGCTCGGGGCATAGACCCGGAACATCTCGTCGAACGTGGGCGGCTGCCCGTTGGTGTAGCGCCCATCCAGATATTGGCCGATCAGCGCCCGCAGCACGCGCCAGCCCTCCTCGAGCGCCCGGCGACTCAGCTCCTCGCGCGACGCCCCGGGGAACCGCTCCGACGCCCAGGCGACGAAATCGACGTAGCCCTTCAATGTCGGGTACGGCTTGCCGCGAGCGTCCGCCCATCGCCGGATGTTGCCCGGATTGGCGTTGCGTTGAGCGAGGGTTGGCCATGGGATACCGCGCGCTTTCGCCTGCGCCTCGGTCACGTAGAAGCCCTCCTTCTCCGCGATCGCCCGCGCCAAGCGATCGACCAGCTCGAGCTTCGTCATGGCCGCAGGGCTCCGTAGGCGAGCTCGATGGCGCGCCGGATGCGCCGCTCAGGCAGACTGGGCCATCGGGCCTTTGCCGCCGCCAGCACAATCTCGCCGATGATGCGTCCCCTGTCGGCGGCCGAAGTGGCCGGGTCAAACAGCACCGGACCTCCCAGCTCGTCCATCGCGCGCAGGATCTCGTCGTCTGATCGTGTCGGCGTCAGCTCCGCGGCCCGCCGCACGAGCTCGTAGATGTCGGACAGGTATGGCGCGATTTCGCGCACGCCAATTGAGACTGCCGCTCCGAGCGAACCGAACCACCGTTTGATGCGATCAATGAGTGCCTGAAACATGATCCCCTCGGTTTGTTTCTGCCGCCTGACGCAACTGCATCAGGCGGTCAACAATAAATTGCGGCGCCGGGACGCCGGCGCGGACGAGATTCTCCACGATCGATATAGCCTCGTGGATGGCGTAGTATCCCGCCACCGCAGCGCCCAAGCCCCACGTCCCGCCCCAGGGGACGGAGACCTCAAGCCCGCTCATCCGGCCGAATACCTCGGCCGCGGCGACGCCCAGCAATACCAGCACCTTGCGCGCGATGCCGCGACGGCTGACGTCCGACGAGATCTCGCGGGCGATCCAGCCTGCGATGAGTCCAGTCGCGATGTCGAACGCGATGGCGTAGATCAACAGTTGAATCATCATGTGCAGCCCAAGAAAGGCAGACAGAACCGCTGCCAGAGCTGCTTTCGCCAGTCGCCACATGTCTGTCATGCCGTGATGAGTCCTGGAGTCAGTTGCAACGCGGCCGTCTCGCGCCGGCCGGCGTTGGCTTTCATGGCTGTCATCGCAGCGGATTGCACCGCGCGCGGGTTGTTCACCACAACCCTCACGGTTTCCTGCTCGAAAAATTCCCGAGCGCCCGGCACCGTGATGTTGACCACGATGGGGCCTGCGCCCGACGGAGAACCACCGCCGATGCGATCCAGGGTCAGACCGCTGGAGCTCTGCTGGAACAGGCTGCCGCCCTGCTGCAGCATCGAGACTGGCCGCATTGTGGCCGGAAGTCCAGAAGTGCTCTGACCCGTCGAAAGCGCGTAGAGTTCGACCAGATCGCGCGCTTGCGGCGAGCGGATGGCCATGTCGAGGTTGCCGCCGAAGGCCTGCTTGGCAATCGACACAATCTGGCTCAGGATTGTTTTGTCGCGCAGGTCGACGCCGTAGAGCGCTTTGATTTTCTCGCGGGCCTTTTCCTGCGCGCCTTTGACGAACAGCCGCACCAGCCCGGCCACGGCGCCGATGCCAGCGCCTATCGCCGCGCCAATCGGACCTCCAAACTGCCATCCGAGGATGGCGCCGCCGGCGGTGCTCATGCCGAACCCGCCCCAGCCGCCGCGCATGAGCCCGGCCGCCATGAGTCCGGCACCGGCACCTCCGACCATGCCGAGCTGCGTGCCCATGATGCCGACGCGCGCGAGGCCGAGCGAGGAGCCGAGGATCGTCATCAATGCATTGCCGCGGACCATGCCCCCGAGCATCAGCCCGAGGCCGCCCACAGTCGCCAAGCTGCCGAGGCCTCCGGCAGGGCCAAGCAGCCCGCCGAATCCTCCGAAGCCGCCCCCGCCAGCCGGAACAAACGGCGGCGTTCCCATGCCGCCCATCGCCCCGCCCGGGATCATGCCTGCCATCGCGGGCAGTGCGCCGGCCATGCCGAGGCCTGCGCCGCGAACTCCACCGACGGGAGTCCGCACGCCGGCGAAGAGCTGCATCAGCATCGCTGCGATGCGGCTGGTGACGACCTCCTTGATGGCCGTCAGCAGCGCGGTCTTGAGCGCGTTGCCCATCGCCGACCAGATGGACTGCGACCTTGTCAGCAATGAGTCGAACACCCCCTCGGCTTGGCGCTTGAAGGAATCGAAGATGCGCTGGTTCTGGTCGCGGATCAGCGTCGCCTGCCGAATGGCCGTGCTCTCGCGCGCGGCGTCGATGGCGGCCTGCGTCTCGGCCTCCAGCTGCCGGGCGCGCTCGGCGTAGTCTTGGAGGATCGCATCCCGCCGCGCGGCGATCTGCTCCTCGGCGATACCGCGCGCCCGGGCGATCGCCTCCATCATTGCGATCTCGAGCTCTGACTCGCGGCGCAGCTCGTCGGCACGGAGCGCAAAGCGCTTCAGAAGGTAGTCCTCCTCGATCTGCAGCCGCTGCTGCTGGAGAGCGATCTGCTGCTCGACGGTGCGCGCGCCGACGAGATCGAGCTGCCGTAGCTGGGCGTCGCGGATCTGCTCTGCGACGGACTCCTCGTAGCGCAACCGCTCGCGAGCGGTCTGCTGCGCGATCTCCAAAGTTTCGGACGACCACTCAAGCTCCTGCCGCAGGCGCTCGGCCTGCGCCCGGCGGTCGAGTTCCGCGCGCCGCTCCACCTCGGCGAGGGCGCCCTCGGCGGCCTTGCGCAGCTCGTCGCGCGCCTCGGCGCGGATGCGGATTTGCATTGCCTCGGCGAGATCTCGCTGCGCCTTGGCCGTCAGGCCCAGCTCGCGGCGGTAGCGCTCGTACTCGGCGCTGATCTTTGCCACGCCGCTGAGTTCGCCCTCGCGGACCTGTCGCAGGATTTCCGCCGCCCGTTTCTCGGCCTCTGCGGCGCGCTCTCGCTGACGAACCAGCTCCTCAACGTCGACATAAAGTCTGGCTTTCGCAGCGTCCGGTTTACTCATCGGCGGGCCGATTGCCGCGCGAATGGCATCCTCATCGTAGCCCTGTTTTTCGAGTTCCTTCAGCGTCGCACCCTCGCCGATCGCCTTCATCAGCTCGGCTTGCTTCGCGGTCTTCTCGAGCGATTCTCGGAAATCGTCAATGCGCTGCTTTTCCTTGTAGAGCGCAAACCCGAATGCGGTAACGGCCCCGGCGATCATGCCGGTCGCCCCGCCCATCAGCGCCATATTCAGGCCCCCCGCGGCGATTGCGGCTGTTCTCATCGCGGCGGCGAGGTCGAGGATGTGCTTGACAACAGAAAATCCAACGATTATCGTGCCGAAATCCTTTGCCCATTGCGCGAGGCCGCGCAAATATTCCACGAGGCGCTCCACGCCGCCATTCTTCACCCACTTGAGCATGGCGTCCGTGACACGCAGCAACGAGGGCGTCAGATCATTGACGATTGCCATACCAACGCCTTTGGCGGACTCTCGAAGAGCGCGCATGTTGTCGTTGAATTTCTCGGACCGCCGAGCAGCCTCTTCGCCAATGACAACACCGAGCTTGCGCGCCTCCTCAGCCATCCCTGCGAGGCCGCTCTTGCCGGCGTTGAGAAGAGGGATGAGCTGCGCGCCGCCGCGCCCAAAAAGGTCTACGGCGAGCGCGGTCTTTTGGATCCCGTCCGGCATCGAGGCAAAGCGGTCAGCGACGTCGGACAGGATCTCGTATGTGTCCCTCATCGAACGGTCGCTGTTGCGCGTTGCGACGCCGAGAACGGCGAGGACATCGGATCCTTTGGCAACATTGGCCGCAAAGCGCGAGAGCGATGCCGTCAGCGATTCCATGGTCACGTCGGATAGCTCGGCCGCGTAGCGCAGAGCGCTGAGGTTCTCAACGCTCATGCCCAGGCGCTGGGCGGATTTCAGCGCTGCGTCCTGAGCCTCAAGAGCCCCGATGGTGAAGCGCTGCAACGCCCTTGCCGCCGCCATGATGGCGCCATAGATCGCGTGGCCGGCCGCAACAGCTTTTGCCATGCTGAGCGTCATCCCGTCGATGCCCTGCGAGGCTCCGCGCGCGCTGCGCACGGCTGCCTGCTCCATCGAGCCGAGCGCGGAATTCACGCTCTTGATGTTGGCGTTGGCGGACTTGGTGTCCACCTCGACCACGAGTTCCAGACGATTGTCAGCCACAGTACACTCTCGGCGGCCACAGACTGTGAGGCTTCAGCCAGAGGCAGGCCTTGCCGATGGTCGCCTCGGCTCGGTACAGCGCATGGAACAGAGTCCCGCGGTCCACCCGTGCGCGCCTCACCACATCGCGCCATGGCAGTTGCAGGATTCTCATGTCGAACCAAATGGCGAGATCCTTGGGCGCCAGCTCGCGTTGCACCAGCATCCAGAAGTCGGCTGCCCACTCATGCCGGGGCATGCTGAAGAACACGGCCCTGCGTCGCGCCGGGATCGGCTTGGGAATGTGCTCGATCAGCAGATACTCGTGCGTGCACCGGCGAGCGATGCAGCGGTAGACGCATGCACAGATCTCCTGCTTGAGTCCGGCTCGACTGGCTCGTATCCCGGATCCGCTGCAATGCGTGCAGTGCTCATCGGCGAATGCGCCCGGGCAGAACTCCTCGTAGGGCAGCTGGGCCGGCTCAGGCTCCCGCAAGCGAATGATGCGCGGGCGCCAGTCCGCGGCATCCATCCGCTCTCGTACGAGTTGCAATGCGCGGCTCGGGCCGCGCGCACCGCCACGCCGCCGGCGGGGCTGAACCTGGACGTCCTCAGTGGTCAGCATGAGGGCCGTGGCTGCCATGTGCCTGCTCTGCCTCCAGCTGCTGCTGTTCGTCTTCCACCACCATCAGCGCCGCGAATTCGTCGGCCCTGATCTCGTCGAGGCCGATCCGGAAGCCCAATTTCAGCGCCGCGCGCAGATCCAGCACGCGCCGCAGCAGTTGTCCAGTGGACCAGGAACCGCAGGGAGGGCCGCTCGGGCCACTCCCCGCATGTCAGTTTGGGTCGGACGATTCCTCGAAGGCGCCGTCGAGGGCGTCGATGGCGGCTTTTACGGCGACAGCCTGGTGGATGATTGGGACCTCGCCCGCGTAGCCTTCGGTCGATTCCACCAGCTTCTTGTAGAGCGTCGCTGCCGGGGCCAAGTTGATGATCAGTTCCTGGCGGTTGTAGGGCAGATCAAGCACCCGTGCGAAGCCGCGGCGGTATTCGAAGACGTCTTTCGCCGACGGCATCTTGAGAAGATGTGTCACCGTGCCACCGAGGACGCGCATCGTCACCCGGAAACCGTCGCCCACCTGGACCACGTCGTCAACATCGGCCTGGCTCAACTGCTCAATGATGCGGCTGGCCTCGAAGGCGTCCACCTCGGGCGCATCCTCTTCGGCCAAGCGAATCTTGGCGAGCAGCGCCGCGTCGGTTTCTGCCGAGTCGGGGATCGTTGTTTCGGAGACCCCGCGCCCCAGTTGCTTCACGATGACTTTCCGCTTCTTCTGGCGTTCGATCCACTCGTCGTCCGTCGGGAATCGCACGCGAACCGGCTTTACGCCTTCGGGCGTGTTGAGCTTGATAATGATCGGCTTGCTGGCATCAAACATAATCAGCTCCCGATGTTGTCCTGGCTGCACTTGGCGACGGCCGTTAACAGACCGTTGGTCTCATCCCACATGGGGCGGCATTCCACTTCGACAGTGACGATCCCGTCGGTGTCGCCGACCACAGCCGTGCGGAAGCCCACTTTGTGGAACGTGACGCTCATCGAGTGGTAATCGGTGCCGGAAATCAGTGCCCCCTGGAGGCTGACCACCGCCGTGCCTGTCGTCTGCTGGCGCAGTTTCGTGAGCTCGGTCGAGCCGCTCTCAAAGCGGGCGACAAACTTGAGACTGGCCTCGCGATCGCCGAATTCCAGCCGGCCCTGGATCGCCGCGTTATCCTGGGTGCCGCTCCCCGGGAAGAAGCCTTGCCGGATGTTGTTTTTCCATCCGAACTCAAGCGACACCAGGTTCCGGTTGCTGACGTAGTTCACCCCGTTGATCGTCACCTGCGCGCTGGCGCCCGGGAGGCTATGCTCCGCTGTCGGCGCGGGCAGCGTGATGCCGCTCGGCTCGACCAGCTTGCCGCTTCCGATGCAGTTGATTGTGATGCGCGAGTTTGCGCGTCCGGGGCCGGACCCAATCGAGATCGTGAAATCTTCGACGGCACAGCCCACGGCCATCCGATCGAGCACCGCGCTTGCGCCCTGCCTGATTGTCTCGATGAATGAGAAAGCTGGAAGCTCGATGCCGGCAGTCACCGGGTTTTGAGGGGTGCACGTGTACGTGAACGCTGGCGACGTGCCGCTTTTCACGCGATTGCCAAGCCCGAATGCAAACACCCAGGCAGCAATCTCGCTGGAGAGGTATTTTTCGATCGGAAACCGCACCTCGTAGTGCGAGGGGAAAATCTGCGTCGGGAACTCATGCCCCTTGCCGAGCTCAGCACCATCGTCTTCCGTGACCAGCGAGATTCCGGCCAACGTGGCATTGGTCTTCGTCAGGCTCCAGATGTCGGCTGCCGCGTTGGCCGTTTGCAGGTCGGTCTGCGTCTTGTACCCGAACCCGATTTTCGTTTCACGAATGTTCGCCGGCATCCTCTCCTCCGTCTTCCTCTACCTGCACCCAACCGCGAGCCATCAGCGGGCTGAGTGATTCGACCGTCGCCTCCACTTCTCGCACTTCGCCGTCCGGCGAGCGCAATTTGACCGTTTCAGCCATGTCATTTCTCCCGGAATTCCAATACGCACTCACAGTAATCCAGACCCTCGGCATCGCTTTGAAAGGCGAATTCTGGCAGATCGACCAGCTCGCACGCCGGGTGGATCGCCGCGTACAGCAGTGGTTGCTGGTGCGATGTTGCGATGCCGTCGGAAATCAGCCGCCAGAGCCGGTAGTAGCCCCCCGGGAGGATCGCCCTCGAACGTCTCCCGCGTCCGGAGGTACAACGTCACCCGGTGATGCCACATCGTGACCCCGCCCAGAGAGCCAGGGCGGGGGCCAAGATGGGCCACCATGATGCCCGGCGCCGGCATCCCATGCTTCGCCTCGTCGAGGCTGCGTTGCTTCGGGTACCGATGGTGATAGGCGAAGATGCGCTCCGGATTGCCCTCCATCTCGGCCACCAGGTCAGGGATGTCCCTGAGAAAAGCGACCAGGTTGTCAATCAGCTCTGCTGCGTTGATCATCGCTGTCTGCCGCCAAGCGCGCGCTCTAGGATGAGCCGCGGTTTCATCTGCTCAAGCATCCTTTGCGCCGCCTTTGCAACAGCTTCACGATTCCTCGGCGAGAAGACCATCCACGGCTCGATTTTCTGGTTCGCCAAGGCCTTCACCACGTTTGGAACCCCGACGAGGGTTCCGCGCCTGTTGCGGATTGTTTTGATGGAGGAGCGACCGGTGACCGTAGCCTTGACCCGGTTTTCGCTCACTGTTCGAACCTCAAAACTCCGGAGCATATCCCCGGTAAACGTCAGATTCCTGCGATTACCCCTTCCCTGCTTCGTCTTCCAGATCGCGTATCCCCTGGAGAGCGGCTTGGCCGGCGCGTCTGTCGGACCAATGGCGGCGGCCACGCGCTGTTTGACCGCCGCCACCCCAACGTTGCCCAGTTCATACATCTGCCGCTGCTTGAAGCTCAGCAGATCCAGCCGCAGCTGCCGCTTCTGGTAGACGCGAACAGTTGCCATGATTACTGGCGCCTCCTGGCGCGCAAGATGACGCCACCCTCGGAATCGGCCGCGATGTCATCGACCTTGTAGCGCGCGCCGTCGATTTCGAGCTCGTCCCCGGCCACTGGCGGAGCGGGCAGATCAGCCACGCGCACGAAGAGCACGGCCCAGACGCCAGGCGTGGTGTCATCTGGTTGGCGCGCCTCCTCCAATACCGCGCGGACAGAGACCTGCCCTCCGGTTTCTGGCAGGTAGAGGACCTCTTTCCCGAAGATCCCCACCGCCGCGGCATTGAGCTCATTCACAGCCGCTTGCCAGGGGCTCATGCTCAGGCCTTCGTCCCTTTGACCAGCACCTCCGGCCGCAAACAGATCGGCAGCGGATTCGACTGCGTGTGGATGTCCGTGCCGCGGTCGAATTTCCGCGGCTCCTGCTTCGCGTAGAGCGGCAACCCGATGGTATTCGCCGTCTCGTTGAAGTCGGCCGGCGCGAAGAACGTCCGGAAAGTGTTCGCTGTGCCAACCGGGAAGAAATGCGCCTCGTCATCCTCGATGAACTTCCGCACCACCCCATTGGCATCCGTGGCCTGGCCGCGATATTCTTCGAACGTCACGCCGCCGAAGGTGAATCCCGTGCGGTAGTCGCCGCCGAGGTTCTGGGACCGCTGGAAGTACATGAAGGCTTCCTTGACCTTGGCGTGGCCAGTCAGCGCATCGTAGAACGAAGGCGAGCACAGGCACATGACGCCGGTCATGAATTCGCCCTTGAGGTTGTCCTCGATGTGCCGCTTGACTTCAAGGACCTTCGCGAGCACGTCGGTGCCGCTGTTGGTCAGCGCGAAACTGACCGTCTTCGGCGTGATGCCGAACTCCGTGTAGAGGTTGTACAGCGTCGAGCCGTCGGCGTCGAGAATCACGCCCTTCAGCGCACCCATGCGGAGCCATTCCAGCGTGATCGCATGCTTGTTGCGCATGGTCTCCAGCTTTTGGGCGACGACTGTGGCGATGGCCTCCATCTCGGATTCCGAGCCGAAGGCGCGGATGCCTTGGACTTCCTCCGGCAGCACGACGTCATCGTGCGGGATGTGGGGAATCACGAAGGACCGCACCTTCCGCTTGCCCTGTACGCCAAGGGTGCCCGGCGCGCCGACGGGCTGCGTGGGCAGCAGGTTGAGCACTCCGTTCATCTCCTCGATGAGGATGGTGCGGGTGCGGACCCCGACGGCCGGAAAGAGGTTGAGCTGCTCAAGACGGCCGTAGTTGTTGGGGATCTTGTTGATGGCCGCGGTCAGCGCGACCATGTTGAAGGCATTATTCGTGAACGGATTCAGCATCGGTTACGCTCCTTCCCGGACAAGCACGCCCAAAGCTTTTAGTTGACTGATTGCCGTGGCCTTCTGCGGGCCGGTGATCGAGGCCGGCCACACGAGCCCCTTGTCCGAGCAGACTGCATGACGCGCGATGATCACGCCCGGCTTGTCGCCGGTGCTTGCGTCAACGGCATTCAGCAAGACGCCGGCCGCGTTTTGCGACCCGTCGCTGGCGCCCGGCGCAAGCTGGGTTACCTTGCCGCTGGCGGTGATAACGCCGACGACGGTGCCGGCCGCCAGATTCTGGCCGCTGGCGACGGTGACCTTGTCGCGGCTGTAGTTGTTGTCTTCCTCGAACTTGAGCCAGTCGCCGAGGTAGTTCGGTTCGGCTTGAACAGGCATCGGTTACTTTCCTCCTCTCGCGCTGATCAAGGTCTTGACGGCCTTGACCACCGGGTTGCTTTCGATGTCCGCCGCCGGCGTCGCGCCGGTTTCGGGCAGCACATGCGAAATGATTTCCTCCTTGTCCGCCTCGGCCCGCATTGCGAGCAACTCGTTGCGGACATCCTGCACGGACAATCCGCGCGCGATGAAATCGCCTGCCAGCGCCGGCCTGCCTGCGATTTTGCACAGCGCGGCGATCTCGGCAGCCTCGGCGAAGCCCTTCCGACGGGCTTCGGCCTCGATTGCGGCCAGATCGGGAACGGGCGGATTGACAGCCGCCTGGGTAGTTTCAGACACTGGTGTGCCTCCTTTCGTGAACTTGGGTTTGGACAATGACTCCGTCATCGCGGCCAGCGCGTCGCGGAACGTGCCCACGCGGTCGGCGAAGCCTCGCGCAACGCCCTCCTCGCCGTAGAAGACCCCGGCCTCCGTGGCTCGGACAGCCTCGGCGCTGAGATTGCGCCTGCGGGCCACGGCATCTACGAACATTCCGTAGAGCCGGTTGATCTCTGCGACGAGCACCTCGCGGGCCCCGTCGGAGAGCGGCTCATGCGGGTTGAAGTCGTTCTTGTGCTGGCCGGCGAAGATCGTCGTGTAGCGCAGGCCGTTCGCCGCGTCCCAGCCGCTTTGGTCCACATGCATCGCAATGATGCCCACCGAGCCGACGCCGCCCGTACGGGTGACCCAGATACGGTCCGTTGCGGAAGCGAGCAGGTATCCAGCGCTCAAGGCCCAGTCATCGACCGAAGCCCACACAGGCTTCATGCGCGCGGCCTCCTCGATCAGGCCGGCCACGTCCCAGGCGCCGTTGGCCTCGCCGCCGTAGCTGTCGAAGCGCAGCAAGATTCCCCGGACCTGCGGGTCGGTGGCGGCATCGAGAATCTCGTTCCCCAACTGCTCGTATGAGGTGAGCCCCGACTGCGCGTCCATGCCAGAGGCGCGGTTGACCAGGCTGCCCGACACTTCGATCACGGCGATGCCGGCGTCCGTCACAGCGTACGGTTTGCGGGAACGCTGCTCACTGAGCAGCGCCGCTTCGACCGCGGGCGGCTCGATATTCAAGCGGGGGGCCAGCACTGCCAGGATCGCCGCCAGCTTCTTCGAGTCGATCATCAGCGGCGTGTTGAACACGCGCGAGGCAACATGGTGGAGATGCGACATGAGATCATTCCGCATTGAAACGGTGCGAACCGTTCCCTGGGAACACCAATTCAGGCAAATCGCGGAAAACTGCGGTCATTCCATTCATCGACATCGCGTTATCGCCGGCTGTGTTGTCGCCGGTTTCGCCTGCGGGCCGGTCGGCCGGACGCCCAGAGGCTGTGGTCTTGCGCGGATCAGAGTCGAACGTCAGGCCAAGCGAATCGGCGCGCGCGTTGTCGGCCGCCACCTGCCGGTCGACTTCCTCCTCGTCGTAGCCCATCTCGTTGATGACGGCGCTGCGCGGCTTGAAGCCCGCGCGCACGGCCGTGACCTCGGCGTTCATGTCCTTGAGCGGATCAACCCAGGCCCAGGATGGCGGCCGCCACTCAACATCGAGGTAAGCTTCGGGCCTCCGAGCAAAGTCGCGCGCGTCGATCGCGCCGGCGAGCGCAGCAGCTTCGACCCACGCCCTCCACACCGGGCGGCAGAACTGATAGACCATGACCTGGTGCTGGAACTGCTCGCAGCGGCGCCGGAACTCGAGCAGGCCTGCCCGGATGGAAGAGTAGTTCACGCGCTCCAGATCCCCCGTGAGCTGCTCGTAGGTGATTCCGAGGCCTGCGGCGATGGCGCGCAACTGCACGCGCATGAAGTCCGTGTACATGCCTCCCACGTCGGATGGCGAGGAAAACTTCACGTCCTCGCCGGGCCGCAGCTTCACCATCGTTCCCGGTTCGAGCCCGGCCAGAGGAGCGCCGCCGTCTTCCGCTTCCGGCTTGGCGCCGAGAATTGGGTCGTCGGGATTGTTTTCGATGAGGAACCCGACATGAAAAGCCGCTACCTTCTTCCGGACCAATTCCGCGTCGTCGTACTGATCGAGCTCATGGAGCTTCACCAGCACCTGCGCGAGCCAGGGCTGGCCGCGGTGCTGCCCGGGACGAAGTGGCTTGTAG
>Ga0308412_1000530_pt1 | contig 19565 bp, 26 predicted proteins | sample HotsprottomLayer_FD_202357 | JGI IMG/M metagenome (GOLD analysis project Ga0308412, IMG submission 202357) | Hot spring phototrophic mat microbial communities from Octopus Spring, Yellowstone National Park, Wyoming, United States -... | ecosystem: Environmental > Aquatic > Thermal springs > Hot...
ACGCCTTGACCGCCTGCTTGATTTCGGACGGCACGAGGTAGAGGGGCACTTCCGCCTTCGGCTTGCCCGCTTTGGCGCGGAGTTCCTCAATCAGCGCAATCACCTTCTGGTTCTCCAGATGCGCCAGCTCGATGGCTTGCTGCATCACGGCTTCGGGCGCCTCGTTGGCGTCCGCTTCGATCATCATCACATGGTCAGGGCGACTGGAGACGACCAACTCCAAGTCCGAAAGTTCGCTGATTTCGCTGTTCGGGTTGATGACAAAGTCGCCGTTCACATATCCGACGCGCACGGCGCCGAGCGGTCCGTTCCACGGGATGTCGGAGATGGTGAGCGCGGCGGACGCGCCGATGATGCCCAGCACGGCGGGCGGGTGGTCAAAATCCACCGAGAGCGGCAGCACAATCACCTGCACCTCGTTGCGCATGCCCTTCGGGAACAGCGGGCGAATGGAGCGGTCTACGAGGCGTCCCTGCACAATCGATTCGTCGGAGGGGCGTCCCCCGCGCTTGACAAACCCGCCGGGGATTTTGCCGACGGCGTACTTGCGCTCCTCGAAGTCCACAATCAGGGGGAAAAAGTCGATGTCGGCGCGCGCTTTCTGGCTCATCGTCGCGGTGACCAGCACCACGCTCTCGCCATAGCGCACTATGACTGCCGCATTCGCTTGATTCGCCAAAACGCCTGTTTCCAGCGACAATAGGTCTCCGCCAATCTCGGCGGATACAACGATGGGTTCTCGCATTGTATGAAATCCTCCTCTTTACCGCTGCGAGCGGAGTCCCAGCTTCTCTACCAGCGCGCGGTAGCGCTGGATATCCTCTTTGGCAAGGTAGTTCAGCAGCTGGCGGCGCTGTCCGACCAGTTTAATCAGCCCATAGCGGGAGTGATAGTCCTTCCGATGGGTCTTGAGATGCTCGGTCAAATAGTTGATGCGTGCGGTCAGCAGCGCAATCTGTACTTCGGGCGAGCCTGTGTCGCCCTCGTGGCGTTTATACTCATCGATAATTGCCTGTTTCTGTTCGGGCGTGAGCGCCATCGTGTTCCCTGGACCTCCTTGAGATGGTTCCTCTGCGCTCGGGGCGACGCCGCTTCACGAAACCGCCCTCAGGCGGCTTGGTGAAACAGCCTTCGCCCCACGAGCGCAGGATGTATTATACCCAACGGCGTAGTTGTTCGCGCTATAACTCCAGCGCGCCTTGGTGCGGCGCGTCTACGGGAATAATCAGGCTGGGGTCATCATTTTGGGGGTTATTGACGCGCGGGCTAACGGGGTAGGCAATCAGCAGGTCGTCGGGCGCAGGGCGCAGCAGCGGCGTAAGCGACTGGGGCGACGCGCTGGGGTTCAGCCACGCTTCGTAGGCGTCGGGCAGCAGGATAACCGCCATGCGGTTGTGTAGCGGGCGTACCGTCTCGTTTGCGTCGGTCGTGATCACCGTGCAGGTCTGCAATTCGCTGCCGTCTGCGCCGTGCCAGACTGCCCACAGCCCTGCCAGCCCCATCGGCAGGTCATCGCGCGCCCGCACGAAGTAGGGACGCTTCTGCGTGCCCGTCTGCTGCCACTCGTAGAAACCGTTCGCGGGGATAATGCACCGCCGATAGCGGTAGGCGTCGCGGAAGGCGGGCTTCTCCTGCAGCGTCTCCGCGCGGGCGTTAATCATGCGGTTGCCAATCGTGGGGTCTTTTGCCCAGTGGGGCACGAGACCCCATACAAGGTATGCCCATTCGCGTTGGCGTGTGTCGGGGTTGTGGCGCAAGGCGAGCAGCGGTTGGCTCGGCGCGATATTGTAGCGCGGCGGCACGGGATGCGGCACGGGCAGCCCGAACCGCCACGCAAGTTGCTCGCCGTCGGCGTACAGCGCGTAGCGTCCGCACATTATTTGGGGTGATACGCCGCCTTCATCGCCCGCACGCGCTCGGTAATCTGCGCGGCGGCGGTCTCCAGCGGCAGTTTGTCGGGCGTCTTGTCGGCGCGCAGGCGCACCTCGACTTGCCCCTCTTGCACCGCGCGCCCAACGACTACTTGGATGGGGATGCCAATCAGGTCGGCGTCTTTGAACTTCACGCCGCTGCGCTCGTCGCGGTCGTCGTACAGCACCTCTACGCTGTGCGCGTGCAAGGCTTCGTACAGCCGTTCGGCGGCGGCGCGCTGCGCGGCGTCTTCAGGGTTGACCAGAATCAGTATCACTTCGAACGGCGCGACCGTGATGGGAAAACAGATCCCGTCTTCGTCGTGGTGGGCTTCTACGATGGCGGCGAGGCAACGACTCACACCCAGCCCGTAGCAGCCCATAATTATTGGCTTCTGGTTGCCCACGGCGTCGGTGAAGAGCGCGCCCATCGCTTGGCTATACTTGACGCCGAGCTGGAAGATGTGCCCGACTTCGATGCCGCGCACCTCTTGCAGTACGCCTTCGGGGTGGCGGGGCGACGGGTCGCCCGCCTGCGCCGTGCGCAAGTCCGCCCAAATGGGTTCGGGGAAGTCGCGTCCCCAGCACACATGAATCAGGTGCGCGTCCGCTTCGTTCGCGCCTGTGATAAAGTCTTGCAAGCCGCGAATCTCGTGGTCGGCGTACATCGGCAGGTCGGCGGGCAGCCCGACGGGTCCTGCAAAGCCGACGGGCGCGCCCGTTATCTGCTGAATTGTCTCGGCGTCGAGCATTTCCACGCTCTCGCCGTGCATCGCGTGCATCAGTTTGTAGGGGTTCAGTTCGCGGTCGCCGCGCACCAACGCCGCCACGGGCTTGCCGTCCACGCGCATCAAGAGCGTCTTGACCAAGCGGTCGGGCGTGGTGTTCAGGAACGCGCAGACCTCCTCGACAGTGCGGGCGTTTGGGGTGGCGACCTTCTCGGCGGGCGGGACGCCTTCAATCGGCGGCGGGGTCAGCTTGGGATCAGGCAGTTCGCATCGCTCGGCGTTCGCCGCGTAGCCGCTCTTGTCGCATTGCAGCACGCGGTCTTCGCCCCCAGGCGCGAGAATCATAAACTCCTCGTTGCTGCCGCCGCCGATTGCGCCCGCTTCGGCGTCCACAATCAGCGTCGGCAGTCCCATGCGCTGGAACATACGGATGTACGCCTCACGCAGCTTCTGGTACATCGTCTCCAGTGCATTCTCGTCTGTGTCGAAGCTGTAGCCGTCGTACATAATAAACTCGCGGGCGCGGATGACGCCTCCGCGCGGGCGCGGCTCGTCGCGGAACTTCGTCTGAATCTGGTACAGCAGCAGGGGCATCTGGCGGTAGGAGCTGACCGCGTGGCGGATGATGTCGGTGATGACCTCCTCGTGCGTGAATCCCAGCGTGAAGGGTCGCTCGTGACGGTCTTTCAGGCGGAACAGGATGTCCAGCCCGCTGCGCCCCGTTTCGTCCAGCAGCTCTTGTGGCACGAGCGCGGGCATAAAGAGTTCAATCCCGCCGATACGGTCGCTTTCTTCACGCACAATCTGCTCGATTTTGCGGATGACGCGCCAGCCGAGCGGCAGGTAGGTGTAGACGCCTGCTGCGAGTTTGCGAATAAAGCCCCCGCGCAGCAGCAGGCGGTGGCTCGGCAGCTCCGCCTCAGCAGGCGCCTCGCGTAAGGTCGGCATAAAGTAGTGCGACGCTCGCATAAGATTGCACTGCCTCCGTTTTCGTGCGGGCAATAGTGTACCCTGTGGCGCGTTGCGTTAGCTGTCTTTGGGCGTGTCCCAGTGGATGGTTACGACGAACTCGCTCTCTACTTGCGCAAGGGTCAGTGTTTTGCCGACCTTCTCGACCGCTTGCTTTGCACGGAGCACGCCACTGCCTAAGTGCGTCACCAAACCCGCGCGGTAGAAAAGAATATACAGCGTCGGATTGCGCAGCACATGCGACGCCCCCAGCAGAATCGATTCAGGAGTCACGGTGTTCGGAAGGCGTCCAGGGGTACGGATTTCCAAGCGGTTATCGAACAGCAGCACGCGGATGGGAGCAGGGACTGTGTAATCGCGGTGTACCTGCGCGTTCACCAGCAGCTCGCGCAAGGCTTCTTCGGGAACCGCAGGGCGGCGTTCAGGCTCCAGCCCGACAATCCGATGCGGCGTCGGGATGTGAATCTTCAGGAAGCGCATCGTGTCGTCCAGCATATCGAACAGCGTGCCGTCGATAACTTTTACATCCAGCGGCTCGTTGGACAGTTCACTGCCTGCAATCCGTGCGGCGTTCACTAACACTGTGGGCAGAAATCGCTGAGGTTCGCGCCCGAAGCACAAAATGCCCGCAACAGTGGGCGTGAGTTGCCCCTGATAGAGCGTAATCAGGCGCATGTTTTGCATCGTGGGCGTCAATTGCTCGTCGGGCAGGGAGTAGCCGTAAGCGCGCTCGAAGAATCGCTGGAAAGCAGGCGTATCTATGTCTGTCAGCTCCGCTCGCACGATGGGCGTTTCGTCATAGTGCAGGCTCTCGACCTCTTGGAATAATCGCAAAAGTTCCTGTCGCGAGGCGCGTCGTCGCCCTGAACTGGAGCGAACGAAAAAGTCGCCTCGTACAATACGATACGGACGCAACTCTCCCTTGGGCACATGCACCACCACCACGGTTCCATCGGTGGTAGGCACAGCTTCCTGCACAACAGTAATTGGCGGTTCACAGTTGTTGTAAGCGATTTGGTCGATACGCTGCATCAGGCGATTCGGATTTGGAACGCCAATAATGTCGCCGCTGTCCGCTACGCCGAAGAGTATTTTCCCGCCTTCTGTGTTGGCGAACGCGACCAGCGCGGCAGCGATGTCGTCTGTGTGGGCGTCTGACGCCTTAAACTCTGTATGCAGGCTCTCCCCCTGACGGATGCATTCTCGCAGTTGCGCCTCGTCCACAGCAAGCCTCCCATCTGTTCGGTAGGGATTATACCCCTACTCCAGTATGGGAATCTACAGGAAGCGGTTTAGAAAAACAACCGTTTAGAGGCAGTCCTAATCGCCGACTGCGCCGAAGTTGAACAGCACGATTAGCAGGTCGGCGCTGTCGACAATGCCGTCGCCGTTGCAGTCGGCGGGCAGGTTCGCGCCTGTTTGCCCGAAGGCAAATAGCACCTGCAGCAGGTCGGCGCTGTCAATCTGGTTGTCGCGGTCTGCGTCGCCATTAATCAGGCTCCAGTTCGCCGTAACGACGCCGCTGCTGCCGACAGCGAGCGTCTGGCGTTGCCCCAACCAACCTGGTACATAGACTCGCGCCTGCACCGTTCCCGTCACGCCCGTTTGCAGACTATAACTACCGCCACTGCTCAGAGTTACGGTAGCGGTATCTGTTTGCGAGCCGTTGGTAAGCGTGAACTGCGCCGTTTTGCCTGTGGGGTCGGGCAGGTAGTCGTTCAACACAATTTGCCCGCTGAGGATAGGCGGTGGGTTGACACGCCAGGTACCCGCGCCAGGAATATTCTCGTTGCCCTGCTGGATGGTCGCCACGACATAGAGCGCGCCGTCGGGGCTGGCGACAAGCAGTTCAGGTGATTCATCGGCGGCACTGAGCGGGGGCAAGTAGCCCTGCGCCATCAGTACGCCGTCGTTGCGGAACCACTGCAGCGCAGGCTTCCAGCGGTCGGGGCTGGGAAACAGCTCGCCGATGAGTTGTGCCAGCGCGCCCGTCGCCGTGCGCACACCCACTATCGGGCGGTAGACGCCTTCCAGCGTAGCGGTTCGCAACAACGCGCCGCCGGCGGTTCCCAGCAGCGTAGTAATCCCGCGCGTGCTGGCGGTCTCCCACGCGCCCGTCGCCAGCCACACGCCGCCGCTCGCCGCCAGAATGTCGGGAATCGCATCGCCTGCCACTTCCGCCAAATCCCACTGCCCCAACAGCGTTCCATTCGCAGGATTCACGCGACACAGGCGCAGGCGCATCTGCTGGCTGGCGGCGTCCCAATAGTCGCCCAGCAGGTAGAGCGAGCCGTCGTCCGCGCGCGCCCAACGCTCCGTGCGCAGTGGGAACAAAACCTCGTACACTGTGCCCCCTGAGTTGTTAATCGCGCGTAGGTAGGTGCGCGAGTAGCCTTTCAGGAGGGCGTCTACCTCGCCGTCGATAAACATCACAAGGGTCGTGTTGGTATCCAGCAGGAGCATTCCTACGGGCGTGCGGTTGGCTAACATGGTGGCGGGCGCGCCGTAGCTATTCGCGAGCAGTTGGTTGCCCGAAGCGTCATAACGCAATCGTGCAAAGCCTATTCCGCCGCTCCCAAAACTGTGTAGCACTTCCGCGCCGCCGTCAGGACGCACGAGAATCTGGCGGATGACATCGTATACGCTGAGGTTAATCTGCGCCGCCCAGAGCAGGTCGCCATTAGCAGACCAGCGCTGGAGGAACGCGACAGAGTCGGTGTTCGCGCGCGTGATACCCAGATAGAACGAGCCGTCGGGAGCGATCGCGATAGCTTCCGCGTATTCGGCTTCCGTCAGCTCGCCGAAGGTGCGCATCCACAGCAGGTCGCCGTTCGGCGCGTATTTGACGATGGCGACGCTGTTGAACGCCGTGTCCTGATGAATGTACCGCCCTGCCACAATCAGGTTGCCCTGCGAGTCGGCGGTGGCGACTTGCGGCAGGAAGCCGCGCGAGTTCGCGTGCAGATAGAGTCGGCTCCACGCGACGCTCTGCGCGTGCAGGCACGCGATTAGGAGAACGAGTCCCCAGATAAGCATCAACGGGCGCATCGACACTATTATAGCACACTTTCGGCGATGTCGCGGCGGTAGTGCATGCCGTCGAAGTGAACCTGCGCGGCGGCGCGGTAGGCGTTTTGGCGCGCCTTGTCGAGTGTATCGCCCAGCCCGACGATGCTCAGCACGCGCCCGCCGTGGGTGAGGATTCGCCCGTTCTCGGCGCGTGTGCCCGCGTGAAAAATCAAAGTATCGGGCATTTGTGCAACGGCGTTCAGCCCCTCGATGGGCAGCCCCGTGCGGTACTCGCCTGGGTAGCCGCCCGACGCCAGCACAACGCACACGGCGGCGCGCGCCTCGAACGCCAACTCGGTCGATTGCAGCGCGCCCGTCGCCGCGCCATACGCCAACTCCAGGAGGTCGCTTTTCAGCAGGGGCATCAGCACTTGCGTTTCGGGGTCGCCGAATCGGCAGTTGAACTCCAGCGTGTAGGGCTGCGTGTCCTGAATCATCAATCCTGCGTACAGCACGCCGCGGTAGGGCGCGCCGCGCTGCGCCATTTCACGAATCACGGGGCGCACGATTTGGCGCATGGCGGTCTCCACGAGCGCGGGCGTTGCGTCGGGTAGGGGTGTGTAGCAGCCCATGCCGCCCGTGTTGGGACCGCGGTCGCCGTCGAAGGCGCGTTTGTAGTCGCGCACAGGAGGCATTCGCAAGGCGCGTTCGCCATCGGTCAGGCACAACAGCGACATCTCGCGCCCCTGCAGGCGATCCTCGATAACGACGCGCCTGCCCGCCTCACCCAAACCGCCCTGCTCCATCAGGAACTCGACGGCGTCCAGCGCGTCGCGGAGTGTGTCGCATACAAACACGCCTTTGCCCAGCGCCTCGCCGTCCGCCTTAACGACGCACGCGCGGTGGGGAAACCGCTCGCGTAGGTAGGCGCGTGCGGCGTCGGCGTCCTCGAACACGGCGAACGGCGCAGTGGGCGCGCCTACCTGCGCCATCAGTTGCTTGGCGAACGCTTTACTGCCCTCCAGCTGCGCTGCGGCGCGCGTCGGACCGAAGCAAGGGATGCCCGCCTCTTGCAGCGCGTCGGCAAGCCCCGCAATCAGGGGCGATTCGGGACCGACCACCGCAAGGTCAATCGCGTTCTGGCGGGCGAACTGTACCAGGTCGGGAATGGCTTTTGGGGCGATGGGCGCGCATTCGGCGATTTGGGCGATGCCTGCGTTGCCGGGCGCGGCGTAGAGGGCGTCGCAAAGGGGGCTTTGGCGCAGTTTCCACGCCAGCGCGTGTTCCCGTCCGCCGCCGCCCACCAGCAGCACACGCATCTTAGCGTTTTACATACTGGAAGCCGCGGCGGGCGCCGTGGCGTCCGTACTTCTTGCGCTCCTTCTCGCGGGCATCGCGGGTCAGTAGCCCGTTCCGCTTCAGCACAGCGCGGTATTCGGGGTTGACCTGCAGTAGCGCGCGCGCGACGCCGTGCCGAATTGCGCCTGCCTGCCCCGATAGCCCGCCGCCGCGCACCGTCGCCATAATATCGTACTGCCCATCGATGCCCAGCAAGCGCAGCGGCTGTGTCACGATGCGCTCCAGAATGGGACGGCGCAGGTATTCAGGCGCCTCGCGCCCGTTGATAAGGATCTTGCCGCTGCCAGGCGTCAGCCATACGCGCGCGGAAGCGGTCTTGCGTCGCCCTGTGCCGTAGTATCGAATCGGTTCCATGCCTATCCCTCCTTACAGTTGGTACGGTTGTGGCTGTTGTGCGTGGTGGGGGTGTTCCGCGCCTGCGAACACGCGCAACCGCTTGAGCATCCGTGCGCGGAGCTTGTTTTTGGGGAGCATCAGGCTCACCACGCGCGTCATCATCTTCTCTGGCTTCTCGGTCATCAGCTTGCGTCGGGTGTAGGCGCGCAGCCCGCCCGGATGCATCGTGTGGTGATACAGCACTTCCTCCAACTTCTTGCCCGTGAAAATCGCCTTCTCCGCGTTCAGGATAATCACATGGTCGCCCATGTCCATATGGGGCGTGTAGGTGGGCTTGTGCTTGCCTTGCAGCAGGCGTGCGACCTGGGCGGCGACTCGCCCGACGGGCTTGCCCGCCGCGTCGACGACCCACCATGTGCGCTGGATTTCGTCTTTTTTCATCGTATAGGTGCGTTGCAACATAAGCACTGCCTCCTTAGCGTCTGTATTTTACCCGAATCAGGCACAGTCCTTGCGGGGGCGCCATTCGGGTCGCCTGTTGGCGCGTGCGCAGCCGTTGGGCGAGCGCGTCGGCGGGCAGTGCGCCGCTGCCCACCTGCGCTAAATCGCCCACGATCAGGCGCACCATCCCGCGTAGGAAGCCGTTCGCCTCCAGTTCGATTTGCACGCCGTCGCGCATGGGGACGACCCGCCCACGATACAGCGTGCGTATGGTGTTCTGCTCGGTCGGGATTTTGACCGAGAACGGGCGAAAGTCGTGTTCGCCCACAATCGCTTGCAGCGCCGTCTGCATCGCCCCGCAGTCCAGCGGGCGCGGCAGATGCCACGCATAGCGGATCCGCCACACCGACGGATGTTGCCCCGTGTAGATGCTGTAGCGATAGACGCGGCTCTTCGCCGAGAAGCGCGCGTGAAAGCGTTCGCTCACTTCGCGCGCGTGTAGCACCTTCAGGTCGTTTGGCAACCGTCGGTTCAGAATAGTCGCCAGCCGTTCGGTTGGAATGGGGCGGCTGGTGTAGAAGTTCACCACCTGCCCGCGCGCGTGGACGCCTGCGTCGGTACGGCTCGCACCGATGACCTCGATGGGTTCGTTCAGCGTCGCCGTCAGCACGCTTTCCAGCACGCCCTGGACGGTGCGCACTCCCTGCTGCCGCGCGAATCCGTGGAAGTCGGTTCCGTCGTACTCGATTCGCAGGCGCAGGTTGCGCATGCGCTACTCGACCAGTTCCAGCAGCGCGGTTTCGACGGCGTCGCCGCGCCGTCTGCCGACGCGCACAAGGCGCGTATAGCCGCCGTTGCGACCTTTATAGCGCGGCGCAATATTGTCAAAGAGATGTTTGACCAAGCTCTCGTCGCGTAGGAACGCGCGCGCTTGGCGTCGGGCGTGCAGGGTATCCTGTTTCGCCAGCGTAATCATCTTCTCCGCCAGGCGGCGCGTCTCCTTCGCGCGCGTGACGGTCGTCTCAATCTTTTCGTGAATCAGCAGCGAGCGCACCTGATTGCGCAGCATGTGCATGCGATGGTCGCTCGGACGCCCTAATTTGCGGTAGCCAGCTCCGTGGTTCATGAACCTCGCCTCCTTCCCGATTTCATCAGGCTCAGCCCCATCGCGCTGAGTTTCTCTTCGACCTCTTTTTTGGCGGTTTCGCCGAAGTTGCGCAGCGTGAGCAGTTGCTGTTCGGGCGTGCTAAGCAGTTTGTAGAGCGTGTTGACGCCGCCACTGCGCAGCGCGTTCAGCACGCGCGTGGACAGCCCCAGCTCCTCCAGCGGGCGGTCGGGTACATCGACCCCTGGTGGAGGGGGTACGGCGGCTAAGCCGTCCACAAGCGCGCTCGCGCCCAATTGGACGAGCGGTTCGAACTGTTTCATCAGGATGGACGCCGCTTGGCTGACAGCGTCAGTGGGGGACACCGCCCCGTTCGTCCAGACTTCCAAGATGAGGCGGTCGTAGTCGGTGCGCTCGCCCACCAGCGTCGGCTCCACCAAAAAGTTGACCTTCGTGACGGGGTTAAAGAGCGCGTTGAGGCGGATTTCGCCGATGGAGCCGCGCCCGCGCTCCCGCTCGCGCTTGATGGTCGCAAGGTAGCCGCGCCCCATCTCGACGATAATCTCGACATTCAGCCGTGCGCTGGAATCGGTAAGCGTCGCCAGATACAGCTCAGGGTTGACTATGTCCACATCTAAAGGCGTCTGTATATCGGCTGCCGTCACGCGCCCGGGACCTTGCACTTGGAGGCGCAGCGTGTATTGCCCGCGCGGGTTTTCGCTGGCAACTCGAATCGCCACATTTTTGAGATTGAGGAGGAAGTGGACGGTATCCTCCTTGACGCCAGGAATGGGTTCGAACTCGCTCTGCACGCCGTCAATTCGCACGCTGGTAATCGCTGCGCCAGGGATGGACGACAGCAGCACGCGCCGCAGCGCGTTGCCGAGCGTCACGCCGTAGCCGCGCTCCAACGGCTCGATTTCGAACTTGCCGTAGTTCGGCTCGCTGACCAGCGTGCGCACCTGTGTGTTCACCAGCGCCAGTCGGTCTTCGTGCTTGCTCTGTGTCGCCATACAGTAATTAGCCTCCTTAGCGGCTGTAGAACTCGATGATTTTTTGCATTTCGATGCGGGTATCGATTTCGTCGGCGGTGGGGGCGTGCAGCACCTTGCCTTGCACTTGGTTAGGGTCGTAGGCGAGCCAGGGCGGCGGGTTGTGTTCGGCGGCGCGTGCGAGCGCGTCTTTCGCCAAAGCGGTCGAGCGTTTCGACTCATGGATGCTGATTACATCGCCCGCGCGCACCTGATAGGAGGGGATATTCACGCGTTTGCCGTTGACCGTGATGAATTTGTGGGAGACCATTTGCCGCGCCTGACCCCGCGAGTTGGCAAAGCCCAGCCGATAGACGACATTATCGAGGCGCATTTCGAGTTGGCGTAGTAATACTTCGCCTGTAACGCCGCGTGCGCGTTGCGCTTTTTCGACATAGCGGCGGAACTGCGCTTCGCGAAGATGGTACATCTGGCGCAGTTTCTGTTTCTCGCGGAGTTGCTCGCCGTACTCGCTCATTTTGCGGTCGCGCGTGCGGGGACCGTGCTGCCCTGGGGGGAAGTTGCGCCGCTCGATGGCGCACTTTTTGGTGTAGCAGCGGTCGCCCTTGAGATAAAGTTTCACGCCCGCGCGTCGGCACAGACTGCATTTCGATTCCCAAATCACTGACATAGCCTTCCTCCTCCTTGATTACACGCGCCTTCGTTTGGGCGGTCGGCAGCCGTTGTGGGGCACGGGCGTCACATCTTTGATGCTTTGGACTTCGAGCCCTGCCGCTTGCAAGGCGCGGATGGCGGTCTCGCGTCCGGGTCCGGGACCTTTGACCATCACATCGACCTTGCGCATGCCGTGTTCCATCGCGGCGCGTGCGGCGCGTTCCGACGCGACCTGCGCGGCGAAGGGCGTGCCCTTTTTGGTGCCCTTGAATCCGACCGAGCCGCCGCTTGCCCACGAAATTACATTCCCGTTCACATCGGTAATCGACACGATGGTGTTGTTGAAGGTCGCGTGGATATGCGCCACGCCTGCCGCGATATTTTTGCGTTCCTTCTTCTGCTGGACGCCGCCTCGTGCTTTACGCGCCATCGTTGCTCTCCCTCATTACTTGGCTTTCCTGCGTCGACCCGTGCTCACGGTCTTCTTAGGACCTTTACGGGTGCGCGCGTTGGTACGGGTGCGTTGCCCGTGCACGGGCAGCCCGCGTCGGTGGCGAATCCCGCGGTAGCAGCCGATTTCGATGAGGCGTCGGATGTTCATCTGCTGCTCGCGGCGCAGGTCGCCTTCAATCGTGTAGTTGTTCTCGATTTCCGCGCGCAGCTTAGCGACCTCTTCTTCGGTGAGGTCGCGCACGCGCTTGTTCGGGTCCACGCCTGTCGCCTGCAAGATTTTCCGCGCCGAAGAAAGCCCTATCCCGAAGATGACGGGTAGGGCGTATTCCACCTTGCGGTCGCGCGGTAAGTCCACTCCTGCGATACGCGCCATATGCTATTTGCCTCCTAACCTTGGCGCTGCTTGTGCTTCGGATTCTCGCAAATAACCCGAACCACGCCCTTGCGCCGAATAATCTTACACTTCGCGCACATCCTCTTTACAGATGCTCGTACCTTCATTGTAATCGCCTCCGTGTCGCGGGCGAATCAGTATACCCGCTCGCGAAGGCAGATTATACCCTTAATCGTGGGCGAACGCAAGTGTTGCGGCTCGCAACTAATCAGCTCTTGTACCGATACACGATTCGTCCGCGCGTCAGGTCGTAGGGCGAGAGGGCGACCTTCACACGGTCGCCAGGCAGGATGCGGATAAAGTTGATTCGCATCTTGCCTGATAAGTGCGCCAGTATCGTGTGCCCGCCTTCGATCTCCACTTTGAAAGTGGTGTTCGGCAGACACTCGACGACCGTGCCCTCGACCTCAATCTCCTTGCCTTCGGTCTTCGCCATCGCATCACCTCCGCGTTAATTTTACTCGATAGTGAGGATGTCGACGCCGTTGTCGGTGACGGCGACGGTATGTTCGAAGTGGGCGGCGGGCTTGCGGTCGCGGGTTACGATAGCCCATTCGTTCTCGGCGAACTCCACTTCTGGCTCGCCCATCACGATCATTGGCTCGATGGCTAATACCATTCCTGCTTGGAGGGGCACGCCTGTGCCTGCCTCACCGATGTTGGGGATGTCGGGCATTTCGTGGACGAAGCGTCCGACGCCGTGTCCTGCCAATCCGCGCGCGGGCTTGAAGCCGAACGATTCGGCGTGCTGCTGGATTGCCGCGCTGATGTCGCCTGTGGTGTTGCCTACGCGCGTTGCTTCTAGCGCTTTCTGCAGTGCTTCCTCTGTGACGCGCACGAGCCGCTTGCGCTGGTAGTCGGCGTGCCCGACGATGCGCGTAATAGCGGCGTCACAGCAGAAGCCCTCGTAGTAGACGCCGATGTCGAGGGTCACGAGGTCGCCTTCTCGAAGCACCCTACCCGTCGGCAAGCCATGCACAACTTCCTCGTTGATGGAGACGCACAGCACATGGGGGAAGAGTCGATAGCCCTTGAAGGCGGGGAAGCCGCCCATCTCCAGCACCATCTGCTCGGCAAGCTGATCCAGTTCGGAGTCGAGGGTGCGGTTGGGTTCGATTATCTCGGCGCAGGTACTCAGCACGCGGGCGGCGATTCGCCCCGCCTTGCGAATGCGCTCGATTTGCTCGCGGGTTTTCAGGACGATTCGCATAAAACGCTCAGCAGGTGTTGGTACACGGTGTCGGGGGGCGCGTCGGCGTTCACGGCGCGGAGCAACCCGCGCTGGCGGTAGTGGTCTATCAGCGGTTCGGTCTGCTCGCGGTAGACGCTGAACCGCTTGCGGATGGTGTCGGGCTGGTCGTCTTCGCGGGTGATGAGCGTCGCGCCACAGCGGTCACAGCGGTCGCCCGCTTTGCTGGGGTTGGCGGTAATATGGAACACCGCGCCGCACTGGGGGCAGATGCGTCGCCCGCCGAGTCGGGCAATCAGCGCGTCTTCGCTAATCTCGAAATAAACCACGGCATCCAGCGGCTTAGGCAAGATAGTCTCCAGCATCTGCGCTTGGGTTAGGTTGCGCGGGTAGCCGTCCAGGATGAACGCCTCCAGCGTGGCGATGCGCTCCGCGACGATTTGGTTCACCAGTGGGTCGGGCACGAGTTCGCCGCGTTGGATGTAGGCGTGCGCTTGCTGTCCCAGCGGGGTCTGCGCTGCGATGGCAGCGCGCAGTAGGTCGCCTGTCGCCACGATTGCCCAGCCCTTCTCTGCTGACAGCCGCTGCGCTTGCGTGCCTTTGCCCGCGCCCGGCGCGCCGATGAACACCAATCGCATCCTCGCCCCGCTATTTCATCATGATTTGGTCGTACTGACGCATCGCGAGTTGCGCTTGCAACTGACGCGAGAAATCGATCGCCACACCCACCAGAATCAGCAGCGAGGTACCGCCGACGATGCTTAGCGTCTCGATGCGCGTGATGGTGGGCACCCAGTATTGCAAAAGCGCGATAAATGCGAGGAAGGTCGCCCCTGCGAAAGTGATGCGCGTCAACACATCGTTGAGGTAGTCCGCCGTCGGCTTGCCTGGACGCACCCCCTGAATGAACGCGCCTTGACGCTTCAAGTTCTCGGCAATCTCGTCGGTGTTAAACACCACCGACACATAGAAGTAGGTGAATACGAAAATGAGACCCGCATACAACAGGGAACCGATAACCCCACCGCCTGGCGAAAGTGCCTTTATCACACTCTCGATGAAGCCCATTACCGGACCGGGATTCTCGCGATTATAGGGAATCATCTGCAAAAGGGTTACGGGCAGCAGTTGGAGCGACACAGCGAAGATAATCGGAATCACGCCAGCAGCGTTTACGGGAATTGGCAGGTAAGAAGTGCCGCCCATCAGTTGCCTGCGCCCGACGATGCGCCGCATATGCTGAATCGGGATGCGTCGCTGCGAGGTGGTGACATACACCACGCCCCACACAGTCGCCACAAAAATCACCAATAGCAGCAAGACCTGCCCGAAGGTGATAGTACCTTCTCGGAGCAATTCGTAGGTGCGGCTCACCTGATAGGGCATGCTGGCGACGATGCTGGCGAAAATCATCAGCGAGACGCCGTTGCCCAAGCCCTTCTCGGTAATCTGTTCACCCAGCCACAGCAGGAACATCGCGCCTGCCACCCACGCGATGACGACCTGCACATACTGCACGCCGCTCAGTTCCAGTGCGCCCGCCGAACGGAAGGTCGCAATCAGTCCGATGGACTGCACCAACGCGATGGCAATCGTCAGTAGTCGTGTGCGCTGCTGCATCAGGCGTCGTCCTGCCTCCTCGCGCATCGCCTCGCGCAACTTCGGGTCGGCATAGGAGAAAATCTGCATAATGATCGACGCCGTGATGTAGGGGTTCAGCCCCAGCGCGAGAATCGTGAGTTTGCGCAGCGCGCCGCCCGTGAACATGTTTATAAACTCCAGCAGCCTCTGGTCTTCGAAGAGGCGTTGGAGCTGCTCGCGGTCGACGCCAGGGATGGGGATGTGCAGCCCGACAGCGTAGACCGTGAACATCGCGAACACGAACACGATTCGGGCGCGCAGTTCAGGGATTTTGAACGCGCTCTGCAGGGCGCTGACGAAATTGATGCTTAGCATGGCACCCTCACTTTTCGATAACTTGTACCGTGCCGCCTGCCGCTTCGATTTTGGCGCGTGCGCTTTCGCTGAACGCGTGCGCGTGCACATGCAGCGGAATTGTGATTTCGCCTTCGCCCAGTACTTTGACGCCGTCTTTAAGCTTGCGGATAATGCGCCGCTCCTTGAGCAGTTCGGGCGTGACGGTCTCGTTCGCTTGGAACCGCTCTGCCAGCGCGCCGACATTAATCACGGCGTATTCGGTGCGGTTCACATTCCGAAAGCCCACGCGCACAGGCAGTCGGCGGTGGATGGGCGTCTGTCCACCTTCGAAGCGGGCGGGGATGGTGTCGCGCGCCTTTTGCCCTTTCGTGCCGCGTGTAGCGGTTTTGCCGTGCCCTGAGCCGATGCCACGCCCGACGCGCTTGCGTCGCTTTTTGCTGCCTGGCTCTGGCTTGAGCGTATGGAGCTGAATCATTGCGTTGTCGCCTCCTCTTCTGCAACGGTTTCCACTTGCACCAGGTGCGCGACTTTGGCAATCATCCCGCGGATGTTGGGTTCATCGCGGTGGTAGACGGTCTGGTTGAGTTTGCGCAGTCCGAGCGCGCGCACGGTGCGTTTCTGGCTCTCGGAGTAGCCGATGGGGCTGCGTTTGAGTGTGATTTTGAGCCTGCTCATGCCTCCGCTGCCTCCTTGAATTTGCGTACATACCATGGTGTGAGTGTGCGCAGGGGCATGCCGCGCGTTTGGGCGACCTCTTCAGGGGTTCGCAGGGCGCGGAAGGCTTCCATCGTTGCCCATGCGGCGTTGATGGCGTTGCGCGAGCCGACGAGTTTTGCCAGCACATCGCTCACGCCTGCCGCTTCCAGCAAGGTGCGTACCGAGCTGCCTGCCACGATGCCCGTACCTGGCGAGGCGGGCTTCAGCACCAGGCGCGTCGCGCCGAACTCCACCTCCACCTCGTGGGGGATGGTGGTACCCACGCGCGGCACATAGACCAAGTTGCGTCGCGCGGCTTCGATAGCCTTGCGGATAGCGTCAGGTACTTGACGCGCCTTGCCCAGCCCAACGCCCACATGCCCATTCGTGTCGCCTACCACGACCATCACTTGGAAGCTGAGCGTGCGCCCGCCTTTGTGCGTCTTGGAGACGCGGTTCGTGTGAATCACGCGCTCCACATGCAAGTTCAACTGGTCAGGATTGATATAACTATATCGCTTGCGTTGCATAGAACCTCCTAAAACTTCAGTCCTGCTTCGCGCGCGGCGTCGGCGACGGCGGCGATGCGCCCGTGATACAAAAAGCCGCCGCGATCGAACACGACCTGCGTGATGCCTTTCTCTAAGGCGCGTTGGGCAATCAAGCGTCCGACAGCCGCCGCCGCCTCTTTGTTGCCCGTGCTTTTCAATTCCTTGCGCAAGGTCGGCTCCATCGTGGAGGCGGAGACCAGCGTATGCCCTGCCACATCGTCGATGATTTGCGCGTGCATGTGATGCACGCTGCGGTAGACGCACAGTCGCGGGCGCTCAGGCGTGCCGAACACCTTGCGTCGGATACGCTTGTGGCGTGCGAGGCGTTTCTCTCGAGCGGTCTTCTTCATAGTGGTTCACCCCTTACTTTTTGCCTTTGCCTGCCTGCTGTTTGCCAGGCTTGAGCCGTACCTTTTCGCCGCGATAGCGCAGCCCCTTGCCCTTGTAGGTGTCGGGCGGGCGCACGGCGCGGATATTCGCCGCCTGCTGCCCCACCAGTTGCTTGTCGATGCCGCGCACGACGATGAGCGTCGCGCGGGTCTGGGGGTCTTGCTCCACCGCGAGCGTGATGCCAGGAAACGGCTCGACGCGCACGGGATGCGAGTAGCCCACTTGCAACACGAGCGTCTTGCCCTCCATCTGGGCGCGGTAGCCAACGCCTACAATCTCCAGCGTCTTCTCGAACCCTTCCGAGACACCCTTGACCATGTTAGCGATGAGGGTGCGCTGGAGTCCGTGCTGGGCACGGGCGAGCCGCTCGTCGCTGGTGCGTACTACAAACAGGGTTCCGTCCTCGCGCTTGAGCTGAATCACTTCGGGCAGCTCGTGGGTCAGCTCGCCTTTGGGTCCCTTGACTTTGACACGGTTCCCCTCAACATGTACCTCTACGCCTTTGGGGAGCGGGATAGGTTGCTTACCGATACGCGACATGGGTCTCCTCCTTACCAGACGATACAGATGACCTCGCCGCCGATGCGCCGCTTGCGACACTCACGGTCGGGCAGCAGTCCTTGCGAGGTTGAAACAATCGCCGTGCCCAGCCCACGCTTGATGGGGCGCAGCTCCTCGACAGGCGCGTAGATTCGCCGTCCGGGCTTGCTCACGCGCTCGATGTGTCGAATCACGGGCTCGCCGTCGGGCGTGTATTTCAGCTGCACGACCAAGGTCGTGCGTGCGCCGTCTGATTTTACAGTGTAGTCTCGAATAAACCCTTCTTTTTTTAGGAGTTCCGCGATTTGAGTTTTCAGGCGCGAACCGGGGATTTCCACGCGCTCCTTGCGTGCGCGCGCCCCGTTTCGGATACGGGTCAACATGTCTGCAATCGGGTCGGTTATCATCGGTGTTGCGCCTCCTTACCAGCTTGCCTTGCGCACGCCGGGCAGCACGCCTTTATGCGCCTGCTCGCGCAAGCAGATACGGCACAGCCCGAAGTAGCGAATGTAGCCGCGCGAGCGACCACAGATGCTACATCGGTTCACCCGACGCACCTTGAACTTCGGTTTCTTCTTCGATTTCGCAATCCACGCAGTCGTTGGCATACCATTACCTCAGCAAGGGGCTATTATACCCTATCTGTCGCGTCAATACAAGGGGGTGCAGAGGGTGTTCGAAAAATCGTTCGGCTTTCGCAGGGCGCGGCGACCGCGCCCCTACCTATCGCTGGTACGGGCGCGGTTCCCGCGCCCATTTTCAACACACTCACGGGGCGCGTTAGAGCGCGGTGAAGGTGAATTCGCGTTCGCCTTTTGGGGGGCGGGTCATAAGGCTTTGCAAGGCGTCGGAGATGGCGCGTTTGCCCGTGATGATGTCGGCGATGGCGTTCAGCAGGGGCATTTCGACGCCGAGTTGCGTTGCCAGCGTCTGCGCGGCGAGTGCGGTCGGGTAGCCCTCGGCGACCTGTCCCAGCGCGGCGCGCGCCTCGTCGGCGGTCTTGCCCTCGGCGATTGCCCTACCGAAGCGGTAGTTGCGACTGAGGCGGCTTGCAGCGGTCGCGAACAGGTCGCCCACGCCCGTTAGCCCCATAAAGGTTTCGGGGCGCGCGCCCATCGCCGCGCCGAAGCGCATCATCTCCGCCAGCCCGCGCGTCAGCAGCGTCGCCTTCGTATTGTCGCCGAAGCCCAGCCCGTCGCTAATACCCCCGCCAATCGCGTACACATTCTTCAGTGCGCCCCCCAACTCCACGCCAATCACATCGTCGCAGGTGTAGACGCGCAGGATGGGCGGGGTCATCAGCAACTCCTGCACCTGTTCGGCGCAGGCGAGGCTACGGGAGGCGGCAACGCTCGCGGTCGGCGCGCCGCGCACCAGCTCCACTGCAAGATTCGGTCCCGACAGCACCGCCGTGTGCGCCTCGCGGTTGCCTAATGCCTCACACACCACCTGGGTCAGCAGTTTGCCCGTGTCTGGCTCCAGCCCCTTCGCCGCGATTATTAGTGTGGCGTTCTCGGGTGGGCGTAGGCGCACCGCCTCACGCAGCGCGCCCGACGGAACCGCCAGCACCCACACGGCGCACCCCTGCAACGGCTCGCTCTTGGCGGTGGGGATGACCGTGTCGGGCAGGCGCGCCTCAGGCAAATAGCGGCGGTTGACCCGCTCGGCGGCGAGACGGGCAATCTGCTCAGGGTCGCGCCCCCACAGGTACACAGGCAGCCCTTTCTGCCCCAGCAGCCACGCCAACGCTGTGCCCCACGAACCCGCGCCAATCACTGCAACTTGCATCTATGGCTCCGTGTACCACTCCGCTTGGAGTTGGTGTAGCAGCCGCACCGCCTCCGCCTCATCGTCACTGTGAACCCAGATATAGGCGCCGTCCCACAGCCTGAAAATGTGGGTTATCGGCGG